>JAABUT010001183.1_pt1 | contig 31483 bp, 28 predicted proteins | sample 5559281 | NCBI WGS metagenome assembly JAABUT01 (sample SAMN10711880, study PRJNA513359) | rock metagenome | isolation source: Antarctica rocks | place: Antarctica: Victoria Land, Ricker Hills nord | collected 2016-01-04
ATCGTGCTGTTCGTGCTCGGCCTGCTCTTCTCCATCGCCTGGCACGAGCTCGGGCACCTCACCTTTGCGAAGCTCTTTCACGTCCGGACCACCCAGTACATGATCGGCTTCGGCAAGACCCTGTGGTTAAAGCAGGTCGGAGAGACCGAGGTGGGCATCAAGGCGGTCCCGCTCGGCGGCTACATCCGGATGATCGGGATGGTGCCGCCGGATGCCCGCGGCCGGCAACGGATCAGCACCACGGCGCTCGGTCCGGCCGGCTTCGTCCGGCAGATTATCGAGGACACCAGGGCCGGCGACCGGGCCCAGGTGGCCGTCACCGACGACGGTCGGCAGTTCTACCAACTGCACCCGGCCAAGCGGATCGTCATCATGTTCGCCGGCCCGTTCATGAACCTGGTGCTGGCGGTGGTGCTGTTCGCGATCGTGATGATGGGCATCGGTGTGCCGACACCGAACACCACGGTCGAATCGGTCAGCGCCTGCGTCGTCCCGGCGTCGGCACCGGCCGCCGAGCAGCGGAAGACCAACTGCCCACCGGCGCAGTGGACCCCGGCGAGGATGGTCGGCCTGCGGGCCGGCGACCGGATCACCTCGTTCGGCGGCACCGCGATCACCGACTGGTCTCAGCTCACCGAACTGATCCGGGGGGCGGCCGGTGCCACGGTGCCGATCACCGTCGACCGCGGCGGCCGCACCGTCACCGAGCCGGCGACTATCGTCCGCACCGAACGGCCGGTCTATAACGACCGGAACGAGCTGGTGAGCACCGTGCAGACCGGGTTCCTCGGGGTCGGACCGCAGCGGCCCTACGTCAGCCAGTCGTTCGGTGCTGCCATCGACCGGACGGGGCAGTTCATCGGTGCGGCGGCGCATGCGGTGATCCAGATCCCGGCCCGCATCCCGGCCCTGTGGGACAGCATCTTCAACGGTGCCGCCCGGGGGGCCGACTCCCCGGTGGGGGTGGTCGGGGCCGGCCGGCTGTCCGGCGAGATACTGTCCCTGAACACCGAGGCGAAGGACAAGCTCGCGCTGTTCCTGACCCTGCTGGCCGGCTTCAACATGAGCCTGTTCCTGCTGAACCTGTTGCCGCTGCTGCCGTTGGACGGCGGGCACATCTTCGGCGCGATCATCGAGTGGATCAAGCGCGGCTGGGCAAGGCTCCGGCGCCGACCGCTGCCGGCGCCGTTCGATGTGGCCAAGCTGATGCCGGTGGCCTACCTGGTGGCATTGTTGTTCATAGGGTTGACGGTGCTCACGCTGGTCGCCGACGTCGTCAACCCGGTGAAACTTTTCTGACAAGGACTCTGATGACGTTCAGCCCTCCGGCCGGTTCGGTATCCACCGCTGGCACCGGATCGAGCATCAGCCTCGGTCTGCCCTCGATGCCCGCCGACCGCGAGGTTGCAGTGCTGGCGCCGCGTCGTAGGACCAGGCAACTGGACGTCGGCGGGGTGGGCGTCGGCAGCGACCACCCGGTGTCCGTGCAGTCGATGACCACTACCGTCACCGCCGACGTGAACGCCACCCTGCAGCAGATCGCTGAACTGACCGCCTCCGGCTGCCAGATCGTCAGGGTCGCGGTGCCCACCAACGACGACGCCGCCGCTCTCAGCCAGATCGTCGATCATTCACAGTTGCCGGTGATCGCCGACATCCACTTCCAGCCGAAGTATGTGTTCGCCGCCATCGACGCCGGCTGTGCGGCTGTTCGGGTGAACCCCGGCAACATTCGCCAGTTCGACGACCAGGTCAAGGAGATCGCGCACGCGGCCAAGGAGCGCGGTACCCCGATCCGGATCGGGGTCAACGCCGGGTCGCTGGACAGGCGGCTGCTTGAGAAGTACGGCAGGGCCACCCCGGAGGCGCTGGTCGAATCCGCGCTGTGGGAGTGTTCGCTGTTCGAGGAACACGACTTCCGCGACATCAAGATCTCCGTCAAGCACAACGACCCGGTGGTCATGGTGCGCGCCTACGAATTGCTTGCCGAGCAGTGCGACTACCCCCTGCACCTCGGCGTCACCGAGGCCGGACCGGCCTTCCAGGGCACCATCAAGTCCGCGGTCGCCTTCGGGGCGCTGCTCGCGCAGGGAATCGGCGACACCATCAGGGTCTCCCTGTCCGCGCCGCCGGTGGAAGAGGTGAAGGTCGGCCTGCAGATCCTGGAGTCGCTCAATCTGCGGGAACGTGGTCTGGAGATCGTGTCCTGCCCGTCCTGCGGCCGCGCCCAGGTCGACGTGTACAAGCTGGCGAACGAGGTGACGGCCGGCCTGGAAGGCATGGACGTGCCACTGCGGGTGGCCGTGATGGGCTGCGTGGTGAACGGCCCGGGGGAGGCCAGGGAGGCAGATCTCGGCGTCGCCTCCGGCAACGGCAAGGGGCAGATCTTCGTGAAGGGTGAGGTGGTACGGACCGTTCCGGAGTCGCAGATCGTGCAAACCCTGATCGACGAGGCCATGCGGATCGCCGAGGGTATGCGGATCGATGGCGTCACGGCCGGCCGGCCGTCGGTGACGACGGTCTGATCCGGCGTCCGGCGGTGCTCACGGGATCGGGGGTGCGCGCTCTCGGTCCGGCGCATCAGGTCCGGGTGATGCAGGCACTGGCGGCCGATCCGGTGGCGGGCTGCCTGGTGGCCGAACGCTTCGAAACCTTCGGGATGGACCGTACCGGTCTGGGAGGCGAGTTCTGGGGGGTGGCCGGCGGCCGGGATGCCGTCGCCTTTCTCGGTGGCAACCTGATCCCGTTGTCCGGCGACCCGGCTGCCCTGCGACAGTTGGCAGCCGGTATCGGGCGCCGGCGCCGCACCGTCGCGTCGTTGGTGGGCTCGGCCAGCCAGGTGCTCCCGATGTGGCAGTTCCTGGAACCGAAATGGGGACCGGCCCGTGAGGTGCGCCCAGACCAGCCGCTGATGGTCTGCCGCGTTCCGCCGAAGGTTCCGGCCGACGAACGGGTCGAGCAGGTACCGGTGCATCTGATCGAGGACTATCTGCCGGCCGCCGTGGCGATGTTCACCGAAGAGGTCGGGGTCGATCCCCGACGCGGTGACGACGGCGCCGGTTACCGGGCCAGGGTGCAGGACCTGATGCTCCGAGGGAACGCGTTCGCCATCTTCGTCGACGGGCGAGTGGTGTTCAAGGCCGAGATCGGTGCGCTGTCGTCCCGAGCCGCGATGATCCAGGGGGTGTGGGTGGATCCCGCCTACCGTCGGCGTGGCATCGCGGCGCCCGGGGTGGCCGCGGTGGTCCGGCACATCCAGCAGGATCTGGGGCGGCTGCCGAGCCTGTACGTCAACCGCCGCAACTACCCGGCCCGGGCCGCCTACCGCTCGGTGGGATTCGAGCAGGTCGGCACATTCGCGTCGGTGTTGTTCTGACCCGTCCGGACAATTGGCGTGCGCTTGGCGCTTGACAACGAGCCTTTCGAAAGACATAGTTGGAAACATGCGTTTCGAACCTCGGCCCATACTCGTCTGAGCCGCTCGGAGAATGACGTGAATCCACAGACGACCATCGAACTGGCATCCTCGGCCCACCGGGATCGTCAGCTCGGCGCAGGCACCAGCATCCGCGCCGGTGCAAGCGCCCAGGCCGGTACACCCGCCCCGGGCCGGCTGCGGGCCCGGGTCGGCGCCGCGCTGGTGTCCTGGGGGACACGGCTGGGCGGGACAACCCAGCACTCGGCGCGTCGGCTGACCCCGACCGTGGCTCGCTGAAGAGAAGGGCAACCTGATGACCGACGAGCCAACAGCCGCGGCTCGAACCCGGGGCACCGGGAAATCCGGCATAGGTGGCCGGCGCGAGCTGACCGATGCCAGGGAGATCAGGGCGCTCGCCCATCCGATACGTGCCGCGCTGCTGGAAGCGCTGCGCCGCGAAGGCGCGCTGACCGCGACCGAGGCCGGCGACCTGCTCGGCGAGAGCCCGGCGAACTGCTCCTTCCACCTGCGGACCCTGGCAAAGTACGGCTTCGTCGAGGAGGCGCCCGGGGGAACCGGGCGGCAACGTCCATGGCGTCGGGCGGTCAAGGGTGTGAGCTTCTCGGCCGACAACCCGGGGGCCGAGGTGAGCGCCGCCGCCCACGAGCTGTCCAGGCATTTCCGGGAACAGATCGCCCACCAGCAGGACGTCTGGGACGCGACCTGGGCCACGTATCCGAAGCAGTGGCGGGACGCGGCGTTCTCCTTCCAGGGCACCACCTATCTGACGGCCGAAGAGCTGACCGATCTGAACCAGCAGATCATTGCCATGGTCGACAAGTACCTGGATCGGCTCGACGGCGCGCAGAACCGCCCGGAGGGCGCGATGCCGGTGTCACTGACGGCGAGCGGGCATCCGCTACCGCGGTCCAAGCGGGGCAACTGACCGCCGATCACAGTCCGGCACGCGCCCGAGAACTTAGGGAACCTTCCACGTGCGTCAGGTGACGAGCAGCCCGACGAGCCAGATCGCGATCATCACCACTCCAGCGGTGAACTCCACCAGCATCGACAGCGCAACACCCTTGATCGCCGCATTGGTGGATGCCCTAGCGGCGGCATGGCTACGCAGCCGTTGCCGTTCCGCGAGGTAGATGCCCAGGACGAAGCCGAACGGCGCGCCCACCACCGGGATCATGAAGAACCCGAGGACGCCAAGGCTCACCGCGAACACCATCGAACGGTTGGCCGTTCCGGCGCCGGCGGTGGTGCGGGCGGCCACCAAGTACTTGAGCGCAGTGCCGACGACGAGGACAGCGGTGATGAGCCCGAAGACCACCCAATGAGCCGCGCCTCCGCCGTCGCCGATGGCCCACCACAGGGCGCCGGCCAGCACCAGCAGCAGGCCAGGAAGTAGCGGTACGGCGACACCGATCAGGCCGGCCAGCATCACCAGACCTACCAACACGAGTTCCGTCGTGGTCATCCGCGCAGGGTATGTCGAAGGCCGCTGCTGCCGACTTCGACCTGGCTCCGAGCGCCGGCGGTCGGCGGCACTCAGTCACTGATCGGTGCCCACTCCTTCAGGCAATCCCGTCGGGAGCGGCGCATAGACTCCAGTGATGTCCGGATCAAGGTTCAAGGATCTCTGCATCGACGCCAACGACGCCGAGCTGATCGGGCGCTTCTACGGCGAACTGCTGCAACTGGAGTTCCATCACCAGGACGGCCCGGACTGTTACCTGACCGGCCCGACGAAGCAGCACACTATCTGGATCAACCACGTTGCCGAGCCGCACTCGGCGAAGAACCGGATGCATCTGGATCTGAACGTCACCTCGATCGAGCCCGTCATCGGGCTGGGCGCCACCGTGCTCGACGAGCTGGAACGCTGGACGGTGCTGGCCGACCCGGAGGGCGGCGAGTTCTGTGTCTTCATCCGCGACGAGGAGCCGGAGCAGCCGCTGTACGAGATCAACTTCGACAGCGCGGATCCGAAAGGGCAGGCCCGATGGTGGGCGGACCTGCTGGGTTCCACCGCCCAGGACGATCCGGAGGGCGGTCATTCCTGGGTCGAGCCGATACCGGGCGCCCCGTTCTCGGCCATCTGTTTCGTCGCGGTGCCGGAGCCCAAGACGGTGAAGAACCGGGTGCACCTCGACCTGACCACCGACGACGTGGACGCAATCATCGGCGCCGGCGGCACGGTGTTGCGGGCCAAGGGCGGCGACATCGACTGGACCCTGATGGCAGACCCGGAAGGCAACGAGTTCTGCGCCTTCGGCCAGGGCTGAAAGCTGGGCCGAAGCCGGGCCGCCCCGACCGCGCGTCCCTCACCGTACGAGCAGAGCGACGCCGGATACTGCAGTGGTGCCGCACCGTCGTTCTGTGCCGACCCGGCTGTGCCGATCGGTCCTGCCCCTGCTGCTGGTCATCTGGCTGGCCGGTTGCACGGCGGGCGCGGTCAAGGACCCGAAGGCGCCCGATCCGCAGGCCGAGCTGACCCAGTTCATCGTGCACCTGGAGGCCGGGGAGTCCGACAAGGCCGCCGCGATGACCTCCGACCCCGGTGCCGCCGGGCAGACGCTCGCCGCGGTGATTCACGATCTGGCGGCGCGGGATCTACAGGTCGCAGCCGGCGCCTGGGGTCGGCTGGCCGACGACACGGCGACCGTGCCGGTGACGTACTCGTGGCAACTGCCGGGTGCCGGTATCTGGACCTACCGAGCGAGCTGGACCTGGCATCGCACCGGTCAGGGCAGGAGCGCGCGGTGGATCATCGACTGGGCGCCGACCGTCATCCATCCCGGACTCGGCGCCCAGCAGACGTTGGCTGTGCGCACCACCGACGCCGACACCGGAACCATGGTCGACCGGAACAACCAGCAGCTGGTGGCGCCGGTGACCGTCTTCGCAGTGCAGGCGAACCCGGCCAGGATCACCGATCCGGTTGCCACCGCGCAGCGCCTGGTGCAGCTGCTGGCGAAATACGATCCGACTCTCACCGCGAAGGCAATCGTGGACGGGCTGGCCAAGGCGGACCGGACCATCGGCTACACGGTGATCAACATGCGGCAGGCCGAGTTCGTGCAGGTACATCGGCAACTCGTCGTCATACCGGGTCTGACCTTCCCCTCCCAGGTGCGGAACCTGGGACCCACCAAGGACTTCGCCCGGGCGCTGCTCGGCCAGGTCGAGCCGGTCGCCCAGCGGATGACGAAGAGCCAGCCCGGTTGGAGCATCGTCTCTGTCGACTCGACCGGCGCCGAGGTGAAGACGCTGGCGGACAAGGCTCCGACCCCGGGGGCCAAGACCATCCTCACCATCGACATCCGCACGCAGCTCGCCGCCGAGAAGGCGCTGCAGGGGGTGCCGCAGGCCGCCGCGCTGGTGGCGATCCAACCGTCGACCGGAGACATCCTGGCCGTGGCTCAGAATGCGCAAGCGAACACTCAGGGGCCGATCGCCCTCACCGGGCAGTACCCACCCGGCTCCTCGTTCAAGGTGGTCACCGCGACAGCCGCCTTCGATCAGAAACTGGTCACCCCTACCACCGTGGTGGCGTGCCCCGGCGAATGGACCATCAACAATCGGCCCATCCGCAACGAGGGATTCGAGCTGGGTGACGTCCCGGTCACCCTTGCCTTCGCCAAGTCGTGCAACACCACGTTCGCCCGGCTGGCGACGCAGTTGCCCAACGACGCGCTGAACAGGACAGCGAAGCAGTACGGCATCGGCCTGGATTTCGTGATCCCCGGCATCACCACGCTCACCGGCAAGGTCCCGGTCGCCGACTCGCAGGTGCAGAAGGCCGAGGACGGCTTCGGGCAGGGTGTGGTGCTGGTGACGCCGTTCTCGTCCGCGTTGATGGCAGCCACCGCGGCCACCGGCAACATGCCCGTCCCGGTGTTGATCCGCGGCCAGAAGACAACCGTCGACCAACCGGTGCCGCCGCGCAGCGCAGCCGCCACGGCCGGCCTGCGGACGTTGATGCGGGCGGTGGTGTCCGAGGGCACCGCCAGGAACCTGCAGGCCGTCGGAACCGACACCAACCCGGTGTACGCGAAAACCGGCACCGCCGAGTTCTCCGACGCCAAGGGGGACATCCACGCCCACGCCTGGACCGTCGGCTTCCGCGGCGACCTGGCATTCAGCGTGCTCATCGTCGGGGGCGACACCTCCAAGCGGACCAACGTGGTCGCCGAACAGTTCCTGGCAGCGGTCCCCGCCAAGTAAGGGCGCCGTCTGTTGGCGATGCCTGCGGCGGGAGCCGGTGGCTGTGTCGGCGCTTCCTCCCCGTGCCCGCCGGCGCTTGGCTCTGCGGGCCGCCCGCCGGCGCTTCGCTCCCGGACTTGCCGGGCCTCGGATCGAGCCCGCCACGGGTCTGCCGCTGGTGCGTCGGTTCTGGGGGGGTCGCACTATTACGGTGGGCCGATGGAGGCACTGCGGCTGATCCTGCTGTTCGTTCACATCCTCGGTTTCGCGGCTCTGCTCGGCGGGTTGATCGTGCAGTGGTCGTCCGCGGAGAAGAAGGTCAATCACGCGATGCGGGACGGCGCCGGCACAGCATTCCTGGCCGGGATTCTGCTGGTCGCGGTGTTGTCGATCGGCGACTGGAGCGTGAACTACCCGAAGATCGGGGTGAAGCTGGGGATCGGCCTGGTGATCCTGGTGCTGGTGATGGCCAATCTCCGCAAGCCGAAACTCTCGGACGCCATGTACTACCTGATCATGATGCTGACCGTCGTCAACATCGGCGTCGCGGTGTTCTGGTCCTCGGTGCACCGGTAGCAGCCTCGGATCTCTCGGCCGCGGTGCCCTCGCGCCGCAACGGCCAACGCGGCACCTCAGAGCTGGTACCCCGGACCCCTCGCGAGTCCGTTGATACGACGTATCGTCGTATGAATGGGCAGCGTGGTGTCCCCGAAAGTACTTGGCCAGGTTCTCGCCTCGGCCGGCTCCTCGTTGAGTCCGGCCGAGTTCCTGTCGATCCTGAGTGACGCCGTGGATTCCACAGATACCCTGACCCAACCTGAGCGGGCGTTCCTGCGGAATCACGGCGGGGTCGAGCCGGATGTGTTCGACTCGCAGCGGCTGGCGGAAGCGCGGCAGCGCATCGCCGGGGAAGCGGCAAAGGCCGACAGCGATGCCAACCGCGGCGGGTACACCACCACCGAGGTCGCTGAGCTGCTGGGTGTGGCGACGGCGAACGTGCGGCGCAGCGCGGCCCGGGGCGAGCTGTATGCATCTGGGCTGCGGCACAATCGCGAGCACGTGTTCGCGGACTGGCAATTCTCCGGGGGACGGCCGATCCCGCACCTGCGTGATGTGCTCCCGGCGCTACCGACCGACATTCACCCCCTCGACGTGGCGGCGTTCATGACCACCCCGCACGATGGGCTCGGTGGTCGCACGGTGGCGGAGTGGTTGACCGGCGGTGGCAGCGTCGACCCAGTCGTCCAGTTGGCCGACGCCCTTGCCCGCGTGTGACGGCAAAGAATCCGCGTCGTCCTCGCGAGCCCCTTACTGCGCTCGACAGTGACGTCGTCTCGTACCGGGGCGGACTGTTCACGATCTACCCGACCGTCGGCCCGCGCCGTCGGTCGTGGAATCAGCTGCGGACCTACGGACCAGTGGGCTCCCGGTGGGACCCGGCGAACCGCCCGCCGACCAGCCCGGCCAGGGTGTGCTCTACGCGGCCACTGACGTGACGACGTCGTTGGCCGAGGTCTTCCAGGAGCGCCGTTCCATCACACTGTCCGGCGACACTCGCCGGCTCCGAGATGCGGGGTCGACCTCCGCGGCTATCCGGCCACACGGTGCCTGCCGAGATGCTCAGTACGACCGTCCCCACGCCGTCCGCCGGTAATCTCGTGACATGACTTCCGCAGTCCGCCGCGCCCCCATCGTTCCGGGGATCATCGGTCCCCGTCGTGAGGTACCGGCATCGATCGTCCGACCGGAGTACGTCGGCAAACCGGCGCCGAGCCGGGACGGCGGCTCGTGGGTCCAGAGCGCAGAGACGATCGAGAAGATGAGGGTCGCCGGCCGGTTGGCCGCCCGGGCGATGCGCGAGGCCGGTAACGCCGTTGCACCGGGGGTGACGACCGACCGGCTGGACGCGATCGTGCACGAGTACCTGTGCGATCACGGCGCCTACCCCTCGACCCTGGCTTACCGCGGATTCCCGAAGTCGTGCTGCACCTCGCTGAACGAGGTGATCTGCCACGGCATCCCGGACTCGACGGTCATCCAGGACGGTGACATCGTCAAGATCGACGTCACCGCCTACATCGGCGGTGTGCACGGGGACAACTGCGCCACCTACCTGGCGGGGAATGTCGCCGACGACGTCCGCCGGCTGGTCGACCGCACCAGCGAGGCGCTCGACAGGGCGATCAAATCCGTGGCGCCCGGCCGGCAACTCAACGTCGTCGGCCGGGTCATCGAGTCGTACGGAAAACGTTTCGGCTACGGCGTCGTCCGCGACTACACCGGGCACGGGATCGCCCGCACCTTTCACTCCGGTCTGGTGATCCTGCACTATGACGACCCGACCGTGACCATCGTGCTGGAACCCGGCATGACCTTCACCATCGAGCCGATGATCACCCTCGCAGGCGTCGACTGGGAGCTGTGGTCGGACAACTGGACGGTCACCACCCAGGACAAGTCGTGGTGTGCCCAGTTCGAGCAGACGCTGGTGGTGACCGATTCCGGCGCCGAGGTGCTGACCGTCCCCTGATCGGCTGGCCGGTCAGCCGCACAGCAGGCCGCCGAGCGCTGCACCCAGGGACTTCGCCGCGGCCACTGCCTGCCGGCCGGCCCGTACCGCCTGCAGCTGCACCTCGCCCGCTGCGGCCGTCACCTCGCTGACGAAGCCGGCTGCTCCGGCCTGGATCGAGGAGAATCTGGCATCGACGGTGTCGATGCTTGCCCGACTGCCGAGATCGACGCCCGCCAGCAGCGCGGCGGCCCTGGCCTCCGGTGTGTTCAGATCCGGTTTGACGAACACCTCGGGCCGGACCCCGGCATCCCGGCCGGCGTAGCTCCGTTGCCGGGCCGCGATCTCTGGCCCGGAGCGCTCGGCGGCGGCGATCACCCGGGCGTCGACGACGAGCGGGCCGCCGGTCAGCGCCGGGGAGACCAACGGCAGGTAACCCTCGCGGTGGCCCGCCCGGTTCGGGTGGTAGGACTCGCTGATCGGCATCGACAGCCCGTTCAGCCACTCCGGGGAGTCGCACACAGCGTGCGGGGAGAAGATCGACCTCGGGTCCACGAAGCCGAAACCGGCCGTGGATGCGGCCGCCGACAGGCGCTGGTCGAGCAGGTCGGCGGCAGCGTTGAGCCGCGACTGCTCGTGCGGGGAGAACCAGGTGCCGGCGTTGCAGTCTTCCCCGTCGAACAGCCGGGGGTAGCCGACGACCACCACCGTCGCCCGCGGCGCCCTGGCCCGGATGCCGGCATACAGGTCGGCCAGCCGGCCGGGAATGACGCCGTCGATGGCGGCCTCAGCGCGGTCGACGGCGCCGTTGCAGTCGCTGAACCAGCTGGGCTGTGCGCATTCGGTGAGCACCGCGGCGAAACCGGCGTCGTTACCCCCGACCGTGATGGTCACAAAGCCGGTGTTGCTGTCCAGCGCGTCCAGTTGCCTGCGGGCGACGTCGGCCACCCTGGCGCCGGAGCAGGCTCGCAGATTGAGCACGAAACCGTCGGCGGCGGCGATCAACGACGGGTAGGAGTAGACCGAACGCTGGCAGCTGGTGCCGTCATTGACGTAGGCGCGGGTGCCGACGCCGGATGCGTAGGAGTCTCCGAGTGCGACGTACGACGGCGCCCTAGCGGTGATCGGCTTCGCCGCCGCCGGAGCGGCGCCGACTAACGCGGCCGCTGCCGCCAGCAGCGCAACGATCAGTGCCGGCCTGCGAATACGCGACATTGGCTCTCCTCGTTGGGCTGCCAGGAGTATCGCAGGCCGCACCGACTTCAGGCCGCAGAACCCTGCCTGCCGGCCACCACGATCGGCTCGGGCAACTGGAGCAGCGCGTTCTCCACCAGCTCCGGCAGCGCCGGATGGATCCAGTACTGTCCGCGGGCCGTCTGGTGGGCCGGCAGTCCGAAGGACATCGCCTGGATCAGTGGCTGGATGATGGTGGCGGCTTCCGGTCCGATGATGTGCGCGCCCAGCAGCTTTCCGGTCTCCGGGTCGGCCAGCAGCTTGGCGAAGTGCGTGGTGTCCTCGCGGGCCCAGCCGGCGGCGATACCCGCGTAGTTCTGCCTGACCGCGACGTAGTCGACGCCGCCGCGGATCGCCTGTTCCTCGGTGAGTCCGACGGTGGCGATCTGCGGTTCGGTGAAGACCGCTGCCGGGACGAAACGGTGGTCGGCGGCGATCGGATCGTCGGGATGCAGCACATTGTGGAACACCACTCGGGCCTCGTGGTTCGCGACGTGCTTGAGCGGGTAGTGCGTCGAGATGTCGCCGAGTGCCCAGATGCCGTCGACCCCGGTGCGCTGGTACTCGTCCACCAGCACCCGGCCAACGCCGTCGAGTTCCACACCGGTGGCCGCCACGTTCAGCCGGTCGCCGTTCGGATATCGGCCGGCGGCCACCAGCAGCACGTCCGCCTCCACCATCGACGGCCCGTCGGGTCCGGAGAGTTGCAGTGCCACACCGCCTCCGGCCGGATCGAACCGGTCGACCCTGGTGCCGATCCGCAGGTCGTAGCGAGCCGCGGAGGCGGTGGTGAACGCGGCCGAGATGTCGCCATCGTGGTGGGACAACAGCCTCTCGCCCCGAATCACCTGCGTCACCTCGGTGCCGAAGGAGGCGAAGATGTGCGCGAACTCGCTAGCGATGTAGCCGCCGCCGATGATGGCGATCCGCCGTGGCAGGTCGTCGATCCGCATGACGGTGTCCGAGGTGTGGACCGTGACCGCTTCGATGCCCGGGATCTCGGGAATGACTGCGCGGGAACCGGCGGCCAGGACCCAGTTGTCGGCGGTGATCGTCTCGGTGCCGCCGTCGTGCAGCGCTACATCCAGCCGCTTGCGGCCGGTGAAGACCCCGCGGCCGGCGTACACGGTGATATTGGGGGCCTGCGGTCCGGAGCGGTAGGCCCGGCCACCGGCCTCGATGGCATCGATCCGACCGAAGATCCGGTCCCGCATACCCGGCCAGTCGACGGCGTCGACGTGTGCCCTCACTCCGAGGGCGCCGGCGTGCCGGGCGCCGGAGGCCAGGTCGGCCGGGTGGACATACATCTTGGTGGGGATGCAGCCGACGTTGAGGCAGGTGCCGCCGAACTTGCCGTCCTCCACGATCGCGATGTCCATGTCGTCGAAGCCGGCCGGAATGCTGTTGCCGGAACCGGTTCCGATGATCACCAGGTCGTGGTGCCGCGTCATGGATGTCCGTTCGGGTCGCTGGGTGGTGGGTGGCTGTCGATCAGGGCCGGTGCGTGCCCATCAGGACTGCCCGGGCCAGGGTGTGGAACGCCAGGTTGAACGACACCACGGCCGGGGATGTTCCGTCATCGATACCGAGCGTCCGCAGGTCATCGACATCGGTGGCGTGCACGACGAAGTAGTACCGGTGCGGCCGGTCGCCCTCCGGGGGCGCCGCACCGTCGTAGCGTCGTTCCGAGTTGTCGTTGCGGACGTGGAAGGCCTCGCCCGGCAACGATTCGTCATCCGCACCGGCGCCGGCGGCCACCTCGGTGACCGAGGCCGGGATACCGACGGCCACCCAGTGCCAGAAGCCGGACGGGGTGGGGGCATCGGGATCGAAGCAGGTGAGCACGTACGACCGGGTTCCATCCGGCGCTCCCGACCAGGACAGGGCGGGGGAAACGTTTGCGCCGCCTGCGGATTCGTGCACCGCCCGGACCGGCAGCGGCTGCCCGTCGGTGATGTCCTGGCTGCTGAGCCGGAAGCTGCCGACCGCCGGCAGCAGTTCGTAGGGATCGGGGGCGACCGGTCGGTCAAGGCTCATGGTGAACTCCTTCGGCGACATTCCCGTCGCGACGGGCGGGGGTTCGGACGACGCTACGCCGGCATCAGACCCGGACGATGATCTCTCCGTGCGGCACGATCAGCCAACCGTCCGGTGCATCCGCCCAGGCCAGCCAGGAATCGGAGATCCGCTGCAGCTGCTGCCGGGTGGCCCCGCCGAACTCGACGGCCTGCTGGGCAAAGTCGGAGTCCAGCACCCGGTCGGCCCACATGCCGCCCCAGCCCTGGCGCTCCGCGGGTGTCGCATAGCACCAGATGCTCGCCGTGGCGGTGACGTCGGCCAGGCCGGCTCGGTGCGCCCAGTGCAGCAGGCGGCGGCCGGCGTCGGGTTCACCGCCGTTATGGGTGGCGATCCGCCGATACAGCCGCAGCCACTCGTCCAGCGCTTCCACGAGCGGGAACCAGGTGAACGACTGGTAGTCCGCATCCCTGGCCGCCACGATCCCGCCGGGGCGGCACACCCTGGCCATCTCGCGCAGGGCCTGTACCGGATCGCCGACGTGCTGCAGCACCTGGTGGGCGTGCACCACGTCGAAGCTGTCGTCGTCGAAATCCAGCCGTTGGACATCTGCGACGGCCAGGTCGACCGATTCCGTCCGGGTCCGCACCACCTCCGCCCTGGTCAGGTCGAGCGCCTCGAGAGTGTTCTCGACCGCCGTGACGCGGCCGGGCGCCACTCGGCGGGCAAGGTCGACGGTGATCGTCCCGGGGCCGCTGCCCACGTCCAGCACCGAAAGTCCGGGCCGGAGCTGCCCGAGCAGGTAGCCCGCCGAGTTCGCCGCCGTGCGGGTGCGGTGAGAACGCAACACCGACTCGTGGTGGCCGTGCGTGTACCGGGTTTCCGCCATCGGCCGAGAATACGACCGGCTCCCGTTCTTCGGGATGCCGATCTCACTGCTCGGACACCTCGGGTAGCACGGGAAGGATCGGGAGGACGGCCACCGGCGGTGGCGCGTCCGAACCGGTGGCGGTGATCCACAGGTGCTCGGTGAGCTTGTCGGCATCGGCGGCCAGCACGCCGCGCCGCGCGAAGAACTCGGCCACCCGCGCGCAGTCCCGCTGCAGATAGCTCAGGCCCTGCGGATTGGCGACCAGGTCGACCACCTGCGGCATGTCTATCACCACACAGCCCTGCTCGGTCGCCAGCAGGTTGTACTGGGACAGGTCGCCGTGGGTGCTGCCCGCCTCGGCGAGCACCTCCAGGGTGCCCACTAGGTCGTGCCAGAGTTCGGTGAACTCGGCCGTGTCCGCGTCGTAGCCGGCAAGCCGGGGGGCGGCGGAGCCGTCAGGGCCGCCGATGAACTCCATCATCAGTTCGGAACCGATCAGCTGGACCGGGTAGGGCACCCGGCCGCCGGCCGCCCAGGTCGTCGACAGCGCACTGAACTCGGCTGCCGCCCAGCGACCGGCCAGCAGTTCCCGGCCGAACCGGGTGCGGGTGGCCATCGCCCGACTCTCCCGTGATCTGCGGGTCCGGCGCCCCTCAAGGTAGCCGGCGTCGCGGTGGAACATCCGGTGCTCGGCGGTGCGGTAGGTCTTCACCGCGAGCAGGCATCCTGGGCCGCCGGGGACGGATCGATCCAGCAGCTCGACGTCCGCCTCCTTGCCCGTCTTCATCACCCCCAGCCGGGTGTCGCGGGCATTCAGGTTGGTGACCAGCCACTCCGGGATCGGCCGCGGGCCGTGCTCGGCGACGTCGTAGGAGGACAGCGGCGCGGTCTGCGCCAGATTCGAGTCGTCGCCGAGACCGGTTGTGCTGTCGTCGATCTCGACCTCGACCCGGCCCGATCGCCCCTCCCCGACCAGCCGCGGCCCGGTGGGTGGCGATTCCCGGCCGCGCCGGTGACGCTGCTCGACGTGGTCGTCGTCGCCGGTGTCGTAGTCGGCATATCGGGCGTACGGATCGTCGGTGTCCGGATCGTCGGTGTCGTACTCCACGGAGCCGAAGTCATCGACCGTGGTGTTCTCGTCGAACTCGCCGGGGGCCAACTCACCCGGGTCGAACTCACCGGGTTCGAATTCGCCGGGCGCTCCATGGTGGTCGTCGTCGGCGCCGAATGAACCAGGGCGGGAGGAAAAGGTATGACTGCGCAACAGGACTCCTCGAAGAGCCCGTCCCGGCCGGGTGGCGAGTCGTCCGGGTGCAACCGGTGCGGTCGGCCGGGCTGACGTCAGCCGGGGGACGGGGAGATGGGGAACGGGGCTGATCCGCTCGGGACCGTCATGGTCGTTCTCCCTTCGCCCGGGTATCGCGCTGCCGGCGATGCTCGCCCTGATGGTGCGCACCCGGCGCTCGGACGTCAACCGAGTTTCCGGTGCTGCCGGATCTGTGCCCACCGGCCGTCGCGATTAGGGTGACTGCGATGACGAAGCCAGGACTGGATCCGGATCTGCTGGCCGGGCTGGACGATCTGCTGACCGACGACGAGAAGGCGGTCAGGGAATCCGTCCGCGAGATGTGCGCCCGGCTTGTCGACCCGTTCGTCGCGGAGTGGTTCGAGCGCGCCGAGATCCCCGGGATCCGTTCCCTGACAACGGAACTCGGGACGATGGGGTTGCTCGGCATGCAGCTGGACGGCTACGGCTGCGCCGGGATGACGGCCACCGAATACGGCCTGGCGTGCCTGGAACTGGAAGCCTCCGACTCGGCGGTGCGGTCGCTGGTGTCGGTGCAGGGTTCGCTGGCCATGTACGCGATCCACCGCTGGGGGAACGAGGACCAGAAACAGCGCTGGTTACCCGGGATGGCCGCCGGCCGCCTGATTGGCTGCTTCGGACTCACCGAGCCGGATCACGGATCCGACCCGGCGAACATGCGCTCCCGCGCCCGCCGGGACGGCGCCGACTGGGTGATCGACGGCCGCAAGAGCTGGATCACCAACGGCAGCATCGCCGACGTCGCCGTGGTGTGGGCGCAGGCCGACGACGGCATCCGCGGGTTCGCCGTACCGACCGGGACACCTGGTTTCACCACCCTCCCGATCACGCACAAGTTGTCGCTACGGGCGTCCGTCACCAGTGAGCTGGTGCTGGACGGAGTCCGGATACCCGACGACTGCGCCTTCCCGGAGGTACGTGGCCTGAAGGGGCCACTGGCCTGTCTGAACGAGGCCAGGTACGGCATCGTCTGGGGTTCGATGGGAGCGGCCAGGACGGCGCTCCGCACGGCACTGGCATATTCTTTGCAGCGCAACCAGTTCGGTCGACCGCTCGCCGGATTCCAGCTCACCCAGGCGAAGCTCGCAGACATGACGGCCGAATACGTCACCGGGGTGCTGCTGGCGCTGCACCTCGGCCGGCGCAAGGACGCCGGGACGCTGCGGCCGGAACAAGTGAGCTTGGGCAAGCTCAACAATGTCAGAAAGGCGCTGGAGATCTGCCGTACCGCCAGAACCGTGCTCGGCGCCAACGGCATCTCGCTGGAGTACCCGGTGATCCGGCACATGAACAACCTCGAGTCGGTCCTCAGCTACGAGGGCACGGGCGAGATGCACACCCTGGTCGTCGGCCAGGCGCTCACCGGCATCCAGGCATTCCGGTGACGACAGTCCGGCCGAGCGGCAAGTGGCCCGGACTGATCCCGGCGGCTGGATAGGCTCGCCCGGTGATCACCCGCATGTCGACCCTGTTCCTGCGCACGTTGCGCGAAGATCCGGCCGATGCTGAACTCCCCGGGCACCAGCTGCTGGTCCGGGCCGGCTACATCCGCAGGGTGGCTCCCGGCGTGCACACCTGGCTGCCGCTGGGCCTGCGGGTGCTGCGCAAGGTGGAGAGCATCGTGCGCGAGGAGATGGAGGCGATCGGCGCCCAGGAGGTGATCCTGCCGGCGCTGCTGCCGCGGGAACCTTACGAGGCGACCCATCGCTGGACCGAGTACGGCCCGAATCTGTTCCGGCTCAAGGACCGCAAGGGTGCCGACATGCTGCTCGGGCCCACCCACGAAGAGATCTTCTGCCTCACCGTCAAGGGTATGTACACCTCCTACAAGGACCTGCCGTTGGTGCTGTACCAGATCCAGACCAAGTACCGCGACGAGGCACGTCCTCGCGCCGGACTGCTGCGCGGCCGCGAGTTCATCATGAAGGACTCGTACTCCTTCGACGTCGATGACGTCGGTTTGCGGAAGTCCTACGACGCGCACAGGCAGGCGTACACCAAGATCTTCGATCGACTCGGCATGGACTACGTCATCGTCAAGGCCGACTCCGGAGCGATGGGCGGGTCGGCCTCCGAGGAATTCCTGGCCGTCAACCCGATTGGCGAGGACACCTTCGTCCGGGACGAGAGCGGGTATGCGGCCAACGTGGAAGCCGTCGAGATTCCGCCGGCACCCGAGATCGACGCGTCCGGGGTGCCGCCGGCGCAGCTGAAGGACACCCCGGACAGCCCCACCATCGACACCCTGGTGGCCGCACTCAACGCGGCCGGTCCGCGGGACGACGGCCGGCCCTGGACCGCCTCCGACACCCTCAAGAACGTGCTGGTGATGCTCGTGCACCCGGACGGCGGCCGGCAGCCGCTGGCGATCGGCCTGCCGGGGGACCGGGAAGTGGACGCCAAGCGGCTGGCCGCCCAGGTGGCGCCGGCCGACGTGGAACCCTTCGGCGACAAGGACTTTGCCGACCATCCCCAGCTGGTCCGGGGATACATCGGACCCGGCGTGCTTGGCCGACGGAACAGCAGCGGCGTGCGTTACCTGCTCGATCCGTCGGTGGCGGTGGGATCCGCATGGGTGACCGGAGCCGATGTTCAGGGGCAACACGTCCTGAACCTGGTGCACGGCAGGGATTTCACCGCCGATGGCGCCATCCAGGCGGCCGAGATCCGGCAGGGCGACCCCAGCCCGGACGGGAAAGGGGTGCTGACGTTGGCCCGCGGAATCGAGATGGGCCACATCTTCCAGCTGGGCACCAAGTACGCCGAAGTGCTCGGGCTGAAGGTATTGGACTCCAGCGGCAAGCTGGTCACCGTCACCATGGGCTCCTACGGCGTGGGGGTCAGCCGCGCGGTCGCCGCCGTCGCCGAGGAAAACCATGACGATCGCGGGCTGATCTGGACCAGGGAGCTGACCCCCGCGGACGTGCACCTGGTCGCCATGGGCAGGACGGCGGTCGACGAGGTGTTCGTCAGGGCCGCGGAAATCGCGGAAGGCTGTGCAGCCCAAGGACTTACCGTGCTGTACGACGATCGGCCGAAGGTGTCGCCCGGGGTGAAGTTCAAGGATGCGGAACTGATCGGGGTGCCGACCATTCTGGTGGTCGGGAAGAGCCTTGCCGACGGGCTGGTCGAGATCCGGGACCGGCGTTCCGGCGGATCCAGGGTGGTACCGGTAGATCGGGCGGTCGATGAGCTGCTGACCGAGGTGCGTGGCTGACGCACCGTCTGGTCAGCTCTGGGCGCCGGGGAACGGCACGGTGAGCGGTGAGGCCTTGGCCCGCTGCTTCCACTGGGCCAGCCGCACGGCCGAATCCGACAGCCCGGTGGCGGCGAAGGTCCGCAGGTCGGTGCTGTCGGTGTTGGCCACCACCGACCGCCACGCGGCGGCGCAATCGGTCTCGATCGCGATGGCCAGTGCTCTGGCCGTCGGCAGGTCGGTGACCGCGGGGGTGGAATAGGCAGGCGCCGGAGCTGCTGGTGGCGCCCCGCCCCTGGTGAGCAGTTCCGCCGCGGCGTCCCGGCGGACGAGATGGCCGGTCCGGAGGCTGGTGACGGCGTCGGCGTCGTCCTTGTCGTTCGCCGCGACCAGGGCATATGCCCAGATGGCCGCATTTTCGCTGCGCAGCGCCAGCTGCAGCGCATCCGCCTCGTCCTTCTTCCAGGTGACCGGCGATGCGGACGTCCCTGCCGTAGTCTGCGATGCGCTCGGCTGATCTGTCGCCGGTGCCGGGGATCCGCTCGGTTGACCGGTTCCTGGAGCCTGCGCCGATGTCATCCGAGCACCGCCCGGTGCGAAGCCAGGCAGGCAGATATCGAGGCGAACAGGGCGGCCCGGTAGCGAGACACGTTGCCCAGCTGATCGCTGAATGCCAGCTCGGCGACGGCGGCGTCGTCCGCGGCGGCGGCCATCGCCGCTGCGCTGTTCGCCGGCGCCGGAACGCTCTGCCCCGGCTGGACGGCGGGTCCGGGTTGGGTGCGGTTCACCCTGGCCTGCTCCTGCAGCAGGCGGGTCAGATGCGCGGCCCTGTCGTCCCGCAGCTGACCGAGCCGCTGCGCGGTCGCACCGCCGAGGGTCACGGCGCTGGTCAGCCGCAGCAGATGCAGCCTGGTCATGGCGATCAGCGTGTCCATCGGGTCGATCGGCGGGGGCGCCTGGGTGGTAACGGTTCTGGTGGTCTTGGTACCGGAGAACGGCTGGCAGGCCGCGGTGGCCAGCACCGCTGCCGCTGCGGCGGCCGTCAGCACGGCGCGTCTGCCCACGTTGGCGGGCGTGGAATCGGGCGACGGCACCGCTCCATCATGGCAGCCGGCGATAAGCTGTCGGCCGACGGACACAACTACACAGGCGAGGAGATCATGGCAGCCGGCGATAAGCGGTGGCGCGAACTGGCGGACCGGATCGCGGCCGATGCGGGCTTCGACCTCGAGGACTTCGCTGTGGTGAATGCCGGCCGGCGGCGCCTGGTGCGGGTGATCGTCGACGCCGACGACGGGGTCACCCTGGACGCTGCCGCGGAGGTCAGTCGACGTCTTTCCGAAGCGTTCGACTCCGACGAGCAGGCTGGCGACGGGATGGTGGGCGCCGCCCCGTACACGCTGGAGGTCACCAGTCCCGGCATCGGCCGGCCGCTCACCGAGCCCCGGCACTTCCGGCGCGCCACCGGCCGGCTGATCGCCGCTACCACCACCGAGGATGAGACGCTGACGGCCAGGGTGCTCGGCGTGACCGACTCCGGCGTGGACCTGCTCACCGGGCGGCACGGGACGGAGCCGCGGCACCTGCCGTTCGCCGAGATCGCCAGGGCGAAGGTGGAGGTGGACTTCTCCGGACCGTCCGAGGCGGTCACCGCCCTGTTGGCCGCCGACCCGCGGAGTGCCGCGTTCGCTGCCCGGCAGAGCGCTATCGGCACTCCGGACAGCACAGATGAACTCGAGGACCAACGATGAAGAGCGTCGACATCGCCAACCTGCGACTACTGGCGACGGAGAAGGGAATAGCGGTCGAGTCCCTGATCGAGACCCTGGAAGCCGCGCTGCTGACCGCTTACCGGCACACCGACGGTCACGAACCACACGCCAGGGTGCAGGTGGATCGCAGCAGCGGGGCCATCACGGTGCTCGCCGCCGAGGTCGACGAGGACGGCGCGGTGGTCCGTGAATGGGACGACACACCCGACGACTTCGGCCGGATCGCCGCCAGCACCGCCCGTCAGGTGTTCACCCAACGGTTCCGCGATGCCGACAACGAGCGGGTGTTCGGCGACTTCGCCGGACGTGAGCACGAGCTGATCACCGGAACGGTCTCCGCGGACGCGAAGGTGAACGCGCGCGGCGTCGTCGTGGTCAGCCTCGGCGACGTGGAAGGCGTCATCCCGGCGGCCGAGCAGGTACCGGGGGAGTCCTACAGCCACGGTCAGCGGCTGCGCTGCTACGTGGTGTCGGTGTCCCGAGGGCTCAAGGGACCGCAGATCACGCTGTCCAGGACCCACCCGAACCTGTTGCGCAAACTGTTCGCCCTCGAGGTGCCGGAGATCGCCGACGGCAGCGTGGAGATCACCGCCGTGGCCCGGGAATCGGGGCACCGGTCCAAGATCGCCGTCAGGCCGACGGTGCCCGGGGTGAACGCGAAAGGCGCCTGCATCGGACCGATGGGCACCCGGGTGCGCGCGGTGATGAGTGAACTGAACGGCGAGAAGATCGACATCATCGACCACCACGACGATCCGGCGACGTTCGTGGGGCATGCACTCTCACCGTCCCAGGTGATCTCGGTCGAAGTGGTGGATCCAGTGGCGAAGGCGGCCAGAGTCGTGGTTCCGGACTTCCAGCTGTCGCTGGCCATCGGCAAGGAGGGGCAGAACGCCCGCCTTGCGGCACGGCTGACCGGATGGCGGATCGACATCCGGTCCGACGCCCAGCAGGCCGAAGGGGCCGACGGACCCGGCCTGGCCGACGCGGTGGACGCGGAGTCCTGAGCAGACACGGAACGGGCGTAGACTCAGATGTCGGATCGGTCCGGCTCGAGACGCACCTGCGTGGGGTGTCGCGCAGTCGACCGGTCCAGCGTTCTGCTCCGGTTGGTGGCGCGGGCGGCCGTCGGCGGCGACGATGACAGTGCCAGGCACGACCGTGCCGGGTACGTGATCGTTCCCGATCCACGGCGTCGGCTCCCAGGCCGGGGCGCGTGGATCCACCCGGATGCCGGGTGCCTACGAGCCGCGGAACGCCGTCGAGCGTTCGGCCGGGCCCTGCGGGTACCCTCGGGCGGGGCGCGGGTCGAGGGCGACCTCGCCATCGACACCCACCAGGTTCACGAGTACCTGAACGATCAGGTTCCCGCGGCCACCAGTGCCCCGCAGCACGCGGGGCCCAACGACATCGAAAGCGCAGGTCGACCATCGTGAGCACGCAGTGAAGCCCCAGCGATGAGCATCGTCAACTAATCCGAGGTCCGCGGCCACCGCCCCGGCCTCACCGTGAGGAGAGCAGTGGCAGGCAAGGCCCGCGTCAGCGCAATCGCGAAGGAACTCGGACAATCCAGCAAGGACGTGATCACCAAGCTCCAAGAGCTCGGCGAGTTCGTCAAGTCCGCTTCTTCGACCATCGAAGCCCCCGTCGTGCGCAAGTTACGCGACGCGTTCCCGGCATCGGACAAGCCGGTCGCCGGCAACGGCGCCAGCGGCACCGAGACCGTCGGCGGCGCGACCCGGAACGGTGCGCCGACCGGTTCGGCATCGCCGAGACCCGGTGGACCGTCGTCGGCCCCCGCCGCAACGGCAGCTACCGTCCCGGTCACCACCCCGGCAGCATCGGCTCCCGGACTGGCAGCTGATCGATTGCCGGACGCCGCCGCACCGGCCTCGGCAGCGCCCACGGCCCCTCCGGAGCCCTCACATGCCTCCGCACCTGCCCAACCGGCCGCCCCACCCACGTCGTCGCCCCAGTTCACCGAGGCACCCCGGCCCACCTCAGGGCCGATCTCCGACGAGGACGGGGGCGCACCGCCGCGTCCGCGGGCCGGCGGCGTACCCGGCGCCCCCCGGCCGCCGCGAATGGGCAACAATCCGTTCATCGTGGGTCAGGGTTCGCCGCGGCCGGCTTCCCGTCCTGGCGGCGTCCCCGGCGCCCCGCGTCCGGCTAACCGGCCAGACGGCGCTCCCGGCGCCGGCGGTCCACGACCGGCCGCCGGAGCCAGACCCGGCGCACCGGGCGGTCCTCGCCCCGGAACACCCGGCGGACGCCCTCCGGTGGGGGGACGACCCGGCGGACCGGGCGGCGCCGGAGCCGGCGGCGGCTACCGCGGCGCCGGCGGTCCAGGGGGTGGCAACGCCGGCGGTACCGGCGGACCCCCGGGAGCCGGCGGCTATCGCGGCGGCGGTGGCGCGGCCCGTCCCGGTGGGCCGGGTCGCGGCAACGCACCCGGCGCGTTCGGTCGCAAGGGTGGCCCGCAACGCAAGGGCCGCAAGTCGAAGAAGCAGCGTCGGCAGGAATTCGACAACATGCAGGCGCCGGCGATCGGCGGTGTGACGCTGCCCCGTGGCAACGGCCAGACCATCCGGCTCGCCCGAGGCTCTTCCCTGTCCGACTTCGCCGACAAGATCGATGCCAACCCGGCGTCGATGGTGCAGGCGCTGTTCCACCTCGGCGAGATGGTGACGGCAACCCAGTCGGTGTCCGACGACGTCCTGGAACTGCTCGGCTCCGAGATGGGATTCGAGGTCGAGATCGTCTCCCCGGAGGACGAGGACCGCGAGCTGCTCGACTCGTTCAACCTGAGTTTCGGGGAGAACGAAGGCGGTGATGACGACCTGCAGATCCGTCCGCCGGTCGTCACCGTGATGGGCCATGTCGATCACGGAAAGACCAAACTGCTGGACGCCATCCGGCAGACCAATGTGGTCGACCGGGAGGCCGGCGGCATCACCCAGCACATCGGCGCCTATCAGGTCGCGACGCATCTGAACGACGTCGAGCGGCTCATCACCTTCATCGACACCCCCGGTCACGAGGCGTTCACCGCGATGCGGGCTCGCGGGTCCAAGTCGACCGACATCGTGGTACTGGTGGTGGCGGCCGACGACGGGGTGATGCCGCAGACCGTCGAGGCGATCAACCATGCCAAGGCCGCCGACGTGCCGATCGTGGTGGCCATCAACAAGATCGACAAGGAAGGCGCGAACCCGGACAAGATCCGGCAGCAGCTGACCGAGTACGGGCTGGTCGCCGAGGAGTACGGCGGCGACACCATGTTCGTGGAGATCTCGGCGCGGCAATTGACCAACATCGACGGCCTGCTGGAAGCCGTTCTGCTGACTGCGGACGCGGCGCTCGACCTGCGGGCCAACCCGGACATGGCGGCCGAAGGTGTGGCCATCGAGGCGCACCTGGACCGGGGACGCGGCGCAGTGGCCACGGTGCTGGTGCAGCGGGGCACCCTGCGGGTGGGCGATGCCATCGTGGCCGGCAACGCCTTCGGGCGGGTCAGGGCGATGCTGGGCGATCACGGTGAGACCGTCACCGAGGCGCTGCCGTCACGTCCGGTCCAGGTACTGGGGTTCACCTCGGTGCCGGGCGCCGGCGACTCCTTCATGGTGGTCGCCGAAGATCGTGTCGCTCGTCAGTTGGCCGGGGCAAGGGCCGCGGCCACCCGGAAGGCGCAGGTCGCCAACCGTCGGCGGATCACGCTGGAGGACCTGGGCGCCGCGCTGGCCGAGCGGAAGATCGAACAGCTGACGATGATCATCAAGGGCGACAACTCCGGCACCGTCGAGGCGCTGGAGGATGCCCTGATCAAGCTGGATGTCGGTGCCGAGGTCGATCTGCGGGTGGTGCACCGCGGAGTCGGTGGCATCACCCAGGACGACATCAACCTGGCGGCCACCACCGAAGCCATCGTCATCGGCTTCAACGTCAAACCGGTGCGTGGCGTGCAGGAACTCGCCGACCGCGAGGGCGTCGACATCCGCTACTACTCGGTGATCTACCAGGCGATCGACGAGGTGGAGGCAGCGCTCAAGGGCATGCTGAAGCCGGAGTTCGAAGAAATCCAGACCGGGTCCGCGGAGATCAGGGAGATCTTCCGCAGTAGCAAACTCGGCAACATCGCCGGCTGCATCGTCCGCAGTGGTGTCATCAAGCGCAACGCCAAGGCCCGGCTGCTGCGCGACGGCGTCGTGATCAACGATAACCTGCAGATCGGTTCGCTGCGCCGGTTCAAGGACGACGCCACCGAGGTCCGCGAGGGATTCGAGTGCGGTGTCGGGCTGGGTAACTGGAACAACATCGAGGTGGAGGACACCATCGAGACCTACGAGATGCGCGAGAAGCCGCGCAGCTGAGTGACGGGATGTTCACCGGGATCCTGGAATTCGATGTCCTGCTCGGCGCGGTCTCCTCGCTCAAGCACAAGCGGGCGATCGTCCGCCCGGTGCTGGCCCGGCTGCGCCGGCTGGATGTCGCGGTCTGTGAAGCCGGTGATCAGGATCTGCACAGACGAGCGTTGATCGGGATCGCCTGCGTCGCAAGCGATTCCGCCCATCTGCAACAAGTGCTGGACACCTGCGAACGGCAGGTGGCCGGCGAAGTGGAACTGGAACTGTTGTCCGCCCGTCGGCGGATCATCGGTCCGGACGACCTGTGACCGGACGGACGAGAGAAAGGCAGCGACGATGGCCGACTCGGCTCGGGCCCGCAGACTGGCGAAGAGGATCGCGGCTATCGTCGCCACCGAGCTGGAACACCAGGTGAAGGACCCGCGACTGGCGATGGTGACGGTCACCGCCGCCACTGTCACACCCGACCTGCGCGACGCCGTCGTCTACTACACGGTCTACGGCGATCAGGACGAGCAGACGTCGACGGCGATGGCATTGGCCAGTGCGAACGGGGTGCTGCGCAGCGCCGTCGGCAAGCAGACAGGGATCAAGTTCACCCCGACGCTCGAGTTCCGCCCGGACCGGGTGCCCGAGACCTCGCAGGCGATCGAGGCACTGCTGGCCGCGGCCAGGGCGGCGGATGCTGCGGTGGCGGAGCAGGCCGCCGGTGCGGTGTACGCGGGCGACCCGGATCCCTACCGGGCACCACGCGAGGAGGGCACCGACGACGAGTCGGCGACCGACGGCGGCCTCGACGCCGCCAGGGCTGCCGACACTGCGGAAGGGGCAGCCAACCGGTGACCAGCGTTCGGACCCACGAGCAGGACCTGGCAACAGCGGTCGGCCTGCTGCGGCAGGCGCGCTCGGTGCTGCTGATGGCTCACAACAATCCGGATGCCGATTCGCTGGGTTCCGCCGTCGCGCTGGGTCTGGCCCTGAAACGGGGCGGGGCAACGGTGTCGGTGACGTTCGACCGCCCGGCCGCGGTGCCGACATCACTGTCAGGTCTGCCGGGCATGGAGCTGGTGACGCCGGCCGGCGAATGGCTGGCCGGCGCGGCCGCCGATCTCGATCTGATCGTCACCCTGGACGCCGGCTCGGCCGAACGACTGGGCCGGTTGGCGGCGCTGTTCGGCGGCCCGGCCCAGGTGCTGGTGATCGACCACCACGTGTCGAACACCTTCTTCGGCGACCACCACCTGGTCGATCCCGACGTCGACGCCACCGTGGTGCTGGTCGACGAGCTGCTGCGCCGACTGAACATACCGCTGGACATCGACCTCGCTTCGCTGCTGTACGCGGGGCTGGCCACCGACACCGGCGGCTTCCGGCACGGCACCGCCGCCGCCCACCGGCTGGCGGGCCGCCTGATGGAGGTCGGCGTGCTGCCGACCGAACTGATGCGGGAGATCACCGACACCCATCCGTTCGGCTGGTTGGGGCTGCTGTCCGCGGTTCTCGGGCGCGCCAGGCTGGACCCCGCCGCCGCGGGCGGTCGTGGCCTGGTGCACACCTGCGTCACGCTGCAGGACGCGCGGGGGCTGCGTCAGGAGGAGTCGGACGCGGTGATCGACATTCTGCGCACCTCCGCGGAAGCATCGGCAGCGGCCGTCGCCAAGCAATCCTCCAACGACGAATGGCAGGTGTCGCTGCGTTCCCGCGGCGACGTCCGGGTCGGGGACGCCGCCATCGCGCTCGGCGGGGGCGGGCACCCGCACGCCGCCGGTTTCGTCTGGCACGGCGACTACCCGGGGGCGATCGACGCCTTGACGGCGGCGCTCGCCCGGCAGCCGAACTGAGGGCCGCCATGTCAGATCCTGAGGCCGCATTCTCCGTTCGCCGACCACCACGCGGGGCGTGGCTGATCTGGGGCGTCGGCGCCGGCGTGTACGTGCTGGCCGTCTTCCACCGCACGTCGCTGGGAGTGGCCGGGCCGTTGGCTGCCGAGCGGATGCACCTGGGAGCCGGCCAGCTCAGTTCGTTCGTGATGCTGCAGTTGGGGCTCTACGCCGTGATGCAGGTGCCGACCGGTCTGCTGGTCGACCGGTTCGGGCCGCGCCGGATGCTGCTGATCGCCACCCTCACCATGGGCTGCGCGCAGCTGCTGCTGTCGGTGGCCACCAGCTATCCGACGGCGTTGCTGGCGCGCGGCCTGCTCGGCGCGGGCGATGCGATGACCTACATCTCGGTGCTGCGGTTGGCTGCCGGATGGTTTCCGTCCCGGCAGTATCCGATCATCACCTCCTACACCGGGCTGCTCGGCGCCGTCGGCAACCTGATCGCCACCATTCCGCTGACCGGGCTGCTGCACGGCGCCGGTTGGACACCGACCTTCGCGGTGGCCGGCGGCATCTCGGTGGCGTACGCCGCGCTGCTGCTGCGCAAGGCCACCGCCGCCCCGTTCAAGGAGGTGGCCTCCGCGGCGGCCGCCGGGCCGACGGCAGGCGGCCGGGTGTGGACCGAAGTGCGCGGCGCCTGGAAGATGCCCGGCGGCCGGCTCGGCTTCTGGGTGCACTTCACCACCATGGCCGGCCCGGTGGTGTTCGGGACGCTGTGGGGCTTTCCCTACCTGACTCAGGTCATTGGGGTGACAGCGGGCGTTGCCTCGACCTTGATGATGATGATGGTGATCGTCGGCCTGGTCGCCAACCTGACGATCGGCCGGCTGGTCTCCCGCAAACCGGAGATCCGCACACCGATCGCGGTGGTGGTGTCGGTGCTGTGCCTGCTCGGATGGGCGCTGCTTGTCGGCTGGCCGGGTGGCCGTCCGCCGATCGAGGTGGTGCTGCTGGCGATCATCTTCTTCGCCGCAGGCGGCCCGGCCTCCGCGGTGGCGTTCATGCTGGCCCGGGACTACAACCCGCGGCACCGGATCTCGACGGCCACCGGACTGGTTAACGTCGGGGGCTTCTGCGGGGCGGTGATCGGGGTCTTCGCCGTCGGGCAGCTGCTGGACGCGATCGACGGTCCGGTGCGCATACACACCGTGGGTGCCTACCGCTGGGCGTTCGGGGCGCTGGCGCTGCTGACGGCGCTGGGCCTGTGGCGGTTGCTCACCTGGTGGCTGCGGACCAGGGCCGTGGTGCTGCTGGCCGCCGCTCGCGGCGAGCAGGTGCCGGTACAGATCGTGCCGCACCGGTGGGAACTGGTCGACGAGGCGCTGCTGGCCGAGGAGGCGATGGCGGCCAGGGAGGCGATGCTGCTGGATCGTGACCGCCAAACGGCGCTCGGACGCGGCACCGGGGCGGGGCGCGGCGACGGCGTGGCGGTCGGGTCCGCACCCGAGGGTGAGGACGCCTACCCGGGCGGTTCCGCACCGGACGGTGAGGACGCCCCGACCGGGCCCCTCCCGATCGCCCGGCGCTGATGAAGCCCAGCGGCGGGCGAACCCCACCGGCCGCCGAACTTCCACCCGGCGGCGGACTGTTGTTGGTGGACAAGCCTTCCGGCTGCACCTCGCACGACGTGGTGGGGCGCGTGCGGGCAGTCCTCGGAACCCGCAAGGTGGGCCATGCCGGCACCCTTGACCCGATGGCAACCGGTCTGCTGGTGCTCGCCGTGGAGCGCAGCACCAAGCTGCTGGGTCAGTTGGCGCTCACCGACAAGAGCTATGAGGCGACCATCCGGCTCGGCGAGTTCACCACCACCGACGACGCCGAAGGCACGGTGACCTCGTCAGCGGACGCCTCGGCGATCCGCCGCGAGGCGATCGTCACCGGGATGCGCGCGCTGACCGGCGACCTGATGCAGGTGCCCAGTTCGGTGTCGGCCATCAATGTCGACGGCCGGCGTTCCTATCAGCGGGTGCGGGCCGGCGAGAGCGTCGAGCTAGCCGCCCGGCCGGTGACGGTCTCCAGGTTCGAGCCGATGGGCGATGTCCGCCGGCAGGGTCGACGTGCCGATCTGGATGTCATCGTGGACTGCTCGAGTGGCACCTACGTTCGGGCGCTGGCCCGGGATCTCGGCGCCGCGCTCGGCGTCGGCGGGCATCTGATCGCTCTCCGCCGCAGCCGGGTGGGCCCGTTCCAGGTCGCCGACGCGGTCGATGTGTACGGATCGTCCGGGCTGCCCGAGCGTGGCGCGCCCCGCTCGAAGATCCCGGACGCGCTTCGATCCACGGTCGCCGGGTCGATCGTGCCGGCCGCGGCCGTCGCCCGGCAGGTCTTCGAGGTACGAATCGCTACCGAGGCGGAGGCCCTGGACTTGAGGTTCGGCCGGGCGCTGCGGGCCGTCGGCAACGCCGGCACCTATGCGGTGCTCGACCCGACCGGGACCCGACTGCTGGCGCTGGTCGCCGAAGCCGACGGATCCGCCCGCCCCCGGCTGGTGTTCGAGGCTGCCGGCTGAGGTGCGATCAGGTTCGGTGCGGTGTGTTGCGGCGACGTTGCTGAGCGCCAGGCGGCGTGGGCTGACGTCGGCGCCGCCGACGACTTCACGGGCCGAGTTGGTGGTGTGCGATCTCCCGCTCTTGGACGGGGGGGCCCACTCTCGCCGAGTCGCGCGGGGTGCTTGGTACGCGGGTTCACGCCAGTCAGATCGCTTCTGGCGAAGCGATCAGAGGGTTGCAAGGCTGGAACGTGGCCGTACATGGGACGTACAACGACGGAAGGTGAGCAATGGGGGAGACGTCCCGACGCAGAAGTTGACTCATGAACTTGCGCACGACGGCGGAGGAGCGCGAGTTGATCGATCGCGCCGTGATCGCCAGCGGAACAGACCTGACCGATTTCGTCGTCACCCAACGCATCCGACGCTGCTCGGCGAGTACTCGCCGACCGGGACAAGTTCCACCTTGATCCCATCGCTTTCCAACGGTGGGAAGTCGTCAACGCGAGACCGGCCCGCGAACTGCCGGGGCGGCGTCAACTGATGCAACGCTCCTCGCCACTTAGCCAGTGGGCAGGACCTACCGTCCGCCTGAGCTGCTTGCCGATCACCACGACCTCACCGGGCTTCCAGTGCGGCTCGTTGGAGCGACCGACTGGCTGCTGCGACACGCGCGTCTGTCAAACAGCCGCCACCGGGGACAACGCGAGTCTTCGTCGTCACCGAGCACAAGAGTCAGCGCGTCGCCGCCTACTACGCCTGGTGCATGGCCCCGGTCCGTGCAGACGCGGCGCGCAACCGCCTCCGCAAGGTCGACGGCCGGTAGCCCCAACGGTGGCTCTGCTGACTCGGCTGGGTGTGGACGTCGACCACGAACGCGCGGCCTCGGAGCCGGGCTGCTGCAAGACGTCTTGGCTCGGATCATCGAGCTCTCTGATGACATCGGTTGTCGTGGCCCGCTCGTTCACGCCGAATCCGCCGCCGCGCGCACCTTCTACCTTCACCTCTTCGTGCCCGAGTTCGCACCCAGCCCCACCCACGATCTCCACCTCGTCGTGCTCATGAAAGACATACGCCGCACCCTTCGGGCGGATTGGTCAGTCAGCGGACGCCAGCCGATCGGGTGCGCGATCAGCAGCGCTTTCCCCCAGCACGATCCGCATCTGCGACGGCGTGATCACAGGAGCCGACGAGCGACCGTTCTCGCCCAAGTACGTCGGGAAGTCGGTCAGAGCGCAGCGCCGACTGTGTCGAGCGCGACCGCCGGGAGCTGCCTGCCGTTCTCGTCGATGCGCGCGCCCAGCGTGTGCTCGAGGACCGGACGGACCTTGGCCCAAGCTCGCGGGTGTGCGCTGGCGAAGCGGGACAAGCTCGCGGCCGATGCCTCCGGATCGAGACGGTGCGCTGTTGCCCGCGTCGGCTTGCGGCTACCGATCTGAACCCGCACGCTCGGGCTCGCGTCAACGTTTCGAAGCCACTGAGCCTGCTCGCCGAAACCAGAGACGACGACGTACCTGCCCGGTGCCGGACGGTCCACGACTTCGAGGACAACGTAACGGGTCAGCCTGGACTTGCGGCCAACGTGTTCGAGCATCAGGAACCGAGAGCCGAACAGGAACCCCAACCGAGTGCGATACAGCCAGATCGGGGCGCGGACGAACCAACGGGTTCGCAACAGTGCCGGCCCGGCCCGAGCAATCGCGTTCGGTCGGGAGCTGGTCATAGCGCCTAGCTTGCCAGGTGCCGTTTCGATCCAGCGCGTGACGATCATCTGCGAGGTGTCGCATGGGGGATCCGCTCACGACAACGGATCATGGTCTTCCCGGTAGCCGGCGCTCGCGTCAATCGTCGCGGCCAGCCGTTCGATGCTCCTATGGATGTCAAGGTCGGCTGAAGCGCTGTTGAGCGGCTTGTCGGGTGGTGCCGAGCACGGCCGCGATGGAGCTCCAGGTGGCGTGGTGTTGCCGGGCGCGGGTTACTGCTGCTGCGAGCTGTTCACTGGCGGCGGTGAGGTGGGCACGGGCGTGGGTGAGTAGGTCGAGGGGATCTGCGGCGGTGTCGGGTAGTGGTCGTGCGGCGTGGCCCTTGCCAAGGGTGCTGCGCTGCTGGTCGCAGGACGAGCACAGCATGGTGGGCCCGTAGGCGACGGTCGCGGTCAGCTGGCAGCCGGGCCGGTCCTGCGGGCGCAGGGCGT
>JAABUT010001187.1_pt1 | contig 31426 bp, 21 predicted proteins | sample 5559281 | NCBI WGS metagenome assembly JAABUT01 (sample SAMN10711880, study PRJNA513359) | rock metagenome | isolation source: Antarctica rocks | place: Antarctica: Victoria Land, Ricker Hills nord | collected 2016-01-04
CGGAGATCCTGCGCCCGCTGCTCGATGGTGCGGTCGACCTGACCTATTCGACCGACAACGGGCTGGTGGAGTTGGCCGCCCCCGGGGTGACCAAGGCGACGGGCCTGGCGCAAGTGGCGGACGAACTCGGGGTTAGCGCTGAGCGGGTCATCGCGTTCGGGGATATGCCCAACGACGTGCCCATGTTGGGCTGGGCCGGGCACGGGGTGGCGATGGGCAACGCCCACCCGGACGCCCTGGCGGTCGCCGACGAGGTGACCGGGGCGCACACCGCGGATGGTGTCGCCATGGTGTTGGAGCGCTGGTGGAGCTGATCAGGTGTCTGAATGAGCCGCGCCCTCAGCGGGCGGGCGACCACTGCCGCCGCCGCTACCCGCTCGTGAGGTAGCCGGCGAGGTCGGCGACGAGGTCGATGCTGCCGGTGTTGTTGTAGAGGCGGATTTTGCCGTCGGCGGCGACGGGGACGGTGAGTTCGTTGGCGATGTCGACCCCGGGGTTGGGGTTGAGTACCGAGGTTTGGGCGCAGCTGGTGAGCGGTTGTGCTGCGGGGCAGGCGGAGACGTAGGTGGTGGTGGTCCCGCGGAGTTGGGTGGCGGTGAGGTTGAGGACGACCCCGGTGGTGCCGGGCGGCAGGTTCGGGACGGTCAGTGTGACGGTGCCACCAGGAACGACCGGGGCGGCGGCCGCGCCAGTACCGTCCCGGGTGTCGAGGACCCTGCTGGGCCCGGTCGCTATGAAAGCGGTGGTGAGGTAGCCGGCGAGGTCGGCGACGAGGTCGATGCTGCCGGTGTTGTTGTAGAGGCGGATTTTGCCGTCGGCGGCGACGGGGACGGTGAGTTCGTTGGCGATGTCGACCCCGGGGTTGGGGTTGAGTACCGAGGTTTGGGCGCAGCTGGTGAGCGGTTGTGCTGCGGGGCAGGCGGAGACGTAGGTGGTGGTGGTCCCGCGGAGTTGGGTGGCGGTGAGGTTGAGGACGACCCCGGTGGTGCCGGGCGGCAGGTTCGGGACGGTCAGTGTGACGGTGCCACCAGGAACGACCGGGGCGGCGGCCGCGCCAGTACCGTCCCGGGTGTCGAGGACCCTGCTGGGCCCGGTCGCTATGAAAGCGGTGGTGAGGTAGCCGGCGAGGTCGGCGACGAGGTCGATGCTGCCGGTGTTGTTGTAGAGGCGGATTTTGCCGTCGGCGGCGACGGGGACGGTGAGTTCGTTGGCGATGTCGACCCCGGGGTTGGGGTTGAGTACCGAGGTTTGGGCGCAGCTGGTGAGCGGTTGTGCTGCGGGGCAGGCGGAGACGTAGGTGGTGGTGGTCCCGCGGAGTTGGGTGGCGGTGAGGTTGAGGACGACCCCGGTGGTGCCGGGCGGCAGGTTTGGGACGGTCAGTGTGACGGTGCCACCAGGACCGACCGGGGCGGCGGCCGCGCCAGTACCGCTGCGGGTGTCGAGGATCCTGCTAGGACGCGTAGCCACGAAACCGCCAGGGGAAGCTGAGGCGGTGAAAGCGCCGGTCCCGTTCGGTGTGCCGAGCCCAGTCGGACCGTCGTACCCGGGACCGGAGGTGCAGAGGTAGCTGCCACAGGTGCCGTTGCTTCCGCTGGTGACGTCGTTAAGCGCACTGGCGGGTGCATAGGGGAACGAGGCAGGGTTGCTGCCGGCCGCAGGAGTACCGGCCATTGCGTACGTTGCCGCAACTAGGGGGGCCGAGACGCTGGTTCCCCCGAAAACCAGCCATCCACTCTGGCCATTGTTCGGGGTGCTGTCATACACCGCTACCCCAGTGGCCGGGTCTGCCACGGCCGCCACATCGGCGACAGTGCGTCTCGGGCATGCCGGGTCACGCTGCCACAACGGTTTCGGTTCGAAGGCCGAGCAGCCGCTGCCTGAGCCGCCCCACGCGCCTTCGCTGAATCCGCGAGCCGTAGCGGCGGGAGTCAGCGTCGTGCCCCCGACGGCGATGACATCCTTCGACGCCGCGGGATAGGACACCCCGTAGCCGCTATCACCCGAACTTGCCGTGATAGCGACCCCGGGGTGGTCGAAATACGTCGCATCATAATTTGTCTGCCCAGTGAACTCCGGGCCGCCGTAACTGTTGGAGACTGCCACGGCGCCCATACGGACGGCGGTATTCACCGCAGTACCAAGGTCATTCAGGCTGGTGGAATTCGCCTCCACCAGGAGAATATTGCAGAGCGGGCACGCTGCCGACACCATGTCCAGATCCAGCGCGATTTCCTGCCCCCAGCTGGGGTTAACCGCCGGCAAGGTGTTCCCCCCGTTCTGGTCGACCTTGGTGAAGCAGCCGCTACCGCAGGCAGGCAATCCGTACTGCGCCCGATAGACGTTCAAGTCGTTCTGGGCGGTAGGTAGGTCGAAGGCGGCGACAACGGCAACGGTGCGACCGAGCCCCGCGGTGCTCGACGGCAGGTTGTAGGCGGTCTGGAGGTCACCGGGGCCATAACCTAACGGTGTGGAGGCCGCCGTGGCCAGGGGACCGGACACGTCCAGGTCGACGACCGCGTGGCACGCCGCGTGGTGCGGCAGCGGCGCCCCGCACACCCGTGCGTGGCGATGTCCGTTCAGCGCCCCCGGGCCCGACGGGTTCGCTGCAGCCGGGAACGCAACCACCAGCCCGAGCGCCGATAGGGCCACCGCCAGCACAACTGCGACGAGGGTCCGTCCGGACGTGCGGCCCCTGGCTCGTCTTCCCACCCCACCTTCTTCGGCGCCTCACCGTTGGACCCTGACCCCATCTCACCTACTCGTGTAAACATTGGGGTCCGTTCCACGAATGGGTGCACGTTGGGTCACGCAGCCCGACCCCCTGGTGCCGGGCGACCCCACCGCCCCAGGGGCCCGGTTACGGGGCCGTGCTCGACATGGACGGCGGCTGGTATTGGACCGCCGGCGAGCTCGACGCCCCAAGGGTGAACGAGACCTCCACCGCACGGCAGGTCGACAGCTCCGGTGACCGGACCGGGGCGGTGCCCGGCGACGGCACCCTGCTTGTCAAGGAGAGCGGGCTGCTCGGCGGGTGGGTCGGCCCGATGCCCGTGAAGCCGAGCTCGAGATCGCATCACCAGCAGTGCCCGACTCGACCCCGCCGACTGCACCGAGGCCCAGATCTGCCACATCCTCCCGAGCGGTCCCTCGTTCCTTCTCGCGAGACGTGACCCAATCCGCCGGGGTGACATGACGCAGACGCACCGCCGTGTTCTGGTCGGTGTAGAGCTCACCCGTGGTCCTTACCTGGCTAGGCACCGCCCCCACCGTCAACGCCTGGTAGCGGGGCCGGGTGCGAGGCGGTGTCCGCGTTCGTCGTGGCGAAGGCGGCGGCAACGGAGCGAAGGTCCCCCGCGGTCGCCGCCGGGAAGTTGTGCGCAACCTGCAGTTCGGCCCGGCCCCCAGCACAACGGAGTTGCCGAAGTCGACGGTAGCGGGCCAGCGACATCGAGGACGATGATGGCGTGACATCCCACGTGGTGCGGCAGAGGAACTCGGCATACTGGCGCGCTGTGGCCCCCGGCGACTGAGCCCGCGGCCCCGCCGCCTCGGCGACACGCGGCACCGCCCCAGATAACCCGTCAGGGCAAACTTGGCGGGCACCAAGCACTAACCCCCGTGACGCACCCGTGCGTCACAGGGTAACGGCCGCCACATGCAGCATGCAAGAAGCCGTGTCGAACGGAATAATCAGCGGCACAGTCTGATCGGGGGGATAGACCTGTACCTGGGTAGAGGACCTCGGTGCCGCGCACCCGGGTTGGGTCACCTCGGAAATCCTCAGGACGAACTGCGCTCGACCGCCTGGGGCAACCTCGACCGGTTGGCCCAATGGTCCATACCGATCAGCGGGCTGGCCGACCAGGTTTCCCGCAGGGTCGAGGACCGATACACCGGGATAACCTTGCAAAACACAGGCCTGTTGGCTGGCATTCGTCAGAGTGAAGGTGGTGTAGGCGCTGCCTGCGGCCCCCTGGCGAGGTCCAGCTGTGAGCCTCAGCTCACTGCTCTTGCAGACCCCGCTCGGGCCGCCTTGCGGCGTTGCCGCCGTCGCGGGACTGGAGGGGGTTGCTGACGGCACGGTGGAACTCGTTGGCGTGCGTGGTGTAACGGACAGTGCCGAAGACGACGGCGGCGGCGTGGAGGAGGTCAACGTAGCGAGCGAAGCGGACACTCCTGCGGCTGATGAAGGCGCCGCCTGGGGCGACGTTGCACCGTTACTGCACGCTGCCGCCAGCACCGACAAAGCCGTGCCAAGTAACGCCACCGTCGTTGTCGACTTGATCGTCATGCGGCTCACCTTTGTCCAGTACAGGCCAGTCTTACAATAGGTCTCCACCGATTGGGGGGGTGAGTCCCCGTATCGACCCTCCGGCACCCAGTCTGAACTCCCCGACCTAGCAGGCCCACTCGATCGAGGCACATTTGCGGTTGTTGACGCGCTCGATCGTGGCGGGCGCAAGCGTGTAGAAACACTACGGACAATAGGGCGGTATAGGACTATCGGGCGACAACTAGACATCCGGTTCGCGCGATTGACGGCAGGTCAGCAAAAATTGCGTAAGTTTACGCTGTGCACATCATCAAATAGTCGAACGTCTTTTCGTCGTGCGAGCGGATGTAGTTCGGTCTGGGCGTGTGGAGAGCTGAGGTTGGAGAAGAGTGCGCGGTCAAGGTCGCCCGCTGTGTTGCCGATGAATGCGGCGGCGGCGTCGGCTACGAAGACGGGTGGCCAGCACCGGCGCGCTGAACTCTGACTATGAAGAGGATTCCCCCATGCATCTTCGCCCTGCTGCGCGTACTACCAATTGGAGCCAGCGCAGCCGAGGTTTGCGGATTGCTGTGGCGAGCGCGACGGTAGCCGCACTGCTCGGTGGTCTAGTGGCGCCGGCGGCGGGTGCGACCGCACCGTCGAGTACTGCACCGTCGAGTACTGCACCGTCGAGTACTGCACCGTCGAGTACTGCACCGTCTGGGGTACCCCCGGCGCCAGCATCGGCTAAGCCGACGTCGAATGCTGTGCCGCACGCCGGCGTCGCTCCGGGTACCGTCCGCGCGATGTCGGCAAGACAACCAGTACCGGCGGGGTTTGTAGTCAGCGGCCCCGACGTATCGTCCTATAACGCACCGATCAATTGGTCTACTGTCGCCGCGGGCGGCAGCACGTTCGCCCTTGTCAAGGCGTCTGAGGGTGACTATTACGTGAATCCGTATTACTCCTCAGATGTAGCCGCAGCAAAAGCCCAAGGATTGATCGTAGGGCCGTACGTCTGGCCGAGACCTGATTATTCAAATCCCATCGCTCAAGCCGACTATTTTCTGCAAGCTGCCAATTATCGGCCAGATGCGCAGTCTCTGCCTCCGATGGTGGACCTGGAGTGGGGAACGGCGGTTGGTTCGACTGCATGTTATGGCTTGACGCCTGCAGAGATGTCGTCATGGATTCGGCAATTCGTGACGCGACTCCAACAGGTCACCCGGCGGGACCCGATCATCTATACGAACACGAACTGGTGGAATCCGTGTACCGGTAACGACACCTCATTCGGCTACCTGCCGCTCGATATCGCGGTTTGGGGGAGCAATCCTCAACCGTTACCAGCAGGCTGGAGCGACTACACCTTCTGGCAGTACACCGACAACGCAGCGATCGACGGAGCGGGCGTGGTTGATGGCGACGTCTTCAAAGGCACACCCGGTGGACTGGTCGCGTTCGCATCGGGGGTAAACCACCCGCCTGTCGGGTCGGTAGACTCAGTGACCGCGGCCAATGGTGCGATCACCGTTCGAGGCTGGACGCTGGACCCTGACACGACGGCATCCATCCCGGCTGACCTGTACATAGATGGGGTTGGGACCCGACTTAATGCGAACGAATCCCGTCCGGATATCGCTGCAACGTATCCCGGGGAGGGCGACCTGCATGGATTCACCGGTACGGTCAGTGTCCCCCCCGGGGAACACACGGTGTGTGTCTTCGGAATAGACTCGATCAATGGCCCTAATACGCTGATAAACTGTCAGAAGATCAATACAAACCACCCGCCGATTGGATCGGTAGATTCCGCGCAATTTAGCGGGCCCAACTCGATCACCGTCCAGGGCTGGGTGCTGGACCCAGACACGACGGCGTCGATCCCGGCTGACGTGTATATCGACGGAGTAGGCACCCGGTTGTCCTCAACCGGCGACCGCCCTGACGTAGCGACGGCGTACGGAATGGGTAGCTTGCACGGGTTTACCGGCACCATAGGAGTGAGTGCTGGCACCCATCAGGTATGCGTGTTCGGAATTGATTCCGTCGACGGCCCGAATACTTTGCTGAACTGCCAGAGTGTTACCAACTACACGCCGGTTGGTTCGGTGGACGCGGTAACCGCGACCAGTGGCGCGATCACTGTGCGAGGATGGGCGTTGGACCCAAATACGAGCGCGTCGATCCCGGCTGATGTGTACATCGATGGCGCTGGCACCCGGTTGCAGGCCGACCAGTCGCGTCCCGACGTCGCGGCGGCGTATCCGGGGGAGGGTGATCTGCACGGGTTCACCGGCACTATCAATGCGGCTCCGGGCAACCACCAGGTGTGCGTGTTCAGCATTGACTCCGTCAACGGCCCCAACACCCTCCTGAACTGCCGGAACATCACTGTTACCAACCACCCGCCGGTTGGTTCAGTGGACGTAGTGACGGCGGCGAGTGGCGCGATCACTGTGCGAGGATGGGCGTTGGACCCGGACACGAGCGCGTCGATCCCGGCTGATGTGTACATCGATGGCGCTGGCACCCGGTTGCAGGCCGACCAGTCGCGTCCCGACGTCGCGGCGGCGTATCCGGGGGAGGGTGATCTGCACGGGTTCACCGGCACTATCAATGCGGCTCCGGGCAACCACCAGGTGTGCGTGTTCAGCATTGACTCCGTCAACGGCCCCAACACCTTGTTGAACTGCCGGAACGTCACTGTGTGAGTCAGGTGAGCGGCGCCGCCGCCGCGTGGGGCCAGCTGTTGAGTAATCAGCGTAAGCACCGGTCTCGAGGGCGTTCGATCTGGGCGCACGTAGTCTCCGGTCGGTCGGTGCCATCCCTGTACCCTCGTGCCTGGTCTCGCTAGCGAACCAAGCCCTGAGGTTGTTGGTTCGGCGAGCCAGGTCAGGCATACGGCCCACTGGGCAGCGTCGAGTGGGCACCGAGACCGTGCGGGATGAGAGCAGGAGGGCCTATGAGGCACACGCAGCCTATGAGGACATGGAGGTGTCGGCATGGCTGTTGTGACCGATAAGCGATCGGCTGCGATCTCCGAGCACCGGAAGTCTCGGGAGCTGTTGTGGAGCCTGACGATGCGGGAAGTCCAGGGCCGGTACAAGCGGACCGCCCTAGGAAACCTGTGGTCATTGGTCAACCCGGTGGCAACGATGGTCATCTACTCCATCGTCTTTGGGATTCTCCTGCGGGTCACGATCGAGCCCAGCCGCACCGGCCTGGATGTGTTCGCGCTCTGGTTGGTATGCGCCCTGCTGCCATGGACGTTCCTGTCCAACGCGATATCCGCCGGTCTGGATGCAGTCCTCGGGAACGCCAACTTGGTAAAAAAGGTCTACTTCCGCCGCGAGGTGCTAGTGGGTGCGGCGGTCCTTGCGCTGGACGTTACCTTCCTCACCGAGATGGCTGTCGTCGCACTTGCACTGCTCATTGCGGGGAACATGGTCCTGCCTTGGATCCCTGTTGTGCTCGTCTTGGTTGCCCTGCTCACAGTCTTCGCTATGGGAATCGCCCTCGCGCTGGCTGTCGCCAATATTTATTTTCGGGACACAAAGCATTTCGTGGCAATATTCCTCCAGGTATGGATGTACATCACTCCGATCATTTACCCCATCAGCTATGTGGCCACAGCTGAGCAATACGTCAACAGCAAGACAGCCAAGTACGGGATCTCCGTGCCGATGGAGATGTTGTGGAACCTTAATCCCATGCTGCATTTCACTAATGCCTTTCGATCGGCGATGTATGAGCTGACCTGGCCGTCTGCGGAAGATATGCTGTGGTGTGTGGGTTCGGCCGCGGTGTCCCTAGCGGTGGGGTGGACGGTCTTCAGCCGCTTCCGTGACCGGTTGGCGGAGGAGCTGTGAGCGCCGCTATATCGGTACAGGGTGTCTCCAAGCGCTTCCGTATGTACAACGAGCGCAATCAGTCGTTGAAGGCGGCTGTGTTACGGGGTCGGCGTGCCTCCTACGAGGAGTTCTGGGCGCTGCGAGACGTGTCGTTTGAAATACCGCAAGGGTCGACATTTGCGCTCATGGGAGAAAACGGCTCCGGTAAGTCGACCCTGCTCAAGTGCCTTGCCCGCATCCTGGTTCCCAACGACGGGAGTGTCGCAATCAATGGTTCTGTGGCGGCCCTGCTCGAGTTAGGTTCAGGTTTTCATCCCGAACTGACCGGCCGGGAAAACGTCTTCCTCAACGGGTCCATTCTGGGACTCAGCCGGAAACAGATTGAGCGAAAATTCGATGAGATCGTTGACTTCGCCGGCATCGACCAGTTTATCGATCAGCCGGTCAAAAATTACTCCTCGGGCATGTACGTCCGGCTTGGTTTCTCGGTAGCGATCAACGTCGACCCCGACATCCTCCTCGTCGATGAGGTACTCGCAGTTGGTGACGCCGCATTTCAGGCCAAGTGCATGGACAAATTCGCCGATTTTCGGAAGGCGGGTAAGACCGTCGTGGTGGTGAGCCACTCCATGGGCGCCCTGCGCACAATGTGTGACCAAGCGGCGTGGTTGGACCACGGGGCGCTTGTGAAGACCGGTACCGCAGCGGAGTTGGTGGACGACTACAACTTCGCCACGCTGCCTGCGCACACCACTGCCGGCGAGGTGGAACTCGACGAACCGGCTAAGCGGCTCGGCTCTGGGGAGGCCGTCATCGACCGGGTCGAAATGGTGGACGACGACGGGGCAGCGGTGACTACGGTCCGGACTGGTGACGCCGTCACCGTCCGGTTGACTTACCACTCGGTCGATCGAATTGAGCGTCCGGTCTTCGGCTTGGCCTTCGAGAACCTCGACGGTGTGTACGTCTGGGCGTGCCACACCCGGGACGCGGGTTACGAGACAGCTTGGATCGACGGGACCGGCCACGTCGAGTGCCGCATTCCCCGGCTGCTGTTGCAACCCGGGTCGTTTGACCTGATCGCCGCGGTTGTCGATTGGACGACGACCCACCAGTACGACTTCCTCCGGCACTGTTATCGGTTCGATGTTGCGGTCGGTACGCCAAGAAACTCTGGGGGCATTGTCGCCCTGGACGTGGAATGGAGTGGCGCCGTGCAGGCGCAGGACAAGCAGGAAAGTTCCGCATTCTTGATCTGAGGTTTGCTGGCAGGCTGGCCGAGATCACCCGCAAGCGCTCGTACACGGAAGGCCAGGAACGACGTGTCCCACCCAGAGGTACGCACCGGTGTGGTTTCGGTAGTAATCGTGAACTACCACGGGGCGGAGGACACGATCGCGTGTCTGCGCGGATTCGACTCGGTAGAATGGCCGAGGGAGCTTCTGCAGCTCATTGTCGTCGAGAATTCCGCCGGGGGGGTAGACGCCGAACGAATCCGCGCTGAGGTCCCCGGCGCGGAAGTCGTGGTGTCGAAGGGCAACTCGGGCTTCGCAGGTGGTTGCAACCTCGGTGTCGCGCATGCCAGCGGTGAGTTCGTCGGCTTCATCAACAACGACGCGCGCCCCGACGCCCGGTGGATCGCGGCCGCCGTCACCGAGTTGCAATCCCACGGTTCCGTCGCATGTGTGGCGTCGAAGGTGCTGGATTGGGACGGTACGCACATCGACTACGTCGATGGTGCGCTGACCTGGTACGGCATGGGGTACAAGCGCGAAGTGGAGAAGCTCGACTCCGGGGAGTGGAACACACCCAAAGACGTACTCTTCGCGACGGGCGCTGCAATGTTCGTGCGCACTTCGCTGTATCTGGAACTCGGGGGCTTCGACGAGCGGTTCTTCATGTTCTACGAAGACGTCGACCTCGGTTGGCGGATGAACCTCCTTGGGCATCGGGTGCGTTACGTGCCGACGTCGATCGCCTACCACCGCCACCACGCGACGATGAAGAAGTATGGGCAATATCGGGAGACCTACCTGCTCGAACGTAACGCACTGATGTCGATGTACAAGAACTTCAGCGACGAGACGCTCGCGAAGGCGTTCCCGGCGGCTCTGGCCCTTGCGGTGCGACGCGGACTCGCGCGGGCAGGGACCGACACCAGCGCGCTGGACCTGCAGCGTTCCCCCGGCGGTGAGGCCGAGGAATCGATGGTCGTCGACAAGATGGGTCTCACGGGGGCGTTTGCCGTCGACTATTTCGTCGAGCAGCTTCCCACCCTGACACCGGACCGAGCGGCCCTGCAGCAAGCTCGTCGCCGCCGAGACGTCGACCTGTTCCCATTATTCCGTCAGCCCATGGAGCCGGCCTACCCAATTCCGCGCTACCTGACCGCGCACGCCGATCTTGTCGAGGCCTTCGGGGTGGAGGAACATTTCAGCTCCCGCCGCCGGATCGTGGTGGTGACCGGTGAACCCGTCGGGGCGAAGATGGCTGGGCCCGCGATCCGGGCATGGGAGATCGCCTCACTACTGGCCGGGGAGCACGACGTCCGCCTAGTGTCCCTGGCCAAGGTGGATCGCCGTAGCAGCGCGTTCGAGGTGATGCATTCCTCTGGTCAGGAGATGCATAATCATGAGGACTGGTGCGACATCATCATCTTCCAAGGCTTCCTGCTGGAACACTGCCCGTGGTTAATGGACAGCCCTAAAGTGATCGTCGGCGACGTCTACGACCCGATTCACCTCGAACAACTCGAGCAAGGCAAGGATCTCGGCGAGGAAGGCCGAACTCGTTCGGTCAGCGAGACCACCTCCGCGCTGAACAGGCAGCTGTCCCGGGCGGATTACCTCATGTGCGCCTCGGAGAAGCAGCGCGACTTCTGGCTGGGTCAGCTCGCCGCGGTGGGCCGGATCAACCCGGCGGTTTACGACCAGGATGAAAGCCTCAACGGGCTTATCGGGGTCGTGCCCTTCGGCATCCCGGACTCGCCACCAGTACAGCGGTCGCACGGAATTCGCGGCACGGTGCCGGGAATCGGTGCCGAGGACAAGGTGATCTTCTGGGGCGGTGGCATCTACAACTGGTTCGACCCACTCACCCTGATCGAAGCGGTGGGCGCACTGAGCCAACGCCATCCCGAGGTGCGGCTGTTCTTCCTGGGGACCCAACACCCAAACCCGCATGTACCGGCGATGCGGGTCCTCGTCCGTGCACGCGAACTCGCTGACGAGCTGGGCCTGACCGACCGGGTGGTGTTCTTCAACGAGGGCTGGGTGCCATACGCCGATCGGGCTAACTTCCTGCTGGATGCCGACGTGGGAGTGAGCGCGCACTTCGAGCACGTGGAGACGGCATTCAGCTTCCGCACGAGGATCCTCGACTACCTGTGGGCGGGCTTACCCATCGTTGCGACAGCGGGCGACACGTTCGGCACTCTCATCGAGCAGCACGACATCGGAATGACCGTCCCTCCGTTGGACGCGTTTGCGATGGAGACCGCGCTAGAGACCATGCTGTATGACGACGAGCGGGTCGCCCGCACACGTGCAAACGTGGCGGTGTTTGCCCGTACTTACACCTGGCCCCGGGTACTCGAACCGCTGGCGCAGTTCTGCCGCTCGCCGCGACGGGCCGCAGACCTCGTCGACTCGACCGGATCGGCCACCAGAATCGTACGTCGGCAGGAGCCGCGGAAACGGATCGTTCTCACCGAAGACTTCGTGCTCGCCAAGCAATACCTCGCCCAGGGCGGCCTGCGAGAGGTGCGCCGACGCGCCCTCGGACGGGTATCCCGGTTGATCGGCTCGGGAGATCGGGGGTAGCAGTGTCAAGTTCGCCTCGCGCCTTGCCGAACCTACTACAAGACGACAGTGCTTGTAGTGGTTGGCGAGTGACAACAGGTAAGGAACGCGGTGATCGTGACAGTGCACCCCGGTCGACGGACGAGCTCAGGCTTCGGTAGTAGCCGAGGAAAGTCGATGGGAGCAGCGCGCCTTCTGTCCGTCGGTATTGCGCTCGCCCTTTTCGGCGGGTTGCTACCTGCCCTGGTCGGGCAGGCTCCCGCCGCTCAAGCCGCCACCGGCCAGTTCCAACCGGGATTCATCATCAGCGACCAGGTGTTCTACAACGCCGGTACGATGACTCCACCGAGCATCCAGAGCTTCTTGATCGCCAAGGGCGCCAGCTGCCGGCAGGCGGCCGGAGGGCCGCCCTGCTTGAAGGACTATGCGCAGGACACTGGTGCACGCGCCCCGGACTCGCTGTGCCCGGGCGGTTATCAGAGTGGCACCGGCGAGAATGCCGCCACCATCATCTGGAAGGTAAGCCAAGCCTGCGGGATCAATCCGCAGGTGCTGCTGGTGATGCTGCAGAAGGAGCAGGGTCTGGTCGGCAGTTCATCCCCGGCGCAGTACAGCTACGACTCGGCGATGGGTCAGGGTTGCCCGGACACCGCCGCATGCTCGTCGTACTACAGCGGATTCTTCAACCAGGTGTACAGCTCGGCCTCCCAGTTTCAGCGCTACCGGCTCTACCCCAACAGCTACGCCTATCGGCCGTACGTCACGAACAATATCCTGTTCAATCCAAATTCCGCGTGCGGGACATCACCGGTCCTGATCCAGAACCAGGCGACGGCAGGGCTGTACAACTACACCCCATACCAGCCCAACGCCGCCGCCCTCGCCGCGGGCTTCGGCTACGGCGACTCCTGCTCCGCCTATGGCAACCGAAACTTCTACAACTATTTCAACACGTGGTTCGGGACCACGGGATCGAACACTCCGCCTATCGGCAACGTGGATTCGGCTACGTTCACGGGTAACGGGGTTATCACCGTGCGCGGGTGGACGCTTGACCCAGATGCCACCACGTCGCTGTTCGCTGACGTCTACGTGGACGGGGTGGGGGTGCGCTGGGAGGCGAATCAATCTCGTCCCGATGTGGGAGCGGCATTCGGCAAGGGTGATCTGCACGGCTTCTCAGGGTCGGTGCAGGTCGGGCCGGGGTCGCACCAAGTCTGCGTGTTCGGGATCGACTCGGTTGGCGGTCCGAACTCCCTGTTGAACTGTCAGACGGTTGCGAACGCGCCGCCCATCGGGGTGGTCGAGCAGGCGTGGGTGTCGACGCCGGGGGTGATCTCCGTGGCTGGTTGGACGCTCGATCGCGACAGCAATGCACCACTGGCGGCCGATGTGTATGTGGACGGCGTCGGGGTGCGCTGGCAGGCGAATCAATCACGCCCGGACGTTGCGGCCGCGTTCGGCAAGGGTGATCTGCACGGATTTTCCGGGTCAGTGAAGGTCTCGCCAGGGCCGCACCAGGTGTGTGTGTTCGGGATCGACTCGGTTGGCGGTCCGAACACCCTGTTGAACTGTCAGACGGTGACCAATGATGTGCCGATCGGGGTGGTCGAGCAGGCGCGGGTGTCTGCGCCGGGGGTCATCTCAGTGGCTGGGTGGACGTTGGACCCGAACACGTCGGCCCCGTTGGCGGCCGATGTGTATGTGGACGGCGTCGGGGTGCGCTGGCAAGCGGACCAGTCCCGTCCGGATGTGGCGGCGGCGTACCCGGGCAAGGGCGGCTCACATGGCTTCTCGGGGTCGGTGAACGTCTCGCCAGGATCGCACCAGGTGTGTGTGTTCGGGATCGACTCGGTTGGCGGTCCGAACACCCTGTTGAACTGTCAGACGGTGACCAATGATGTGCCGATCGGGGTGGTCGACGCCGTGGGCGTCACGTCGCCGGGAGTGATCTCGGTCGCTGGGTGGGCATTAGATCCGAATACGTCAGCGTCGATCCCCGTGCACGTGTATGTCGACGGGGTGGGGGTCCCATGGGAGGCGAATCAGTTCCGACCCGACATTGCCGCCGCATATCCAGGCAAGGGTGATCGGCACGGCTTCTCGGGCAGCGTCATGGTCGCCTCGGGCTCGCACCGGGTGTGTGCGTATGCGATCGACTCGGTCGGCGGCCCGAATACCCTGCTGCGCTGCGAGAACGTGACGAGCTGAGTGCTGAGGCTGATCGACCCTGCGATCGGGGTTGATCAGCCTCGCACCCGGCCCAGCGCGCGTAACACGTTCTCCCGCCAGCGAAAGGTACGGGTCGCACTCAGAGCGCGGAGTTCGGCTTCTGCCGCTACGGCCCGCGGGTCCGGTTGGGGGGCCGAGGGCTCGGCGCGCCGGCGTTCGGCGGTGAGCTTGGCCACGTCCTGGCTCAGCGCCGCCGCGCGCTCCCGTTCCGCCGTGAGGGCGCGAGAGGATTCACCGAGGTCCTCCTGGGCGGTCGCCAGTTCGCTCGCCATCCCAGTGAGTTCACCGGTCACCCGTTCGAACTCGCGACGCAGCTGGGCCATTGCGGCCTCGGTCGACCGCAACTGCCAGGCCGTCGCCTCGGCGATGGTGGTGGCGCTATGGGGAACGGCAGTCATCACGAACTGGTAGGTGGTGGAGTCCTCGTCCTGCCTAATCGTTTCGACCACAGCCGGGTCGACCTCCGCCTGTCGAACCCCGATCTCGGTCTCGAACAGCGGCGCCTTGGTGGTACGGACCTCGGTTGCGACAAGCCCAGCGTCGGCGAGGAGCTCGCGCAGCGAACTCCGGGTGTAGAACCGCAGGTGAGTGGTGTCGAGTAATCCGAGGTTGCCGTAGGGAAAGCGACCGAGCAGCAGGGACATCCGGACGTCGCCGTGGGAAACGTTCGGTACCGATACGACGATGTATCCGCCGGGCTTTAGCAGGTTCCTGGCCTGGCGAAGCGGCGGAAGCGGGTCCCGCAGGTGCTCCAGCACATCGCCGAACACGATGACGTCGAATGTCTCACCGGCAAGCAGTTCCGTGAGGTCGGTGTGGTCGAGATCCGCGATCAACACCCTTGTGGTGTGCGCCTGCGCCTCACGGGCAGCAGCAGGGTCGTATTCCACGCCGGTGACGGTGTTGCCGAAGGCACCGAGGGTCTTGGCCAGATAGCCCGACGCGCAACCAACGTCGAGCACGGTCTTGTTCGAGCCGACCAGCTCCACCATGTAGCGGTGCGACGTCCCCTCGGCTCCGAGGTCTACGTCGATGTCGTACTTCGATGCTGACATGCCGCTCCGGTTGTCGGTGATCATCTGACCGTTCAGTCTATCCACGCAGCCGTCAACGCCGAGGGACCCGCGACTGGCCGATGCCGGACGCGGCGGTTACCGCATCGGCTGCGCGGCGGGTCCGGTGACCTCTGCTACGTTGACGGTCATGGCTGTCCGACGCCAGGAGATCCCGCCGACGCATGGGTCCAGGGAGGTGTTTGCTGGTGGCGACACCAACGGGCGGCCCCAGCGTCGCTGATTCGGCGGGCGTGTACAAGCCAGGCTACTTCGAGACCCGGCTTGCAGAGGACCCGAACAGAAGGATCGTCTGGGGTCACATCTGCGACTACTTGTCCCGGTGGGTCGGCGCCGATGCAGATGTACTAGAACTTGGCGCGGGTTGGTGCGATTTCTCGAACGCCGTACAAGCGCGAACCGTCACTGCGATGGACCTCGACGCGACCGTGGTGCGGGCAGCAAGGCCGGGTGTCACGGCGATCGTCGGTGACTGCTCTGACCTGACGCCGTTCGCTGATGGCGCGTTCGATGTAGCCCTTGCCTCCAACCTCTTGGAGCACCTGGATCGCGCTACCGCCGAGCGGTTGCTAGCCGAGGCGTACCGAGTTCTTCGTCCGGGTGGCCGATTGATTCTCATTCAACCGAATTTTCGGCTCAATCCCCATGAGTATTTCGACGATTACACGCACGTCGCCATCTATACCGACCGATCGCTGCGCGACCTTCTGACCGCACACGGATGGAACGTCGAGCACGTCGCAGCTAGGTTTCTGCCGTTAACGATGAAGTCACGGGTCGCCGGCCTGTCGTTCCTCGTCCCGTGGTACCTGCGATCGCCTGTGAAGCCGATGGCCGGGCAGATGATGATCGTCGCCAGCCGGTGACATCGACCGCGGCCGCGCGACGCACGCCCCGCCGCCGACACAGCCGGAGCACGGCCGCAAGGACTTCGCCGCACCGGCGAGTTCGGGCCAAGCGGACCCGCAGGCGGCTTGTCGGGCACTGGGCTTGCGCTGCAATGTTCGCGCTGCCCTATCTCGTGTTGATGATCGCCTGGGCGGGATCTAACCCGCCCGGCGCCGCTCCGGATGAGCCCGACCATCTGGTGAAAGCCCTGGGCATGGCCACCCTGGACATCGGCCGTCCTTACACCGGTCCGCCGGGCAGCGACTCGCTCGGCGATGTGCGCAATGCCTCGATCAGCAGGGTGGTGACTATCCCGGCACGGCTATCGCCCGACGGTTACGCGTGCCAAGCTCGTTACGCCAATGAAACGGCTGCCTGTCTGCCGCAGCAGGCGCCAGGCGGGAGCGGAACGGTCGAAGTCGTCACCCCCCTAGGTAGCTACCCCCCGTTCCTCTATGTCCCGATCGGGTTGGTCGCGAGCCTTGCCTCCACCCCATTTCAGGCGTTCATGCTGGCCAGGGTGGCGTGCATAGCGATGGCCGAGGTGCTGTTGCTATTGGGCGCGTGGTTCCTGGTTCGCACGCTCGGCCGAATGGCGCTGATCGGTGCATTCGTGGCAATGACCCCCATGGCGGTTTTCACCTCTAGTGCAGCGGGGTTGAGTGGCGTCGAAATTACGGCTGCGTTCGCCGTTGCGACAGTCGCGATCTCCGCTCTCCGTAAACCGGAGGTGTTGCAGCAACCGCTGGGGCAAATGATGCTGGCTGGCGTCGGAGCGGTGTTGATTCTCAGCCGGCAACTCGGCGTGGTTACGTTCGGGGTAATTATCGTGCTGCTGATAGCGCGGCTAGGGTGGCGGTATTTTTGGGATCTCCTACGGGCCCGTCAGCCGACGCTACTGGCGGGTGTCGCCGTCCTGGGTGCGTCGACGCTCGCAATCACGTTGTGGGAACAGGCATTCGACAACCCGGTGAACACGGACCCGCCGTTCCAGATGCTCGCGGTGGGTGCTTTCGACACGAGTGCGTATTCTGTGCTGCAATCTGCGATCGGCAACTTCGGGTGGTTGGAGACCCCCATGCCGCGATGGGCTTTCCTGGCCTACATTCTAGTGCTGGTGGTGTTCGTCGGTTCCGCGATGGTGCTCGGCCGCGCGGCGGACCGCTGGGCGTTGCTCGTATGGCCGCTCGCGACCGTTCTACTCGCCTACGTCGCGTACTCGTCGGTGTTCTTTCCGGTGGAGGCTGGATTGCAGGGCAGGCATGTGCTGCCCTTCTTTATGATCGTTCCCGTGTTGGCTGGCGTCGTGCTGGGCGAGGCCCTGGGGGCATTGGATGCCGCCGCGCTACGTCGGGTCGTCCTGACCGTGGCGGCCGTGTTGCCGGTGCTGCAATTCACCGGGATCTACGTAAACTCGATCCGCTACGCGGTCGGCGTGAACGGCCCCATCTTCTTTCTGCCGAGCGCACGCTGGCAACCCGGACTCGGGTGGATCCCGTGGCTGCTGTTAGCTGCGCTCGGCTCGGCCTTACTTTCTGTTGCGATATTCAGATGCAGGCCGGACATGGAGATTGGTCAGAGACAGGAGCTTGCCCGTGTGGGAGGGTAAGAGTGTCGCGGTGGTGCTCCCGACGTACAACGAAAAGGACAGCATTGCCGACATCATTGAAAGGTTCGAACAACTAGGGGTTGTCGACGACATTCTCGTTATCAATAATAATGCCGCCACCGGCACCTCCGAGCAGGTCGCCGGCACCAGTGCCCGCGAGCTAATCGAGACCACGCAGGGATATGGTGCGGCGATCCGCCGTGGCCTGCGGGAGGTCGATGCCGACTTGGTATGCGTCTGCGAACCAGACGGGACTTTTAACCCGGAGGACCTGCGCAAGCTTCTTCCGTTCACCGTGGACTGCGATTTAGTCGTTGGTTCCAGAACGGTGTCGAACTTTATCTGGGAGGGCGCCAACATGGGCCTGTTCTTGCAGTGGGGCAACTGGGCGGTCGCCAAGCTGATCGAAGTTCTCTATAACACGACATATCTGAGCGACGTCGGGTGCACATTCCGGGTGCTCAGCAGGCGGTGCGTGGAGGACATCAGCCCGAAGTTCTCGATGGAAGGTTCGTCGTTCGGGTTGGAGATGCTGCTTATTGCGTTGCTGCGCCGGATTGACCTGGTCCAGGTGCCAGTGAACTACCACCCACGGGTCGGTCAATCTTCCGTCACCGGCGAGTTGGGTAAGACCGTCTCGCTCGGCCTGGAGATGATTCGCATGGTGTTGCGGATGCGGCTGTCGGCGAAGTCGGTCCGCCGCCGAGCGAGACGAACCGCCAGATGACCGCAATGCCCGCACATCGCGCGTCCACGCAACCGGATCTATCGGACGAACCGCCGGTGCGCCCAACGCATCCAGCCCTGGCGGCTGGGTTGGCAATCGTGCGGGTCCTCGTGGTGGCGGTGGTGCTGGCGGCCGTCGGCTACGCCGTTTCGCGCGAATGGGATGCCGTCAGCGAGGCGATCGTGTTGATCAGCCCGCTCACGATCGCTCTCGCTCTGCTGGGTGCGATGGTGGGCCTGGGGGCGACGGTGAAAACCTGGCAGCTACTGCTCGGAGCGCTGGGCAGCGAGTTGCATGGCGCGCACGCCGCCCAGGTGTTTCTGACGGGTCAGCTTGCCCGGTATCTCCCTGGCAGCGTGTGGGCGTTCCTGTTACAGGCGCAACTGGGCCGTAGGCATGAGATCCCCCGCGCGCGTGCGCTGCTGGCTGTGCTGCTGGCGGTAGGGGTGACAACGGCGTCGGGACTCACCATCGGCATCGTGGCGGTGCCCACTTTTGCGGCCGAGTGGGGTGGCTGGGCATGGGTGCTCGCGTTGGGGCCGCTGTCGTTGCTGTGCCTCGTGCCACGGGTGCTGACCATGATCAGCAATATCGTGCTGCGGCTGCTGCGGCGTCCCGGACTGACAAGCGCTATCGACGGCCGCGCAATACTTGCTGCGCTCGCCTGGTCGGTGGTGTCGTGGTTCGCCTATGGCCTGCAACTGTGGGCGCTGGCCAATTCCACTGGTGGCCTCCCCTCGCAGGAGTATCCCTTCGTCACAGCCACCTTCGCGCTGGCGGTGTGCGCCGGATTCTTGGCGTTCCTGCTTCCGTCCGGGGTTGGGGTTCGGGAAGCCGTCATCGCTGTGGGCCTCAGCACGTTCATGCCTGCTGGCGCAGCGCTGGCGATTGCGCTGGTCTCCCGACTGGTGTGCACAGCCGCCGACGTACTCGGCGCGGGCTGCGCCGTGGCAATCTCGCGGCTGGTGCACCGCCGCACCGCCGCGGTGACCCGCGAATCCAGCGCGGCACCGCGAAGCTAGCCCCAACTGGGCGGACCACGGATTCGTGGGCACCAGCTACTCGATCGGGTGGTTCGTGGTGACCGGGCTCAGTTGCGGGCTGCCGTGGTCGATGAAAAGTCGTGCCCACGCGTAGCCACACTGTCATCCGGCGGGACGTTGCGTCCCGAGCGGCCCGGCGTCTCCGAGCAGCGTCTGCTGTGATCGCGCTCGTGACGTCAACGCTTGTCGTTGCGCTGGGGTCGGGTGAGGCGCAAGCGGCGCCGGCACCCAACTCCAGTCCCTATGAGGCCTCCTTGGTGGCGATGACCAACGACGCGCGGGCCGGTGCCGGCCTACCGGCCCTCACCTCGCAGCCTGGGATCACCGACGTCGCCCGGCGGTGGGCACTCAAGATGGGTGCATCCGGCGCGCTGTCACACAACCCCGATCTGGCAGCACAGCTCGACGCCAACGGCGCTGCGGGATGGCAGAGCGCGGCCGAGAACGTCGGGGTCGGATCCGATGCTGCTGGCATATTCATGGCATATATGGCCAGCGCGCCGCATAGGGCCAACATCCTGCGGAGCTCGGTGACCAGCATCGGAATCGGAGCTGTGCGCACCTCGGACGGCCGCGTGTGGGACGTCATGGTGTTCGCCGACGCCTACAACCCCTCCTTCGGACCGTCACAGACGACCGCTGACTACTTGCTGACCAGCGGCCAACCTGGGGCTGCGCCGCCGGCCGGACCGGTATTCCCTTACCCGACTGACGGGTCACCGGTAGGCAGCTTCGACACCATGCGCACTGACGGTCCTGGATCGGTGACGGTGAGCGGGTGGGCACTGGACCCGGACACCGCCGCCAGCACCCCGGTGCATGTGTACGTAGGACGAACCGGTGTGCCGCTCACTGCGAACTCCAGTCGGCCCGACGTGGGGGCGGTCTATCGCGGTTACGGGGACGCGCACGGCTTCACCGGGACAGTGAACGGTTTGAGTTCCGGGACCTATCAGGTGTGCGCCTACGCGATCAACGCAACGGGACCCGGGGGAACCGTCAGCCTGGGTTGTCGACCCATCACCCTGGGTGGTTCACCGATCGGAGTGATGGACTCGATCGCCATCACCGGCCCGGGCTCGGTGACGGTAAGTGGGTGGGCGCTGGACCCCGATACCGCCGCCGCCACGCGGGTCGACGTGTACGTCGGCCGGTCGGGGGTGTCATTAACCGCCGGGGGCGGTCGACCCGACATCGGGGCAGCCTTCCCCGGCTACGGTGACGGTCACGGGTTCTCCGGCACAGTCACGGGCCTCGCCTCAGGCACCTACCAGGTCTGCCCGTACGCGATCAACACCGCCGGTGCAGGCGGAACCACCAGCCTGGGCTGCCGTCCTGTCACCATCGGCGGCACACCAGTGGGCTACGTGGAATCAATGACCGTCTCCGGGGGTGCGGTTCAGATCGGCGGCTGGGCGTTGGACCCGGATACTGCATCGAGCATTCCCATTCACGTCTATGTCGACGGAGTGGGAGTTGCCTACCGCACGGGAGTCAGCCGACCCGACGTGGCTGCTGCCTATCCTGGATTCGGTTCTTCACAGGGATTTGAGATCACTCAGCCACTTGCGGCGGGCAAGCACCAGGTCTGCGTCTTCGCGATCAATGTGGCCGGTGCCGGCGACAACTACTTGATGAACTGCCGGGACGTGATCCGGTAACAACCGGGTCGCATCTGTCACCGAGCGCCGCGTCGCTGCACCCGCAGCGTGAACAAGCGACTACGGTGCCGAGGGCATTGTCGATCGGTGAGGTCGACTAAGCGGTGAACAAGGAAGGCTAGCGTCATGCTGTCGAGCCGCAGAAACCTGCTCATCTCCGCTGCTGTCGCAGGCGCCGTTGTCCTCGCTGTTGTTGTTTTCTTTGCGGTACGTAGTTCCAGCACGGCGGCTCCGACGGGTGGGGTCACCTCGACGTCGCTGAGCCCGACAACACGGCCCCCCACCCCCTCCAGCGCCCCCGTCTCGACCGCAGTGTCGACGACCGCCGCACCTGCAACGACGCCGCCCCCGACCACAACCCCTCCGACTACGACCCCTCCGACTACGACCCCTCCGCCCCCGGCGCCGGCCAGCTCGAGCCGGCCCGCGACACCGACTCAACCGACAGTGGCGCCCCCGCCGCCGGCGGGTCAGGTTCGCCCGGTCCAGGTTGTCGTGTCCATCGCCTCCTGGAACACCTCGACCAAAGACGTCGAGTTCAGCGCCTATGCCGCCGGGATAGTGGAATCCGGTGGGACGTGCGTCGTGGAGATGGTAAAGGGCAACCTCCGGGCGACGGGGCGCACAGCCGCGGTTCCTGATGCGACAACGACGAGTTGCGGCGACCTGCGCGTGCCCGGCGCGGCCGTGAGTTCAGGGACATGGAGCGCCACCATCACCTACACGTCGCCAAGCGCATCAGGCATCTCGGCTCCCTCTGACGTCATGGTGCCCTGATTAGGGCTAGTTGTAGTAGCCGACGATGTCCTCGCTGCCCGCCCCGTGCTGTTATGGCGGGAAGGTAGCGCCCGTTGCCCCCTTTTGGCGTGGTCGGTGGTGGCCGCCGACCACCGCCCCGTCAAGCTGGGCCTAATGGGGAGGTTCAGTCTGCCCAGCCGTGAAGTTCCGGTTCGACGCCACCGGTTGGGTCACTCCGGTACCGCCAGTTCGGGCTGGTCGCAATTGTTCCGACCACTCCGTGGTGAGTCGTAATTAACCAGTGACCGCAATCGTGGGAATGTCCAGAGTTCACGCGGATCCGGACTGCTCTCGGACTCCGTCTTGGGGATCAGCCCAAAGAGGGGTGCGGATAGCGGGTGTCGAGGAGCCGGACTGCGTTGTGCACGGGCAGCGCCGATGATTCTGCGGTTTGGTCCCAGATTAGGTCTGCGGGCGCGCTGGTGTAGAGGCAGATGTCGCCGTTGGCGTCGGCCTGTACGGCCACGAAGTTGGGGATGGTCAGCCCGGCGGTGAAGTTGTTGTTGGAGGCCAGTGGTCGCCCGGCCGTGCAGGGGAATGCTGTGGTGAAACCGGTCGTTTGGGGGTTGGTCACCGTGAGGTTGCCGAGCACGGTTTGGGGACCGTTGGCCACGTGGAGTCGAGTCACCGAGTCCGCCCCGGGTTGCGGCCCGGTTCGGGTGTCGAGCAGCCGGACTGCGTTGTGCACGGGCAGCGCGGATGATTCTGCGGTTTGGTCCCAGATCAGGTCTGCGGGCGCGCTGGTGTACAGGCAGATGTCGCCGTTGGCGTCGGCCTGTACGGCCACGAAGTTGGGGATGGTCAGCCCGGCGGTGAAGTTGTTGTTGGAGGCCAGTGGCCGCCCGGCCGTGCAGGGGAATGCTGTGGTGAAACCGGTCGTTTGGGGGTTGGTCACCGTGAGGTTGCCGAGCACGGTTTCAGGACCGTTGGCCACGTGGAGTCGAGTCACCGAGTCCGCCCCGGGTTGCGGCCCGGTTCGGGTGTCGAGGAGCCGGACTGCGTTGTGCACGGGCAGCGCGGATGATTCTGCGGTTTGGTCCCAGATCAGGTCGGTTTCAGCCGACGCGAACAAGCAGATGTCACCGTTCGCGTCGGGCGTGGTGGCGACAAAATTGGGAATCGTCTGGTTGGCGACGTAGTTCGCATTCGACGCCACCGGCGCGCCCTGCTGACACGGGTACACGGTGACGTACCCGGTGCCGGCGGGGTTGGTGACAGTGAGGTTGCCGAATACCGTCGGCGCAGCGGTGCTGGTCACGTGCAATGTGTAGGAGCGCCCGCCGGCGAGTTTGCCTCGCGGAGCGGTCACAAATGACCACGCGATATCGGCCTGGCCTGGTTGGACGATCTGAGCGGTGTAACGCCCCCAACTGTAGGGCTGTCGGGCGATCAGCAATACCGCACGGTCACTTTGCAATATCGACTTGCCTGTCGGACCGTACACCGCATCGGAGCTGTAATACGTGTGGTGAGTCACCGCGCATAGCCCGCCGTTGGCGGTGCTCAACACGGCGCCATCGGGCCCGGTCACTTGGCGCCGTCAGCGTGGCACTGGGATCAGCCGGCAGCAGGGCGATCAGGGGCAGGCCAGGCTGCTGTGAAAATTGCGGACCGCATGACTCCAGCGGATTCGGGCTCTCCCCTGCGAATTGGGTGAGGTCCGTGGTCATCCCGGGGCCGGGAAACAGGATCGGCGCCGTCGCGGCGGTGCGGGAAGAGTCCAGGCCGCCCAGCACATCGAGTCCAGCGTCGCCCGTATAAGGATCCGAGGCGAAGGCGACCTGGGTCAACTGACTACGTAGCATTCCTATCGCATGAAACGGGGCGGGGAGCCACCCGTTGATAAAGTCAACGGGATTCCACCCGACGGCACCCTGAAAGAGATCACTCCGCCCACCCTCGGTGGCGCCATCCGATGTGTAGTACGGACTAGCCGGGTTTTCCGTGTGGGCGCTTTGATACTGGCCGGTGCGATATTGGGGTGGAGTATTGGCCAGGTAGGTCAAATGATGCTGCAAACCGGTGGTCCAGCTTGGTTGATCGGTGACCGTGTTCAATCCGGCCGCGGCGCGGTAGACATTAATCTGCGTCAACCAGTCTTGCGACGACATCGACGCGCTGGGCGCAGCATTCGGCTGCATCGATACCGGCCTCGGTGCCCCCCGAGCGATAACCGGTAGCAGCACCAACTCCAAGAGAACTGCCACCGCGAGCGCACGTACTTTCATGAACGACTCCATGCCACTTGCGGGCAAACTAGCTACGCGTGCCGGGGTACCATGCAAAGTAACTACCCCACTGGGCTTCGTCAAGGGACGATAAAGCTGTCGCTGCGGTTACCTGGCGACCGCCGCAGGACCTGGGTAAATGCTTGGCAAAACTTGAGCACTCACCGGGCTGGCCGCGTTAGCATGTGATTCTCATCGCGCAGCAACAGGTTTGGAGAGTGCGTCGTGGACAGCTTGCGGGCGCAGATCGCGACTTTGATGGCCATTGTGTTCACCCTGGGCACCGGTTGTACCGCTGCCCAACCGCCGGGTCCGACCGCAACCACGAGCGCAACAACGACCGCCGCGTCGGCGCTGTCGTCGACCTCTCCCACGAGCCCGGCCCCGAGCACCCTCGCGACGCCCGCGCCTGCGCCCGCCGCGGTGGCCTCGACCACTAACCAGCTCGTTACTACTGCACCGTCCGCATCCCCCGCCGCATCGCCCTCCTGCGGGGTTGACTTGACGTCGCCCGAGATCACGGCCGCCATCGGTCGTCTGCGGCCAGCGTTTGCCGACCGTGCGGTGCCCTGGATGACCACCCCCGACGGGGGCAATTACAATCCGTGCGCCACGCTTTCGGCAGCGTCAGTGACCGTCCAGGGCGCGACGGGCAGCTCGCCAGAGCAGGTGATGTTGTTTCACAACGGCACTTACGTCGGAACCGGCACGTACAGGGCTTACGGCTTCACGACCATAGATGTCGCGCAGTCCACTGATGACACGGTGCTGGTGAGCTACAAATACGTCAAGCCCGGTGAGTCAAACGCCAGCGGTTCCGGGCTCGTCGCCGTCCGATACCGCTGGGTCAATGAATCGGTCCAGATGCTCGACCCGCTCCCCGCTCAGGTCACCGGTTGAGCCGCAACTACTCACAGTGAGCTGGGGATCCACATCGAACCCAGCGCTGGTGGAGCCATCTCGAGCACCTGGTGGTTCGATCGGGCAAGAGATTAACGAAGGGAGCCAGGGTGCACGAGAGTTCAATGCAAGCCATGCAGCGCTTCGTCGCTGAGTATCTCAGCGACCGCCGAAGCGAGAGTCTCCAGATTCTTGACGTTGGTTCGATGGACGTAAATGGCTCCTATCGCACGATACTCGATAGCCCAGAATGGCATTACACCGGAGTTGACGCAGACGCCGGCGACGGCGTTGACCTCGTTTTGCCGTCGCCCTATGACTGGAGTCCGCTCAGCAGCGACGCCTATGATGTGGTGATTAGCGGTCAAACATTCGAACACATCGAATACCCATGGGTGACCTTGATGGAAGTTGCCCGGGTGCTGAAGCCCGCCGGAATTGTCTGCCTGATCGTCCCATCCGGAGGTTATGAGCATCGCTATCCGGTGGACTGTTGGCGCTACTATCCGGATGGGATCAGCGCCTTAGCGCGCTGGGCTGACCTGGACGTTCTCAGCGCGGCAACTAATTGGGAACCGCAAGGCAGCTTCGGTGACGACTCCGCTGAATGGAAGGATACCGTCTTGGTGGCGCGCAAGCCCTCGAAGGTAAACGCGAAAGCTCGCGTGAAGCAGCAATTACTTCGGCGGGTTACGACATTTCAGGCGCGGCGCCGGCAGTCGATCAGCTGAATCCGGTGAGGGCGCTGGCCTCCTGCCACGCCCTCACTTAACGTCCTCATCGGTGGCCAGCCTCGACCGGCGCGGGTAATCGCGCCGCCCGGCCACTTCCGGCAGGTGGTGATGCGCTGTTAGGATTCGCATCCGCAGCTATGTTATGGCACCGAAATGGGCCCCGTAGCAGCAGGTCGGGGATTGTCATGCAGCTGCGTACGGAGTGGCGCGGACGTTGGAGCGGCCACCCTCCCACGTTGCGATCGGTTCGCCGCGGGGCACTCCTCATCGTCGCAAATCTGCTGGCAGCGGTGCTGCCGGTGCTGGTCGCCGGGACCGCTGCAGCGGCCCCGCCGTCGGTGGACGGGACCGTCGCGGCGGGGCGCGACTACGCAACCGACATCTTGGGTGATCCCTGGGACTACAGCAACCCCGAGGACATCCTGCTCGACAATGGACCATCGATGTCGCTGGTGAACCCGCGGGTGGCCGATGGTCAACTGCAAACAGGGTTCAGCGGCAACGGATATGTTTCACCATTGTGGCCCGGATACCAGGGGTCGCTGCTGCTCGGCCGAGACGGCGCAGCCGCTGGCAACGCTCTGGACGGCTCGGTATACGGCACCGTCGCCCTGCAGATCTGGTCGGGGGCCGATGCGTCGGCTGGGTTGATGTGGTTCAACTGCCCGGGTGGTGGGGTGGCTGCCAGCTGCGGCGGGGGCCTGTCATTTCAAGTATCCGCGGGCTGGCACACGTACGTGCTGCGTCCCGGGGCAAGTGTGTACTCGGGGTGGCCACTGGCCTGGGGCCTGGGGATGACCGGTTTACGGGTCGCTGTCTCGCCCGCGGCCGGGCCGGTGCAGATCTCCGTGGACTGGATCAGGGTGGTGCGGCCGAACTCCGGCGCCCAGGTCACCTGGTCGAGCCCAGGAGGCCAGGCTGACCTGATCTGGGACAGCGATTCCGACCCTTCGAACAACACTCCAGGTGCCGCCGGTTGGGGTGTGCTGGCCACCGGCAACGGCAGTGGAATGACCGCCGATGCCTCCGTACTCCCACCAGGGCGGTACTGGTTCTCCGTCAGGTCGGCGGCGGGTCGTGGCGCGGTCAGCGGCCCGGTGTCACTCGATGCTCCCCACCCGGTGGTGGTCTCACCCGATGAGATTGGCCAGCAGGACTACGCCGCCAGCCAGCTCGGCGACGCCTGGGACATGAACTCACTCGGCGATACCAATGGCATTGGGAACGCGACAAATGTCTCGTTCAGCAACGGTGCGCTGGCGGCGACGAACACCACCAATGATCCCTTCGTCTGGCTCAGGACCGGCAACATCGACGCTACGAAATACCACCGCCTGACTGTGACCGAAGCCTACGACGGCCCGTTCGACCTCACCGACACCGCGGGTGGGGGCACCATGGGCCGGATTATCTGGCGGCGCGCTGACCTCGGTGACACGATCATGCAGACCAAAGACATCGTCACCTACTCCGGGCGCCGGCGGATCACCATCGACATGTCGCAGCCCCCGAGCCTGCTCAACGAAGAGACCGCACCCAACCCGTACCCGTTCGTATCGGCTTCCGCGGTGACCGCGTTGCGCTGGGACCCCAACGAGGACCGCGGTCCACGCCGCTGGTATCTCGACGACGTCCAGCTGCGCTCGGACTGGACGGCGCACCGTGCCTTCGCCGTCAAGTGGTACGAGGCGTCGCCGGGGGCGGGCGGGACGGCTGAGGTCGTCGCGGCCACTGACCGCACCGGCTGCAGCGGGCCGGTCATCCAGCCCGCCCAACCGGTCACTGCCGGGACGAACGTCGCCGTGTGGGACACCTCGGGGGTTGCACCAGGGAAGTACTGGGTGTGTGTGCGAGCAACGCGCGGTCAGGCTATCGCCGAGCAGCACAGCAAGGGCCCGATCGTGGTCTCCGGCAGCGCCCCCGCCGGCGCGGCCCCCGCGGTGCCGGCGGCGCCGGAGGTATCCGGGATGGCCGCAGCTGCCACCGTGCAGTGGCCGGCTCCGGCGTCACCTGGCTCTGAGCTGGTCGGCTATCAGCTTCGGCTGGTGCAGACCGGAGAGGTGCGTACCCTGGGCGCGCTCTCCCCGGGTGCCACCTGGACCGGACTGGCCCCAGGCGCCAGCGTGCAGTTCCAGGTGAGGGCGCTCAATGACGCCGGTTGGTCGGGCTGGTCTACGGCCTCGGCAACGTTAGTGGTGCCCGGCTCGGCCGCGCCCGGCACCCTTTACCTGCCTCGTGGGCCCATCCGCGTCATGCAGGTTGTGCTCGGTCCCGGTGGCACGGCCAGGCTGCCCCTGACTGGCGCCTATGGCGCGCCGACCAACGTGGACGCAGTCGCTCTGAACGTGACCAGCACCGACGTCACGGTCGGAGGCTATCTGTCGGTGTACCCCACCGGGGCCAGCAGCGGCCCGGCGACCTCTAACCTCAACCTCAGCGCAGGACAAGACATCCCGAACGCGGTGACCACCAAAGTGGGGCCCGACGGCTCGATCACCCTGTTCAACAGCGTGGGGACAGTGCGAGTCCTGGTGGACCTGCAAGGGTGGTACACCTCCAGCGGAGGCTTCGGCTACCACCCGGTCGATCCGGTGAGGGTCGTGGATACCCGGGTAGGGCTGGCGGCCTCCGGTCCGCTGGGTGGCCCCGATCAGCGGGTCGTCACGGTGGCCGGGGTTCCCGCGGGTGCCGCGGCATTTGCCGCCAACGTGACGGCCACCGCAACCACGGGCCACGGGTTCGTCTCGGTGTTCCCGCCCGGGCAGCCAGACGGGACGACGACATCGTCGTTAAACACCTACGAGGGCCACGACATCCCCAACCTGGTCACCTCAAAGTTGGACGCCACGGGACGGACGACGCTGTTCAACAACACGTTCACCACTGAGCTGGTCGCGGATCTGCAGGGCTGGTTCGGCAATTCGGGTGGCCTGGCCTACACCCCGGTGCCACCGTGGCGGGTGCTGGACACCCGCAGCGGTCTGGGGGGGGTACCGGCCCGGCTGGGGACGGGGCAAGTACTTCGCCTCCAGGTCGCTGGGGCCCCTGGCTCGGGAGTCCCGGCTGGGGCGAAGGTGGTGGTGCTCAACCTGACTGCGACCAACGTGGACAGCCCCAACACCTATGTTTCGGTGGCACCGGCCGGTTCCGCAACCTTGGGTGCTACGAGTTCGGTGAACCTTCGCGGCGGGGAAACTCGACCCAACCTGGTTGTCGCGAAGCTGGGCCCTGGTGGTGACCTGGATCTGCGAAACAACCTCGGAAAGCTGGACCTGGTGGTCGACGTCGCGGGCTTCTATAACTGACAGGCGGACTCAGCCCAAGGTCCGGATTCTGCCGAGTGTTCGCCCGCGTTCCAAGCTGGCCCCGCCGCAGAGATCAGGCCGTGATCGGCCGCAACCGTGCCGGGCGATGGGTGACGTCCAGCGGATTCCAGGACAGGCTGCGCAGGTAGGCGCGGCGGTTCCGCGCCCGCCACTGGGGACGATCGCGAATGAACGGTGCCACACCGCGAATCCCATCGCGAAGTCCGCGGGCCCGGGGCACCCAGTACTCCTTGTGCCGAGACAAGCTCACCAGCAGGAAGACATGCAGCCCGACGAAGAGAGGCACAGCCACCGGCAGCACCACGGTGGGCATGGTCTTCGCGAAGCTCCAGACCCCGTTGCGTGCCCCGTGGTATTCGGCGAACCCGGACACTGTGCCCGACGACGCCGAACCGACATGGTGCACCACGCCGCCGGGTGCGAGCACGTTACGGCCACCCCGCAATCGCATCCGTAGACCCAGATCTACGTCCTCGAAGTAGCAAAAGAACCGCTCGTCGAAACCCCCACAATCGGTGAACGCGGCGCGTTCGTACAGCGCGGCGGCCGCACATGGGCTGCTGATCTCACTGAGCTGCACGTTGATTTCGTCCCGTCGACGCAAATAGCCACCGCGCCAAGCGAATCCCGTGATCGAGTAGACGTCGCCCAGCCCGTCGAGCTTGCTGGGGTCCTCGGCGAGCAGTTGCACAGAACCGACCGAGGCGGCGCCGGTCTGTTCGCCCGCCTTCACGAGTTCTTCCAACCAGCTCGGCTCGGGGATGGCATCGGGATTGAGGGTGGCGATCCACCGGCTACTGCTCAGTGCGGCCGCCCGGTTGTTGCCTACCGCGAACCCGAGGTTGCCACCACCGTCGACGTAGGTCGCATTCGTCGGCAGGCGTGCGTTACTGGCCGCACCGTCGGTGGAACCGTTGTCCCACAGGGTCACCTCGAAGTCTCGAAACGTCTGGTGTTCGAGCGCATCCAGCACCTTCTGCAGGTGGGCACCACTATTCCAGGCGACGATCACCACCTGGACAGCGCTCACTGGCCGTGCTCGATGAGGCCCAGGAGGTAGCTGCCGTACCCGGACTTGACCAGCTTCTCCGCGCGCACCCGAAGGTCGTCGTCAGTCAGGAAGCCGCGCCGCCACGCCACCTCCTCCGGTGAGCCCACCTTGAGGCCTTGGCGGTCCTCGATGGTGCGCACGTAGTTCGACGCGTCCAGCAAGGAGTCGAAGGTGCCGGTGTCCAACCACGCGGTGCCTCGGGGCAGCACCTCCACCCGCAGCCGTCCCTGCTCCAGGTAGGCGCGGTTGACGTCAGTGATCTCGTACTCGCCGCGCGCAGAAGGCTCGAGGTCCCGGGCAATCGCGATCACGTCGTTGTCGTAGAAGTACAGCCCCGGCACGGCGTAGTTCGATTTCGGTTGCGCCGGCTTCTCCTCCAGCGACAGCGCGGTGCCCTGGGAGTCGAACTCGACCACACCGTAGGCGGTGGGGTCGGCGACCCGGTAGGCGAACACCGCCCCCCCGTCCAGGCCCTCGAACCGGTTCAGGGTGGTGCCCAGGCCGGGGCCGTAGAAGATGTTGTCGCCCAACACCAGCGCGCTCGACTCGTTCCCCACGAAGTCCGCACCCAGCACGAACGCCTGCGCCAAACCGTTGGGCTCGGCCTGCACGGTGTAGGTCAGGTTGATGCCGAACTGCGAGCCGTCACCCAGCAAACGCTGGAACTGCTCCGCATCGTGCGGGGTGGTGATCACCAACACGTCCCGGATCCCGGCCAGGATCAAGGTCGACAGGGGGTAGTAGATCATCGGCTTGTCATAGACCGGCACCATTTGTTTGCTCACCCCGAGGGTGATCGGGTGCAGCCTGGTTCCTGATCCGCCAGCCAGAATGATTCCGCGCATGGGGCTCATCCTGCCGCACATGCTGCGCTCGCCCGGGTAGGCGGCCTCAGGGTCGGAAGATCACCCAGCGCTGCACCAGAAAGTTGATCACCGTGGCAACGCCCTGTGCCAGCACGAACGCCACCCCGATCCGCCACACCCACGGCTCAAGTGCCGCGACGAGGACGCCGTTCAGCCCCACTTGCGCGACAAAGGTGACCGCGTACAGCCCGAACACCGCGAGCGCGGTCCGGGTGCCCGCGGCCGAGCCGAAGGTCCACCGGCTGTTGATGGCGTAGGCGGTGCAGGTCCCCGCAATGAAGCCGATGGCCTTGGCCGGAGTGAGCCCCATACCAAGTTCCAGCAACGTCACGTACAGGCCGAAGTCGACGACCGAGGACACGGCACCGGTGAGCACGAAACGGG
>JAABUT010001188.1_pt1 | contig 31409 bp, 34 predicted proteins | sample 5559281 | NCBI WGS metagenome assembly JAABUT01 (sample SAMN10711880, study PRJNA513359) | rock metagenome | isolation source: Antarctica rocks | place: Antarctica: Victoria Land, Ricker Hills nord | collected 2016-01-04
ACCGAAAGGAGATTGTGAGGTGGATGAGAGTGATGGGACGAATACTGGATGATTTATGAAGGGAGGATTGATGAGTGGTGAGTGAGGGGGTTTTAAGTAATGTGTTCGAAGGTTAGAGGGGCGGAGAGGGGTGGAGAGGGGAGAGCTTGGGGTGGGAAGAGGGGAGTCGGGCGAAAAGTAGGGGGCAGTGGCTAAGAAAACGATATGGGCTGTAATTGCTGCTTCCCCAACATATCCAAAAAGATGAACCAACCTATGGACATTATCACCTTAGCACGCACCCAAACCATCCCTCCTAAACCCTCCCAAAGCTACTCGCCGTCACCCCCTAACCACCCCATACCACACTACCCCCATCAACCCTCCCAACAAAATGGCCGCCGGCGCACTCACCCCAAACCACCTGCCCCCCACAAAACTCGTCGCCGTCACCGCAACCCACCACGCATCATCTCCCAACGGCCGCCCACTCTGGCTCTCCCGATCGAGCAACCCAATCTGCCATAGCCGGTACACAGCCGTGTACACGAGCCCGACGGCCGTGGCGTGCAGGCCCCGCAGCAGGTAGCGGAACCAGAGTTTTCCTCGCAAGACGCGCCAGACACCTAGGAAGGCGGTTTGCACCCAGATTCCCGGAAGGAAGATGGCGACGTAGCCGATGATGGCGCCGAGGATAGTTGGCCGGGAGGTTTGGTTCGCGACGGTTAGCGCGCCGAGGTAGATTGCGAAGTTGAAATTCGGACCCGGAAATGCCTGGATGATGGCGAGGCCGAGCAGGAAGTCACGCGGTGAGACCCAGCCTTCGGAGACAATGTACTCGCGCAGCAGGGGGATGACGACGGGCCCTCCGCCGAAAATTATGGTGCCGGCGAGGTAGAGATTTGCGAAGAGGGAATAGGTGAGCGGAAGTGGGTGCAGGACGCCGCGGGTTATCATTAGGGCGATGAAGGCAAGGAGGAAGGCGGTGAGGAGGAGGAGGCCGGAGGAGAGGCGCATGGGGAGGTTGGAGGAGGCGGGGATAACGCGTGGTTCAGACCCTTCGGGTTGAGCGGATGATTCGGCGGAGGCGGCTGGGTTGAGTTCTATGTCTTGCGAGGGCTCGTCAATGTTACGCTGTCGTCGTCGGGTGAATTTCTGGACGATGGGCGTGGCCAGCTTGTTCGGGACTCGTAGGTCCCATAGAAGTGTAGCTAGTCCACCGACAACCATTAGGATGGGAAAGTACCAAAGTGCTGTATACAGCATTCCGACAGCTCCACCAAAAAAGACCAACAGTCTTGTTAGCTTATCAGTGATGGCCTTTTGACTTAATTGTACAGCTGCCAGCAATACGATGCCCACGGTCGCTGCATTGAGACCGGATAAGAGGGCGTACACTGGATCGGGAAGCCCAGTCTTGATATTTTGGACCCCAAGGGAGAGGGCGTACATGCCTATGGCTCCTGGGAGACTGTCTTGAATCAGAAACATGATCTAGTCAATACGCAGAAGGACGTAGGGCACCTCCAAAGTAGAAACGAAAACGTTCCCACAATAAACCCGCTGTGGATGCTGTTGATGCAGAACAGCATCTTTGTGCTTCCTGGACCTGGCAGTGCCTGCGAAATGGCAAAGAGTTCTTGATACTGTGATTTGCTTTAGAGCTATCTTTCTATTTAATGGGGCGAGCATCGTACCATCTGCTCGTCGATCCATTTGTGCTTGTCTACGAAGAGCTTATGGAACTGTTCATTTCTGTAAGTATGTGTGATATTTTTCTATTATTGCTGGATTAGATTGATGGATTGGAACCTACTATCTGGAAATGCACTGGTGGCCCGCCAAAGGCGGTGAAGCCTAGATGCCATTGCGTCTTGATCACGCCAAGGATGCCTTGAAAGATGTTGTTGTCATTTTGGCTAGAGCGTTCTGGTATGCGATCTCGAATTGACTCGACTATTGATGAAATTGCCATTTTTAAGAACTGTTATTGCTCTAGAAGCTGAAACCACGTCAAGCAGCCAACGGAGAGCGGGCGTTTGGGCAAAGAGATTCCTATTCAGAACATATCGATCATGATCCAGCACCAGAGACTTTTTATACCTGCTTGCTTTTGACCAGAAATTCCGAAATTGCTCGATGTTCGATGTGCTACCAAACTGCCACCCACGTGCACGCATCGGTCACCTGACCTTCAATCCCAACGCCAAACGCCTTGCTAAAGGACACATCTTTCATCTAGGACAACCCCATTAAGAAACCTCCACCCTGCTCATGCCACCACAATGAGCAAAACGGTATAAAGCTCACACAGCAACTCCCAAATTCCCAGGAATAAGCCAAAGTAATGTCCCAGCATTTCTGTTCAGATCCTGCCTTGATACTTCAGAATACTTATCCAAGTCGAATGTTGCTAGAATATAGTACCGGTCTGCGGATTATGTTGGAGTGAGGTGGTGGAGGCAGACACTGAATGCCTTTCGTGGAGGTTATTGGGACATCTGGAGATGGTGGTTAACTTTTCGACTTTGGGGTTTTGGTTTGGGAATCTTGGGCGGGACGGAAGAGGTACCTTGTGATTGGAGTGTGGGTTTTTGGGTGAGGAAGGATGATGAGAGGTGAGTGGTGAGAGCATATATAGATGCGGTTGGGAGACGATCAGTATGAACGGTGGGATGACAGAGAAAGAGACATGTTCATCCAAATACATGAATTGAAGAGAGATTATAGACATTCTCACACAAACATCACGCATGAAACTCTCTTCCCATTCAACCTCTCAAAACACCATTCCTTATTCCTTTCCTTTGCCCTTGAAAGTACGGAACGCGAGGCACACATTGTATCAAAAAGTCCCCGTTCTCAGACCAGGTTTCTTTCGACCCACCCTCACCCCGCCAATATGATCCTTCCAGCGGAACTTTCCATTGGGCTTAACAACATGTTACTCGAACATATCTCGCGTCTGACTCAGATAGATGCTCAGCTTGTTTCACGTTGACTGCGCAATTTCGAGGACTCCATCCTGCAGTGTTTCATGTTTCGGATTGAATTATCACACAGCCACTTCGATTCATGTAGATGATAACGATGTCTGTTCGTTTGCATGTGAAGTAAGAATTGCGATGTCGCTTGTCGGGTCTCACGTTGTTGGTTCTTGGGTTTTGTAATTTGGAGTTCTGTGGAATGAGTTCCCTGGTTAATTAGTATTTGCAATACTGCAGCAGATTAATTTAAAGACGTGGTTTATGTTAGGAGAAGAGTGAGGAGATTGTGGTTTGTGGTGTTAGTGTGTGAGAGAAGGTATCGTGGGTATGATGTGTATGATGTGTATGGTCTTTCGAACAAAACAGAATACAACGCAACCTTTGTACCAATTTTTTTTGGCTGACCGTCGAGTTCCTGTTCAGATATCCGGCAATGTGGGAGAACAAGACAGCGGTTGAGCGTTGGAGCAAGTTGTCGAATTGGAAAATGCTTAGGGGCGTTGCAGGGTTAAGTCAAAAGGTCATAGAATTACAATTCTTTATCAAACGATTCTTAGATTCCGTCACGTAGAAAATGCAGTTGGTCTGATATCATGGTTGATATATCTTCTATAAAAACCTTTTCTCGAGAAGCGAATTCAAAGAAAGGCAAGGCACAGTCCCAAGCTCGTTACCACGAGCGTCCCGCATCAGGAACAATGGCCAACAAGAAGAAAAACAAGGACGCCGTCTAATATGCTCGCTTGCCAGATCGATGAACGACTTCCGACTACCACCCATTCTATAGGTACATTTTCCGCCCATATCCGTACGCACCGCTTGCGCTTGGTGCGGTGGTTGGTCCGTTTGGCATTACGTATGAGGAGCCACTTCCTTGAGGTCCTGAGCTTCCTTGGCCGGGGTAGGGGTAAGGTGGGGAGCTCGAGCCGGGTTGACCGGAACCCTGACTGCCAGACGCGGAGGTAGGAGAGACGACAGCTGTGTAGGGGGAGCCGTTGGGAAGAGTGAGGGTATAGGTCTGGCAAGCGGAGCAGGCGGCTGCTGGGGATGAGCCTCCTGCAGTGACAGTGACAACCATAGTGGAGTAGACAGTTTGAGCTGGTGCACATGTGCCACTAGTTGGGGCAGATGCCGGGCCGAAGACAGTTGTTGGCTTGTACGATTGACCGTTGGCAGCGTTGCCGTTCACGGGGCTGTTCGAGCCAGATGACGAATAACCGTTGGTACCTGAGTTGCTGTTGCCGTTGCCGTTGCCGTTCACGGGGCTGTTTGAACCGGATGATGAGTAACCGTTGGTACCTGAGTTGCTGCTGCCTTGAGATCCTGATGACCCGGAGCCAGAGTTGGAAGTGCCTCCGTTGACAGCGCTATTTGAGCCCGAGCTGCTAGAGCCCGAGCCTGGGTAGCCGGAGGCTTGGCTGCCAGCTGTTGTACTTGGGCAGATAACCTGAACCTTTGTGGTCAAAGAGGTTACAGTTGTGGTCGCGTACGAGACTGTCAAGAAGGTGGAGTAATATGTTGATTTGCCCGCGGTTGCAATGGGCGTCGAACAAGGGACGAAGGTCGTAATCGTGGAGACTACCGTGGTGGTGCCGACAGAGATGGATGTGATTGTCGTAGTCCCAGGTCCGTAGACAGTGGTTGTTGTAGGACCAGCGGGAGGTGTGATGCCGGGTGGGGATCCGCCTGATCCAGTCCCCGTAGGACCCACAATTCCTGAACCGCTACCGATTGGCTGCCCTGGAGTGCCGCTTCCGAAGGGTGGAGTGGGAGCGCCAGTGTCAGTAGGTCCAACCCCGGAGGCTGTTGGAGCGACGCCAGTGCCTGGGGGTTGCGGGTACCCACTACCTGGAGGCTGGTAAGGTCCTTTGCCCGTTGGCATAGGATAACCGCCTGTTGGGGAGACGTATCCAGTAGGACTCGAGCCAGACACAGCTGAGCCACTAGGTCCGACATCAGTGGTGGTGTTCACTCCACCATAAGGTTGGCTGGGAGGGAGAGCGCCATATGGAACACCTCGAACACCCAGGGCCGACGTAGATGCGGCCAACGCGGCAACAACAATGGCGAGAGAAGAATGCATCGTCAGGGTGATTCGTGTTATTGGAATGGGAAAAATAAAAAAAGAATAAAAGTGATCAACAATCAGGGTCCAAACGAGTGTCCTGTATAGAAGCAAGAAGAGTAAGAAAGGCTGAAGATTGGAAAACTGCTGGAGAAATAAGATAAAACAAAGGGAAGGCTACGGATCTTATAGCAAACGACTAACAACAGGACCTCAAGGATTATTAACGTTGACTATTGTTTTGGTATGGAGATGAGAACATCTAATCGCAACATGGGAACCCGAACGCAGGCGGTGCAAATAGCAAAACATACGACCCAACAAGATCCATCACGAGCAACGGGGGCTCTGACAGGCCAGACGTACGGGGTGGGAGAGACTTTCATCAGCTTGGTCAGCCGCAACATCGACCACCATCCACCAACTCTGGCCAAAGCGGCATAGCTGTTTGATCTAGAGAGTAGTAGGTTTGCCTTAGCAGCCCGAAAGCGAGAACGAAGAAATGAGGAATAGCAATAATACGGGAGCGCAGCGGTGGCGGAGATTTGGTCAGGGCGCCTTGACTCCCTTGACGCAGGGTCGAGTCATAGTAAGTAAAGGTGTGATAGTAATCAACATCCTAGGTACGATGGTGCAGACTGCAGTACGAGACCCTATGAGGATGAGGATGAAGACGTCGAAGACGTCGAAGCATTGGACGTTCGACACAGTAAGAACTGTGCGTACGGAATACACCAGGTAAGATACGGAGTACTCCGTAGCGGTGTTAGGTGGGGACTTGTGAAGGGTGACTCCGCCGCCGCCGCGCCACAGCCTTTTTCAAATTAAGGTGGTGATTGCGGCGAGCCTTAAAGTAAGGCTGAGAGATTGTACAGTACTACCTTACTTAACATCTGACACTTCCGGTGTGAAGGGCCTGACAATTCAATTCCCTTTTTCATCAGTTGTTTCCCTACATCAAATAAGATCTCTGACCGACCGATAGCGGGTCCGTATCTGACAATCGTGTGGTCATTTTCGCCACTCCTAGGGCTACCACCTTATCGTTCAATACGAGGGCATTCGTAAATGTAGAGCATGCTCACAGTCACACATCAATTGCCACTGCGCTATTATATAGTGGGGAAAACTCTTGGAGTCTGGTTGACACCCCAAGACCATACGGAGGTACGAGCTTGGCTATATAGACCTTACTCAAGCAATTGGTTTCTCATCCGTTTTTCCGGTTTCTTTTCCACTTTTAGTCACGTCTAGTTCATTCGTTCTATGTATGCGATAGAAATTTACATTGGGTCAGACTCTCAACAGCTAGCTGGTTCTATCAATTTCAACTATTGCGAAAGGGCCACTCACCTCCAAACCGTCAATATTGGACAATCAAACCTTTCCTCAATGTGAAGGGTGAAAAACAGGCGTTTTTGGACTGATCGGCGGCGTTTTGGCGGGTACGTGGTCGCTTGAGATGTTATATCGTGTTAGCTCTTGATGGATTTGGAAGTCGATGAAGGTGCTGGCACTAGATCGGCCCACCTCAATGCCGCCCCTTGGCGGGAGAACGATGCTGTTAAAGCGGTTGCCATTCCATCCGTGGGCGATGGGCGCCTTGCTTATGAGCAAAGGTCTTGGTTTGGAAACTTTTGGCTTCAGCACTTTTGCAGTGTTCGTATTAGGCATTGGCGCGGTGAAGGGTCCATTGTCGTTGGCCCGATTTTCGTTGCGCAAGGCCAGAGGTCTCGGAACATAAACATCTGGCCGTAGGATCTCGAGCGGCTCCGTGCCTACAGCAGTTGTTTCGCTGTCAAATCTGCTATCTCCGATATCGGCCTCTTCGATATAGAAAGCTTTGTTATCAATCAGTTCCTGTAAGTCAAGGGAGCCGGATGATGGGCAGCGTCTACCTTCTTCCGGTACTGCTTCAAGCTCTCCGGACGGGAGAGTCGCTGCTTCTTGCGTTCGAAGCTCTGTGATGTGCCGTTGGAAAGAGTCTAAGAACTGGTCAACTTCATCGATGGCATCCAGACTTTCAAAAAGTGTGTTCGTTACTGACGGTAACAGCTGCCTCCGAAGTTCTCTACCAGCAAAGAGTGGCGCGGGGATAAGCTCAATGTTTTCTTCCTGGAGATCGGAGTCATTCTCGGGGTGCATTCGAGTATTGAGTGTGAGTCGTCGCATATTCTCTGTCGTGAAGACCGCCCAGGGTAAGGAGTCGGGATGACAGAGTGGAGGCGACATTTACTCGAAATAGACTATTGGAGATTGTTTTGAGTCGAACAGAAGATGGTACTGGAAATATCTTGGAGTGTATATGTTGATAGTTGCCGGATGCTCTCTTCCACTGTCCTACTGATCAAGAACCTAGACGTGCAACAGCAGCTCTCATATAAGCCCGATGCTTTTCATGCACACACAAAGCCATTGTGACATTGAAAGGACATTGACCTCTGTAGGGTAGGATCATCAAGACAATGCTTTGTACTATGGATTCATTATCTGTCCGAACAATAGCACCATTATAATACCGAACGGGAAATCACCAAGCAAGTAGCGAAAGACATCTGGTCAACGTTGGATGCGCACCAGAGGATGTCGAAAGTAAAGTACGTAGTAGACAACGACCGATTTCGCCAGGCCGACTATCAGACCAAGATGTAATTTGGCTAAAAAGTCAAGATTGACCAGTTTCATCTGTCCCTTCGCTCAACTCTTCTTATTGCACAAGCCCTGCAATTGTACCTGAGCCAACAATTATACAACATAACAAAGGAAGGTCTGTTATCCAATTGGATATCTCTGCTCCGTACAGGGTACCGATTAATGTTTACACCCGATAGAGCAATCTGTCTCATCCCTCTGTGTGCGCAGACTGTTGCCAGACCATTCAAGCTTCATATAGTGGGTGTTGTGCATAGTAGAGACTTACTTTCATGTAGTTTAGGCCTTTCTATCATGAGACTCGGATTCCATCGGATTGGTCGTGATATCAGAAGGTGCAAGCAAGAGGCAAGTGGAAGAGACGATCTGTAACGGGCGGCTCCCCTAATTGGCCGCCTGCATAAAACCCTTCCGCGTTATCTGTTTATCCCGATTTGTCAAAGCATCCCGAGGTCAGACCTCCAAGCCTTTTCATCCACCATCCACAATCTATCGATACCCCAACCTCTACTCTTACCACCTGAATTGATTATCCAGGCACTCTGTGCCAGTTACACTCGTTAGAAGTAATCGACTGACACTGAAGAGTTGTTGAGACGACGATTTTAGGGTAGACTCTCGCTATACCGAAGAAACAACTACAATCCACGTTTACAAGCAATCCGGATCCAATCAATGAACCCCAAGACCATATTTTGTATCAATCTGTGATAGCACTGTGACTTTCAGCTCCATCCTTCGAGAAAATGCATGCAGGTCTCGGGGTCGGATTTGGCACGCTTCTTGCCTTTGCGAGTGCGATAAGCTCCATTCAAGCATTCTACATACCAGGTATGCTCTAGACTCTCATCGTCAAATCTGTAACGAGTGCTGAAACTGCATACGAACAGGGTGGTCGGTTAGACTCTACGTTGAGAACGAAGCCATACCACTGCATGTCAACAAGGTCTACTCCGATAATACTCAACTGCAATATGCGTACTACAATCTACCATTCGTTTGCCCACCAACAGGCCAGAAACATGCAGGACACGTAAGCGGCCGAAGCGTCGCCCTCAACCTTGGGGAGGTTCTTCGTGGAGACAGGATAATGACATCGGACTACGATCTTGCCATGGGCCAGGACCAGGAATGCCAATTCTTGTGTAGCCATGTTACAGACCGTAAAGGTGTCAAGCGAGCCCAGCAGCTTATTGAAGATGGCTACGTCGCCGAGTGGATCGTTGATAACCTACCCGGAGCGACGAGCTTTGTAACGGTTGACAAGTCGCACAAGTACTATGCAGCAGGATTCAAGATGGGCTACAAAGACATCTCGCTGGTCACTGGCAAGCCAAGATACTTCATCAACAACCATGTTACGCTTGTGATACGGTGGCGTAAGGCACCAGGGCGTGCAGGTGATGATGGAGGCAAGGTCATTGTAGGATTCGAGGTCTATACCAAAAGCGTCGAGGCCGGCCACAGAGATGGCACGGGCTGCCCTCAGGATATTCACGGCGAAAGTGAAGGCATGGAAATCTACATTGCGCAGAATACCACAAACCTTGCCAGCAAATACCCACATTCGTCATACCTACCTGAAGAAGATGATATCGACGATGGCTCGACTCTTACGATACCATACTCCTACTCGGTCTATTTCCGCGAAGATGATCGAATCGATTGGTCAAGGAGGTGGGACATGTACTTCAACAATCAGAAAGAGAGCACAAGTATACACTGGTTGGCTATTGGGAATTCGCTCGTCATTTGTGGTCTTCTCACCGCCGTTGTCGTAATGGTTCTCAATCGGACGTTCTCTGGAGACGGTAAGGGACATCCGAAGGAAGAAGAGGGAAAGATAAAGATGAAGCGGAAAACGAGAAATGGCAATCGATCTCCACGGCTGAGAGAAAAGGGTCCAGGTCTCTTGGAGCAGAAGGGCGATGCAGACCATGATGCCGATATGTCTTCTGACGAGGAATTTGTCGAGGATATCACTGGCTGGAAGCTCCTTCATGGGGACGTCTTCCGCGCCCCGCCTTACGCCGGCTTCCTTGCTCCTCTGATCGGCTCAGGAATGCAACTCGTCTTCATGGCTACAGGACTCCTCGTACTCAGCTGTCTTGGCATACTCAACCCTAGCTTCAGAGGTGGCTTTGTCAGTGTGGGCATGGGTCTCTTTGTGTTTGCAGGCACATTTTCTGGATACTTCTCTGGTAGAGTCTACAAGACGTTCGGTGGTATGAACTGGAGGAAGAACACTCTAATGGTAAGTTCTCCCTCACCCGAAATCTCGGAACCCCAACTGAGGTTCCCGTAGACCGCTCTCCTTTTCCCCGGCCTTCTTTTCACAACAATGTTCATACTCAACCTCTTCGTCTGGGCCCAAGCCTCCAGCACCGCCCTCCCCTTTGGCACCCTTATCGGCCTCCTCGCCCTTTGGCTTTTTATCCAACTGCCCCTTGTCTACGTCGGCAACTGGTATGGATTTCATCGCAGCCAGCCATACGAGCACCCTACAAAAACCAACAGCATACCCCGTCAGATCCCTACGCAGTCCTGGTACACGAAGAGCATCTACAGTATACTGCTTGCAGGTCTCGTACCCTTTGCGGTGATCTTTATAGAGCTGCTATTCGTATTTAGGAGTATGTGGCAAGACAAGAGCGGGTACTACTACGTTTTCGGGTTCTTGAGCGTAGTCAGTCTGGTGTGCATCGTTACTGTCATCGAAGTCACCATAGTTGCAACCTACATTCAGCTATGTGCCGAGGTCCATCTCCCCCAACCTATCCAGTCCCTCCCCAGACAGGAATCCCTATTGGAAACAACAAGCTAACGCTGGAACAGAACTACAATTGGTGGTGGCAATCCATCTTCATCGGCGGCGGCTCCGCCTTCTGGGTCTTCCTCTACTGCGTCTGGTTCTACTTCACCAAACTGCACATCCAAGGCTTCGTCTCCGGCCTCCTGTTCTTCTCCTACAGCCTCTTGGCTTGCACCGTCTATGGTCTTCTAACGGGCACCGTCGGCTTCTTGACCGCGTACGCATTTGTGAGGCGGATATATGGGTGAGTTGCGACCCTTTTCTTTCTGGAGTCTGCTGACGGGCTGTATCTCTAAGAGTGGGTTGGGCTAATAATGACTTTATGGCAGGGCGATCAAAGCGGATTAGGGCCTGGGTGTTTCATCGGATGAGATCAACGGCAGTATTTGGGATGGGCGTATATGGGCAACTGGAGGGGGGTTAGCGTAATAAATCTTTTTGGGCGTTCATAGTTTGCCGAGTGTGCTTTCTGAAGGAAAAGTAATAATATATAGCATACGATGTTTGCTCTGCGGCTCGTGAAAATACAATCCAATCCAATCGAATAATCCTACATGCACAGTCCCTCTCCGCCAGCCCTCAAACCTGCTGATTTCTTCCCTCCGTGAAAACGGCAGCGAAGGATTCCAGTCGAGCGGTGGAGGGTTGCAGGTGTCGAGGACCAAAGCTGTGGTTCGAAGAATACGAGTGGCGTTCTAGCAGAGAGAGGGGGATGTTGGACTTTGGGAGCAAGATGTGTGTACCTTGAGAAGCAAGAACTGAGGATTAGCTTGCGAGCAAGAGCTGGCTGATGTGAATCGATCATTCCATAGGGGGGGAGCTTTGGAGATGTTGGGGCTTTGGGCGGTTGGTGATTGTTGTTGTTGTTGTGGGGGTGTTTATACTATGGATTTTTTGTTTGTTGAAGAATTATCAATAATATCAATTTGTTATTATCGTTCTAAGAGAAGAAAAAATAGGGCTAAAATATGTGTATTTAAAATCGTCAAATCGTCATATCATAATATCATCAGCACGCACCATCAGAAACATATAACTTTTCCACCACTTCTCCAAATATCAATATCGTCAAGTCGTTAGTTCGCTAATCGTGACATCGCTTATGCTCCTAGCTGCGGTTTTTAGGGGTTTGGGGTATTGTTTGCGGTAACTGGACAAGGAGGATTGTGGTAGGCGTTGAGGTAGATTCGATGAATTGGAGGTTCCGTGTGAGTGCGAGGGGTGTTGAGGGTTCGGACGTTGCGGGTGGGGACGCTCGATATTTCGAGGTGATATTGGTGCTCCGGTTCGCGCTGAATTCACATCTTGTCTGATATCTTCCTAGCCAGAAAAGAGGGCGATGGTTGTTTGCGAAGAGATTGCTGTTTTCTGGATGGAAAGCCAAGTAAAAGCATTAGAAGTAGGACACCCTCCGTTTCTCAGTACCCTGACCTAGCGAATGTATTCGAAGCCGAGACCTTCTTGAATGAGCAGGTTGATTTAGCATTTCCGCTGAGAGTGTAGGTCAATATACCCGAAATCGTGTAATCATCAAACGGACCGTGCCAGAAATCTTGGTGATGGTCCGATTCGAGATCCCTGGCCCCGTGTAGGTGTCAGCATTCTCGACGCATAGGCGGCTGTATGCACAGAGATTGCTTCAGATTCGTCTCTGGTGGCCTGAGGTGTGGTTCTTGAGCTTTGTGTGATCGGAAGTATTGGCGGTCTTGGGCAGGAGTATCTTTCGCAAATAGTCATGGATTGCACTATTCAGGGTACATGTCGATGGTAGCGTTGATGTGAGTTTTTAGGCCGTTGAGAATGCGATCTGTAATGTTTTGTACAGTGGGGAGTAGGGTTAAAGACGAAAGATTTGTGATCAGACATTTGCTGATGGTTTTCAAAATAACGGTTACTCGCTCATGTTCACTCCCAGGTAGGCGGGTGACATTGAGCTTGTAGGAGGGAAGTTTTTCAGTTCTAATGTGTTGAGACTCGGTACGGTTGCCCTGTATTTCAAACCCTGTTTTCTCTGGGCTCTAGGTAGCCCTCTTTCAGAACGCTCCCTGTCGCTTTTAGTCTGCTGATGGAACTGACCTTATGAGGTTAAACAGCTGATGCGATCTTTAGACATGTGGAATGAAATTTGACCATTGCACAGAGTCGAAGGCACCGAGAGGCAAAGATCGCAAGCTCACGAAGACCTCGACCACAATGTAAGAACGTGCTAATGTATATATGACCGTCATAGGTGTCATTAAGACAACCTCCCACATCGGAATGAAGACAGCTTGTCTCCTGGCTTTCTCTAGAGTATCGACCCTGCTGGTTTGCCGCCGCTCACTCTGGAAAATCTTGGCATACCATTCCTCCCAACGGCCTAGACGATGTCCATCCTGGTAGGTCTCACACGCCAAAAAGATAATAGTGGTGGCAATAATGGTGATGCAGCTCGCACGCCAGAGGATCCGCTCGGTATGCGTTGGAAAGCTAAAATTCCACCCTATAAAGTGAAGGGCTCCATAAACCATTGTAATGGAGAACAGCACAATGGCGTCAAAACCCGCACCGATGACGGGAAACCGATCATTGGTAAATCGTGGCAACGGCCGCTGACGTGGGCCTCTACGAAATTTCAGATGAGGCTGTACTTCGGTGAGCCACGAAGGCGATTGATTATCAATAAAGTCAAGAGGTGTCCAGCTGTATGGTTCGCTCGCGGCCGGCCCAGCTCTTTGGAGTATTTCTGCTGTACTTGCTTCGATGTTGATGATGGTTGGACTTTCCACGTCCAGAGGTTTATTGGCCCACTGATAGTACATTGATAAAGTACAAACTACGAAGCTAAGGGTGGCCAGCTCCAAGGTGGTAACAGGCAGATGCTGAATTGCGCGACCAATAATTTGTATGACAAACCAGGCGGTCTGAAAGCAACTCAAGAGTTTTGCGAATCCGTCTGCTTTGCTCTTGTCCCATATTTCTTTCTCAGTCATAGTGGGCAAGTCTGTATAGCCTCTCTGGATGAGGTATTGCAGCTGCTTGGAATTAATGGGAAACGGGGTGCTATCACGAGGCTGAAGGACGAAGCCACCCATGTTTGCATAAAAAGCGTGGCGTACCGTCCATGTAGGGTAGCCCATTTCCTTGAAAGCCTGTACTGAGCGCTTCGCTTCGACGCGCTGTCCAGTGGCAAAGGCGAGGACGAATTCAGGTCCCATAATTGCCTGGATCATCCATCTGCACTTTCGGGAAAAAGCAAGCCAGTACGATTCGTTCATTGACGGGATGTTCAGGTGGAGAGAAGTCCATGTGCAGAGAAAGATAGTGAAGAGGCAGCTCGGGTAATGTCAGTAAGAGCTCTGTCAAGCTGAAAATCATCGTTACCTCCATAGGATGTCAATAGTCCCTCTACCATTGGATGAGCTGACCCAACCAGCTCGAGGCTGGGGCTGTGGTGGTGATGTGTCATTGCTGTTGGCAGCAGCCGACCCGTGTACAAGGAAAACCAAGAGTATCAGGGTAGATGCCATAATCAATGCAGTTCATTAAATATCAGGCGCCCAATGTGCTGACTAGAATCAACAAGATCAACGATACTCCGTACTTTGGAATATAATGGTTCAAGCAGGGTAGGCACAATAACGATGCGACAAGTAATACAAGGACCAAGCAGTATGCATTATAGGCGAAGTACCTATATTCGATGCTGGTTGTTCCTGAGAGGCAACTCCCACATCATCACCATAGATATGAACTGGATTATCTGCAAGAGGAAGAGGAATCGATGGCAGGGGATTACGCAGCCCAGAGAAAGCGCCTCGTTTAGCTACTTTGGGCTGTCGTTGCGCGTGGCGGTGGCCCGTGTGGCGTGGCCCGTGTGGCGTGGCCCGTGTGGCTGAGGATTTTCGTCAAAGTAAGTATACTTCTTTGTGGGGGGAGTCGTGTTCACTGTATCGCCGTCTCGAATGAAGAAGGTCCGAATGAATATCCCATTAACCTGTTCTTCACAATGAAAGGCAGAGTTATAAGCTTCTCTCTCGATCCGCGAAATAGTTCAATTTCGGAATTTCCAGCACCTCCTCCACAGTAGAGCCTGCTTCTCTCGCACCATGAGTACGACCAGTCTTTTTAGAGGAGAACGAGAAAGGCTTTACTATACACCTCTTTTAGAACCAAGCAACGACGGAAAACAAGATGTTCTTATTTACATGCTGCCCGGCAACCCTGGTCTGATCACGTACTACCAACCGTTCCTATCTACGCTGCATACTCTACTTCAATCATCTCCCGCTTCCCAAAGTGCGAATTTCTACGTTTGTGGCTATTCTTTTGCTGGTTTTGAGACTTTGCCAGCCGAAGATGAACAAATCGCAGAATACCCACTCCGACTCCACGAACTGATCAAAGATACCAACGATCAACTATACTTGCATATCGACACACATCGCAGTTCGCATGCTGCCCACGAAAGGTCTTTGAAGGTTATCCTAATGGGACATTCAGTCGGAGCATATATATTACTCGACCTTATTCAGCTTCACAAAGAGAATATAGACAGCGGTAAAGAAGATTTCGACCTCATTGGAGGCATCCTGCTCTTTCCAACGATAACGCATATTGCTCAATCACGATCTGGAATGATAGCTAGCGTGAGTATATCAACGAAATGTTTCCCGGCCCCGTCCTTTGATTCTTGCAGGATCTTACATACCATCTCTTGCAGACACTCCTTAAGATACCACATGCGGCCCTTATTGGTGGTGCCATTGTCAGATGTCTATTCTTCCTTGTGCCAACCGCCGTTCTTTACAATATTATCCGACTAGTCATGCGATTTCCAGAGCATGCAGCGCGGACAACCACCAAGTTCATCAAGAGCCAGATGGGCGTAAGACAAGCTTTGTACGCTGCCCCGCTCATCGTTCATTGTTTCAAGCCCCAATCTCTAGCTTCAGCTGATTAAAATGCGGTAGGCACCTGGCAAAGGACGAGATGGAGTTCATCACTGATGACAATTGGGATGCAGAGGTCTGGGGAACTGCCCATAGCCCCATCACAAACAAAATGGACACTGCCCGTTGGAACCTTATATTTTACTGGGGCAAAAATGTAAGGTATCTTGACAATCTAATCCTTAGACAAGGTTCATTACCATATCAAAATTGACGCCCTGACAGGATTCACTCGTCTCCAATCGCACACGGGACAATCTCATAGCCAACAAGGGGAACCGACTAACATTCAAACAGGATCGATGGGTGGCTGATCACACACGGGACAGCTTTATCAAGGATCGCAGTAGTCGAGTACCGACGGAACCAGAGGGGTCGAAGCCGTCAATGTTGATGGATGCTCAGGGAATACCGCATGCGTTTGTTCTAAGTGCGTCCCACACCTTCATTATCTAACTGAGCTAACAACATATCCAAAACAGAGCACAGCGAGGTTGTAGCTGCAATGGCTAAGGGATGGGTTGAAGACATCATCAGAAAACACGAGACAGCAAGCAAATCATGACAGAACGAGGATCAAAGATTGGGGAACATAGACGCTCTGCCATACCAAGCGCTGACAGGGTACATAAACCCCCCTGATCTCCTGGTCGAGATCAAGTGTGCTCCACTGATTGTCAGCGGATGTTGGATCAGTCTCGAAGCTGTACGACTGTGACTGCAGGAGTGAATAAAGATTCTCGAATAGTATCAGGCATCTTGCTGCGTGAGGCGTTCTACCCGAGCAGGCTGCGGGCGAGCAGCAACTGGAAATTAGCAGATGTCAAAATACTCAACATGGAACGAAAGAGATTTAATTGGAGGCGGAGGAAAACTCCGAATCTCCGCAATGGAAAAAATCACGGAGAGTTATAAAAATTCCTGGCATGAGGGGCAGCGGAATCCAATCCCCGCCCCACGCTGACCAATGAAACATCTCTGGAGTGACATCTCCCATTACACCATTGAGCGGTCTGGAAGGGCCCCTGTTATGATATTATTGCTCGCAAAAATCACTCAAAGGCGCAGCGGGACCCACATTTCATACCAACTGTCGCGTCTCCTTTCTCATAGGGTTCTGTTCTGTGTCAAGTCACGGGCTCTACCTGTCGTTAGGAGAAGGTTAGGAGACTGCCAAGCGTACCAAGTGTGCCCAGCCAGATTGGGCCGACGCTTGCCGCTTGTGGGGTCGAAAGGGGTGAGCACGGCCCACGACTATGTACAGTATCTATGTAGCGCTGTTGGCCTTGGCGAATTTGAAGAGTTTTCCCTCCCGCCATCAACTTTCGACTAGCAGAATTCGCAGAGAAATCAATTGGTGTGACCAGAAGCGACAATAACAACATGAGCAAGGTAGATGATGCGATCAATGTGTCAGGACGTTGCATATCAGTTGATGCAACAGGCCACGCAGGCAGAAGCTGTAAGCTGCATTTCAGGTTCGATATTGATGTTGGTAAGCAGGTTGATTCATCTTTCAAATAAGGTAAAGCGGGGGGGTGCGAACACCAAGTGGGGTTGCGCCATGTGGGCAGGGAATTGGAAGCGATTCGTCATTGAGCCTAATTGTGAATTTGTGATGGCTTGCCGGAAGGTTAAAGAAGTAGACAAAGGGACGTTAGTAAGGTAGGTAGTGTTCTGTTATCAAAGGGCGTGGGACATTATTGCATTCTGGCTGTCATGACAGTCATCAAGTAACTTGTAATCCTTGCGACGCGTGTGACTCAGGAAATCCTGACAAGAACCAGTTAGTTGAAAGAGAAAGATAACCACAACACCATTGTACCAGCGCTGTTAGGAATCGAACCTAATATAAACTAGATCACTCAACGACTAGTTGGTGGGACTATTCAATCCTCGTTCTTACTGCCCGATCATAAGACTACGAGTCTCACCGAACAAACGCTTTTCTTTCTTCACATCACCTTTCTCAATTCACATCGATTCTACTTCACAGTTCCGAGATCGTGCACTGTCTTCCTCTACTGCCCTTGACAACGGGTTCATCCAACTGCAAGTTCGTGTTTCCACAGTGTAACATAGCTATCAGTTTATCTGGACCAACTCCATCTGTAGAATCTACGATTGTCTCTCCTCCCATTCATTGCGACGGGCAGGTTTTTGGTTGTTGGCACGTCTTTTAGACTTCAACTTTGGTAGACATTGGACTTGCCGAGTCCATCTGAATATGGGAAGCACATTCAAGAATATGGGTTCCCGGAGCAAGCCTGTCATTAGCATTACACTCAATGACGACCAGCAACATGCCTTTGTTCCATCTTACACTTCCCTGGATGAGATAAGAGGCGTGGTCTCTGTCACGGCCTCGTGCGATATAAGATTCGATGAGGTCTACATAACATTCGAGGGCGTCATCAGAACCTATGTCGAGAAAATTGCCACAACAGCACCAACGAATGGCAGGACAGAGGCGTTTCAGAACTTCTTACGGCTGGTCCAGCCCATGGATGATGCCGTGTTCCCTGAACCTCGAATCGCCAAAGCAGGGCAGACATACAGGTTTCCTTTTACGTTTGTGGTCCCAGAACGGCTGCTTCCGCAGACATGCAATCACCCAACCGGTAATGATTCGGTACGAGACGCTCACCTGAATCTTCCCCCAAGCCTTGGTGATCCAATGTCGGCAACCGTGGGAAAGACTCTCATGGACGACATGGCGCCAGATATGGGCGTTGTTGCATATTCAGTCAAATGCAGGATTACCAACGGTCGAGGCAGCTCTGGAAGACACGTCATTATTGCTGAGCAGACGAAAAAACTGCGAGTCGTTCCAACAGTGGAAGAAACTCCCCCTCTAAGTGTACTAGGCGGTCTGCAGGATGACTACAAGCTCAGAAAAGAAAAGGACATCAAAAAGGGTGTGTTCAAGGGCAAGCTTGGCCGCTTGATCATCGAGTCTGCCCAGCCCAAGAGCTTGCGTCTGCCATCGATTAATTCACAAAGCATTTGTCCCGTCACAACAATGGCAACAGTCCACGTTCGATTCGACCCAGCCGACGAGAAGACCCAGCCTCCTCGGTTGACTTCACTCAGCAGTAAGTTGAAGGTTGCCACCTTTTTCAGCAGTATCCCGATGCGTGAGATCCCGACCAAATCAAACGACTTCCATTACAGCAACAACAAAGGCATCTTTGTCGAAACCCTTAATCTCTCCTCCCGCTGCATTGCCTCCGCTCAATGGCAACACCACCAAGTCGACGTTCCCATGCGTCGGGACTCTGCCTTTTCTACCCTCTCCAACATCAACGTCCCCGAACCGTCTTCCTCTTACTCTGGAAAATCCTTCTACACCTCCAAAATCCTCGTCCCCATGACCCTCCCCCGCACCTCCAAACTCTTCGTCCCAACCTTCCACTCCTGCCTCGTCTCCCGCATCTACGCCCTAGACCTCTACTTAGCCGTCAACACCCCCGGCGCCACCGCCACATCCACAACCCTCCACCTCAAACTCCCGGTCCAGGTCTCTTCGGAAGGAAACCCCAGCCGCAGACCCTCCATCGCAGACCAAGAAGCCGAAGCCGCCGCCGCCGCCAGCGACACCACCGATTTCTTCCACCCCCGCAGTCTCGCTCCCCCAAGCCCCGAATACACCGAGCGCGCGCAACTAGCCAGTATGATCCCCAGCGCAAGCCCCGAGTACACCGAACGCTCGCAATCAGTCAGCCTTGCGTCGCCGAGCCCAGAGTATACGGAACGCCCGCGGCCGGCGAGCTTTGCGCCCTCGAGCCGTGAGCATGCGGAGTTCATGAGACCGACGCCGAGGTTTGAGAGTGCGCCGCCGCCGGGGTATTCGTTTTCGTCGGGGCGGCATCATCGTATCAGGATGGATTTGATGAGTCCGATGGGGACGATGCCTGTGGGTGGGTAAAGAGGGGTGGTGCTGAGATGGTGGTGTTGCTTTTTCTGTTTGCAGCTTCGGGCGTTTGCTTTATCTACGTTCGATTTGCACTTTGGAGGCACTGGGACTCTGCAAAATGCAGGATACACTGCCTAATGCTCCTTTCGCCATTGAAGAAGGAGTTCAATACCCAAACCTACCCCGGCACAGCCACCTCAACGATCAACGAAGCATGGAACTTCCTTTTTCCTTTCAAAACTACTCAAGCGGATTCCCACACGTGTCAAAGCATGGAAGTTCAAAAAGGTCCGGATAACAACGCTCCTCCACTCGCAGCCGGCTATTGGCGTTCCAAGACACGATGTCAGGGGGCTATGTAGCTGCACGGCTCATGGCTGTTCGCCTCCAAGTAGGTAGGTAGTTAGGTAAAGGAAAAGGGAGCTCGCGCTCAGAAAGCACCTGAATTCTTGTTGAAAGAAATGTCCCTATTTTTGGATTATCCAGCCGTACATACCGAGCTGAGCGTGGCGTTGGTTGGCTCACGCCGGCAAATGATTTTGATATTAGCATGATACTTTTCTAATCAATACACCTTCCCCCACATGGGGGCTCATTGATGCAAACTTTGTCATGTGGGAAAGTCCTGTTTGTTCTGCAGCGTAAGCATCCAACATCCGAAATTCCCTTTATTCCGCATCCACTATATAAACCAGATCCATGCCCCCTGCCATCAAGCACAAAACGCCCCAAGGATCCTTCCCCTACAGTCTCTAAGACGTAAAGACATTGAATCATAATGGGATATTCCATCTCTCGTTACTAGTAGACTTATATCCCCCATACCTTTACCTACCCTACCTACCCCACCTACCATACCTACCCTACCTACCACAAAGACTCACCTCAAGCCGAAAACTCACTTCGCGCCACCATCTCAGCCCGTATAACCAGAGATGATTTTCTTTCTCGCACGCTCTTTACATACATATATATATATATTTCCCAATTGGCCCCCCTCACCTACATATAAGAATCTCTAATACAAACCATCCACCCCCGCACCTCCAATCCACACCGCCCCAACAAACAATCCACCCCCCCATTTCCGCGAGAGGGGAGGGAAAAACATCTCCTCTCTCTCTCCATTTATTCCCGAGAACGGCTCCCAGGCTCCAGGGTATGATTATTTGGCGGGAAATTGTATACAAGTTGGATGATGTGAAGCGCGCACTTTGTTAGGAATGAATCGGAAAGGGGAAATGGGCAGGGAAGAGCGAGGATCGAGGAAAGGAAAGGAGGGAGAGAGATGGATGAAAGACGGAGAGGACGGAAGGAGGTAATTGGCGGTTGCAAGCGTCAGGGATGACATTGAAAGGTCCAGGACGGCCCTCTGGTGGTCGTTGATCCTCCGAAACGAAACCAACCTGATGAACGACTCGCAGCAGGACGATCATTCGGATTCGACGGTTCTGGAATCAGGAGAAGAGAGAAAAGATAACAGGGGGATGGAAGATATTGCACGGAACAGACAGAGGATTGGTCGAGGAAGGAGACTCGAGGCCCGCTCTGTGAGATGGGTGCAAGGAAGGGGAGTGAGTGCCTTTGCGCGCTCCTAATGCACTACATCAGAAATTCACAAAGACCTCCCAAAGACGGATGAAATTCCGAACCCCGAGCGTCATATCTACTTTCACAGAGTCTGCCTTACCACGTCCATGGCAGGAACCGATTCCCCTCTCCAGTTAGCCCGTACGTAATCCCGTGGTATTTTTGGTATTTTTGGATGGACGATCCCTGCAGACCGCGATAACCTAAAAGTTTCCCGTTATCGATCGCAACGCGGGTCGGCTATAGACGGCCGATATGATGATGTCTGGGGAGTATTAAGGTATTCACTGCGGTGTCACTGATGGTGGCACGTGGGTGGGAAATGACACTTCCTCCTTCTCACTTGCCATTGAATTCCCTTCAACATTCTTCAACCCACCTGGAAACGACACACCGAGTCTGACCGACCTAACCTCTCTACAATCCAACCAAGGACGCCCTGAAGCAGTATGCCCCGTTCGGTCCTGCCCCTGCGGGCCCTGCGGGTCCTCAGATCGGGGAAAACTGTTGCTCGACTCACCATAAGGAATCAATACCAGACCCTTCACGAGACTCACAGTCCGCGGACGGCTACAACGACCGCCACGCAAGCTGACCCCAAGACCATAACATCACCCATCCTCAAAACATCCGAACGGCCCCTCTCGCTCCTACCCTTCGGGCTCTTGGTTCGGTCTTACGTCTTTGCTGCTTTATCCTCGAATCCAATCTTTCTCAATCCCTCACTCCGCCTGCTCTCAATATTCGCGCACTCCAAATCTGCACTTCTGAACCCTGATCGTAACCCACTTCTTCGATATATACTCAAAAGAACCTTCTACTCCCATTTTTGTGCTGGGGAAACCTCAAAGGAGATCCAAAAAACGACGGAAGGATTGAAGAGGATCGGATACCATGGGGTGATCCTCACGTATGGCAAAGAGACGGTGCTTGAGACAGGGGATGAGGCATCATCAGAAGGAAACGTAGAAGATCTGGCTGCTAAAAGAGAAGTGGACTCTTGGAAAATCGGGATCCTAGAGACGCTGAGGCTAGCGGGGAGAGGAGACATGGTAGCGCTAAGGTAATCGGACCATGAGGCCTTATGGCAAACACCCAGATGCTAATGCATCCTTCAGTTTCAGTGGTGCCGGACGTCAAGCTGTACACCAGCTTATAAACCAACTTCCACCGAGTAAAACCACCGAAGATGCCATAGCTGAGATCTGCGAGCTTGCCACAGCCAGAGACGTCTGTCTCCTTTTTAATGCCGAGCAAAACACTGTACAGCGAGGTATCGACGACTGGACTCTCCGCGCTCAGAGAAAGTATAACAGCGTAACTTCAGGTAAGGTAGTCGTATATGGTACGTATCAGGCCTATCTTCGCTCCGCTCCCAAAGTTCTCGCCGAGCACCTTGCTGTTGCTCAAAGCGAGGGTTTCACCCTCGGCGTAAAGCTTGTAAGAGGGGCCTATCTTGGTAGTGATCCTCCACATCTATTTTGGAGTACCAAGGAAGAGACAGATAGAGCATTTGATGAAATGGCAGATGCAGTTATCCGGAGGAAGTACAACAATATGTTGAAACCTCTGCATGGTCTGGAAGGCGAAACACCAGATTTCCCCAACGTGAACCTGGTGTTGGCAACTCACAACCATGTCAGTGTCAAGAAAGCCATGAACGTAAGACAAGAGCAGACAGATAGGGGTGAGGAGAAGATAGATATGGCGTATGCCCAGCTTATGGGCATGGCGGACGAGGTCAGTTGCGACCTGGTGTTGGCCGCAAAGCAGAATAAGGGGCTCGAAGTCTCCGAGAAAAACGAACACGAAGAGCCAAGAGCGTATAAATATTTTGTCTGGGGAACCGTAAGCGAGTGCCTGAAGTATCTGGTAAGAAGAGCCGAAGAGAACACACACGCAATGGTGCGAGCCAGAGAGGGTAGTGTAGCTCTGAGGTTGGAGCTCGTGGCTCGATTGTTTAGACGGTAGAGCGCGGAAAACCCTACCTTCAAAACCAACCTTCCCACACGTACTGAACTTCCAACGTGTTTCACACAACCTCAACCACCTTTTTAATCTTCCTGCAAACAACGTTCTTTCATAAGAGCTAAAACCCTTAATGCCTTTCCCAGGTAATTTCGCAGCCGCAAAGATTGTTGTAAAGGCGATAGCTACTGCTGGGACTGTTGTTGCTGCCAATCTTGCTCCGCTCGTCGTGCTCCACCGTACCGACACAGAGAGAGAAAAGGACGAAAAGGCTTACGAGGACCGCATCAAGGATCAGAGTAGTAGACCAATTCGCTAGCTGTAAGTTCTCTGGAACCGGTCTCCTTTCACTCATTGCTCCGCGATCACAGCTGACCAAGATGTCAAGTGGCCTGGAAATTGACCATACCACAATAAGAAACCCTGTGGTAACCTTTGGCTCAAAGGTTTCTTAATTGCTGCCAAGCACTGGAAAGCTGCTCTAGACGTTTGAGAGCTCTCTTGCATCGTGTCACTCCACTTTGTGTTGGCGAATTTCCGCTCTAGGGTGTCCTGGCTCTAAACTTCAGTGAATCTCTTCTGGATCGACTGCTCCCCTCTCAGAGTACTCCTCGCTCATCTCGTCTAGACCGACGGCTTTGATCTTGACGATTTGCCTTATCATCAAGCTTGCTTTTAGGACGCCACCTCCATAAATTGCAGTCTTCTGCCTCCAGGACAGGGATCTCCAGAGACCGCACTCTTCCATAGACATTGAGACACACAACACCTACATCGCAGTAGTTTACTCTTAAGGGAACACTTTCCAAATCGCATTCTCTTACCACGCGTCAAGGTCCGCGCGTTGGCTCTCAGTCCTACTAGTCATCCAGATCAAGCAATAGTCTCCAATATGGCAACAGAGGTTCCGCCAGTTGTCCTATCATCTGAGGTGCGCGAGATGATTAACGAGAATTTCTACCAAGCTCTGGAGAGTATCAGGAACATATATGCTCCGCTCAAGCTCGCAGACAAGGATAAAGCGAATCGCCTGGCAAAGCTTAGCAATGAATTATCGCAAATCCAGAGAGAAGCCCATCTTGCCGAAATAATTTCTCCTTTGTCGCCAATAGACGCCATTTTCGAGAGTGATGCTTTCCAAGGACCAGGTGGAGATGCCGAGCCCGGCGCCGCGCCTCAAGCGATTGACGCAGAGCCTGACATAGCACGGCCTCTCGATATTACTGTTGGTCGCACTCGAGACCAAAGTGCTGTTATAGAGACAGCTAGAACTGTGATATCTCCGCCAACGCCCCAAGCCAATGCAGAACAGCCCCTGACCGCACAGAATGCTGATAGCATAGACCTCACCGAGATTCAAAAGGCCAATAAGGATGAGGACGAAACAACAACTTCGAAGGAGATTGCTGGGGGAAGGATTGAAGCCGGAAAGGGAAAGGGAAAGCAGCTTGTCATCGCTGACGAACCCACTGCCTCAGGAATCAAGAGTGTTGAAGAAGGAAGCATGGATGTCCCAGTGCAACAAAATCCTGATACCACTGTAAACCAGACACAAAGTCAAAAGGTTCAAAGGGCGAAGGACAACAAGCCCGATTGGGCAAAGACTGCCTGGGCGAGGTTTGCTGCAGAAGAAAGTGAGGAGAACGGAAAGGAGGTCGCTGCCGATGAAAAGCCCGCTGCCTCAGGGGATAACGGGGTTGAAGAAGGGAACACGAGCGCCCCAGAGAAGTTACCATCGAACGAGAAAACAGTGGAAATGCTTCGGGTTGTAGAGGTTCATGGGCTCCCGAGGACATGGACTCTCCGAGACGTCACGCGGGAGATCACCGAGGGACCGTTGATGCACGTGGGCCTACAGGATGCTCCGAATGACACGAAGCATGCACTTCTTATCTTCCTGAGGGCAGACGACGCCATGAATTTTCTGACGAAGAACGTTGAGATCATGCTTAAGATGGGGGCAACCCAGAGTTGTTATGGTCCCGGCGTTTCTGTGGATTTGGCAGGTCCCCGTCCCGACGACGAGTGGGTACCGCAAATGACCGGCAAGGGGGCAGTAAGACGGCGCCTCACGTTCAGCAGGAAAGGACTGTTCACGAAGGTCGCGCCCTCTCAGTTCTACCACGACATTGCGGACATAGTCGGTGGTGGGTGGAACATTGAGCTGGTCTGGCTTTTCAACGCCGGAAACGGAACTGTCGTGTTCGGTAACATCACCGATGCTGTGCAAGCCCTGGAATGGTTCAAAGCCAAAGCAGGTCGTTCCGGTCCGTACAGCGGTGTTACTGTCTCATACAGCTCCGACCCGTGCGAAGCGGTTCTCCACCTTGTATCACAGATGCCTGGAGGAGGGGAAGTTAGGACGTGAAGGTGTTGGAGGGAGTGAGTGATTGGATCAACGAAGGGGGTGATGGGATATGTAGTAAGCAAATCGACGGGGTTCAGAGGCGAGGGGTACCCTGCGAATAGAAGGTGTCAAAACTCGTTATTTTCCGTTTTTAATTCTTTCACAGCGGTAGGACGTTGACGCGTTCACGTCATAGCATACATATAACAAGGGAAGGCTCGAAGCAAGGAGCGAAGAACGTATCTACGCATGGCAGATGACATTGGACTTGGTAGTACAGTATATCAGTGGTTGAACTGGCTTCTGATATTCGTTTTTGTATTTCCATGTCGGGGACTAGAATAGAACTAGTGCAGCGGAAGTCGCTCCTTCTGCTACAGTAATTCGGAGATCACCCCCACGTACCCCCACGTACTTTGAACAGTGAAATGTTTCAATACATTATCATTACATATGTATTATTATACGGACCGGTTGACCGATGGGATGTGAATGATCTCGTGCACTCTCTCAACGATACCTTATTAATATGTTTCTGGTTGTTGCGGGCTACACCCTTATTGGTGGGATGATGTCTTCGAAAGCCATCATGGCCATGTGGTAGATAAGGTACTGAGCCCCTCCCGCTTTCCTCCATCCTTCTGTTAAGTCCGAACCCCCCGCCCTTTCATCTCCCCCACAGTGGGGGAATATCTGCCAGCCGCGGTCTTTATCGTTGTTGTACGGAGGGTACGGTCCAAACAAAACATCGTTTCACGTGAGGGATGAACGGGTGAAGAACCCTGATGAACCCTAAGCAATGCGATTCTCATTGGTCCGCAACCCGCCGGAAGAGCCAAGCGTGCGCTTCTAGAAAGGCTCATGGAAGTCTGTGTATCACGACAAAGCATTATATGCTTCAACTCCCCGTCTTCCACTGTCTCATTGGCATTTCCGTTCCGCGTACCGCGTCATTGGACTCTCTCAAATGAAGAAACACAATGTTTGAGGCCTCTATGAAACGCCTCTCCAAGATGACGGGCCCCACTGGCTTCTTTGGCGGCGATCCTGCAATTGCAGGTCGCTTTCTTTGGCCCTATAAACGGAGCTTGCTCCCCGTTCTATTGCATATGCGCCTCTGATCAGTTTATCCACCGTTTTTGCATCATGTTGTCTTCTGTCGTTTCTCTCGTTGTCTTACTCGCCGCTGGTGGCGATGCCATTCCTTATGCCAAGCGTTGGGATAACACCACCTCCAATGCCGCTCAACCCCCCGCAGGTAATTGTCCTGCTGGCTTCCTCAACGTCGTCTTCAACACCGGTGCTCCCAAGAAGTCTGGCTGGCCCAACAAAATCTGGGACTCCCTCTCCAGCAACCACGTTTCCAACTGGATCGGCTTCTCCCTCGCACCTCTCTCCCAAAACCCGCATTATAACACCGCTGCTGGAGCCGCGCCTTCCTATGGCCCAATAGACGCAGCCCAAATCCCCATCTGCATGGACCCTAACGACATTACCGCCGCGATAACCAAGGTCACCTCCCCCAATGCCCCCACCCACCTGGAACTCTTCAACGAACCCGACTTCTCCTGGGGCGGAGTCACTCCTCTGACTTCCGCACCGGATGCAGCAAACTCCCTTTCGTCCCTCATCAACACCCAAACCACCACACAATGGCTCTCCCCTGGCCCAGCCTTTACCAGCAGTAGCTACCTCACCGACTTCAACAAAGCATGTAATGGATGTATGGACAAGGTTCACATTATTTCCGCGCATGTGTATAGTGTGGATCCGCAGGGCGCGATTGATCAGGTCAAGGGCTTGCATAATACGTGGCCGGATAAGAAGATCTGGGTGACGGAGTTGGCGCCGGCGAGTGGAGCGGAACAGGGGTGTACGTATGATCAAGCGGGCATGATCAAGTGGATGCAGACGGTTGTTCCGCAACTAGCGGCGCTGGGATATGTGGACAAGATCTTCTGGAATCATGGGGAATATGTAAGCTAACGAGTCTTTTTTTGTGTGATTTGCTTGCCATCTCCTTTTCCTCTGACACCCTGGTCCTCGCCCTATACATCAACGCCCAGTTCTTCCACCTTCCTTCATCTACTACCTTTCTCTTTTCTTCCCCATCCCGTCCTCTTCTCCAATCCCACCCATCAGCTTTCTCCATCCCCTAATCCACCACCAAAAACAAAAAACCAGGTACTAAGAGTCCCCTTCAGAGTCCCCTAGACACAAACGCCGACCCCGCGGTCTGCAACCCCAGCCTGACAAACGAAGACGGTTCCCCCACGGCTCTGCTCACCGCGTACGGCGCTCTTTGCTAGTAGAGCAAAAGCAAAGCAAAGTTTCGAGAGGTGTTGTTGGTGTGGTGGAGAGGGGTGGGGCAGGGGAGATTGAGACAACTTTAATGGTCGATTCAATTTTCCTTGCCGAACCGATAATAACACAACCCCACCGTCGCACAAACTGCGTTTGTTGCATTGGTGGGGTTTAGAAGGCTGTTGTAGGGATTAATACATACGTACTTTTGATACCCTAGACCTCGCTCTTTTATCAATAAGAACATTGGCACTCTACAAGTCCCTCCCTCGCTCATATTACAACCATTAACTTCCAAACAAGCTCCGATAAGTGCAATTGACACATAAACTCGACAACCGTCTTTATTCCCCAAGCGTACTTAAAACCCCCTCCACACACCCCTCAAAGAGCCGCTTCCATCCATCCATCCATCCACCTCCCCTCTCCCTCTTCTTCTCCTACTTCCCCTACTCTAAACCAAACCAATCCCCCCCCCTCCCTCTCATCACCATCAAACTTTCATTTCCTCAAAAAGAAAATAAAAAAGATTCCAACACCCCCATCCATCCACAGTATCTTTCACCTTGCTTGCTTTCTTTCTTTCTTGGCCCAGAAAGGCCGTTCGTTGAGCGTACTGGGGAACCCTTTACCCGTTCTGAATGCAGTGCAGGGGAGTAAGAGGTGTGAGTGTGCATGTGCGCGTGCGCGTTGGAGAGGAGGGGTGATGGTTTGTGGAGGTGGGGGTGGGGGGTGTTGGGTTTTTTTTTTTGGGAAGGGGGGTGGGGTGGAGGAAGGGGTAAAAGGGGTTTGTGATGGTGGTTGCGTGGAAGCGATTCTTTTTCGATCTTTTTTTGGGTCCTCTGTTGTACTACGTTATGCCGTGCCATGCATGGGACTTTTCCGGTATCTTTCTCAGGAGGGGTAAATATCTCTCGATGGAGGGGGTTTTTGCAGCGGGATATTTGCGGGGGGGGGGGGAAGTGGGGAAGGGGGGTGGTTGGGTGTTTGAGTCAATGGTGGAGGGGCTTGATGAGATAAAATATGGGGGGTTTTTGGAATTGAGAGCTAAAAGGGGGTTGAAGCTACACTAAGGTACGGAATTGAGAAAAACGCTCGATGCGAGCTTTGGAAGGATAGCACAAAATTACCGAGATGTAGATGCTAGAAGAATTGCGCCGCCCTTCCTTCGCTACCGACGGTTGGGTGCGGTGGAGCATCTATATGTATCTCCACCTCCACCTCCTCTTCTTCGGATTCCCTACCTTCAGAAACATAACTCGGCGGTCTCACATCGGGAAGCCCAGCTTGAACCAGCGCCCTTGTTTCCTCGTGCAAGCCCGTAGGCTGCCAGTGTATCAGGTTTGGATCCGCGCGCTGGAGAATTAACACAGTTAGTGACTGGGTTGGAGATGGGTGAGAAAATGGGGGACGGACAACACTACATCTCCAAAACCCGTAGGCTGGCGGTGGCGGCGTCGGCATATTCGCCTCATGCTCTTCTTCTATTTCGTCGCCAACGAGGCCTAATTCTTCGTCTCTTGCTAAGATTATAGGTATGGGTGTTCCGGGCTGCGCATACCCGTCTCCACCCGCGCGACTGGGCACCCCGACAATGCGGGCGTGACCTTTTTTCGAAGGCATGGCTAGCATGCACAGCCGAATCAGGTAGTGGCAGAAGATGATTGTGATAATCAGCGTAAGCAGGATGAGGACGATGTGGATGGCTTGGGTGGAATGTGTGGAGGTCGCGAGGGCGAGGTCTTGGGTTTCGTTAGTAAACAAGAAGAAGAGAATATGGTGGGGCTAGGCAACATACAGATAGTGAGAACGACGACGAGGGTGGCTCCGGATATTAGGCAGCCAATGACTTTACGCCTGATCCTGGGATTTCTTACGCCAGGGAAACAAAGGCGTCGTGCTTCCTTGTCTGCCTTCTTAGGTCTCCGCCATGCGCGTCGATTCCGAGTAAAGTCGACTGCGCGCGCTGGATGCCGGTCATCTGCGGGTAACCGTGAAGGAGGAACGAATGCCATGTCCAACCTCCCTACTGCTCCCTCAAACCCAGGGAATGCCTCTGAGGGTAAGGATTCGGCGCAACTGAGAGGTGAGGAGCTAGGATCTATGAGTGAGCGCGTCGAAGTAGGAGATCGAGAGCGCAGAGCGCTGGTTTGGTAACGATCGAAGATAGGTGTGCGGATTGGGGGGTTGGAGACCGCTTTGCGAGAATGGATGGAGGAGGGAGTTATGACGGAGTGGCCGTGGAAGAAGGCGGAGAAACGGGATTGCGCTCGAGAGCGTCGTGTTCTGTGGGGAGGAGGCATTGCTGAATTCAGATGGCGAAGCGGGTGCAATACAGTTATGCACTTTGGCGAAAAGCTTCCGCGCTCCTGTGGTTATCAGCTAAGATACCCTGGGGCGCTGTCACACATTTTGTACGGCGAGGAGCGTTGTGAAGAGCACAACACGGACGTAGATTTATCTTCACGGCCCTGCTGCAGGCCGGGTACAACAACGCGTGTTGTTGACGTGACCATCAAGATCACGTACAAGGCAGTGGTCGCAATTGATATAAACTCGTCTTTTAGATTCTCGACCAACCAAAGCTACGAACCCTCTCCCTTGTCATAAGGTGAAACACCTTTCGGTCGCTGTCGAGGTCCGGTTGCTGTGAGTTGGCTGCCAATGTATTTGCGCTATCCTAAAGATTAGGATACAATGGCTGGATATTCAACGAGTGGATGAATCAGAATTCCCAACTCTGGGAAAGAAATGCTAGGAGAACATGAGAACAACAAGAACAGGTTCCAACCAGTGTTAGTTAGAAGCAAGTGCATAGCGAAGAGAGACATAAATGGTTAATAGGAGACGTAGATCCAAAGCAGTGTGTGTAGCAGATGGACACCCCCTCGACCTTCTCACCTCCATGAGACTTAAAGTACACAGAGGTAAAAGGTGTATGAGCCATTGTCGCAGACCTTCCGGACTCGTATTCGAAGCCGATCGTAGTCTTGTTGTTCATCAATGCAAGTTAGGGGAAAGGGATAGGTTGTTGTCGCATGTTTTGACGTTTGGTAGGTCCATTTGGGGACTAGATCCTATCGGAGGATCTCAATTCACACCCAATCATCTCTGAGACCGCATTTTTCATGGTTTCTCTATTTCTGGCGTAGGCGGGTGTCGACAGAATGTGAGATATTACCTACGCTGGCTCTGAATTGGCTGTTTGCAACCTAAGGTACTCCTCAAGTTCAAAGATACGCTGTCTCGGAAGAAGATCAGATTTCATTCATAGAGAGCGCCCAACATAATAGAAGAATTACTACCAGCTAATGCAACACTCAAATCTTCAACGCCTCCGCACGCACTAGCATTTCCCATTGACAAGACGAGACCTCCCCCCTCCTCTCAAGCATGTCAGACATCCTCCTCAGCCTCATCGTCCCCAAAAGCTCCCAAGAATCCTTTCATTCCACACAATCTCAACCGTCGTCCCCTCTTACCAAACCCACCTCTCAAGCTACAAGGCTACCCGTCTACGATGTCGATGCATTCCTCAATGACCCGGCGAACAAAGCCTTACTTGCTTCTAACGCGAATCAAAATCAGAACCAGGCCTCTTCCTCCCGGACCAAACCATCTACCAGCAGCAGCTCTCCTCTGCAGCCTGTGCAATTGGGCGTAAAGACAAGCAACCATATCGTAGCTTTGTATCAGCTCTGCCAAGAACGAGGATTGGTGCCAGAATTCGCGATCGACGGGAATCAGGGTGGGTTCGGAGGGATTTTAAGGATTGGCGAACAAACCGTGGGGAGTGAGCAGAGGTGGAGAAGCAAGAAGGAAGCAAAGGATGGGCTCGCGGAGAAAGGCGTGGAGGTC
>JAABUT010001189.1_pt1 | contig 31394 bp, 36 predicted proteins | sample 5559281 | NCBI WGS metagenome assembly JAABUT01 (sample SAMN10711880, study PRJNA513359) | rock metagenome | isolation source: Antarctica rocks | place: Antarctica: Victoria Land, Ricker Hills nord | collected 2016-01-04
AGCGACCGGTTGACCGGCCCGAAGGCTTGCGTGCCGACGCTCGGGTGCGTGTTCCAGTACTCACCCGGCAACGCTAACCCTCCACTGGAGGGTTGGTTGGGAGGCGCGGCGGCGACTTAAAGGCCCGCGGCAGTGAGATCGTCGCGCAGGTGCGCGAGCTCGTGGTCGGTGGCATCGACGAGCGGCGAGCGCACGGGGCCGACCTCCAGCCCGCGCAATCGCAGGCCGGCCTTGACCAGGATCGCGCCCTGCGTGCGGAAGATGCCCGTGTAGATCGGCAGCAGTTGGCGGTGCAGGCGCAGCGCTTCGGCGACGTCGCCCCGGTTGTAGGCCTCGATCATGTCCCGCGTCTGGGGCCCGCAAAAGTGCGTCGACGTACCTACCACGCCCACCGCTCCGACCGAGAGCAGTGGCAGCGTCATTGCGTCCTCACCGCTGTAGTAGGCCAGCCCGGTTTCGGCGATGACCTCACTGGAGGAGACGAGGTCGTTCTTCGCATCCTTGACCCCGACGATCCGCTCGTGCTGGGCCAGCGCGATCAGCGTGTCGGCGGCGATGGGGACACCGGAGCGGTGCGGGATGTCATAGAGCAGCACGGGCAGGTCGGTGGCGTCGGCGACGGCCCGGAAGTGCACGAGCAGACCGGACTGCGGCGGGCGCGAGTAGTACGGGGTCACGCACAACAGGCCGTGCGCGCCGGCCTTGGCGGCCGCTTGCGCCAGGTGAATCGTGTGGACGGTGTCGAAGGTGCCGACGCCGGCCACGATGTGCGCGCGGTCGCCGACCGCGCCCACGACGGCGGCGAGCAGATCGGCCTTCTCCGAATCGCTGGTCGTGGGCGATTCGCCTCCGGTGCCGCTGATGACGAGCCCGTCGTGGGCCTGTTCGTCGACGAGGTACGTCGCCAGCTGGGCCGCCTTGTCCAGGTCGATCGCGCCGGAGACGTCGAATGGCGTGACCATCGCGCTCAGCACTCGACCGAACGGAGGCGGGCTTACAGGCACCCGTCCAGGGTAACCGCGGCTGCGCCGAACCAGCCGAATTTCAGCCTTCGGCGACGAAGGGGCTCGAGGCCACCTCGGTGCCGTCGGGCAGCGAGGTGATTTCGAAGTCGGCGAACGCGTTGGGCGCGATGCGCTTGAGCTCGCGCAGGCACGCGACCGCGAGTTCGCGGATCTCGACGTCAGCGTGCTCGGACGCGCGCATGGCGACGAAGTGCCGCCAGGCGCGGTAGTTGCCGGTGACGACGATGCGCGTCTCGGTGGCATTGGGCAGCAGCGCGCGGGCGGCCTGGCGGGCCTGCTTGCGGCGCAGGGTGGCGTGCTCGACATCGGCGAACTTCTTCTCCAGCCCTTCGAGCAGCTCGGTGTAGGCGAGCACCGCTGCGTCGGAGGCCTCGACGAACTTGGCATGCAGCTCGGGGTCCTCGGCGATGACATCGGGCTCGACCATTGCCGCGTCCTTCTCGGGGACGTAGCGCTGCGACAGCTGCGAATAGCTGAAGTGCCGGTGCCGGATCAGCTCGTGGGTCAGGGACCGCGAGATGCCGGACAGGTAGAAGGACACGGAGCCGTGCTCGAGCACCGAGAGGTGACCGACCTCGAGGATGTGCCGCAGGTAGCCGGCGTTCGTCGCGGTCGAAGGGTTCGGCTTCTTCCAGGACTGGTAGCAGGCGCGCCCGGCGAACTCGGCGAGCGCTTCGCCGCCCCCGGTGTCGGTGTCCCACGGCACGTCCGCCGGTGGTTCGAAGTGCGTCCAGGCGACGGCCTGAACCTTCAGCGGGGCGATCTGGGGCACTGGCGCTCCCCTGCTCTCGGCCGCTGTCGCGGCACCTGGGATGACGGCCCGAGCGTAACCGGCGCCACCGTCGCGGCCGGCGTGCCACGCGCTGTCGGATCAGTTGCGGACAACCCAACTACTGCCATGGCATTGCGCTGACACCATTGTGATGTCAGTATGACGTCATGCATCTCGACATCCACCTGGCGGCCATCGCCGCGCAGCTGTCCGCCGCCGCCGCGCTCGGGGACGAGCGCACCCGGCAGGTCGCCGACACGCTGGGCGCAGCGGCTGGGCCCGCGCTCCGGCTGGCGCTGCTCAACGCGTTGTCCGAGGCGGCCGACGAGATCAGCGCTGTCCTACAAGACCTGCCGGGCTCGCCCACCGTCGCGATGCGCCTGGACGCGGACGACGTGGTGGTCGACGTCCGGCTGGCCGAGACTGCTGCGGCCACCGAGGAGCCGTGGGAGCGCAACCGCGAGGACGGTGACCCGAGCGCGCGAATCTCCCTGCGGATGTCCGAAGCGCTCAAGGCTGAGGTCGACGCCGCCGCCGCCCGCGACGGCGTGTCGGTCAACGCCTGGCTCGTGCGGGCCGCGACGAGCGCGCTCAACCCAGGACCGTTCGGCGCCTTCGCGGCGTTCGGCCAGAGTTTCGCCAGCACGATGGCCGGCCACGCCGGCGGCGGCACGGCCAAGGGCCGTCAGCGACGCGACGACCACCGCGTCACGGGGTGGATCAACGGTTAGGAGCACTCATGCCCACGCAGAACATTCCACTGGACGGGCCGATCAACCTGCTCGTGCGCATCGGTTACGGCTCGGTCACCATCGAGACGGGCGACGACCTGCGCGAAGCGAGCGTCCGGCTCGAGGCCGGCGAGGATGCCGTGGACCAGCTCAAGCAGATCAGCGTGGAGATGTGCGGCCCCACGCTGCAGATCGTCGCGCCACGCCAGGGCGGGATCTTCGACCTCGGCCCCGCGCACCGCGCCCGCGCGGGCGTCGACGTCCACGTGCTGGTCCCGACCGGCACCGCGGTGAAGGTAACCACCGTCACCGCACCCATCACGATCGACGGGCGCGTCGGCGGCGCCGACGTCGCGTTCGGCTCGGGCGCGGCGAGCGTCGGCGAGGTCGATGGTGATCTGCGCCTGCGCTTCGGCAGTGGCACGGCGAAGGCGACCCGCGTCGGCGGTTCGGTGGAGATCCGGTCCGGGTCAGGTGACTGCGAGTTCGGCGAGATCGGCGGCGAGCTGCGAGCCGGGTGCGGTAGCGGCGACTTGCACGCGCGGGTGGTGCACGGCGCCGTCCGTTCACGGTGCGGCTCGGGCGCAGCCCGCCTCGCGGAGGTGCACGGTGACGTCGATTTCGCCAGCGGGTCAGGCGGACTCGAGCTCGGGATACCGACAGGCGTGATCGCGCGCGTCGACCTGCGCACCGGCGGCGGCCAGGTCCGCTCGGAATTGCCGATCGACGCCGAACCGCGCTCGACGAAGGGCTCGATCATGGTGCGCGCGCGTACGGGCAACGGCGACGTACGGGTGTTCCGCGCGGCGTAGCCCCGCCTCAGCGGACGGCACGCGCGAGTGGTCCCGCGAGATCCCCGCGCGGCATGACCTCGATACCGCGCAGGCCCAACCAGCCGGCGGTGGTGGCGAGCTCGGCAGCGAGTTCATGCGCGACGTGCCCAGGATCCTGGCCACGCTCGACCCAGGCACTCTGCACCCGCAGCACGCCGGCCTGGCGATCGGACTTGAGGTCGACGCGCCCCACGAGCACGTCTCCGAGCAGGAACGGCAGCACGTAGTAGCCGAAGCGTCGCTGCGGCTCGGGGACGTAGATCTCGATGCGGTAGTGGAAGCCGAACAACCGCTCGGTGCGCTCGCGGTACCAGATCAGCGAGTCGAACGGCGAGAGCAGTGCCCGGGCGGTGACCGATCTCGGCCGGCGGGCATCGTGCCAGAGGTAGGCCGGAGCAGCCCAGCCCTCGACGGCCACCGGGACCAGTTCGCCGGATTCGACGAGCTCGGCCACGGCCGCCTTGGTCGATTCGTGGGACAGACGGAAGTAGTCGCGGATGTCCGGCTCGGTGGCCACGCCGTGCGCGCGCGCGGAGATGCGCACGAGCTCGCGCTTGGCGTCGTCGGCGCTCGGAGTGGGGGCGGCGAGGATGTCGGGCGACAGGACACGTTCGGTGAGGTCGTAGTAGCGCTCGAAGTTGACGCGCTTGGCGGTGCTGATCCGTCCCGTCCAGAACAGGTGCTCGAGCGCGGTCTTGCCGTCGTGCCAGTTCCACATGTGCCCTGGCCGTGGCGCGGGGCGTGGAATGCCGGTGTCCCCCGCGCGGATCGGTCCCTGCGCGACGACGAGGCGCTCGACGTCGGCCAGCAGGGCGGGATTGCGCTGCGCGATGTGCCGGATGGACTGCCACGGCTCGATGTGGGCGCGGGCCATTCGCCAGCGCATCAGCGGCTGGTACTGGACCGGGACCAGCGAGGCGGCGTGCGCCCAGTACTCGAAGAGCTCTGGCGCGCGAGGCCGCACGGTGTAGGCGGTCATGCGATCGAGCAGCTCGCGCGGGTAGGGGCCGAGCCGCGCGAAGATCGGCAGGTAGTGGGCTCGGGAGAAGACGTTCACCGAGTCGATCTGCAGCAACGCAATGCGTGCCATGACGCGGCGGATGTGCCGGGCGTCCACCCGCCCGGCCGGGCGGGGATCGGCAAACCCCTGGGCGGCAAGCGCAATTCGGCGTGCCTGGGCCGCACTCAACCGGAGCGAAGCGCTCATGCCGACGTCACGCCGCGACACTATGACCCGCCACTGACAGCTTGACGTGGCAGCATGCTCGCATGTTCGAGCATTTCATGACGTCCATCGGTAACGCCGTCGGCGCCTGGTTGTACGTCATCGCCGGCGGGCTGTGTTTCGCCGAGGCGGCGATCCTGGTCGGCATGGTGCTGCCCGGCGAAACAGCGCTGCTGGTCGCGGGCGTGTTCTGTCAGCGCGGCGTCCTCGACCTGCGGCTGATGATCCCGATCGCGGTGGTCTGCGCCATCGCCGGCGACTCGGTGGGCTATGAGTTCGGCAAGAAGTTCGGGCCTGCGCTGCGCCGCTCGAGGCTGGGCAACTGGGTGGGCGAGCACCGCTGGGCCGCGGTGGACGGTTTCATCCATCGGCACGGCGGCAAGGCCATCCTGCTGGGGCGCCTTACCGCACTGATGCGCGCGCTGATGCCGTCGATGGCCGGGATGAGCGGGATGCGCTACCGCACCTTCCTGGTGTGGAACGCCACCGGTGGCCTCATCTGGGCACCGGGGTGCGTTCTGCTCGGCTACGCCTTCGCCTCGGCCCTCGATGTGGTCGGCCAGACGCTCACCTGGGCGCCCCTTGCGGTGCTTGCCGTCGTGGTGGTGGTGTACGTGGTCATCCACCTGCGCAAACGCAAGCGGGAACGTGCCGAGGCGGAGGCATTCGCCCAGGCCGATGTCGAGCCGAGTGTCTGAGATCATCCGCAGATGGCCTGCCGGCGGACGTTAAGGATCTAGGCTGCCGTGCATGAGCGAGCCACCCCCGCCCACGCAGCCACCCCATTCACCCCAGCCCGGCGAGCCCGAACGGCCGCCCGGTTCCGGTGAGCCGTACTACCCACCGCCGCAGCCGTGGGGCGGCCAGCCTGATCCGGGACAGTCCGGCGGTTACCCGCAGGGCGGCTACGCGTCGACGCCGAACCCCGACCCGTATCAGCAGGGCGGTTACCCGCAGGGCGGGTACCCGACGACGCCGAACCCCGACCCGTATCAGCAGGGTGGCTACCCGCAGGGCGGGTATGGCGGTGCTCCAGGCGGCCATTCTCCCAGCCTGAGCGATCGTCTCGGCGCACGGGTACTCGTTCGACCCGAGCCTCGCTTCGGGATCTCGCTCGCCGCGGCAGGCATCGCGCTCGCGATCGTCGGCGTACTCGTGTGGTCGATCGGCTACATCGGCGACGGATTCAACATCGCTTTCGGCGAGAGCGGACGGCCTAAGACGTCCGGTGACGAACGTCGGTTCCTCGGCGCGGGTCTCGCCGCCGTGCTCGCCGCAGCGGGATACGCGCTGATGATCATCCGGCGGCGCGGGCCGCTGGCTACGGCAGGCGCCATCGCCGCAGCAGGCGGCGTCCCGATCGCATTGATCTTCGTGACGCTCGACTTCACCGACGTCTTCCGCGGCGACCCGCCGTTCAACCTCGATCTGACGTTCTTGCTGTCCGTTGTGATCTGGCTGGTCACGTACCTCGCGGTCCCGGGCGGGCGAGGGAGGGCGTTCTTCCTCGGTCTCGCCGCCCTCAACCTTGCCTCCTACTTCGAGTACAAGGCCGCGGGTAACGCGGCGGCTGGGCTCGCGGTCTCGACCATCGCGCCGAGCGGCATCAACCCCTCCAGCTCGGGCACCGGCGGTGTCGCAGCTGTCGGGCTCATCTTCGGGCTCGGCTATTACGCCATCGCCGCTTTCCTCGATCGCCGCGGCATGAAGGGCGCGGCCGTCGCCCTCGTGGTTGCGGGGTTCGTCACGACCGTCACCGGCGTTCTCGGGGCGGCGCGGCCCTTCGGGCAGGTCGGCACCGGCGTCCTGCTCGTGGTTCTCGGGGCGGCACTGTCCTGGTACGGCGGCTACTTCGGGCGGCGTTTCACCACCTGGGCCTGGGCAGCCGGGCTGATCGGCGGCGTCGGGCTGATCGTGCAGAAGGCGCTGCCCGACAGCGTAACCGGCATCGGAATCACGCTCATCGTCGTCGGCGCGGTCGTGGTGGCGGTGGCGCAGATCGTGTCGAGCACGACCCACGAGGCGCCGGAGGTCGTCGAGCAGAGCGCTGCGCCGGCCGGCGTCGGCTACCCGGGGGGTAACCACACGTAGGGTCGCCGCATGGCCGATGTGAGCGTGCGTCCGGCGCGCGCGGACGACGCCGGCGAGATCGGCCGCATCCAGGTGGACACCTGGCGCAGCGCGTACAACGAGCTGCTCGCCCCCGAGGTCTTGGACGGATTGGTGGCGGCCGACGCGGGGGTCGTGTGGGGCGCCGCGATCTCCACGCCGCCCTCGGCGCGGCATCACGTGCTTGTCGCCTCGGAACAGGACTGGCTGGTGGGGTTCGCGGCACTCGGCCCGGCCGATGAGTTCGACGACGACGACCCCGAGGCGTCGTCGACCGTGGCGTTGGCGCCGATATTGGTCGAGCCACGCTGGGGGCGGCGCGGGCACGGCTCGCGCCTGCTTGCCGCCGCGGTGGACCACGCGCGCCTGGACGGGATGACGCGGGCGATCGCCTGGGTGCCCGAGGGCGACACCGCCTCGCGCGAGTTCTTGATCTCCGCCGGTTGGGCTCCCGACGGGCTTGTGCGCGCGCTCGACACGGGGGCCGGCGAACTGCGCGAGGTCCGGCTGCACGCCTCGATCACCGTCGACCCCGGCTAGCGAAGTTGTTCCGAGGGTCAGTGGTTGTCGGCGGTCAGGATTGTTTGACGGTGCGCCGATTCGGTCGTTGTGCCAAATGGCGGCCGTCGGGCGCCGCACGTGGATGCCGCCTCGAGCGAGCACCGGTACTGATCGATCCGCGCTGCAGCACGCGGAGGCGGGTGCGATTGCGGTTTGATCACGTGGGTAGTGACGGCGCCGTGCGCAGACCGACCACATCCGGGGAAAGGCGCGAGGCGGGCGCACCCTACAGTCCTCTGGTGAGCTTCACCGGCATCCCGATCGCGGCGCTGGACTTCTACGAGGACCTCGAGGACGACAACTCGAAGTCGTTCTGGACGGCACACAAGTCGACCTACGACGAGTCGGTGCGCGCGCCCCTGGAAGCGTTGGCCACCGCGCTCGAACCCAGCTACGGCCCGGCGAAGATCTTCCGCCCGTACCGCGACGTCCGGTTCTCGAAGGACAAGACGCCCTACAAGACGCACCAAGGCGCGTGGTTTGGCGAGACGTCGCGCTATCTCCAGGTCGCTGCCGCCGGGCTGCTGCTGGCCGGCGGCTACTGGCACACGAGCTCCGCGCAGGTCGAGCGGTTGCGGCGAGGCGTGGCCGACGACGTCGCCGGCCCGCAGCTCGAACGCGTGCTTGCCGCGCTGCGTCGCAAGGGCCTCGAGGTCGGCGAGGACCAACTGACCCGAGTGCCCTCCGGTTACCCGAAGGATCACCCGCGCGCACAGTTGCTGCGCTACAAGTCGATCACCGCGCGCCGCGAGCTCGGCGCACCCGACTGGTTGTCCACGCCCGCCGCCAAGACCGAGATCGTCAAGGTGTGGCGCAAGATGGACCCGCTCGTCGCGTGGCTCGACACGCACGTGGGACCGCACGCCGAGTAGCGCTACAGCGTCTCGAGGCTCTACAGCATCGCGAGGAAGTCGGCGAGGTCGCGCCACAGCGCGATCCGCAGCGGCAGCGGCATCCCGTTGTTCGCACCGGACGGCCCGGGCAGCACGAACGCCGGACGGCCGGCGACGTCCCACGGCAGGGGTCCGAAGTCGCGCGGCAGCCGCTGCCCCGCAGCGCGGGCGTACGACGACGCCGATGTCTTGCTCACCCACGCCACCGCCGCCGGGCGGCAGCGAACGATCTTCGCGGTGAAGGCGTCGACGTCGAAGACCGGCGGCTCCCCGGCCGGGACACCCGGGTGCGTACCAGGTCGGTGAGCCCGACACCGAAATCCATCACCCGGTGATCGTCAGCCGGTTCGAGAGGCTCGGGTACGAGACCGCTCGCGTGCAACAGCACCCAGAACTGGTTGCCCGCACCAGCGTAGTAATGCTCGCGCTCGGCGCGGTGCCAGACGGCGATCGTGCCCGTCACGACCACCCGCAAGCCGGGCCGCAGGAAGTCGGTCAGGCTCACAGATCGAGCAGTGCTTCCAGGCCGATCGTCAGACCCGGGCGCGAGGCCACGGCACGCACCGCCATCAGCACGCCGGGCATGAACGAGACCCGGTCCAGCGAGTCGTGCCGGATCGTCAGCGTCTCGCCCTGCGCGCCGAAGACGATCTCCTGATGGGCCACCATGCCGGCGATGCGCAGCGCGTGTACCCGCACGCCGTCGATGTCGGCGCCGCGCGCACCGTCCCGGCTGTGCACAGTGGCGTCCGGCGACGTGCCCATACCCGCCGCGGATCGCGCCTGCGCGATCAGCTCGGCAGTGCGAACCGCCGTGCCGCTGGGCGCGTCGGCCTTGCCCGGGTGATGCAGCTCGATGACCTCCGCAGAGTCGTAGAACTGGGCGGCGAGCTGCGCGAACTTCATCGACAGCACTGCTCCGACGCCGAAGTTCGGTGCGATGAGCACCCCGGTGTCGGGCGACTTGGTGAGCCACTCGCGTACGGTGTCCAGCCGCTCGGGCGTGAAGCCGGTAGTGCCGACGACGGCGTGGATACCCTGGTCGATGGCGAACCGGATGTTGTCCATCACGACGTCGGGATGCGTGAAGTCGACCACCACCTGCGATCCGGCGTCGGCCACGCTGAACAGCCAGTCACCCGCGTCGACCATCGCTACGAGGTCCAGGTCCTCGGCACCGTCGACGGCGCGGCACACCTGCTGCCCCATGCGTCCGCGCGCACCGAGCACGCCGACCCTGATCGTCTCCGTCATCGTCGTCTCGCTTTCGCTCGTCAGACCGCGCCGTCGAAGTCGTGCTGGCCGAACGGGCCGACCACGGTGAGGCAGCGCGGTCGGGTCAGTACGTCGGCAGCGACCTCGGCGATGTCCGCGGGAGTCACCGCGTCGACGCGAGCGAGCACCTCGTCGACACCGAGCACGTCACCGTGGATGATCTCGCTCTTGCCGATGCGCGTCATCCTCGAGCCGGCGTCCTCGAGGCCGAGCACGATCCCGCCGCGCATCTGGCCCTTGCCGCGCTCGACCTCGTCGGTGTCCAGTTGCCCCGATGCGACCGCGTCGAGCTCGGTGACCATCAGCGACAGCACCTCATCGGCCTTACCCGGCTGACATCCCGCATAGACCCCGAACTGCCCGGCGTCTGCATAGCCACTGCTGAACGAGTAGACCGAGTACGCCAACCCCCGTTCTTCGCGTACGCGCTGGAACAGGCGAGAGCTCATCCCACCGCCCAATGCGGAGGACAGCACCCCGAGCGCGTAGCGGCGCGGATCGTGGCGGGACATCCCGTGACAGCCCAGCACAAGGTTCGCCTGCTCGGTGTCGTCGGGCACGACAGCGACCGCCTGCACCGGCGTCCCCGATGTCGGCGTAGAGGCCGGGCGGGGCGGGCGCGAGGTGCGCCGCCGGTCGAGGGAGTCGTCGAAGGCCCGGCGCACGAGCCGCACCACCGCAGCGTGCTCGACGTTGCCGGCCACCGACACGACCATCGCGTCGGGCGTGTACTGCCGGCGGTAGTAGCCGTTGACCTGGCGGCGCGACAGCGAGCGGATGGAGTCCTCGGTGCCCAGGATCGGCCGGCCGATCGGCACGTCGCCGAACAGCGCCGTGCAGAACTCGTCGTGCACGAGATCGCCCGGGTCGTCGTCGCGCATGGAGATCTCTTCCAGGACCACCCCGCGCTCGATATCGATGTCCTGCGCGGTGAGCGTCGCGTGCAATACGACATCGGCGACGATGTCGACGGCGAGCGGAAGATCGCGGTCGAGCACCGTCGCGTAGAAGCAGGTGTGTTCCTTCTCGGTGAACGCGTTGAACTCGCCGCCGACGTTGTCCATGGCGTTCGCGATGTCCAAGGCCGATCGCGACGCCGTGCCCTTGAAGAGCAGGTGCTCGAGGAAGTGGCTCGTGCCGGCCAACGACGGGGACTCGTCGCGCGAGCCGACGGGCACCCACACCCCGACGCTCGCACTGCGCACGCCGGGCATCGCTTCGGTGACGACCCGCAGACCGCCTGGCAGCACGGTGCGGGTGATGGTCCCGCCGCCGGTGGCGCGGTTGAGCCGGTGCGTGCTGGCCCGCGCGAGGGGACGGGCGACACGCGCGGAAGTCATCCCGCGATCCTACGGATCGGGCCGGCGCCGCCGCTCAGGGGCGGACGCCGCAGAACGCGGGCTCGCGTGGGGTACGCACCACGGGGAAGTGATGTGGGCGCAGCGCGAGGAGATACCCACCGACGGCCACCGCGATCCCCCGCAGCAGGGGAACACGCAGCAGCCAGCCCGGCACGCCGAAAAGCGGGGCGATCAGCCAGCCGACGACGCCGGCCACCACGAACGCGGCCGCGACATGCCCGGCGCCGTGTGCGCCCATCAGCAGCCACGCTGCCAACGAGCCGGCCGCTGCGGTGACGACGAGCCACAGCGCCCACAACAGGTCGGTGCTGCGCAGGACCGACATCGGCAACAGACCGAGCGCGAGGACTACAGCAACGGCGAGCGCGGCGAAGACGACCGCGGAAGTGCGGCGCGGGTGCGGCTGCTCGTAACAGCGCAGCTGTGACAGCGGGTGCTCGGCCAGCATGGCGTCGGAATTGGCATACAGGCGGGCGGACGGGTAGCGGACGGCGACGCGCTTGCGCAGCCAGCCCGGCGCCTCGGGACTGATCCACACGGCGACGATCCGGGCGTGCTCGGCCCGTACGCCCTGGGTGCCGGCAACGACACTGCCCCAGCAGGACACGACGGCCTGGACGTAGCGCATGTGCTTGTTCTGCCGCGCGGCCTCGGCCGTGCCGTAGGCGTAGAAGCCGCACTCGCATTCGTCGCACGGGACGGGATGCGGTGCGCGTTCGTGGTGCCCGGTGGGCGGCGTGCAGTGCGCCGTGTTCGGGCCGTCGTACCAGACGCCGCTGGAGTACAGCGGCAGCAGCAACCCGGAATCGTCGACCCGGAACGTGCGCAGGCCGAGGATCTCGCCGACGATCGGTTCGCTGCCGCCGAACTGCCGCATGCTCAGCCCACCTAGCGCAGCGCCCGCGTGGCACGCAGCAGGCGACCCAAGGAGCGTGAGTGCTCCTGGCCGCCCAGGCCGGGCTCGGTGGGCGACGGACCGGGGTCAGGGCCGGGCGACGGCTCGGGCATCGGCTCCGGGGTCGGCTCGGGGTGCGGTGCTGGCATCGGCTCGGGCATCGGCACGGTCATCCGAGCGGGAGCGCTGCGCGGCGCGAGCATCCACAGATCGGCGTCGTCTATCCCGAAGTCGGGGATCGGCAGGACGTCGTAGTGCTCGCGCGTCGGCCCGATGTTGCCCATGACCGGCACCGTACGCCGCGAATCGGACGACGGCATCTCCGACACGGTGCCGACCTGCCTGATCGACACGGGAAACTGGCCGCTGCGGCGACCAACTTTCCCTGTTGATCACTGGCGAACCACGGGAGGGCGCCCGTCAGCGGGGTAACCAGGCGTCCGGTGCGTCGTTCAGGCGCTTGACGTGCGCCGGCAGCGAGCCGGTCAGTACCTGCGCCAGGCTGGTCTCGTCCAGCACCCGGCGCAGGCTGGCGCGCACGGCGACCCACACCTCGGGCAGGTGCTCGGCCACGCCGGCGTAGACGGTCTCGTGCGGGCGCAGTCCGTGCACCTCGGCAAGCGGCCCGTCGACCGCGCGCAACACCGACCCGAGCGTGATGTCACGCGCCGGCCGGGCAAGCGCGTAGCCACCCTCGGCCCCGCGCTGGCTGCGGACCAGTCCGGCCCGGCGCAATTCGCCGAGAATCGCCTCGACGAACTTTCGTGGCATGCCCTGCTCGGTGACCACCGTGTCGATCTTCACGAGCTGGGGCTCGCGGGCGGCGAGGCTCAACAGCGCACGCACTGCGTAGTCGGTCTTGGCCGAGATCTGCACGTCGCCATCCTCGCAGGGTCGTCCATGCGACACCGGCTGGCGGGCGGGTCGGGCGCGCCGTCAGGGGTGGGTGGCGAGGCTGGTGCTGTTGGGCACCGTGCGCAGCCAGACCTTGCCGCCGGGCGCGAGGCGCAGTGATTCGCTCTGCGCGCGGGTGAGCTGGGCGGTCGTGCCGCTGCTCATTTCCGCCCGCACCTCGAACCCGACGCGCCGCAACCTTGCGACCTCGGCCTCGACCGCATCGGGCACCGGCCCCGTCGCGACCTCGATATCGTGCGGTCGGACGAGACGGCCGCCGAGCGTCGTGACCGGCCCGAGGAAGGACATGACGAAGTCGTTGACCGGCTTGTCGTAGAGCTCGTCGGGGTGGCCGACCTGTTCGATCCGGCCGTGGTTGATCACTACGATCTCGTCGGAGACCTCGAGCGCCTCCTCCTGGTCGTGGGTAACGAACACGGTCGTCACGTGCACCTCGTCGTGCAGGCGGCGCAGCCAGTCGCGCAGCTCCTTGCGCACCTTCGCGTCCAAGGCGCCGAACGGCTCGTCCAGCAACAGCACCTTCGGCTCGACTGCCAATGCGCGGGCCAGTGCCATGCGCTGGCGCTGGCCGCCGGACAGCTGCGCCGGCAGCCGGTCGGCGAACTGCTCGAGGTGGACGAGTTCGAGCAGTTCGTGCACCCGCGTGCGGATCTCGTCCTTGGGCCGCTTGCGAATCTCCAGGCCGAAGGCCACGTTGCGGTACACGCTCAGATGCGTGAACGCCGCGTAGTGCTGGAACACGAAGCCGACGTCGCGATGGCGCGGCGGCAGCTTCGTGGCGTCCGCGCCGTCGATCTCGACGCTGCCGGCGTCAGCCTTCTCCAGTCCGGCGATGATGCGCAGCAGCGTCGACTTGCCCCCACCGCTCGGACCTAGCAAGGCCGTCAGCGCACCCGAACGCACCGACAGGTCGATGTCCTCGAGCGCAACGAAGTCGCCGAACGTCTTGCCTATCCCACGGATGTCGATACTCATGCACCCTCCTCGGGGCGACTTGCAAGCTCGGTCCCGTCGTCGGCCGCATACGCGCTGCCGCGCGTGCGATGACATTGAATCGCTGCGCACGCGTAGCTCATCGGGGCCGCTCGCAAGCTCGGGCCCGTCGTCGACCGCATACGCGCTCACGCGCGTGCGATATCCCTGATTCGCTCCGCAAGCGTCGCTCATTGGGCCTCCCGCCGTCGGCGGATGTGTGCGGACACGATGATGGCGCCCAGCGCCGCGAGAACGAGCACGAACGCGATGGCATAGGCGGAATTGGGGTCCTGTTCGCTGTCGACGAGGTTGCCGATGCGCAATGGCGCTGTCTCCGTCTCACCGTCGATGTTGCCCGAGACGATGAGCACGGCGCCGTACTCGCCCAAACAGCGAGCGAGGCTCAACACCACGCCGTAGGCGAGGGCGGTTCGGATGGTGGGCAGGGTGATGCGCAGAAAGCGTGCCGCGGCGTTGGCGCCGAGCGAGGCGGCGGCCTGTTCCTGCTCGGTGCCAGCCTGCTCGAGCACCGGCGCCACGGCCCGCACGACCAGCGGCAGCGCGACGAACACGGTGGCCAGCACCATGCCGGGCTTGGCGCCGATCACCTGCAGGCCGTGGTCCTGCAGCGTCGGGCCGAACCACCCGGACGGCCCGTACACGAGCACCAGGGCAAGGCCGACGACGATCGGCGACACTGCGACGGGCAGGTCGACGAACGCGCTCAGCAACCGGCGGCCGGGGAATCGGTAGCGGGCGAGCAGGATCGCGACCGCGACGCCGAACACGGTGTTGATGACGACCGCGAGCCCGGCGACGACGGCAGTGACCTGGAACGCGTGGACGGCCGACCCGTCGGACAGCGCTTCGCGGAACGCGGTGAAGCCCGGTTGGAACGTGCGGTAGACGACCACGCCGAGCGGGACGACGACGAGGATGCCGACGTAGAGCACCGCGACAGTGCGCAACGCGAGGCCGGTCCTGCCCGGACGCTGGCGGCGGCCGTTCGGCACTCGCGGCGGCAGCGGACCGGTGGCCGGCACCGGCGCGACCGCGAGGTCAGCCACCGCTGGCCATCCGGCGCTGCAGCACATCGAGCAGCACGAGCACGACGGCGCTGGCGAGCAGCAGGATCGCCGCGATCGCCGACGCCTGCTGCGTGGCGAGCGCCGGGTTATCGGCGTTTTGCAGCTTGCCGTAGATCAGCGACGACGCGATCTCGGTCTTGAAGGGGATGTTGCTCGAGATGAGCACCACCGAGCCGTACTCGCCCAGTGCCCGGGCGAACGTCAAAGCTGCGCCGGAGGCGACCGCGGGCATGATCTGCGGCAGCACGATGCGCCGGAACGTCACGGCCGCCGACGCGCCCAGCGACGTCGCAGCCTGCTCTGCGTCGAGGTCGAGATCGAGCAGTACCGGCTGCACGGTTCGCACGGTGAACGGCAGCGTGACGAAGAGCAAGGTGACGAACAGGCCCATCCGCGTGCCGAACAGGTTCGGGCCGATCGGGTCCTGCCCGCCGTAGACGGCAAGCATCACCAGGCCGGCGACGATGGTGGGCAGTGCGAACGGGATGTCAATGACGAACTCGAGCAGGCTCGAGCCGCGGAACCGCTCACGCACCAACACCCACGCGACGAGCGTGCCCACGATGCCGTTGACGACCGCGACGGCGATCGACAGTTGCAGCGTGAGGCGCAGCGCGCTTGCTGCCTCCCGGTCTGTGACAGCGCTCCAGAACTCGTGCCAGCCGGCACCGAAGGCCTTGCCAAGCACCGCGGCCAGCGGCAGCAGCACCAACAGGCTCAACCACAGCACGACCACGCCGAGGCTCAGGCCGGAGGCCGACCCGAGCGGCAGGCCGGTCCGGACCGTCCGGCGCGATCGCAGGCTCGGGCGGCTGTTCTGCGCCGGAGCCTGCGAGTCGAGCCGGTCGAGTTCGAGCGTCACGGTTGGATCACCCGGAGCCGCCGATCTTGGTCACGATGCCGTTGTCGTCGAAGAACTTGTCGTTGACCGCGGTCCAACCGCCCAACTTGGCGATTGTCGTGAGCTGCTTGACCTGCGGGAAGGGGTGCCCCGGATCGTTCGCGCCGGGTACCGACGTGACTGTCGTGCCGGGCCAGACCGGACGGAACCCGTGGCTGGCGAAGATCTGCTGGCCAGGCTTGCTCTCGGCGAAGGCCAGGAAGTCCCGGGCCGCCTTCGGCGCCTGCTTGGTGACCGCTGCCGGATTCTCGATGAGGATGCTCTGCTCCGGGACGATGTAGTCGACCGCCGCGCCCTTCTGCCGCGCCGAGATCGCCTCGTTCTCGTAGGAGATCAGCACGTTGCCGGTCCCCGAGGTGAACTGGGTGGTGGCGGTCGCGCCGCTCTGCGCCCGGCTGGTGATGTTCTTGTAGAACTTCTGCAGGTAGCTCGTGGCTTGGGCGTCGGTGCCGCCCTGCACGGTGACGTGCGAGTAGGCGGCCAGGATGTTCCACTTCGCCGAGCCCGAGGATGCCGGGTCAGGAGTGACGATCTTGACGCCGGACTTGATCAGGTCGTCCCAGCCGGTGATGTGCAGCGGGTTGCCCTTGCGCACGACGATGACCACGACGGAATCCGAGACCAGGCCCTTCGTCGCGCCGCTGTTCCAGCCCTTGTCGACCTTGCTGGGCACCAGCTTGGTGAGGTCCGGCTCGACCGAGAAGCCCACGTAGTCGGCCCGCTGGCCACCGAGTACCGCCTTGCTCTGCGAACCGCTCGGGCCGTAGGAGCCCTTGACCTGGACGCCCTTGCCCTCCGAAGTCTTGGCGAAAGCCTTGGCCAGCGAGTCGTAGGCCGGCTTCGGGACGGAGTAGGCCACGAGCTTGACGGTCTTGGACGCCGAACTGCTGGAGCAGGCACTCAGGCCGACGACTGCCGTGACGGTGGCTGCGACAGCCACGGCCAACCTGCGCGTCCGGGTGGGCGGTGTCATGCGAACCTGCTTTCGAAGTAAGTCCATCGCATCACGTATTCCGATGGAATCACTAGAGAATAACAGGCATTGCCGGGTTCACCCATTCCGAGCGGCGCGACGTCGCCTACGTCACGGTGGGAATGCGGGTACGCGACCTACACAGCTCACATCGTGTCGGAGGCGGCGTCCTGCGCCGTGCCCTCGGCCGCGGCCTTGCCGGGCCGGTCGCTGGAGCGCTGAAGTGTCTCCGGCGCCACCGCCACCGCGAGGATCGGCGCAGCACACACGGCCGCGCTGACGGCGAACGTGGCCGGATAGCCGGCGCCGTCGGCCACCCAACCGGCCACGATCGGGCCGAGCACCGCGCCGAGGTCGCCGGACATCTGGAAGACGGCCACGACCGTTCCGCCGCGGCCGCCGACGACGTCGCCCATGATCGCTCCGGGGGCCACGGAGTCCGACGCCGCAGCGGCACCGATCAGCACGGTGGCGACCATCAGCCCGGCGATCGCCGGCAACGTCGGCAGCAGCAGGAACGCGGCCGCGCCGACCAGCGCGCCGACGACGATGACCGGACGCCGGCCCTTCGTGTCCGCAATCTTGCCGACGGGCAGCAGCAGTGCGCCACTGACGACGCTGACGATCAGGAACGCGGCATAGGCCCAGCCCGGCGACAGGTGCAACGAGTCGCGGACGTACTGCGGCAGGATGGCCGAGCGCGCGCCGACCAGTGCGAAGTCACCCGCGAACGACGCGGCGAGCGCTGCGAGGTAGGCGCGGTTGCGCAAGGCCGTGCGCAGCTCCAGCGGGGCGGAGCGCTGCGACTGCCGGGCGGCGAGTTCGCTGTTGCGCAGCGCGCCGAGCCCGAGCAACCCGGCGATGACCAGCGTGCCGGCGTAGAGGAAGAACGGCGCGCGCAGCGAGAACGTCGCCACCGTGCCCACCGCAGGACCGGCGATCATGCCGATGAGGAACGCGCCGGCCCACACGCCTTGCGCCCGCCCGCGCAGGTGGCTCGGCGTCACGCGCACGAGCAGGCTAGCCGCGCTCACACTGAACATGATCGAGCCGATGCCGCCGGCCCCCCGCAACACGAGCAGTTGCCAGTACGTCTGCGCGAACCCGGCGAGCAGGCTCGACACCGCCACCACACCGATGCCGGTGGCGAGCAGGACGCGCTCGCCGAAGGCGTTGACGAGGCGACCGACGAACGGCGCCATCAGCAGGCGCATCAGGGCGAACGCGCTGACCACAGCACCCGCCGCGGCCTTGCCCACGCCGAACTCGCGGGCGAACAGCGGCAGGGCCGGCGCCACGAGACCGAAGCCCAGCGCCACCATGAACGCGACACCGACCAGGGCACGCACCTCGGCGGGCAGCCCGCGCAACAGCGCCACGCGGTCCTCCCCTCGGGCTCGGCAACCGATCTTCATGTTCCTGACGCGCTATGACGCGTCAGGAGCATGAAGATCGCACGACAGGCGAACGACGAAGGGCCGGTGCCGCGCAGAACGCGGTACCGGCCCCTTGCGTCGTACCGACGATCAGGCGTCGGCGGTGACCGGCTCGGCCATGGCAGCGTCGTCATCGACGAGGATCAAACTGATCTTGCCGCGCTGGTCGATTTCGGCGATTTCGACCTGCATCTTGTCACCGACGTTCGCGACGTCTTCGACCTTGCCGATGCGCTTGCCGCGGCCCAGCTTGCTGATGTGCACTAGACCGTCCTTGCCCGGCAGCAGCGAGACGAACGCGCCGAATGCAGCAGTCTTGACGACCGTGCCGAGGAAGCGCTCCCCCACCTTGGGCATCTGCGGGTTGGCGATCGCGTTGATCTGGTCGACCGCGGCCTGGGCTGCCGGACCGTCCGCGGCACCGACGTAGATCGTCCCGTCGTCCTCGATCGTGATCTGCGCGCCGGTCTCGTCCTGAATCGAGTTGATCATCGCACCCTTCGGGCCGATGACCGCGCCGATCTTGTCGACCGGGATCTTCACGACGGTGACGCGCGGGGCGTACGGGCTCATCTCGTCCGGCCCGTCGATGGCCTCGGCCATGACGTCGAGGATGTGCAGCCGGGCGTCGCGAGCCTGCTGCAGCGCCGCACCCAGCACCTCGGACGGGATGCCGTCGAGCTTGGTGTCGAGCTGCAATGCAGTGACGAAGTCCTTTGTGCCGGCGACCTTGAAGTCCATGTCGCCGAACGCGTCCTCGGCGCCGAGGATGTCGGTGAGCGCGACGTACTCCGTGTTCCCGTCGACGGTGTCGGAGATCAAACCCATCGCGATGCCCGCGACCGGCGCGCGCAGCGGCACGCCTGCGTTGAGCAGCGCGAGTGTCGAGGCACACACCGAGCCCATCGACGTGGAGCCGTTGGAGCTCAACGCCTCGGAGACCTGGCGGATCGCGTACGGGAACTCGTCGCGGTTCGGCAGTACGGGGATCAGGGCGCGCTCGGCAAGAGCACCGTGGCCGATCTCGCGACGCTTGGGCGAGCCGACGCGACCGGTCTCACCGGTCGAGAACGGCGGGAAGTTGTAGTTGTGCATGTAGCGCTTGGTGCGGTTCGGGCTCAGCGTGTCGAGCTTTTGCTCGAGGCCCAGCATGTTCAGCGTGGTGACGCCGAGGATCTGGGTCTCGCCACGCTGGAAAAGCGCGGAGCCGTGCACCCGCGGGATAACCTCGACCTCGGCCGAGAGTGTGCGGATGTCGGCGAGGCCGCGGCCGTCGATACGCACCTTGTCGCGCAGGACGCGCTGGCGGACCAGCTTCTTGGTCAGCGCACGGTAGGCCGGGCTGACCTCGTGGAAACGGTCGTCGAACCGCTCGGCGAGCGCGGCCTTCGCCTCGTCCTTGAGCTCGTCGAGGCGCGCCTCGCGGTCCTGCTTGTCGGCGATGGTCAGAGCACCGGCGAGCTCGGCCGAGACGGCGGCGTCGACGGCCTCGTACACCTCGTCGGAGTAGTCGAGGAAGACCGGGAACTCGGCAACCGGCTTGGCGGCGTTCTGGGCGAGCTCCGCCTGGGCGCGGCACAGCTGCGCGATGAACGGTTTGGCGGCCTCGAGGCCCTCGGCCACCACCTCTTCGGTGGGCTTCGATGCGCCGCCGTCGATGAGCGCGATGGCGCCCTCGGTGGCCTCGGCTTCGACCATCATGATCGCGACTGTGTCTCCAGCACCGGAATCCGATGTCACCCGGCCGGCCACGACCATGTCGAACGTGGCGCGCTCGAGCTCGGTCTGCGTCGGGAACCCGACCCATTGGCCGTCGATGAGTGCCACGCGAGTGGCGCCGACCGGGCCGTTGAACGGCAGGCCGGAGATCTGGGTGGACGCCGACGCGGCGTTGATCGCGACCACGTCGTAGGCGTGATCCGGGTTGAGCGCCATCACCGTGATGACGACCTGGACCTCGTTGCGCAGGCCCTTGATGAACGTCGGGCGCAGCGGGCGGTCGATGAGCCGGCAGGTGAGGATCGCGTCCTCGCTCGGACGCCCCTCGCGGCGGAAGAACGAGCCGGGGATGCGGCCCGCGGCGTACATGCGCTCTTCGACGTCGACGGTCAGCGGGAAGAAGTCGAAACCCTCGCGGGGCTTCTTGCCGGCCGTCGTGGCCGACAACAGCATGGTGTCGTCGTCGAGGTAGGCGACCACGGAGCCGGCAGCCTGCCGGGCCAGCCGGCCGGTCTCGAAGCGGATGGTGCGTGTGCCGAAGCTGCCGTTGTCGATGACTGCTTCGCTCTCGTAGACGCCGCTCTCGGCGTCGGTGATGGACTCCGTCACGGAGTACCCCTCTCGTACGTGCCGGGGCGCACATGCGACGTACGAGCTGCACCAACGTCTGGTGCCGGTCTTCGATCGAAGCGGGCGGGCCCAGTCGTTGCGCTGGGCTCCGGCCGCCACTACCGAGGACCGACGGCCTCGATGTCGCAAGGACGCGCGTGTGCGTCCGGCATGCGGATATTCGGTTGTTCCTCGTCGTTACGAGCACATCGCGCTGCGACGCCTTCGTAACACGAAGATGGGAGCGACCGTGGAGGTCCCTCCCCTCGTTGCGCTAGCGGCGCAGGCCGAGACGCTCGACGATCGACCGGTAACGGTTGATGTCGGTCTTGGCCAGGTAGTTCAGCAGCCGGCGGCGCTGGCCGACGAGCAGCAGCAGCCCGCGACGGCTGTGGTGGTCGTGCTTGTGGGTCTTGAGGTGCTCGGTGAGATCCTTGATCCGCCGGCTCAACAACGCGACCTGGACCTCAGGGGAACCGCTGTCACCCGCGGCGGAGCCGTACTCGTCGATGATCTGCTTCTTGACATCCTGGGCCAGCGGCACGGACGGCTCCTTCGAGTTTCGGTACAGGCGCGCTCCACCGGTCTTGAACACGGCGGAAGTTGGACGCGAGCTGCGTCGGCACGCGCGAGGCGCGAACCTGGGTTCCAGGCTACCAGGCAGAATCGGGTTCGCCCCCGCGGCTCGTCAGTCGCCGACGACGTTGGCGCGCAGTCTGTCCAGCACGCGGGCGCAGCCGGCGACCTCGGCGGCGGACAGGCCCGTGCGCAACCGGTGGTCGAAGGTGATCGCCGCGCGGCGCATGCGTTCGAAGGCCGCCTCGCCGCGCGGGGCGACCACCACCCGTTGGACGCGGCGGTTGTCCGGATCGCGGCTGCGGGTGACCAGCCGCGCCGCTTCCATCGCGTCGAGGTGATGGGTCAACGTCGCCCCGCGGATGCCGACTGCTTCGGCGAGCTCGCGCTGGTTGCGCACGTCGCGCGTCATGAGCGAGAGCAGGATCAGCCAGCTGGACAACGATCCGCCGGCCGCGTTCAGCGCGTCGTCGAACGCGCGGCTGACCGCCTTCGCGGTGCGGGCCAGGTGCAGGCCGATCGGCGGTCCGGCAGGCGCTGGCACGGGCCAGACACTAGCACGATCGATAGTAATCTAATTCATTGACATCAAACACTTAGATATCTAATCTACGGTTCTTGGCGATCCACAGAAGGAGAAATCCGCGATGAGCATCGAGTTCGACGCCGCCTTCGCGCGCCTCCAGGCTCGCGGCGTCGACTTCTACGCCGAGCCCGGCGGCGGGCAACACGGCGACATCAATTATCGCTGGGGCGGGCGCGGGGTCTACTTCGACGATCCGGACGGGCACGCCATGGAGCTGCTGACCCGCACACCCGATTCCGATGAGTGATCGCCCGTTCCGGTTCGGTCTCACCAACGCCGTCGTCGGTGACCTGCCGAGCTGGACCTCCGCCGCCCGCCGCGCCGAGTCACTCGGCTATTCGACCTTCCTGCTGCCGGACACCATTCGCACACCGGCACCGTTACCGGCGCTCGCGGCCGCCGCCGCAGTCACGACGTCGTTGCGGGTGGGCACCTGGGTGCTGTGCGATCCGCTGCGCCATCCGCGCCAGCTGGCCTGGGAGGCCGCGGGCCTGCAGCAGCTGTGCGGTGGCCGGTTCGAACTCGGGATCGGCGCCGGACGCCCTGACGCGCAAGCCGACTGCGCAGAGCTGGGCGTGCCGTTTCGCACCCCGGGCGAGCGCATCGAGCGGCTGGGTCGCACCCTGTCCCTGCTGCGGGAAAGGCTGCCGGACACCGCGCTCATGGTGGCCGCAGCTGGACCCCGGCTGCTGCGGCTTGCCGCCGAGACCGCCGACATCATCGCGTTCGGCTGGCCACCGACCACCGATCCCGCGGCTGCCCGCGAACGCATCGACCTCGTCCGCTCGGCCGCCGGCCAGCGCGCCGACGAGGTTGAACTCGCCGGCGGACTGATCGCCGTAGGAGACGGCGAGCAGCCATGGCTGAGCAGAATGGGCACCGACGCCCGCACCCTCACCGCAGCCGGCGCGATCACTGTGCTGACCGGCACGCCGCGCCAGATGGCCGACGAGCTCCAGCGCCGTCGCGACGCTCTCGGCCTGTCGTATTTCACCGTGCCCGCGAACGCCGCCGAACAGTTCGCACCCGTCGTCGCTGAACTCGCGAACCGGTAGGTCTCCCCTCGGGAGCCCGGTTTGCCGATCCGCTGAAGGCCCGTGCCCGCCTATGCCATCGCCGCCGGGAGCTCACCCACGTACCTGATGGCTGTGGCGCGGATGGCTGCCGCATCGATCGCAGCCTGCTCGTCGGCTTCGGTGGTGTCCGCCAAATCCGAAAAGCAATAGGGACCATCCGTGAGCAGCCGGCAATGGAAGCGTTTGTCGAGCTCGCGACGGATTACCTCGCTGGAATGCAGGCCATGGGTAGTTGCCCAACCGGTGAAGTAGGCGTCCCAGGACAGGCCGGAGTCTTGCCATTCGTCCCTCCGTCGGCTCAGCCAGCCAGGTTCCACGTTCCTGTTCAGCCGATCGAAACACCATCGGGCGGTCGCCTCGTCGACCCTCTCCCACGCCCACTCCACCACCACGACGGCCCCTCCCGGTATGAGCGCAGCGATCTTGTCGAGTACCTGGCCGACATCGGTGACGTGATGCAGGGACGTCGATGCGACAGCCGCGCCAATCTGGTGGAGCGACTCGTACTGCTCGAAGGTCACCTGTCGATACAGGGGACCGGCCGGTGCTTGTGGGTCGACCCCGAGCGCGTCATACCCTGCGTCGACCAGCATCGGCACGAAGCCGCCGAGCGGCCCGCAGCCGATCTCTAGCACCATCGCAGGCGCGGGTGGAATCTGGTCGCGGACGAACGGCCAAACGGATTTCAGCCACAACTGGTCCGCTGTCATCCTCGCGACCGTAGCCGAGGGACGCTCACGGCGGGACCCATACGCAGACCGTCCATAGACTCGCCGCATGGCCCCGTTCGTCGTCACGCACGACACTGCCCTGTCACCTGAGGCCGCGTGGGAGCGGATCGTCAACTGGGACGGCCACGCGCGCTACGTCCCGCTGACCGCGATCGAGGTGACGACTCCCCCACCCGCCGGCCTCGGAACGATCTTCAGCGCACGCACCGGCATCGGGCGGTTCGGGTTCGACGACCCGATGGAGGTCGTCGAGTGGTCGCCGCCGGGGAACGGCTCGCCGGACGGGCGGTGCCGGCTGGAGAAGCGCGGCAGGGTGATGACCGGCTGGGCGGAGCTCACGGTCGAAGCGCGGGGAACGGGTTCACGTGCGACCTGGCGCGAGGACGCGAAGCCGGCCAGGTTGCCCGCCTTCACAGACGGCGCGTCCGCGGCATTCGGGCGGCTGCTTTTCGGCCGGGTGCTGCGCCGCCTGCTCGACGACGACCCGGCGCAGGTCAGCCCGCGGACATAATCGCACGGGTGTCGGTCACGTCCTGGGCCATCTGCGTGACCAGGGCGTCGACGCCGTCGAACTTCTCCATGCCGCGCAGCCGCTCGACGAACTCGATGCCGACGTTCGCGCCGTAGAGATCTGCATCGAAGTCCAGGATGTACGCCTCGACTCGCCGCTGGCGCACCTCGAACGTCGGATTGGTGCCGACGGAGATCGCCGCGATTCCCAATGGCGGTGCGTCGATGGTGCGGCCCCACTCGTCCAGCCGCACGACCCGCCCCGCATACACGCCGTCGGCCGGTACGGCCGCCCAGGCGTCTGCGCGCAGGTTCGCTGTGGGGTAGCCGAGTTCGCGCCCACGCTGATCGCCGCGCTCGACGACGCCGTCGACGCGGTGCGGGCGGCCGAGCACCTCGGTTGCCGCAGCCATATCGCCGGACGTCACGCACGAGCGGACGTAGGTAGCGCTGAGCGGCGTGTCTCCTTCGCGCAACAACCGGATGCCGTGCGCCGTGAAGCCGAAGCGCCGCCCGAGCTGCGCCAGCATCTCGACGTCACCGGCTGCTTTGTGCCCGTAGCGGAAGTTGTCGCCGACCACGACAGCCGACGCGTGCAACCGGTCTACGAGGGCCTCGTGCACGAACTCGTCCGGCGGCATCTTCGAGAACTCGAGCGTGAACGGCAGCGCACAGAACACGTCCACGCCCAGCGTCTCGACCAGCTCGGCGCGGCGCACGATGCTCGTGAGCACCGGGGGATGCGAACCAGGCCGCACAACCTCGGACGGATGCGGCACGAAGGTGATCAACGCACTGGGCACCCCCCGATCGGCCGCCAGCTGCACGGCGTCGGTGATGATCGACTGGTGCCCGCGGTGGATGCCGTCGAATACGCCGATGGTGACGACGCAGCGTCCCCATCCCGTCGGGATCGATTCCAGTCCATGCCAGCGCTGCACGGATGCACCCTATCCACGGCCGCGGATGCTCACCGGAACGCGGGCGCGAGGTCGAGACGCACGTCGCCCCACCGTGTTCGCAGCTCGGCCGCCAGCCGAGCGGCGAGTTCGGAGGCGGCGGGGAGTTCGGACGAGCACGCCGCCTGCTCGAGCCGATTCACCAGCACGGCCCGGCGGCTGGGCGCTCGCCGGTAACGCCCGGACAGCGCCGCTTCCTGCCCGAGGGCGTTGTCCAGGTAGACCGCCGACATCAGCGACCACCCGATCGTCGCGGCTTCGACCTCGCGCTCGAATTCGTCATCGGACACCTGCGGAAACGCCGGTGCCGCGCGGTGGCGATAGGCCGCCACCGCATCGTCGACGACACCGGCGGGCAGCCGCCAGGAGCACCAGCAGGTCGGCCAGGGGACGCGCAGATATGCGACGTCCCAGGCGATGTGCCGCCACTGCGCGTTCTCGAAGTCGATCAGCACGAGCCGGTCGCCGACCGCCATGTTGTTGTCCGGACAGGCGTCGGCGGGCGTGAGCGCCGCGGCGCCGTCGCCACCGAGGCGGTGGTAGAGGTCGCGCACCTCGTCCAGCGCGCCGGGTGGCACGACCACCCCGAGCGAGCCGCAGGCCCTGTCGAGCACTCGCATCGCGTCGTCGATGTCGTTGCCGATACGCGCCTCGTGCACCGGCAGTTCGCCCGCGTGCTCGTCCAGCGCGGCGCGGAACTGTGCCCGCAGGCCTGCCGTGGCCACGTGCACGTCGGCCACGGCTTCGGCCCAGCGCGTCAGCGCATGCGCGGCGCGGCCCGGTTCGTCGGCGAGCAACTGCTCGGCGAGATTCGTCCCCTTCCCCACGTCAGTCATGATCACGATTGGTGGCTCGGCACCGATCGCGACGATCGCCGGAGCGCCCAACTCGGGTGGCAGCGTGGCGAGCGCGGCGGCCTCGCGCACCCATTCCTCCCGCTCGGCGAGATACCGCTTGACGATCAACGAGCCCTCGCGACCGTCCGTGGCGCGCGCCTGCACCCGGTGCACGGCCGCGCGGTCGCCGCTGTCCAGCTGCTCGGCAGCGTCGAGTCGCATGGACGGCACGAGCGCCCGTGCGTCGTCCAGCTCGTCGGTCATGATCAGGTTCTACCCGGCCGCGGCGAACACGAGCACGGGGCGCGCCCGCCCGCCAGCCTCGCGCAACAGAGCGAGTGCCTGTCCGTCCGACCCGAGCGCGCCGTGCACCCCGTCGGTGCCGCGCGGATCGAGGCTGCGACCGAAGGACAGCTCGCGGGCCTCGGCCTCGTCGACCTCGCGGACCGGCATCGCGGCCCGCACGGCGTCGGGCAACGGCAGCGTGATCGGGTCGTCGAGGGCAGCGAGGTCGTCGAGGGTGCGGGCGGTGTCCAGCGTGAACGGGCCGACCCGGATTCGCCGCAGCGCGGTGAGGTGCCCGCCGACGCCGAGCGCGTCGCCGAGGTCACGGGCCAGCGCCCGGATGTAGGTACCGGACGAGCACTCGACGAGGACGTCGACATCGAGCAGGGCGGGAACCGCGCGCCCGAACGCATGCGCCCGGAACGCGCTGACCGTCACCGGCCGCGCGGCCAGCTCGACCTGCTTACCTTCGCGGATGCGTTTGTACGCGCGCTCGCCGTCGACCTTGATCGCCGACACGGCGCTGGGCACCTGCGCGATCTCGCCGGTGAGCGCCCCCATGGCGCTGCGGACTGTCTCGTCGTCGACGCCGCCGGCGGGCGCCGCCGCGATGATCTCGCCCTCTGCGTCGTCGGTGACCGTTGCCTGCCCGAGCCGGATTGTGGCCTCGTATGCCTTGTCGGTCAGGACGAGATGGTGCAGCAGCCGGGTCGCCGGGCCGACGCCGACGACCAGCACGCCGGTCGCCATGGGATCGAGCGTGCCCGCGTGCCCGACGCGGCGGGTGTGTGCCACGCGCCGCAGGCGGGCGACCACGTCGTGCGACGTCCAGCCCGCGGGCTTGTCGACGATCACCAACCCGCCGGCCGCACCGCGGTCGGCGGCGGGCGTCGGATCGGGCACCCGGCAACACTAATGGGGCTGCGTTGCGAACTAGCCGGCACCGGTGACGATCCACTTGCCGCCGCGGGTGCGGGCGACCATGCCGGCGAACCGGACGCCGATGAACGCGGCCAGCCCGAGCCATACGCCACCCAGACCCCAGTGCCAGATCAGCGCAGCGATGCACAGCGGAGTGAACGCACCGACGGCGGCGACGATCGTGATCGTGCGCAGGTAGCCGACATCACCGGCGCCGATCAGCACGCCGTCGAGCGCGAACACCACCCCGGCGGCCGGCAGCATCGCGACGAACCACGGCCACAGCACATGCGCTTGGGTCAGAACACCGGACGAGGACGTGAACAGGCGCGGGATCGCAAACCAGCCCGCCGCGAACACCCCGGCGAACGCGAGCCCGGCGTACAGCCCCCACCGCGCAACCTGCCACGCCATCATCCGGGCGGCCTCGGCCTTCGACGCGCCGAGCGCGGCGCCGATCAGAGACTGCGCGGCGATCGCGAACGAGTCGAGCAGCAGGGCGGTGAACTCCCACAGCTGCAGGCCGATCTGGTGCGCCGCGAGCTGCGCGGTGCCGATGCGCGCGGCGACCGCCGCGGCGGTCAGGAAGGCGATCTGAAACGCGGCCGAGCGCAAGATCAGGTCGCGCCCCACCACCAGCTGCGCCCGCATGATCACACCCGCCGGGCGCACCGAAACGGACTCGCGGTGCAGCGCGCGCAGGAACAGCCCTGCCCCCACCGCCTGGGCAGCGACGTTGGCGACGGCCGAGCCGGTGAGCCCGAGACCGGCCGGGTAAACGAGCAGCGGGCAGGCGATCGCGGACAGCGCGTTCGCGATCACGACGATGACCACCGGTTCGCGGGTGCGCTGCACGCCACGCATCCACCCGTTGCCCGCGAGCACGAGCAGCACGCCGGGCATGCCGAGTACGGCGATGCGGAACCAGCCCTCGGCCGCCTGTTGGGTGCCGTTCGCGCCACCTGCGAGCAGCGTGGTCAGCGGTTCGGCGAAAATCTCACCCACTGCCACCACGACGAGCCCGATACCGCCCGCGAGCCACGATGCCTGCACACCTTCGCCGATCGCGTCCGCCGTGCGCCCGGCGCCGAACCAGCGCGCGGCACGCGAGGTCGTGCCGTACTCGACGAACGTCCCGACCACGGTCAGCACCGCCATCAGCGCCGCGCCGACGGCGAGGCCGGCGAGAGCGCGGGCAGACAGGTGCCCGACCACCGCGGTGTCGACAAGCAGGTAGAGCGGCTCGGCGGCGAGCACCACGAACGCCGACGCGGACAGGGCCAGCAGCGTGCGCGTGCCGGGCCTGCGGTCGGCATTGTTCATGGCAAGGCCGCCGCGTCAGGCCGAGCCGAATGCGGTGACCCGTTCGACGAGCCAGCGCTCGCCGACGCGGGTAAGGCTCACCTCGAAGCGGCCGTCGGTGACGCTTTCACGACTGCCGTCGGCGTTGACGCGTTGCCCGGTGGCAGCCACGAGCATGACGACGCTTTCGCCGCGCGCCGACTCGACGGCAACAGCGGTTGCCGCTCCCACGAGGTCGTAATTGCCTGCCTCCAGGCCCGTCTTCGTCGATGCCGCGCGTCGAGCGATGTCGCCACGCAGCGAGCCGATGGCGCCGTCGAGCGCACGCCGCTGGTCGGCGGCGAAGTCAGAGCGGCGGAAGGAGAGCAGGTTGACGATCTCCTGCCGCCCGGCTTCGGCCGCCGCGCGCAGGCCGTCCGTCCCCGGTGGCAGGCCCGCGTTGGCGTCCTCGACCAGCTTGCTGATCAGGTACCGATTCCCAACCCGTCGCATGGTGGCCGTCAGCGTGATCGTGCTGGCGCGCCTTCCCACTGCGGACTCGACGCGCTGGATGCCGAACACGAGCACCTTCGCCTGCCTGCCGCCGTCCGATACCTCGCCGACTCCCACCGCGAGCAGCTCGAAGCTCTGCACGACCCGGTCACGCACCGCGCTGGCCGCGTTTGTGCCGCTCAACGCCAGCTGGTAGGCCCGCCGGTAGGCGCCGGTGGTGACTTGCAGGCCGTTGTTCAACGCGCCGTCGATGCTGCGGTAGTCATACGTGCTGACGGCCTGGACGTCCGTGCCGGCCGCCGCGAGGTAAGCCGACACCGGGCCGGGGTCGGCAATCCTTGCCTGGGCCGTCTTCCCGGCGGGGCGGGGATCATCGCCACCGACGAGCAGAAGCACGACGGCTGTCGCGACGCCCGCCACGACACAGGCGAGCACGACGAGCTGCATGAACCGCCGGCGGCGCTGCTCGCGTTCCCCGCGCCGGCGCCTCCCGCGCGAGCGTCGCTGGACGACCGGTGCCTCGGGCGCCTCGAGCGGTCGCGGGGGCGGGCCGGGATGCGGTCCGGGGCGCGGGCCAGGAGACGGTCCGGGGCGGGGTCGGGTCGGCTCGGACATCGTTCAGACCGCACGAAACATGATGTGCAGGTCGACATAACCGGCGGACGGATGGCGGAAGCCGCCGGGCACCAGCCCGATGGTCGTGAACCCGAGGCGGCGGTAGAGCTCGATGGCGTGCACGTTGGCAGCGGCGACCGCATTGAACTGCATGCCGCGGTAGCCGAGCTCGCGGGCACGGACCAGGGAGTGCTCGACCAGCGCGCGGCCGATTCCGCGGCCACGCGCGGCGCCGGACACCATGTACGAGCCGTTGACGATGTGCGATCCGGCGCCGGGCTGGTTCGGGCCGATGTGATAGATCCCGAGCGCCGATCCCTGCCGATCGTCCTCGGCCAGCCACGTCTCGGCGGGCGGACCGTCCAGCCACGATGCGCGGGCCTGCTCGTAGGTGGTGTCCGGCTCGTAGCAGTAGGTGTCGCCGGCAGCTACGACCTCGTGCCAGAGCGGCCAGAGTCGCGGCCAGTCAGCGTCGGCCGCCTGCCGGATCATCGGCCTACCCCCACCGGCAGCACCGTCTGATAGGTCTTGAGGAATTTCGCGCGGAACGCCCCGGTGCTCACCGCGAGCCCGGCCGCCTGCGAGCGTGCCAGGGTCCGGTAGTCGTAGGTGCTGGTGACCTCGACGGCGTGCTGTATGCCGGCGCGGATCGTCGCCGCTTCGGCGGGATCGAGGAACCTGGCGCCACTGGCCGGTACGGCAGACGTCGAGCCGGACGCGCCGGCGTGCGTCCCCGCGCCCGCAATCGTGTCGGACCCGCTGCACGCTGCAGTGGCCAGCACGGCGAGCAGGCCCACCACGGCGGCGCCGCGCGACACCCGTATAGAGATCACCACTGGCGATTATGCGGGCCGGGCCGAGGGAACACGAACCCGGCCGTGCGTTCAGTCCTCGACATCGTCGTCGCTGATGCGTGGCTTGCGGTACGGGTCGGCTTCGCCGGCCGGAAGTGCGTCCCGCCGCGCCTGTTCGACCTGCGCGTCCTGGGCAGCGGCGACGGCGAGCAGCTCGTCGATGTGCTTCGCCGAGTCCGGCAGCGCGTCCAGGATGAAGGTGATCGTCGGCGTGAACCGGACCCCGGTCTGGCGGCCCACCTCGCTGCGCACCACGCCCGTCGCGGATTCCAGCGCCGCGGCCGAGGCAACGCGTTCCTCGTCGTCACCGAAGACCGTGTAGAAGATCGTCGCGTCGTGCAGGTCGCCGGTGAGACGAACGTCGGTGATGGTGACCATGCCCAGGCGCGGATCCTTCACCTGCGTCTCCAGCACCGCGGCCACGATCTGCTTGATGCGCCCGGACAGTCGCCTCGCTCGTGGGGCGTCAACCATGGCCTGCTCCTCAGTTCAGATCAGTTCAGATCAGTTCAGATCAGTTCAGATCGTCGTCGTCGAGCACGCGGGTGCGCGTCGAAAGCACGTCGACCTCGGGCCGCCCCGCGATCAACCGCTCACATCCCTCGAGAACCCGCGCGGCGTGGGCGTGGTCGTCCGTCACCAGCGCTACTGACACCTCAGCGCGCCGGTACAGGTCGTGTTCACCCGTCTCTGCGGCCGACACCTCAAAGCGCCGCCGCAGTTCGGCGACGATCGGTCGGACCACCCCGCGCTTCTGCTTCAGCGAGTGGACGTCGCCCAGCAACAGGTCACAACGCAAGGTCCCCACAACCATCCCTGCCAGCCCTCCCTACGGACGCCGTGAAGCCAACAACGGACGCGGAGCGAGGTATGGCCCGTCCGACGATGTAAAGGGGGTGGCAGTTATCGGCGGACGGGCCATGCCTCGCGGAGCCCCACTCAGATACGCGGCTTCTCGCGGAGTTCGTACGTCTCGATCACATCGTCGAGCTTGATGTCATTGAACGAACCCAGACCGATACCGCATTCGTAACCGTCGCGAACCTCGGTGGCATCGTCCTTGAACCGCCGCAGCGAGTCCACGGTGAGATTGTCCGCGACGACCGTGCCGTCCCGGACCAGACGCGCCTTGCTGTTGCGCCGGATGATGCCGGTGCGCACCAGCGAGCCGGCGATGTTGCCGATACGCGGGACGCGGAACACCTCACGGACCTCCGCGGTACCGAGCTGCACCTCCTCGTACTCGGGCTTGAGCATGCCCTTGAGTGCAGCCTCGATCTCCTCGATGGCCTGGTAGATGACCGTGTAGTACCGGACGTCCACGCCCTCGCGCTCGGCCGCCTCACGCGCCTTGC
>JAABUT010001190.1_pt1 | contig 31383 bp, 40 predicted proteins | sample 5559281 | NCBI WGS metagenome assembly JAABUT01 (sample SAMN10711880, study PRJNA513359) | rock metagenome | isolation source: Antarctica rocks | place: Antarctica: Victoria Land, Ricker Hills nord | collected 2016-01-04
CATCGCGGCCGAGCACTTCGGCCGGCCACCCCTCGTGGTGGCAGCTCCCCCGCAGGAAGAACGGCTGATCGCCTAAGACCAGGGGGTACCGACCGGACCCCGGACAGCACGAAGCCCCACACCCGAAAAGACGCTTGGCCGGCGGATTCGAGTGCAGGGCTTCGAGACCTTGCTGGAGGAGACATTACCTCGCCCCGTCGGGGCGGCCACGGATGGTGCCGCCCCGTCGGGGCGGCCACGGATGGTGCGCCGTGTGGTCGGCGTGCCGTGAGTCCGGTGACCCGTCCCTTCTCTCAGCGCGTGGCCGGCGCCCCCTGAGGAGGTGACCGCCCAGGCGGCCGACGGCCGTCTGACCACCGCTGATGCCCGCGCCTGGGCCACCGCCGCCCGCCGCACGCGCCGTCCCGCCCGGGCACCGGGTCGCCGTGGACCTGCGGCACTGGCTGGTCGCGGTCCGCGGAAGCCGCACTCACCGACTTCCGCCTCGGACGCCGCCGACCGGCGGATCTGCCTGGCCGCCGTATTGGCCCGCCACACCGGCTGGGGGCTGCTCGCCGACCGCGGCTGCGTGTCCCGGTCCACCGTGGCCCGGTTCCTGGCCTGGCTGCGCGCCCGGGACCTGATCGGCGTCGTCTCCACCGGCCGCGTCGGGTCCCTCACCCGCCCCATGGCCCTCACCGGCCCCCCCACACCCACGCCCGCGCCCGCCACTCCCCCACCCGGCACCACCGGCCCCGCACCGACCACCGGCGGCCGCGACGCGGGAGCGGACACCGGGACCACCAGCGGCGACTGGGAGGGCAACGAGGCCGCCGTCTACGTCCTCACCGAACCCATCCCCGCCCCCCGCCCGGTCCAGGAACCCGACCCCGGCCTGCTCGCCCTGGACCCCCGCTACACCGCCGGCCTACTCGGCGTCGACCCCCACGGCCGCGCCATCGACCTCACCCGCCTCGGACCCCTCGCCGCCGACCAGCTCCACGACCCCGCCCTCGCCGGACTCCACCGCCACCACCAGCACCTCCGGCCGGCCCACCAGCACGAAGCTGTGGAAAGAACTGACACCCCCAAGATGTCCCGCAGAGCGGGAACCCAAGACGCGCGCGAGCCAGCCCGCTCACGCTGCCACCGGCCACCGACCGGGCCGCTCCGCGGCGGGAACAACGCCACTTCGTGGCCGCACCTACCAAGACCGGCCCAACCGACACCCCGAGCGGTCCCAGCCGTGGGACAGCCCACTCCCCCACCACCAGACCAGCCAGCTCAACTACCTGAACCGTGCCCCTGCCGGGGGCAGTGGCCCCGCACCGCCCCCGCCCGAACCCGCCGCGACCGGCTCCACCTGGTCCAGCGACTGCTGGCCATCGCCCCGGACCTCACCGGCATCGGCAGCGCCCGCCTACTCCGCCACCTACTCCGACCCTGGCTCCAAGCCGACTGGACCATCAACGACGTCTTCCTCGCCATCGAAAACCACCCCACCACCGGACTCCGACCCCACCCCCCCACCATCACCACCACCGGACCCGGCACCGTCCACCACCCCGCCGGCTGGCTCCTAGCCCGCATGCGCGACTGGACCCAACCCGACGGCACCCCCACCCCCAACCACACCACCCGCACCGCCCTGGCGATGGCCGCCCGCACCCTCGCCGAACAGCACCAACGCCACACCGACAACCAGACCTGGACCAACCGAGTCCCCCCCACCCCCGAATGGAACGCAGCCCGAGCTGCACTCCACGACCGGCTCCACGCGACCAGGAGCACGTCGGCGTGAAGCGCACAGCGGTCGTCGTGTGGCGCGACGGTCCGCCGGAGCGTCCGCCGGGGATCGTTTTCGAGACAGGGCACTCCCCCGCGATCAGCCCAGGTCGATTGGAGCGGTTCAATGTTGGCGGTTCTGCCCGCATAACGGCTGTATGGCCCAGCAGCGGGCAGGAGGACAGCCAAGACGCCTGGCAGCAGGCCCAGCGATGGTTTGGCAGTTTTAACTGCGAAACGGCTCAGCGGCCAAACGTTGCGCCGTTAAACAAGCCCAACTGCCCAACTGCCCAACTGCCCAACTGCCCAACTGCCCAACGCTGTAACTCAAGCCAGCTTCGACGGCGACCGCTCCTGGAGTGCCAGCCTGCCCTGCGGCGCGCCTCCACAACCGCTCGCCGTTCTAACGCTAGAACGGTCGTATGGCACTGATCGTGACGGTCGCGGCCCGGAAAGGCGGGGTCGGCAAGACGACGCTGGCCTACGAGCTCGCGTGGCTGCTAGACGCCCCCCTGGTCGACCTCGAGTTCGACGACGGCTCAGCCACCCGTATGTGGGGCTACCGGCACGAGGAACGGGTCCGAGCCCCACTGCTCGACGCCCTCGAGCAGGGCCGGACCCCCAGGGTCCTCACCGGCTACCACAAGCCGGACCTGGTCCCCTGCCACCCGGACTTCCAGCTCAACCAGCCCGCGCCTGACGCAATGGCTGACGCCCTCACGTCCTGGGCGGGGGAGTGGGACCGCGACTTCGTCGTGGTCGACACCCACGGGGGAGGGTCCCCGTCCGGGGACGGGGCGATCGCGGCCGCCGGCGTCGTCGTCGTCCCTGTTCCCCTGCGGACCAAAGACCTCAACGCGACCGAGGGCATGGTCCGCGAGATGCCCGACTACCCGCTGGTCCTGGTCCCGTCGATGGTCCCCCGCGTGCCCAGCGCGGCCGAGATCACCCGGATCGGCCGCCTCGTGGAGGGAACCCCGATCACGGTCGCCGAGCCCGTCCCATTCGTCCGCAGCCTCGAAACCCGGAAGAAGAGAGTCGCCATCACCTCCGACGACCCCATCCCCAAGACCTACGCCGGCTTCACCGCCGCACTGCAGTCCCTCGCCGGCTTCATCAAGGCCCAGAACCATGGCTGAACGACCGAATGGCCTCGCCAGCCTCACGCAGGCCCGGCAGCGTGCCCGCCGGACCATGCCGCCACCCCGACACCCGGCCGCGCCCCGACATCTCACCTCCGCGGACACCCGGCCCAGCGACCAGCCGCACGACCCAGGAACCGAGGAGCAGCCACCCACGTCACCGGCACCGCTGGCACGGGCAGCCCGCGCGCCGGAGCAGGTCGAGCCGGTCGCCGGAGAGGACGTCTCGGCGACGAGTGGGACCGTCGAGCCACCGGTCAAGATGACGTTCTACGTCGACCAGGCCATGGACCGGTACCTGGAGGACGTGCGGATCCAGGGCCTCACCTCGCGACCGAAGGTCGACGTCTCACGAAGCGCCGTGGTCCGTCTGGCGCTGCGCCGGCTGCGCGAAGAGATGGACCCCGCCCAGGTGAAGGCGTTGCTGGCCGCCCAGCCCACCGACCCCACCAAGACCGGTCGCAAGCGCCGATAAGCCGTTACGCCCGCACAACGGCACAACGGCACAACACCACTACCGACCGATGACCACGGAGGACCTTGATGGCTCAGCGAGTGCAGGTTGTGATGACCGATGACCTGGACGGGGGAGAGGCGGATGAGACGGTGTTCTTCGCGCTGGACGGGTCGAGCTATGAGATGGACCTGTCGGTCGCGAACGCGCAGACCCTGCGGAATGCGATCGCTGTCTACGTCGGGGTGGCCCGCCGGAGCGGGCGGGCTGCGGGACGGGGCCGGGCCGGCTCGACAGGGCATCGGCCGGCGGCGCCTTCGGGGAGCGGTGAGAACGCTGCGATCCGGGAGTGGGCGAACGCGCATGGGCACCGGGTGAGTGCGCGGGGCCGGATCTCGGCGCAGGTTCGTGACGCCTACGCCGCGGCCACCAGCTGAGCTGCCGGCGACAGGTCGCCAGCGGACGGTGCCGGCCCCGGGCCGGCGTTGCAGGACCTCGCAGGTCTTTCCTTCCCGGCTGTCGAGTCTGCGGCCGCGGCTCAGACCGCAACCCCTCCTCGCTGCGCTCCCACCCGGTGGGCGTTAGGGGTTGCCCTCCGGGCCTTCCCGGCCGTGGGCGTCTCTGATTGCCGGGAAAGGGGAGGGATGGTCAGCCACACAGAGGCGACCACTCCAGGCCCGGCAGGAAGCGGGGTCCGGCATGGGGCGTGCAGGCGGTCACGGTGTCAGGGTCAGCATCGACCACCACCAGCACCTCGGCGGGCTGCCCACCGGCTGCGAGACGACCGCTGAGATCGGCAGTGGACGGGGTGACCGGGTGACGCCGGCCCGGTGGGAGCCCACGATGACCCGCATGACCGACGCGTCCACGCGCGCCCGCGACGCGCGGCTGCGTGCTGCGTTGGAGGAGGCCGCCGGCTGGTACCGGGTGCGGCTGGTCGCGCTGCGGCCGGCGACGGTGATGGGGCTGCTGCGGGAGCGGGGGTTGGCGGATCTGGCGGTGGGGACCCCGGCGGGGGTGCGGTGGCGGGTCGGGCACGCCTCTGGCGGGGTGAGCCGGACCGGGTTGGTGGAGCACCTGCGCCGGTGCGGGTTCGGGGCTGAGGAGATGGTGGCCGCCGGCCTGGCCGTCCCGGCCCGTCCGCACGGCGGCGCGGGCGGCGGGCGGTGGGGGAGTGGGGTGGTGGACGTGCTGCGGCACCGGCTGGTGGTGCCCCTGGTCGACGGTGGCGGGGTGGTCGGGTTCACCGCCCGCCGGCTGTCGGAGGACAACCCGGCGGTCCCGAAGTGGGTCAACACCGCCACGACCGCCCTGTACCGGAAGGGTGGGCACCTGCTGGGGTTGGCGCAGCAGGCCGAGCAGCTCATGGCGGGCCGCGGCCGGGTGGTGCTGGTGGAGGGGGCGGTGGACGCGATCGCGGTGGACCTGGCCGGGCACATCGGGTTGGCCGCCGGCGGCACCCAGCTGACCGCGGCGCACGCAGGGCAGCTGCGGGAGGCGGCGGCCGCCACCGGTGGACCCGTGCTGGTGGCCTATGACGGGGACCAGCCGGGCCGGGACGCGACGCTGCGCGCGGCGGATCTGCTCGGCGGCCTCGACGCCCGGACGGTGCGCCTGCCCGAGGGCCTGGACCCGGCTGATGTCCTGGTCGCTGCCGGTGCCCGCGGGCTGCGCCGGGCGCTCGGGGTGACGGTCCCGTTGGTGGACGCCGCTGTCAGTGCGCGGTTGGACCGGTGGGCGGTGCACGCGGGGAACCCGGTCGCCCTGGTCGACGCGGTCCGCGACGTCGCCGGGCTCGTGGCGGCTGCCCCGGCGGACCTGGTCACCGCGACCCTGCTCGACGCCGCCGCGCCCAGCTGAGTCCACCGCGGCCGGTCACATTCGCAGGAACAGTCAGTGCCCGCGGGTAGAAGGAAAAGGTCACACGATGACGGACAGGGACAGGAGGCCGGCGGGATGAACACGGACCACGCAGGGCAGGCGCCGGCCGGTGAGCGGGTGGTGGTGCTGCCCGACCTGGACAAGGAGTTCACCGCCGCCCTCGCCGACGTGGAGGAGCTGCTGCTGACGTTGCGGTGGTAGGAGACCGGGGACCCCGATGACCTGGTCGCCCACCCGGCGGCACTGGGTGGGGGAGTGGCGTTGCAGGCGCTGCGCCGGGTCGCGGACACGGTCCGGCCCACCCAGACCGACCCGGACACGACGACCGGACCGCGACTGCTGGGCCCGGACGGCCGGTACGAGCACGTCCCGCTGCGGTTCGTCCGCCTCGGGTCCGCGGACATCGACGCGCTGTCGGCCGCGGCGGCCGCCCTCGGGGAGCCGGTCCGCACCGAGGCCGTCACCGACGCGCTGCGCCTGCACGCCGGGCACCGGGCCCTGGACCGGAAGTTCCCCGACCCCGACACCGCCCTGGTGGCGTTGGTCGCGCGGGTAGCCGGGGTACTCGACCTGGAATGGACCCATGACGCGGAGCTGCTCCGCGCCCGCCTCGGCCAGCTCGACACCGCCGCCGGCGACGTGGTGCTCACCGCCGCCGAGGAGACCGCCTACCAGCGGGTCATCACCCGGTTCAACCGCATGTGGACCCTCGGCAGCCCGTTCGACCGCTTCACCTACTGACTGCCGTGTCCCACTCCGGGAGTACTGCGTGGTCCTCACGTGGGGATGTCCTTCAGCTGAGCCAGGTCGTGCTTCGGAGCCACTGGACCGAGTGGGGTCTGTCCGCGAACACGATCTGGTCGTGGACGGCCTGCTGGACGTCATCGGGCTCTTCGAGGTGGTCCGGGTAGGAGGTGTGGGGGACGGGGTCGTCCCAGGTTCGGCGTAGCCAGATGGTGAGTTCGCTGTCGTTGCTCCACATGGTCGTGGTGGTGCCGTCGTGGGAGACGGGGACGAACAGCCCGGTGAGAATCGCGGAGAGGGTGAGGTGGACACCGTCGAGGTCGGCTGCCGTGGCGGCCCAGTCCGGGCCGGGGCCGTGGTCGATCCCCGCGCTGTCGAGGAGGTTGGCGTTGGACCTGCCGTCGGCGCGGGTCGCGGGGTAGGTGTGGGTGAGCCGGTTCCAGTCCTCGGGAATGGTGATCTCAGCGATCCGGGCGTCAGCGCGGATCGGGAGCAGCGCCTGCTGAAGTGGGTAGCCGGGTTCCCAGTCTGAGTGGCCGTCGGCTTCGACGGCGTGCCGGCCGGACCGGATCTGGTCGGTCTGGACTGGGGTGAGAGCGGTCGAGGTGGTGACGTACGCGCCCGGGTGTTGTGCGTACACCTCCCAGTCGCTCCCGCCGAGGGCGAAGGCCGGGTCCGGGGTGGTGTTCTCCGCGCCGAGCGCGAGCTGCGCGTCTCGGTCCACCGGCTGGGTCCACCAGGCGGTGGCCGGGTCCTGGGTGGCGTCGACGGCCAGGGCGTGCAGTGGCCTGGCCTGCTCGACCAGCCACCCGGCCAGCTCGCGGTGTTCCCCGGACCACGGTCTCAGTTCCCCGCAGACCGCCGCTGCCAGCGCGGTGACAGTGACCGGGTCGGTCAACCCCGCCAGACCCAGTCCGGACCGGGCCGCGACGACCAGGACACCCGCGCCCACCGGCCCGGCCACCAGCGCGTCCACCAACCAGTCCCGGTTCACCCGCGAATTCTGTCCCCCGTTGCAATCCGGCGGGTCGAGAAAGGGCGCCCGTTGATGATCGTTGATGGGGTTGTCGACGCGATCCACGCTGCGCCGTGCGTGAGTTCTGATCACGACCAGGTCCGAGTTGCCCCCAAGGCCCGGTCGTCTCGTTGTCCGTCAGGAACACTGCGGTGATGCGGACGCTTGCCACGTTCCGCGTCGTTCCCCCGCCCGGGGCGCGCGCGGACCGGGTGACAACCGTGTTGGGCATCCAACCGACGACTGTTCATGAGGTCGGGGAGTTGGTCGGCCGACGCAGTCCCCGGGTCGTCCAGGCGGCGATGTGGTCACTGGACAGTGCTGTGGACGTTGGGGACGGCGTTGAGCTCGGGACGTCGCTCACCGTTTTGTTGGACCGGCTCGAGCCCCTCACGGGCCGGCTCTGGGACCTGTACGCAGACGGTCACATGTTCGACTGGTTCTGCTTCGTCGGCTCTCACGCGACCGAGCACGCCGTGGAGCTGGACCGACCCGTTCTCGCCCGGCTGATCACACTGCCCGGTGATCTGCTCCTCGACGTCTACCCGGACGATAAAGACGCCGAGTAGATCCGAGGCGTTGCCGGGCCGATCCAGTGACTGCTCAGGTGCACACCCGGTGGGGGACCGGGGAGCTGTACTGACCACGGACGTTGGTTGAGGACCTGTGACGAGGTGCTCACCGCGGCCGAGGGGACCGCCTACCAGCGGGTCGTCACCCGGTTCAATCGGATGTGGACTCTCGCCGACCCGGTAGAGCGCTTCACCTACTGACGACCTGAGCCAGGTCGACCCGACCCCTGCGTCGCCGCCGGTCACGTCGCCGGAGGATGTCCCCGGCCGGACCGGTGCTGCTGTCCGAGCAGCCTGACCGCGCGGACGAGGTTGACCAGCAGAATCAGCGCCACGACGGAGATCAGCTGGCGCCATAGTGAATGGCTGAGCACGTTGCTGGCGACCAAGAGGAACTCGAGGAACGAGATGACGGTCGCGGTGACGAGCTCGCCGTGGGAGCTGTCCGCTCCTACAGCGATGACCCGCGCCAGCTGAGACCGCGGACCGTGCAACGGCCTGATCAGGCCGAGGTTCACGCCCAGGCGACGTCCCCAGTTGCGTCGATCGTGCTGCCAGTCCACCCCGTGATCGTGCCTGACGGGGCAGCCCGCGAGCCGGGCGTACACACCCGTCCGGCGCTCACCGTGGTGGCGGGTCCGCGGTCCTCTCACCGTCGGCTGCCGGCCCTTCGGGCCGGGTGCCGACCTGCGGTCGGCGCTGCCGCGTGCGGGTGGGGTGGGGCGGCTGGGTGCTCCGAGCCGGGCAGGGCGGGACCCCGACCCGTCAAGGCCGCTACGCGCCGCTGCGCGGTCGGCTGCGCCGAGCCCTGACTGGCCACCCTCGCCCGGCCCGACCCGGGACTGCACCCGCCGCACTCCGCGGCGGCAGTCCCCGGGAGCCCGCGATGGATCTGCCCTCGTTCACCGACCTCGATGACGACCTGTTCCCCTGGTGCACGGCGGGGACGGTCGGTGTGCTGCACACAGACGAGTACCGGGTCCTGTGGGTGTTGTGACCTGGTTGACGAGCTCGGGGTCGCCTGGGTCTCGCTCGGACCGGACACCGGCCCCGAGCCGGGTCCCCGGTGACCCCCGGGGCGCCGGCCGGCCGCCAGCCACGGCCGGCCGGTACACCCGGCCCAGATCCGAGCCGCGTTGTCTGGGTGGGGTCTGGGGACGGCGGCCACCGCACACCGGCCCCGGCGGCCGGGTGTGCACGGGAACGGCCAGCAGGGACACCGGCGCACCTACCGTCCGACCGTGACCCCGGACACCCCACCCATCTCGTCGCCGCCCGGGCCGCGGTTCCTGACCCTGGACCAGGTCGCCGAAGAACTGCAGGTCACCCGATCCCAGGTCTACGCCCTCGTCCGCGACAGGATCCCTGGCCGCGGTCAAGATCGGCGGCCGCGGCCAGTGGCGCGTCGAGAACGGTTCCGGCTCGAGGACTACATCGCCGGGCTGTACCGGCAGGCGGAGAAGCTCAACGCTGCCGTCCTGCCTGGCGGGCCGACCTGACCCTCGGGGTGTCCACAGGCCCTGCCCGTCCTCGGGCCGCGCTTCGTACGGTCAGGGCCTCGTTCAGCGCGGTGCGACAGCGCCCTCGATCAACTCGACCGTGGCGCGGGGGTCATCGACTTCGATAACCAATCTCTGGTAGGTATCATCCTTCAACTCGATCACAACGGCTTTGTCCTTGTTGTGAACGTCCCAGAAGACTCTCTTGCCATCTTGATGAAAGGTCCCAGCGATAATGACGCCGGGAACATGCGTGCCAGGTCCCCGCCAGCCCTTGTGCTCGCTCGCGATGCTCGGGTCGGCAGTAGCGCCTCGAACGTGCGCCATAGGGATGGTGAGCCGGCTCTTCAGGCTCCAGAACTTATCCGTGCCCTGGACGTCGATGGTGAGGTCGGTGCCGTCGATGCTGATCGTGGCCATCATTTCTCCCGTGTGGTGAGTCCGTGTGGGGTGCTTGTCCGGTCGGGATCGACGAGGAGGCGTTCGTACAGGCGGGCGCCCAGTAGGCGAATCGCCAGCCCGGGATACCGCGGACCCTCGGATGGTGGCGGTTGGGCCGAGTCCGTGATGGCTTCCTCGATCAGTTCGAGGCCACGGCGGACGAGGGCGGCGACTTCGGCGTCGCAGTGACCGCGTTCCACCGCGGCAGTGAGGAGCAGATCAAGGTCGGGGGGCGTGGGACAGCCAGGTTCGGGCCCACCCCCTGGGCTGCGCGATGCAGAGGGCGCACGCAGCAGGTGCACCTCGATGTAGTGCTGAAGGACGGCGAGAAACAGGCCACGCTTGCTACCGAAGGCCTTGTAGAGGCTGCCGCGGTGCAGGTTGAGCGCCTTGACCAGGTCATCGATGGAGGTCCCTTCGTAGCCGTTCAGAACGAAGACCCCGGCCGCGGCATCGAGGACTTGATCCTCACTGAACCCTCTGGGTCTGCCCATGATCATCACGGTACCGGTGGTTGAACGGTTGGTCAAGAACGAATGTTCAACTATATGTCAGATCGAGCCGCCTTGCAGAGTCAACCAACCCGCATCGCCGGCTTCGATGCTCTCGATTCACGATCTCCTACCCGGTTACGTGATGACCGAGCAGACCTGAACGAGTCGTCCGAGGAGGCTCATCACGGAGCTGGATGTGCCAGCGCCATGGTCACATCGTCGATTGCCTGGCAGGGCCCGGGGCGAAGCGGCCCCTCGCATACACGGTGATGACGATCAGCATGACTAGCCCCGCCAGCACGGCCAGCGCCTCGGCTGCGTGCGCGACGCCCGTAGCGCCTGCCAGCAGGCCCGTCGCGCCGAGCACACACACGAGACCGCCGAGCCAGAAGAACATCCGCTCGTGGAAGGCCCAGGCGAACGGGATGAAGTGCAACCCGATGACGGCGGCGATCAAGGCTGGCCGCAGTTCACCGTCGCCTGCCGCGGTCAGCGCCCGCGACCCGAGGTTGATGAGGGCGAGCTCACCGGCGACGCAGGCGACGTAGGTCGCCAAGGCGAGCCGGCTGGGGCGCGCCATCGGCCCCAGCGCCACGGGCCACACGTAGAGCGCCAACAGAGCAGCCAGGACCAGAACCACCCCGGCCGTCCAGGCGGCTGTGGAAACGGCGGCCCCGAGCGCAGGGGCGTAGCTGCCGATGAAGACCAGACCGCCGATCAGGCCGATGAGGCTCCCCCAACGTCGCGGGTCAACCGCCAGCGGAGGCTCGCCGACCTCGGGGCCGTAGCGTCGGGCGGCTGCTGGCCTTGCGGACTGCTCCGGTGATGTTGGTCCTGTCATGGGCTAATTCTCCTTGCGCACCAAATCCACAGCGTGCTCCGGCCGCCGACCCTCAGGAGGGCGGTCAGGCTGAGCCGAGACCTCCTCCGGTCCCCTACTGCCGATGACGAAGCGGCGGCCGCACGAGGGACAGACGAGGAGTGGGCCGCGCTCGTCGCCTTTGGGCCGCTCCTGGACGCGAAGAGGGATGGAGTCGGAGGTGCAGGTGGCCAGGTCCACTCGCTGCCGGTAGCGAGGACCGCGGGTTGTAGGCGTCCCGATCGCCGATCGGCTACCGGACAAGATCACCATCCCGGTTTCGGCCCATGCAGCGCTGCGAGTACTGCGCCATTTACCGGTATAAGTCACATGCCCCCGGTCCCAGTCTGGTCGTCCCACAAACAATCGTTTACGGCACGAGGGCCGCGGTACGGCGACACGCCGTTGGTGGGCGTATCGGAAGTCGTGCCAAAACTGGGTGGTTCGGTTCGGGCTTGCCTGCCCGATTTCGGTACGCCGTCGACGCGGTCGGGGCGGTCATCGCAGGAACGTGGCGGCGGTCGCAGCGAAGCGGTCGGGGTCGTCGACCCACGGGTAGTGCTCGGCGCCGGGGTGTTGATCTCGCCGATGTCGATCTAGCCGGTTCGGCTGGCGACGTCGGTGAGCGCGGTCATCGGTGAGCGGGGGTCTGAGCTCGACGGTGGTCCGGGGGATGCGGCCAATCGACCGCGGCGCTCGCCTGCCTTCCCGCCACCCGACCGGGAACAGCAGGACGATCACGCGCCCGATTACCTGAGAGTGTACTCTCGAAGCATGCCTCTCACGAATGCGCTCGGCGACTTTGAGGTCACCGACCCCCGGGCGATGCGGGCGTTGGCGCACCCGGTCCGGCTCGCGGTGATGACCCAGCTGCAGCGGCACGGGCCGATGACGGCGACCCAGCTGTCGGACCGGGTGGGGGCTTCGCCGTCGGTGACCAGCTGGCACCTGCGTCACCTGGAGTCGTTCGGGTTGGTGACCGACGCGGAGGACCCCGGCGGTGGCGTCGACCGGCGTCGTCGGTGGTGGCGGGCGGTGGCTCGCGGCATCCGCTTCGACATCCCCGACGGCGGGGAGGGTCAGGAGGCCGCGCGCCTGTTGCGGTCGCAGACGATGAAGCAGGCGGTCGAGTACGTCGGGCGGTGGTTGGCCGAGGTTGAGCCGGCTCTGGACGACCAGTGGAGCAGGGAAGCCGGGAGCGGGAACACCGGACTCGTGCTCACCGTGGCCGAGGCGCGTCGGCTCGAGCGGGACATCGAGCGACTCCTGGAGCCGTACGTCACCCGCGAGGGGTCCGATGTCCCAGAGTCGGCCCGCGCGGTGCGGATGCTCCGATTCCTGCTGCCCGAGCCCACCGACCCCGACAGGGATCTCCCGTGACGAGGGCCCTGCTGGCCGGGCCCCCGTCGGGCTCGCTGTGGCGGCATCGCGACTTCCGCATGTTCTGGGCCGGCCAGGCCGTTTCCGAGTTCGGCGACCGGGTGAGCGAGCTGGCCCTGCCGCTGATCGCGGTCACCATGCTGCTGGCCTCGCCCACTCAGGTCGGAGTGCTGACCGCGGTGGTCTGGCTACCCAATCTGGCCTCACTCGTCGTCGGAGCCTGGATGGAACAGCAGCACCGCAAACGAGCCCTGATGGTCGGGGCGGACCTGTTCCGGGCGGCAGTGCTGCTCGCGCTGCCGGTCGCCTACTGGTCGGGAGTGCTGAGCATGGTCCAGCTGTACGCCGTGGCGCTGCTGGCCGGCACCGCGCACGTCGTGTTCGACACGGCCTACCCCTCCTTCTTCGTCCGCCTCGTCTCACGCGAGCAGTACCTCGAGGCCAACAGCAAGCTCTCGACCACCTCGTCGGCGTCCGCCGTCGTCGGCCCTGCCGTCGCCGGTGCCCTGATCCAGGCAGTGACCGCGCCGGTCGTGGTGGTCCTCGACGCGGCCTCCTTCGTCTTCTCCGCCCTGCAGGTGCGCAGGATCAGGGTCAGCGACCCGGTCCCCGACGCCGCCGACCAGTCCCTGCTGCGCCGCGCGGCCGCCGGGCTGTCCTACGTACGCCGTCATCCCTACCTGCGACCCAGCCTCGGTTGTTCCAGCACCATGAACTTCTTCGCCTTCATGAGCACCGCGCTGCTCGTCCTGTTCGCCAGCCGCACCCTGGACCTGTCCGCCGGCGTCATCGGCTTCGCCTTCGGCATCGGGGCCGGCGGGGGGCTCTGTGGCGCGGTGAGCGCCGGCTGGCTGGCCCGACACCTCGGCGTCGGGCCCCTGATCGCCGCCGCTTCCGTGGTCTACCCCGGCGCGGTCGCCATCGTCGCCCTGGCCGGCGGCCCCGTCTGGCTACGCGTCGGGGCGATGGCCGGCGCGGAGTTCGTCGGCTCCTTCGCCGTGATGTGTTTCGACATCCCCCACAACGCGTTGCGGGCCGTCGTCACCCCCGACCAGATGCGCAGCCGCGTCGCCGGGGCGTACAGCACCGTCAACTACGGGATTCGCCCCCTCGGCGCCCTCATCGGGGGCCTGCTCGGCAGCCGGATCGGGGTCCGCGAGACCCTGCTGGTCTCCGCCGTCGGCGGCGCCTGCGCCATCGTGTGGCTCATCCGCTCACCGATCATCCGGGTGCGCGACCTCGACGGACTCGAACCACCACCCCACCAACCAGCACTGACAACCTGAACCACCCCACGCTCACCGATGGGGTGCACGCTGCGGAGGACGACTCGACGAGGTCACGGACCCTCGCCCTGTTCCGCTTCCTCACCTGAGAGCACGCCGACGGGTCGCGCCCGGCCACCGAACCGACCCGACAGCCCGGGGGGTCAGGTCAGGTGGATGCGGGCGAATGACCGCACCGCGTCGGCGACGTCCGGTTCACTGTCGATCGTGGCTCGGTCCCACCATCGGGCTGCGGAGACCTCGGTGTCCTGGGCCAATGGGGGGACGGAGTCGTCTGCTTCGAGCAGGTAGCAGAGGTCGAGGTGGGTGTGTTCGGGTTCGCGGTCCGTCGCCGGGATGTGCTGCTGGAGCATGACCCAGGGTCGTGGGAGCTCGGAGACGCCCGGCCCGGTCGTGGTGACCACGGGCTCGCCAAGCGAGACCAGCCGCGCGTGGACGCCGGCCTCCTCGAGGACCTCGCGGACGGCCGCTTCGTGTGGCAACTCGTGGGGGTTGAGGTGCCCGCCTGCCGGCAGCCAGAACCCGAGCTTGCGGTGCAGCACGAGCAGCATCCGGGTTCGCGCCGCGTTGACGACGTACCCGGTGGCGGTGAAGTGGCGGACCGGGTCCTGCCCGGCGGTGTCGGCGCGGAACGCGGCGGCGGGCGACATCACCCCATGCTCGCGGTTGCGCCGCGTTGGGTTGGGCGGCCGTCCCACAACCGGGCGTGGGTCACGAGCTGTTGTTCTGGCGGGCGGCGTAGGCGGCCGTGGCGAGGGTGGCGGTGCTGGGGTGGACCTGTCCGGGCGGGATGTCGGTCTGGTTCAACCGGCGTCGGCCGACGGGGCGACGTCGAGAGCGGTGTTGCGGAGTTGACGGACGCTGGCTGGGAGCAGCGCTCCGGCTGTGGCGAGGACGATGAGGATGCTGCCGCTGACGAGGGTCGGTCTGGTTCCGACCGCTGCGGCGAGGGGCCCGGCGAGGGTCTGGCCGAGGGGGATGGCGACGAAGGAGCCGAGCATGTCCCAGGAGTAGACGCGGGCGAGCCGGTCGGCGGGGACGTGTTGTTGGACTGAGGTGTTCCAGGCGATGTCGAACTGCTGGACACCCAGGCCACCGAGTAGGGCGGCGGTGGCGATGATCCCGACGGGTGGGGTGAGGCCGAGCGCAAGGGTGAACAGTGCTTCCGCGGCGACGCAAGCCATGCCGTAGAGCAGCAGGTGGTGGATTCTCAGTCGTAGCGCTATGACGCCGCCGACGATGGTGCCGGCCGCGTGGACGGCGAGGATCAGTCCCCAGGTGGCCCGACCGAAGCTGCGGTCGGCGACCAACGGGCCCAGGACGCCGGTCCCGCCGGCGAGGACCGCGTTGATCAGCAGAAACGCGGTGACGACGGCCCACAGCCACGTCCGGGACCGGAACTCCGCCCACCCGGTCGCGAGCTCCCGCCACACGGTGGCCTGCCCGGTCGTGGTCGCCCGCGCGGTGAGGTGGATGCGGGCGAACAGGGCCGCGGCGAGCAGGAAGGAGACGGCGTCGGCGGCGATGCCCCAGCCGGGCCCGACCGCGGCGACCAGGACCCCGCCCAGGGAGGCGCCGAGGACGCCGGCGGCGCTGACGCCCATCTGCGCGAGCGCGGCGGCCTGTTGCAGGTGTGCGCGCGGGACGGTCTGGGGTTGCAAGGCGGCGGCGGCCGGGAACGCAAACGCGGACACCGCCCCGTTGAGGGCGGACATCGCCGCGAGCAGGCCGATCGAGTCGGTGCGGGTCAGCACGAGGGCGGCGACGACGCCCTGGGTGACGGCAGCGGCGAGGCTGGATCCGACGAGCAGGACGTGGCGGGAGACGCGGTCGGCGAGGACCCCACCGAACAGCAGCAGGACCACGTTGGTCACCGACCGGGCACCGACGACCAGCCCGAGATCGGTCGCGGACCCGGTGAGATCCAGGACGGCGAAAGCGAGCGCGACCGGGGCGACCGCGTTTCCGAGGACGTCGACGACGCGGGCGGCGACGAGCAGCCGGAACGGCCGGGACGCCAGTGGGGCCCACAACCCCCGCCGGTCCACCGTCAGCGGCGCACTCACCGGTCGGGGTCCGGGTCGGGTGTCGGATCGGGATGTGCAGGTGGTGGTGTCCCGGTCATCTGGAACAGCACCGCGGTGGCGCTGACCCGCACTGTCCCGGGCGTCCGCGGCGGACGGGCCGCGGCGTGCAGGTCGGCGGCGGCCGTGGCGACCCGGCGGACGATGTCGGCCCATTCGGCTGGGTCGACCCACAGTTCGGCGTCGGTGAGGGTCGCTGGGCCGGCGGGTTCTCGCTGGGCCTCCCGGTGGACGAGCTCCCCGGCCAGGGCCCGCGTCGCGGCGCGGTACCCGGCGGCTGACCCGGCCCGCCCGGCAGCGGTGTCGACCGGGCCCTGGTAGTCGCCGGCGACGTAGCGGTAGCGGCGGGACCGCCCACCCGGCCCGGGTACCTCGCCTGCGTCCACCAGCAGCCCCGCGTCGCGGAGCAGCCGCAGGTGCCAGCTGGCGTTGGCCTGCGTCGTCCCGAGCTCGCGGGCGACCTCGGCCGCGCTCAACTCGACCCCGGTCAGCAGCGAGAGCATCCGCAGCCGCAGCGGATGCGCCAACGCCCGTAGCTCATCCCGGCCCTGCGCTTCATCCGCCATCCGCAACCGTAACCCAAAGACTCCCTTTGGCAAAGAGTCATTTGGGCGCGCGGGTGGTGGGTGACAGATGCGATCTGTGGGAGTCGGCCCGGGGGACGCGATCGGTGGGGCGTCGTCCGGCGTGGCCGGCCCGGGGAGGTCGCCGGCGGCGGGGGTGGCGAGGCACTCATTCGGGGTGCCGCCCGGAACTGCGCGACCCACCCGGCTCGTCGGGCCGGGTGGGTTCGTGGCCGATGGGGATCCCGTCCGGGACGGGTCGGCACGGTCAGATGATCTTGCCGAGCAGCCCGCCCAGTCCGCCGCCGAGCCCGCCCAGGGACGAGGGGTCGATCCCGAGTCCGCTGAGGATTCCGGCGTGCTGTTCGGTGTCGACCGTGTCGGGCAGTTCGTTGTCGGCCTGGGCGGCCTGGTCGTGGTTGCCCTGGCTGCGGAGCAGGTCCAGTAGCTGGCTCTTGTCGATCTGCACGGCATCCCCTGTCGCGGTGGTAACGCCCGGCCGGTCGGCCGCGCGGAGACCCATCGTGCGTCGGTGTCGCAGTCGCGCCGTCGACCCGCACGGGGTGTCGGGTTGCTCACCGCTGGTGTGCTCGAGGCGGGCGTGCCGGGAGCAGGGGTGCCCGCTCGGCTGGACGCCGGAGCGCCCGGTCCGGTCGGTCCCGTTCGATGATGCGCGGGGTGTCCGTGTGCTCGTCAGACCTCCACCGCGGGCTCGTCGGCCACCAGTTCGACCTCGATTCCGGTGTCGTCCTCGAAGAAGGCGGCATAGTGCTGCGGCCCACCGGCGTGCGGGTGGAGGTCGGCGAACAGCAGCCGCCACCCGTGCTGGGGTGCCTGCTCGGTGAGGGCGTCGACGTCGGCTCGGCTACCAGCCCACAGAGCGAGGTGGTTTATGCCGCTGCGGAGCCGATCGGCGTGACCGCGGACGTGGTCTGCTCCTGACTCCAGGACCACGTACGCCTCCCCGAGGCTCCAGCTGCACCCGGTGGCCCAGCTGTCGGAGAGGGAGTACCCGAGCCGCTGCAGCAGCCAGGCCCACGGCCCGGCGGGGGCGGCCGCGTCGTCCCTCCACACCTCCAGGTGGTGGAGCTGCCCCCGTTTCACGACGGTCATCATCGCGCGCGGTTCTGACGCGCACCGTCCGCGGCACGATCAAGACCAGGACCGGGACCCACAGGGACCTGGGGCGGCCGGCCGCTGGGCGATGCGGGCCCGGGTTCCTGCGGTGGCGGGGTGGCTGGTCGGGATGACCTCCCACCGGAAGGCGGGGTGGTCGACCCGGCCGCGGCTGGCGTCGCTCGGCGCGCGTGGTCTGTCGGTCAGTCGAGCAGGGCGGTGGTCCACCGGTGGATGTTGTGCTGGATGTAGTCGGCTGCGGGGCCCCAGTGGTCGCCGTGCCCCTGGGCCCACAGGCGCGCCCACGGCTGGGTGCCGGTCCGGTGCCCGTCGCGGAGCAGGTCATACATCCCGCGGGTGTGCGCCGCGGTGAGGGCGGGCAGGTCGCGGCGCTGGGTCTCGTTGAGGCCGTAGCCGTCGGCCAGTGCGCGCAGCCGGGGCCCGTCCTCGTCGGGGTCGCCGCCATCGTGCAGGGGGATGAACCCGTGGGCGGCGTATCCGAGGTCCCAGAGCCGGGACCCGGGGCCGGCGCCGTCCCAGTCGATGAACACCCACCTGTCGCCGTTCCGGATGAGGTTCCACGGGGCCAGGTCGTGGTGGCACACCAGTTCGTCCCGGTCAGCGGGGATCGCCACGTCCCAGCTCGCCGCGGGTGGCGGGGTGAACGTCTGGGTCGCGTCGTGCAGCCGGCGGATGAGCCCGCCGAGCCGGGTGAGCTCGGGGATCGTCAGCGGCGGTTGAGAGTAGGCGTTCACGCCGGGGACGAACTCCAGGATCTGACGGCCGGTGTCGTCCAGCCCGAGGTGGCGCGGGGAACCGTCGAACCCAACAGAGGTGAGGTGGTGCAGGAGCGCGGTGACCGCGGGGGTCGCCGCTGTTGGCGGTTTCCGCACGGTCTGTCCGACGCGGACCACCGCGTCGGCGACGTTCCCGCCGGCCAGGACGTGCTCCTCCTCGACCGGCACCCCTCAGTGTCGGCGTGCGGGTCAGTGTCGGGGTGCGGAGAGCCAGCGCAGCCCATCGGTCCGGTCGGGCAGCGGGCAGCGATGTGGACTCCGGCCGGGTTGTTGACCACTCCGACGCGGCCCGGCTTGTGCTGGGCGTCACGGTCCGGTGCTGCTGGTCGGGGCGGTCCACCACTGGGACGCCGCGGTGAGCCCGGCCGCGGCGAGGGCGGCCTGCTTGGGGTGGTCGTGGGCGCCGACGACGACCACTACCTGCACGGCGCCCAGGGCCGCCGCGCGGGAACGGAGCTCGCGGAGCAGCTCAGCGCCGGTGGTGGCCCACCGGGCGGGATCGTCGACGGTGAAGTCATCGACGGTGCAGGTGGGTCCGCCCGGGTCGTACACCGGTGGCGCAGGGTGCAGGACACCGACCGCGAACCCGACCACCACCTCACGGCCATGATCGCCGCCTTCGAGCTCGGTCGCGACGAGACTGATGACGCTGGCGTCGACGATCTGCCCGGTCAGGTAGCTGCGGTGCGCGCCGCGTGCGCCCGGCGCGGGCCGCCAGAACACCGGCTGGTGCACGGCGTAGCCGGCCCGGGCAGCGGCCGCGAGCTCGACGACCGCGTCCAGGTCGTCGGTGGTGGCGGCGCGGATCGTCACCGGGACATCGTCGACCCCGGCGCCGACGGTCCTACCGGCGCCCGACCGGCAGCAGGGCGGGTTCACCGGCAGCCTCTGTCGTGCGGGCTGGGAGCCTGCGCGGGTGGCGGGGATCCGGGACTGGGTCGGGTGGCACGGGCCGTACGGGGACCCGGGTTCGGAGCTGTCCCGGCGGCTGCGCCTGGTGCAGGGGCACCTCGCGGCGTGGCTGGACGGGCGACCCGGTGAGCGGTTGTCGGTGGTGAGCGTGTGTGCGGAGCAGGGCCGGGACCTGGTCGGGGTGCTCGCGGGCCGGCCGGACGCGGGACGGGTGCGGGCGACGCTGCTGGAGTTGGACGCGGGCAACGTGGCGGCCGCCCGGGCCGCTGTCCGGGCGGCAGGCCTGGCAGGGGTGACGGTGGTGCAGGTGGACGCGGGGGAGCGGGCTGCCTACGTCGGGGCGGTCCCGGCGGACCTGGTCCTGCTGGTCGGTGTGTTCGGCAACATCGGCGATGCGGACGTGCGCGGGACCGTCGAGGCGCTCCCGGAACTGTGCGCCCCGGGCGCGACGGTGATCTGGACCCGGGGGCGGCGGCCACCGGACCTGACCGGGGAGACATCCGCCGGTGGTTCGCGGACACCGGGTGCGTCGAGGAGGCGTTTCACGCGCCCGATGACGCGACGTTCACGGTCGGGGTCCACCGGTTCACCGGACGGCCCCGGCCCGGCGGCCCGCTGTTCCGGTTCCTCACGTGACGACCCGCCGCAATCTGAGCGCCCGAGATCCCTCGGCCTGATCAGCTGCCACAGCCGAGGGCTCTGACCTGGAATGAGCCGCCCGGCGTCTGCGGGCGACGGGATCCTCCTGCCGTCCGCGTGCGGACCCGGTGCGGACCGGGGCCCGGGCCAGCACCTACCCGTCGAGGCGAGAGGTGCCGGCGCGGGGCTGCCGGCTCCCGACACATCCGTGGGCCCACCGGGGAGCATGCCGGCTGCTACGACCAGCGTGGGTCCTCGTCCCACCCGGCTGCCCGGACGACAGCGGTCACTGTCTCGAGGGGGGTCAGGTCGGTGGCGTCGATGGTGAAGTCCTCGGCGTTCACGGACCTCAAGATGGCGTCCAGCTCGCCGCTGCGGTGCAGGTGCCACGCCAGGTCCACCGGTTGACCCTCGTGGCGGCGGCGCAGGCGGCGGCGGACCACGGCCAGGTCGACCTGCAGCCGACACACGACCAAGGGGACGCCGACCGCGTGGGTGTACGCCGGGCGAACGGTCGGGTCTTCGAGCACCCCGGCCAGGACGATCCTGCGGGCGCCGGCGCGCAGGTAGATGGCGGCCACCGCGGTCAGGTTCTCGATCTCCACGGCGACGTTGAAACGGTCACCGGGCGGGCTGGGCCAGCACCGGCGCAACCAGTCCAGATCGATGACCGCACCCGGCACGCCCCGCAGAGCCAGCCACGCGCCCACGGCCTCGGCTGTGCTGGTCTTCCCGGCGCCCACCGTCCCGGAGATCAGCAGCGCCGACGGACCCGGCAGCCCTGGGTCCGTCACGACCGGTCACCGTAGGCGGCCAGCGGAAGACCCGACCGCGAAGTCGCGGTGAGACCGTGCGGTGGTGCTCACCTACTTCGACATCGGGTTGCGCCGGTCGGCGGGGAGCCGGCGGGCGTTGCGCCGGCGGCGGCCGGCACGGTTCGGTCCGGCGGTGTCTCGGGGATGGCGGCGGGGTCGGGGGAGTGGACGGCCGAGTAGGCGGTGGACCTGCTCGAGCATGGGTACGGGGTGGATTGGGGCGCGAAGCTGACCGGGGTCGACTGCCGGTGGGGCACCGCGCAGCGGCACCTCTGGGAATGACTAGGCACGCCGCGGGGCCGGTCTCGCCGGGCCGGTGCCGAGGGCTCTCCCCCGGAGTGCCGATCCGCCGGTGGCCGGACCGGGTATCGGGAGGGCCCACGCCGGACGGCGAGACAGTCATGCTTTCGGGAGGAAGCCAGTGAGCATGGAGATCTTCAATTCCACCGTTGAGTACCGGCGTTGGCGGGAGGCCGCCGCGGGCCGGGTGAGCCACGTGGCCTCCCTTGGTTGCCTCCACGGAGGGCACCGTTCCCTCATGCGGCGCGCTCGTGTGGAGAACGACCAGGTGGTGGTCACCCTGTACGTGAACCCGCTGCAATTCGCTGCTGGTGAGGATTTCGACGAGTATCCGCGGGACCCGGCGGGGGATGCGTCCGTGTGCGCGCAGAAGGACGTGGACGCGTTGCTGCTGTTAGGCGACGACGAGATGTACCCGCGCAACTTCGGGACCAGGGTGGTACCCACCGTGGCCGGTTATGAGGCGGCGTCGCGCCCGGAACACTTCGTGGGAGTGGCCACGGTGGTCACCAAGCTGTTCAATATCGTCCGCCCGCACCGGTCCTACTTCGGCCTGAAGGACTATCAGCAGGTTCAGGTCGTACGGCGGATCACGGAAGACCTGGACCTCGGTGTCGACGTGGTCGGGGTACAGACCGAACGGGAGCCGGACGGGCTCGCCATGAGCAGCCGCAACGTCTATCTCTCCGTGGCGGAGCGGAGCAGTGCACCACGGCTCTACCTGCCTGTCCTCCGGCGAGCGGTCGTCGGCCGAGGGGCTGCGCCGGGGGCGGGCCGTGCTCGACCGCGTCGACGTTCCTATGACCATCGGCTACTTCGACGCCGTCGACCCGGTCACCCTGGACCGGGCCGACGAACTTCAGAACGGCGTCGTGGTACTTGCGGCGCTGCAGCTGCCGTCGACCCGGCTGATCGACAACATCGTGCTGGAAGGCGGGGCGTGACCGTGCGTGTCGTCTGTTCAACTATATCTGCTGGGAAGCCGGCTGGTATCAGGCGCGGAGACACTCACCTTTCCTTGGGCGATCAAGCCCATCAATCTGTGCGTCATAGCGGGACTGTTCGTGTTGAATGTCAGGACAAGCTCGCCGGTCCGATCGTCGACAGTTGAGCTCACGAGACCCTTGCCGCCCGACACAAAGGACCCGGGATCCGCAACGATCTCGGCCTGGAGTCGGAGCAGCTCCATGTGTGAGTACCTGGCGCCGTACTCGAGGGTAGTAGCCGCTGGCAGGGCGAAAGTGTGGGCCCCCGTCGGCGGACCAGTCATCCTGATAATGAGATGGCCGTTCGGTTCGCTGTAATACCCGGCGAACTTGGGCGATTTCCGCAGGGATTTTAGTAGGTCGGAAGTCACTCTTGGATCCGCCTTCGGCGCCTCGCCGGTGGGACTGGACCGAGCGACATCAGTGACTGCTGACGAAGGCAAGGAGAGCAAGGCCGTTGCTGCCGCGGCTAGTGCAATGACCGCGACGACCCGAAAAAGCCTCATTTCACTAAATTTAGCGGACAGTGGTGCGGAGGTCAAGAGAAGGTTAAGCCTGTCCTTCGACCATTCCAGGAGACCGGGCTAGCCTGTCACTGTGCCGTCGACTGTCAGTGGCCGGCCTGTCCGCATCGCCGCGCTGGGATCGGGCTCTGGGACCACGGTTGCGTGTCTGGTGGAAGCCGCAGGTTTGACTGTCCACGCCGAGATCGGCCTGGTGATCAGTAACAACAGTCGTTCGGGCGTCATGGCGCGCGCTCGCCGGGCAGGCGTGCCGCCGCTCCATCTGAGCGGTGTGACCCATCCCGACCCCACCGAACGTGACGCTGCCATGGCAGCTGCGCTGGCGTCCGCGGACGCCGACCTGATCGTGCTGGCGGGGTACACGAAGAAGCTCGGGCCGCGGACGCTTGAGCGCTGGGGTGGACGCGTGGTCAACACACACCCAGCTCTTCTGCCGGCCTACGGCGGTGTCGGCATGTACGGCGATCGGGTGCACTCCGCTGTCCTAGCTGACGGGGCGAGGGTGAGTGGCGCCTCGATACACCTGGTGACCGAACGGTACGACGAGGGTCCTGTCCTGGCCCAGGTAGAAGTTCCGGTGGGGCCCGACGACGATGTCGCGAGCCTCCGCTCACGGGTTCAGGAGGCGGAAAAGGACCTGCTCGTGACCTGGCTTGCGAAACGATGCGCCTCGACCTCCCATGGCGACCCACTACACGCGTAGCCGATTCCAGGACTCAGCTCCGCGGGACGAGAGACACGATTTTGGCGGGTGGCCGGGTCCCACACCCGGGAAAGGGCCGGTGGTGAGTGGTGTGCGCGGTCGGCCCGGCCCGGCGGGGCTCGGCCCCGTCGACCGCCGAGCTGGTCGAGTTGGTGGGTCGCAGCGGCAGTCGTCTCGCGGTCAGCCGGTGAGCGGGATGACGACCCTGCCGCCGACGTCGATGCGGCCGGCGGAGAGGGCGGATCGGCGGGCGCTCAGGTTGTCGATGTGGATGGTCCCGGACAGCACCTGGTCGTCGGACATCGGCAGGTTCCACGCGAGGAGCACGGACAGGTCTCCGCCGAGTCCGCGGCCGCGTGCCTCGTGGGTGAGCAGGAGTTGGACGACGGTTGCTCCGCGCAGGCCGTGCGCGACGGCGGGTTCGGCGGCGAGGACTCCGGCCCAGTTCCCGTCGACGAGGACCTCGAACAGGGTCCCCGGCCTCGCGCAGGGCGTCGAGGTCGGCGGCTGTCTCGACCCGGGAGCGGTCGGCGTGCGCGGGGTCGGCGGTGACGTGCCGGTCGTGGGCTGCGACGTACCGGTCGTACCAGGACAGGTCCGCCGCGGGCCGCACGGTGACCTCGTCCACGACGTCTCGACGGCGCAGCTGTCCGAGCGGGGCCGCGACCAGCCTCATCTCCGCTCGGGTGCCGGGCCAGGTGCCGGGCGCATCCGCGGTCCACACCCGGAGGTCCAGCGGGTGGAACACGGCAAAGTCGTCGCGGGCCAGGCGGCGCAGCGCCGGGAGGTCGGCTGCGGTGAGCAGCCGGTCGGCGGCGACGACCTCGACGAAGGGCCGGTCCGGGTGCCGGTCCTCATACCGGGGGCCGGCCAGCACGGTCAGGTCGTCACCGGCGGGGAGCCAGCGGTTGAGGAACATCTCCGCCGGAGCGCCGCTCGCGGGCTGGTGGACGGCGAAGTCCCGTGCCCACTCGAGGTCCCGGCCGGCGACGTCGACCTCCCAGCGCAGCTGCTCGCGCAACGCGTCCAGCCGTTCCGGTCGCGGCACCCACGCCTGGACGGCCCGGTGCAGGCCACCGTCGGCGATCTCCGCGAGTCCCGCGATCCCCGGGAACTCGGCCATGACCGGACTGTGTCACCTGACCGCGACGCCGAGCCGGTCAGGAAGGAGCGCGGAGGGCGGATTCGACGAGGTCGGCCCGGCCTGTGGGCGCTCCGGTGGGGACATCGACAAGGGTGGAGCCGTACTCGCGGTACACCGCCTCGTGGATGGCCTGGAAGCTGAGGGAGTCGGCGTAGCTGATCCGCCGTGCCGGGGTGGGTGTGATGAACCCGAGCGGGCGGATGAGGAAGACGGTCGGCTCGTACACCTGCTCGGTGAGGACCCGGTCGACCTCGGCGCGCACCGCCGGGGTCACGGGCCGGTCGAGGTAGCGGGCCAGCGCGAGGGTGCACAGCGGTGACCTGTCGTAGATCTGCACGGCGGTGTCTGCGGGGACGGGTGCCTGTTGTCGCTGCTGTTGCAGGGCGATGACCCGGTCGCTGAAGTCCTCCCGGGTCCAGGGCTGGTCGACCCCGTCGGCCTGGAGGGCGGCGATGACGTCGGTGGCCGCCTCTTCGACGACCGGCCAGCCCCGGGCGGCGAGTGCGTTGAGCAGGACGGTCTTCCCAGCGCCGGGAGCACCGGTGAGCACGTAGCGGCGGGTCACAAGTTCACCTTTCGTCGTTGCTGCGGCGTCGCGGTCCTGTAGGCGGGCCCCACAGGGTTGAGCCTGTCCGTTGGCCGGGGAGGCTGTGGTGCTGTTGCGCGCGGTGGTGGTGGACCTGGACGGGGTGCTTCGGCGGTGGGACCCCGCGGTCATCGCAGATGCGGAGGCCGCCCACGGGCTGCCCGCGGGGGCGTTGGCAGCGGCCGCGTTCGACCCGGAGCTGTTGTCGGTGGCGATGACCGGTCAGATCAGTGACGGGCAGTGGCGTGATCAGGTGGCGGGGGAGCTCGCCGGCCGGTTCGGGCGGCTCGCGGCGGCGGGGGCGGTGGCCCAGTGGTCGGCGTCGGCCGGGGAGGTCGACGAGGACGCCCTGGCGGTGGTCCGTGGGCTGCGCGGCCGGTGTCGGGTGGCGTTGTTGTCGAATGCGACGACGCGGCTGCGGGCGGATCTGGACCGGCTGGGCCTGACCGGTGTGCTGGATGAGGTGTTCAGCAGCGCTGAGCTGGGGCTGGCGAAACCGGATCCGGAGGTGTTCCGCGTGGTCTGTGCGCGACTGGGGGTCGCGCCCGCGGAGTGCGGGTTCGTCGACGACACCGCCGGTCACGTCCGGGCAGCGGAGGCGGTCGGGTTGGTGGGGCACCGGTACGTGTCACCGGCCGGGCTGGTCGGCTTCCTCACCACCCACGGGGTGTTGGACACCTGAGGTTCGGACTTAGGCCGCAGGACAGTGCCGTCGTGTCGGTGGGGGTTGAGACGCTGCGCGGATGACGGGCACCCGGGACTGGCTGGCGTGGCACGAGCCGTATTCGGACCCGGGTTCGGAGCTGTCCCGCCGGCTGCGCCTGGTGCAGGGGCACATCGCCGGGTGGTTGGACGAGCGGCCGGGTGAGTCGCTGACGGTGGTGAGTGCGTGCGCGGGGCAGGGCAGGGACCTGATCGGGGTGCTCGCGGGTCGGTCGGACGCGGACCGTGTCCGGGCGACGTTGCTCGAGTGGGACCCGGGGAACGTGGCGGCCGCGCGGGCGGCTGCCGGCGCCGCCGGCCTGGGCGGAGTCCGCGTGGAGCGGTCGGACGCCGGGGACCGGGCGTCCTACGTCGGCGCGGTCCCGGCTGATCTCGTGCTGCTGGTCGGGGTGTTCGGGAACGTCAGTGACGCGGACGTGCGCGGCACCATCGCGGCGCTGCCGGAGCTGTGCGCGCCGGGCGCGACCGTGATCTGGAGCCGGGGACGATGGGCACCGGACCTGACCCCGACCATCCGGCGGTGGCTCACCGACAGCGGCTTCGTCGAGCAGGCGTTCCACGCTCCCGACGACGCCCTGTTCTCGGTCGGGGTCCACCGGTTCACCGGCCGACCCCGACCACTGCAGGCCAGCGGCTCGCTGTTCCGCTTCCTCAGTTGACGCCAGGCCCTGGGACCGCCCAGCCCGTCGCCGACGTGCCGGCGGCCCGCCAGCCCGCCAGCCCGCCAGCCCGGCGGTCAGGTCAGGTGGGTGCCGGTGAGCGACCGGACTGCGGGAGCGGGTCACAGGTCGGCCAGCACGAGCCGGCGCAGCAGCTCCTCGTCGAACCAGTTCCCCGATGAGGCCTGCTGGTACAGCAGGGAGCTGGTCGCCCGGGCCTGGAAGCAGGCTGCGGCGAGGTCGTGGTCGACCCCGGCGGCCGAAGAGTAACGGCGGATCCGGGCCCGAAGCTGCCGGTCGAGGTCGTCGGTGGCGCGTAGCTGGCCGGGTCGTCCGGCGATGACGGTGAACGCGTCGTAGGCGGCGGTGCCGCGCCAGCCCTTGGGGTCGATCGCCAGCCAGGGCTCGCGGTCGGCGGCGAGCACGTTGCCGTCGTGGAGGTCGCCGTGGAGCAGGGTCGTGCTCCGGTCGCCGCCGAGCGCGGTGATGGTTTCCCGAGCCCGGTCGACCGCGCGGGCGGGCGGCGGGTCGTCGCTGGCGGCGAGTTGCTGGCTGAGCTGCTCGGCCCAGCCGGCGGTGGTGTCCGCGAGGCTGGGTGTGCCCGGTGCGGCCGGGACGGCGAGGCGGTGGGCGAGCGCGCCGGCGATCTCGATCGCGTGCTCGGCTGACGGCTCGGAGGCGAGTGTCCGGTCCCCGGCGCGTTCGAGCAGCAGCGCGAACACGTCCTCGTCGGCGTCGAGCAGGCGGACGGCGCCGCCCCCGGCGAACTGGCGCAGCGCCCCGGGCTCGCTCCGGTTGCCCGGGTGCGGGAACGACACCTTCAGCACCGCCGGTCCGGACGGGCAGGTCACCGGGACGACGAGGGCGACCTCCCCGTGCCGCGGGGGACCGTCCACCCGGCACCGCCACCGCTCGAGCAGCCCGTCCACCAGCGCAGGCAGGCCATCGAGCCAGCGGCGGCCAGCATCACCTTCGCGCCGGACGGTGGCTTCGACGAATGCGCCCGGGATCTCCACCACGGTCGGACGGTAGCGACGTCATCCGGGGGCGGCCGCGGGGTTCTGACGGCAGGCAGCGGGAGCGTCACCACCTACGGCTGGGAGCTGGCTGTGGGGCGCCGGGTCCGGTGCTGCTGGAGTTCACGGTCCGCCGGTGGCTGAAGGCCGGCGCCGCCCGCTGACGGTGCGCCGTGGGTCGTTCCGTGAAGTACCGAGCTTCAGCGGGCTCGGATGGCGAACTGCGTGGCGGCGGCTCCGGTGACGGGGACGGTGTGGGTGATGCAGGCCCCGGCGGTGGTGTCGGTGAGCTGGTGGAGCAGGAAGCTGGTCGGTTCGTCGAGGTAGCCCATCGTTCCGGGCTCGGTCATGTCCAGGGCGCTCTGGCGGTAGGTGCTCGGGGCTGTGGTGAGGAATGTTCCGGCGAAGGGGGCGGTGATGGTGCGGTGGACGTGCCCGGAGAGGACCCGGACGACGTTGGGGTGGGCGCCGACGACCTCGGCGAGAGCGTCGGCGTCGAGCAGGCGGATGCCGTCGAGGAAGGGGATGCCGACCGGGACGGGTGGATGGTGCACTGCGACGAGAGCAGGGGTCTTCAGTCGCTGGGAGAGCTCGGTGTCCAGCCAGGCGAGCTGATCGGTGCCCACGCGGCCGGCTCCCTGGCCGGGGAGAGTCCGTCCAGGACGACGAGCGTCGCGCCGGGCAGGTCCGCGGCGTAGTGGGCCTGGTCCCCGCCGGCGAGCTGCGCCGTTCCGGCGAACGCGTCCAGGAGGGCACCGCGGTTGTCGTGGTTTCCGGCGGCCAGGTACACCGGCAAGGGGATCCCGGCCAGGAGCTCGGTGAGCTGGTGGTACTCGTCGGGGTGGCCGTGGTCGGTCAGGTCACCGGTGATGACCGCCGCGTCGGGGCGGGTGGGCAGCCCGAGCAGGCGACCCAGCGCGGCGTGCAGTCCCGCAGCCGGACCACCTGCCAGTGGGCCGGTGGTCAGGTGGGAATCACTGAGATGGGCCAGGAGCACCGCTGCGATGATCCTCGACTCCGGTCAGGAGGAGGTGCTCGACCAGCCGGGCCGCGAGCGCCTGGCGCTCCCGGGACCACGGGTTGAGCTCGCCGCACACGGCGGCTGCCAGCGCGACGATGACGGCAACCTCAGTGACGGAGTCAACTGCGTGCCGCGACCTCTGCTGCGAGGTCCTCAATCGCGGTGGCGACGACGTCGGGGTGGTCCTCCGGCGTGAAGTGCCTGCCGCCCTCGATGCGCTGAACTGTGGTGCCGAGGTCGCGCGCGAAGCGCTCGCCGTACTCCAGCTTCTGGAACGGGTCGGCCACGCCCCACACGATGCGGGCAGGCACTTTCAACGTCGGCAGGGCGCCCTGGACGGCGAGGGTGTCGTGCACGTCGAGGCACGCGACCTGTCGGGCCATGGCCGCGCCGCCGCCGTGCTCGGCATACGGCCGGTAGTGCAGCCCCAGCGCCTCCTTCGCCGCGGCGGCGGTGTCGTGACCCCGCCCGAGTAGAACCGCGAGTGCCGGCTTCAGCGCGACTGGCGGGAGCTTGGCGAGCAGCGGCGCAGCGGCGCGCATCGCCTTGACTGACGGGATTGGCCACGAGTCGTAGCCGATGCCGTTGGTGATGAGCAGACCGGCGCACAGCTCCGGCCGCCGGACCGCGGCGATGTGGACGACGCCGCCACCCAGGTCGTGACCGACCAGGACCGCCCGGTCGATGCCGAGGTGGTCGAGCCAGCCGTTCAGCCGGTCGGCCTGGGCGCCGACGGAGACGTCCCGGGTGCGGCCGGCCGGGATGCTCTGTCCGTAGCCGGTCATCTCGAAGGCAAGCACGCGCAGTCCCGGCAGCAGCGGCATGACGTGGCGCCACAGCGCCGGCGACGTCGGGATGCCGTGCACCAGCACGACGGCCACACCGCTGCCCTGCTCGACCCAGCGGACAGGCGTGCCGTCCACGTCCGCAGCGTGCTGCTGGATCACGGGTCCTCCATGCTTGGGGCCGTCCTGGTCGTCCTGTCATGCCCCGTCGAGGGGCTCAGCACTCTCAGTGCGCGCCGCGCAGGACGAACAGTCCGGCCGTGCAGACGGCGATGCCCGCCCACAGCTGCACGATGCCGAGGCGACGGGCCGGCCGGAACAGCAGGGCGGACATTATTCTCACGATGAGAGCCTGTCGGCCACGCCGGCGTCGGTGCTAGGCAGCAGCAGATCGACCAACCAGCCGCCCTCACCGACCCAACGCTCCAGCGTCGACGGCTGTGGGAGCGGCTGCAAGGTGCTCACAGCACTTCCAGGGCGCTCGGGTCCACCCGGCGGGGTGCTGCCAGCGCCGCCCGGTGAAGGACTCGGCGACATCCGGGTCTTCGTGCACGGCGAAGCGGTACCGGGTCCCGTTGGCTGCCGGCGGGGGCGCGACCTCGTCGGGCTCGTCGATCGAGTACGCGGCGAGGACGGGCCCAAGCGACGAGGGCGGCCGGGCGATCGCTGTCGACGGGAGCGTCCGCGCCGGTGACCCGATCTCCGCGTACGGGCGTCCCGCCGGACCCGGGACGCCAGTCCGCGGACCAGCAGAACGAGGGTCGCCAGGAGCGCGTCGCCAGCTCGGGCGGGCCGAGCCGAATGACGAGAGCCAGGGAGTACCGACGTCGACGGGCGCTGCGGCGGTTAGCCGGTCGGCTTCGGCGGCCCGCACGAGCCGGCAGCTCCCCGTGTCGTGACCGGTCCAGCGAGCCCGGCCTGCAGTAAGCGGTCGACGGCCGGTCGGTCGCGACAGGCCGAGCTCGCGGGCCACCTCGCTGGGGGCGACTAGCAATAGTTCCCCGCCTCGCGGGTACGGACGACACGCAGGCGACGAGGGTCGGCGGGGAGCCGACTTGTCGGTGTCACTGTGCAGGTCACCGGTTGTGAGCCCGACGGCTGCCAGGCTTGCCGGGTCGCGGAGGTCGACGACGTCGGTGACCGCCACCTGCAAGGTCCAGAGAGTGCGGGGGCCGACGGTGTCGCCGGTCATGCCCTCGATGTCGTCGACGAGGTGCCGGTATGCCTCCCCGACCACGGCGTCGGTCGGGCGGCCGAGGTAGAGGACCGGGTAGGCGCCTGGGCGTCCCCATCGCCCGCCGGCGGGGCTGCCGACCACTGACGTGACGTGGGGTCCGGTGTGCCGCTGGAAGGTTCCCCGGACCTCGGTGATCTTTGTTCGGGAGACAGCGACGGCCAGGTTGGTCACCTACATGGTTCCGGCGTTGAGCCGTTCGACGGCTTCGAGGACGGTGTCGAACTGTCCTTCATGCAGCAGCTCCAGTGGCCGGCGCCCGCCTAGGCCGCGGTTGCGGCCGTGCAGCCAGATCTCAACGCCTTCCTCGGTGTAGACCTCGCGGAGCTGGTCCACGACGTAGTTGACCTCGAGCAGCCGTGTCCGACTCTCCCCGTCGGGCTTGCTGGCGCCTGACCCCCACCGTTGGACCTGCCGCTCACCGACCCCGGTCGACCCGGTACCCTCCTAACTTGGCTGGGTCGAGATCACAACCCTGTCCGACCAAGCAATACACTTTGACGCACACCTCAGCCGGGATTGAGTACGAGCGAGGTCTGATGTGATTATGGCTGAGGGCTCAGAATATCTTCAGCTTCCGGAGTGGGCTGGAGAAACCGGTGATGGTTCCGATGATCATGAAGCTGCTGCTCACGCATAGGGCGCCGCGCAGCCCGATCAGCTCACCGAGGATTCCACCGACTACAGCCCCGATAGGTTGGACGCCGTAGACCAAGAGACGCCACGTTGCCAAGGCCCGCGAGAGTAGTTCGGGGGGAATAAGAGTCTGCCTCATGCTCTGCTGAGTTATACCGTACAGAGATGGCCCGGACCCTCGGAGGGTTTGCGCTGCAACAAGTATTATCAGAACGAGAGGGAGTGGACCGGTGGCTGCAGCGAGAACGAATCCGGCGAGGCTGGCCAGCAGCATACCGATGATGAAGGTTGGACCGACGCCGAGTTTAGCGATGATCGAACCGGCGGTGAGGGCGCTGGTGACTCCTGCGAGCCCAGCGATGGCCAGAACAACGCCCACCGCCGTGGCGGAGAGGTGTAGGTCGCGGACGAGGTAGAGAACAAGGACGACGTTCTGGATCTGTCCACCGAGTGCGCCAATCATCGCCGCGATGATGATTGGCCTAGTTGTTGCATGTCATGAGGTTGTGACCAGCGGGTTCGGCGGCGCGGGTTGAACGGGGACGGGTCTCCCCGGTTGGGTGTGGAGCTACCACACAACCGCACCCGCCGAAGGAGACCCGTCCCGTG
>JAABUT010001191.1_pt1 | contig 31376 bp, 28 predicted proteins | sample 5559281 | NCBI WGS metagenome assembly JAABUT01 (sample SAMN10711880, study PRJNA513359) | rock metagenome | isolation source: Antarctica rocks | place: Antarctica: Victoria Land, Ricker Hills nord | collected 2016-01-04
GCGCCGCGCCGCGGCACGCCGGGGGAGGCGATCTCCCAGGCCGTCATGCCGGCCAGAAGCGCGGCGATGACCCCGAAGAAGATCGCGGTCGGCAAGGTCCAGGCCATCCAGCCCATGCGCCTCTCCTCAGACCCGGCCCAGGGCGAAGCCCTTGGCGATGTAGTTGCGGATGAACCAGATCACGATGGCGCCCGGCAGGATGGTGAGTACCCCGGCGGCCGCCAGGAGGCCGAAATCGAGTCCCGTAGCGCTCTCGGTGCGGGTCATGATGGCCACGATGGGCTTCGCGGCCGTCGAGGTGAGGGTCGTGGCCATCAAGAGTTCGACCCAGCTGAACATGAAGCAGAAAAAGGCCGTGACGCCGACCCCCGCCCGGATCAGCGGCAAGAAGATGAACAGGAAGAAGCGCGGGAAGCTATAGCCGTCGAGCGCCGCCGTCTCGTCGATCTCGCGCGGGATCCCCGACATGAAGCCTTCCAGGATCCACACCGCCAGGGGCACGTTGAACAGGCAATGCGCCAGCGCCACCGCGAAGGGCGTGTCGAACAGCCCGACCTTCTGATAGAACTCATAGAACGGAAGCAGGAAGACCGCGGGCGGCGACATGCGGTTGGTCAGCAGCCAGAAGAAGACCTGCTTGTCGCCCAGGAACCTGTAGCGCGAGAAGGCGTAGGCGGCCGGCAGCGCCACCCCCACCGACAGCACGACGTTCATCGCCACGTATTCGAGCGAATGCACGTAGGTCATGTACCAGGTCGGGTCGCGGAAGATGTGCAGGTAGTTCTCGAAGGTCGGATGCGTGGGCACGACTTCGAGCCGCGTGAGGATGTCGGGCGTCAGGCGCAGCGACATGTTGACGAGCCAGTAGATGGGCAACATCAGGGCCGCGAAATAGACGACCGGCACGATGCGCCGCAAGGCGCCGCCGCGGAACGGCCTGGCCCGCCGCTGGACCGTGGCCCGGGCCGGCAGGATGGTGGCCGACACGTCGAGTTGCTGGGTCATGCCGGCCCCTCCGCGCGGCCCTGGGCGTTGAGCACCGTGTAGAACAGCCAGCTGAACAGCAGGATGATGAGGAAGTAGATCAGCGAGAAGGCCGCGGCCGGCCCGACGTCGAACTGACCGATGGCGAGCTTCGTCAGGAACTCGCTGAGGAAGGTGGTGGCGTCGCCCGGGCCGCCGCCCGTCAGCACGAAAGGCTCGGTGTAGATCACGAAGCTGTCCATGAAGCGCAGCAGCACCGCGATGGTGAGCACGCCGCGCAGCTTCGGTAGTTGCACGAAGCGGAACACCGACCAGGCCGAGGCACCGTCGACCGCCGCCGCCTGGTAGAAGGCGTCCGGAATCGAGCGCAGGCCGGCGTAGCACAGGAGCACCACCAGCGGCGTCCAGTGCCACACGTCGACGAGGAGCACCGTGGCCCAGGCGTCGCGCGGGTTCAGCGCGTAATTGTAGCCGATGTGGAGGACGCTGTTCAGGAACCAACCACCGAGGCCGACGTCGGCCCGACCGAAGATCTGCCAGATGGTGCCGACGACGTTGAACGGGATCAGCAGCGGCAGGCCGAGCAGCACCAGGGCGGCCGAGCTCGCGATGCCCCTGGCCGGCATGAGCAGGGCGAGGCCGAGGCCGAGCGGGATCTCGATCAGCAGCACGCAGCCCGAGAAGATGACTTGGCGCAGCAGCGCGCGCTGCAGTTCCGGATCGTGCAGCGTGTCGGAGAACCATTCGGTGCCGACGAAGACCCGGCGGTCGGGCCCCAGGATGTCCTGGACCGAGAAGTTCACCACCGTCATCAACGGAATCACGGCGCTGAACGCCACGACCACCAGCACCGGCAGGATGAGGAGCCAGCCCTTCTGATTGATGGGCTTCATGGGCGGAAGCCTCGCGGCGGATCTGTCGTCACGCCACCAGCCTCCCGTCGCTGTAGAGACACATCCGGTTGCGGGGCAGCCAGGCCGTGGTGCGACCGGCCGGCGGCAGGGCGCCCTCGGCCGGCGCCTTGACCGCGACCCTGTGGTCGCCGACCCGGCCGCGCACCAGCCGGTAGCCGCCGAGTTGCTCCGCCTCCTCGACCTCGAGCTCGAGCGGCGAGGCGCTGCCGGGGTCGCGGAAGGTGATGAATTCCGGGCGGATGCCGAGCGTGAGTTGGCCCGAGGGGCCGCGCCGCAGCGCCGCCTCGGGAAGGCGGATCCGCTGGTCCGCCACCACGGCGTCGCCGTCCTCGACGCGGCACGGCATGAGGTTCATGCCGGGGCTCCCGATGAAATGCCCGACGAACACGTGATTCGGCAGCTCGAACAGATCCTGGGGGCTGCCCTCCTGAAGCACCTCGCCGTTGTCCATCACCACGACCTTGTCGGCGAAGGTCAGCGCCTCGGTCTGGTCGTGGGTGACGTAGATCATGGTCAGGCCGAGCTCGGCATGGATCTGCTTCAGCTTGCGACGGAGCTGCCACTTCAGGGCCGGGTCGATCACGGTCAGCGGCTCGTCGAACAGGATGGCGGCCACGTCCTGGCGCACGAGGCCCCGGCCCATGGAGATGCGCTGCTTGGCGTCGGCCGTGAGGCCGGAGGCGCGGCGGCCGAGGTCGCCGGTGAGGTCCAGGATCTCGGCCACCTGGGCGACGCGGCGGCGGATCGTGGCGGCATCGAGACGCCGATTGCGCAACGGGAACGCCAGGTTGTCGTGCACCGTCATCGTGTCGTAGATGACCGGGAACTGAAACACCTGGGCGATGTTGCGCTCGCGCGGCCCACGGTCCGTCACATCGATGCCGTCGAACAGCAGTTGTCCGCGAGACGGGCGCACGAGGCCCGACAGGATGTTGAGCAGCGTGCTCTTGCCCGAGCCCGACGGGCCAAGGAGCGCGTAGGCGCCACCGTCGTCCCAGGTGAGGTCGAGCGGATGCAGCGCGTAGTCGCTGTCGGCGCGCGGGTCGGCCCGATAGCTGTGGGCGATGTCAAGCAGCCGTATCTGCGCCAAGCCGCACCTCCTCGGGATTCCTGTCGAAGCGCGGCGCGCGGGCCAACCGACCCGCGGCATCGTAGCCGTAGAGTGCAGCGGGATCGAAGCGGAGCACCATGGTGCTGCCGATCTCGACCGCGTGGACGCCCTCGCGCTGCAGCATCACGGGCGCGCCGCCGTAAGAGCCGTGAACCAGCGTCTCGGAGCCGTTGATCTCGGCCAGATCGACCACCACGGGCAGGTCCACGGCGCCGGGGAACGGCATGGCCTTCATCTCGGCCGCGTGCAGCCCGAACGTGTAGCGCCCGGCGGGCAGGCTCGAGAGGCCGGCCGGAGCCGGGAAGGCCGCGCCGCCCTCCATCCGCACGACGCCGTCCGCGATGGCGCCGGAGAGGAGGTTCATCGGCGGATCGCTGATCAGGCGCGCGATCTCCAGCGTCTCGGGACGCCGGTACACGTCGAGCGCAGGCCCTTCCTGCAGCAGCCGGCCTTCGCGCAGCACGATCGTACGGCCCCCCAGCATGAGGGCTTCCAGCGGCTCGGTCGTGGCATAGACCACGATGCGGTTCCCCTGCCGGAACAGGTCCTTCATCTCGGCGCGCAGATCCTCGCGCAGCTTGTAGTCGAGGTTGACGAGCGGCTCATCGAGCAGGAGCAAGCGGCTGTCCGTCACCATGGCGCGGGCCAGGGCGGTGCGCTGCTGCTGGCCGCCGGACAGCTCCGCCGGCAGACGGCCGAGCAGCGGCGTCAGGCCGAGCCGTCCCGCCATGTCGCGCACGCGGGCCTCGATGGCGCCGCGCCCGTGGCCGCCGCGCACCCGCAGCGGCGACGCGATATTGTCGAAGACCGTGAAGTTCGGGTAGTTGATGAACTGCTGGTAGACCATCGACGCGCTGCGCTTGCGGACGTCGAGGCCGGTCACGTCACGGCCGTCGTCGAGGATGCGGCCGCCGGTCGGCCGGTCGAGCCCGGCCATCAGACGCATCAGCGACGTCTTGCCGGCCCGGATCGGCCCGAGCAACACGTTGATGGAGCCCGGTTCGAGCGCGAGGTCCAGCGGGAACAGGATGCGCTCGCGCCCGACGAGGCTCTCGACCTGGCGGAGTTCCAGGGTCATTCCGCGGCCCTCGCGTGCTGGCCGAGCACGGCGTCGAGCGCCGCGCCCGTGCCTTCGGGGACGTGAAGGCCGAGCTTCGAGCGGCGCCACAGGATGTCGTCGGCGGTCCGAGCCCATTCTTCGGCCACGAGGTAGTCGATCTCGCTCCGGGTGAGGCCGCCGCCGAAGTCCGGCCCGAGGTCGTCGAGGCTCGCGGCCTGCCCGAGGATCCGCTCGGCGCGGGTGCCGTAGGCGCGGGCGAGGCGCAGCGCCATCGGCTCCGGCAGGAACGGGAAACGGCGGCGGAACCCGGCCAGGAAGCGGTCGAAATCGGCGCCCGGCATGTCGCCGCCCGGCAACGGCGCCGTCGCGGTCCAGGCCGGGCGCATCCCCGGCAGGAAGGGGCCGAGCTTCTCCAAGGCGTGCTCGGCGAGGCGGCGCGACGTGGTGATCTTGCCGCCGAAGACCGACAGCAGCGCCGGCCGGCCGGCGCCGGCGTCGAGATCGAGCACGTAGTCCCGCGTGACCGTGCGGGCTTCGGCGGCGGCGTCGTCGTAGAGCGGGCGGACGCCGCTATAGGACCACACCACGTCGGCCGGCGCCACGGTCCTGCGGAAATACTTATTGACGAGGTCGCAGAGGTAGCGGGTCTCGTCGGCACCGATGGCGACGCGCGACGGGTCGGCATCGAAGGGCACCTCCGTGGTGCCGACCAGCGTGTAGTCGCGCTCGTAGGGGATGGCGAAGACGATGCGGCGGTCGTCGTTCTGCAGGATGAAGGCTTCGGGTCCCTCGTAGAGGCGTGGCAGCACGATATGGCTGCCCTTGATCAGCCGCACCTGCTTGGCGCTGTTGAGGCCGATGGCCTGGTGGAGCAGCTGCGTCACCCACGGGCCGGCCGCGTTGACCAGCGCCTTGGCCCGCACGGTCTCGGGCCGCCCGTCGGAATGCACGATGTCGCAGGACCAGGCCTCGGCGTCGCGGGACGCGTGGACGAGACGCGTGCGGGTCAGGATGCGGGCGCCGTGCTCGGCCGCGTCGCGCGCATTGAGCACCACCAGCCGGGCGTCCTCGACCCAGCAGTCCGCATAGACGAAGGCGCGGCGCAGGCCCGGCTTCAGGGCGGCACCGGCGGGATGCCGGTCGAGGCGGATCGAACGGGTCCCCGGCAGGGTGCGGCGCGATGCCAGGTGGTCGTAGAGGAACAGCCCGAGGCGAACCAGCCAGGCCGGGCGCAGGCCGCCCGCGTGGGGCAGGATGAAGTCGAGCGGCCAAATGATGTGGGGCGCGGTAGCGAGCAGGCGCTCGCGTTCGATCAGCGCTTCGCGCACCAGGCGGAATTCATAGGTCTCGAGGTAGCGCAAGCCGCCATGGATGAGCTTGCTCGAAGCCGAGGACGTCGCGCCGCCGAGGTCGCCCTGTTCGCAGAGCGTGACGGCGAGGCCGCGGCCTGCGGCATCGCGCGCGATACCGGCTCCGTTGATGCCCCCGCCGACCACGAGGAGGTCGACCGTCTGAGCGTGGGCCGCCGATGTCGCCAAACTTCCCCCCGTGCGGCCGGGCCGCTTCCTCGTCGACGTTCTCGCCGTTCGTTATCGAACATGGAAGCTACAGGAGGAAATGGCGCGTTCGCAACAGCAAACTTCCATGCTGGACGTCGAACCCGTCAATCCGCCCCGTTCGGTTCGGCCTTCGGGTCGTCCTTGGGGTCCTGCTCGGCGACATGGAGTTCGACGCCGACCTCGGTCATGACGCGCAGGATCGATTCGGGCGGGGCCTCGTCGGTGAACAGGGCATGCACGTCGGCGAGGCTGCCCATGCGGACCATGGCGGGGCGGCCGAACTTCGAGTGGTCGGCCGCGAGGAACACGCGGCGCGCGCTGGCCAGGATGGCCTGCGACACCCTCACCTCGCGGTAGTCGTAGTCGAGCAGCGTGCCGTCCCCGTCGATGCCGCTGATGCCCACCACGGCAAAATCCACCCGGAACTGCCGGATGAGGTCGAGCGTCGCCTCGCCCACCACCCCGCCGTCCCCGTTGCGCACGAGGCCGCCCGCCAGGATGATCTCGCAGTCGTCGCCCTGCATCAGCACCGTTGCGACGTTGAGGTTGTTGGTGACGACGCGCAGGCCATGGTGCCCGACGAGCGCCCGGGCCACCTCCTCCGTGGTGGTGCCGATGTTGAGGATCAGGGAGGCCCCGTGCGGGATGTGGCGCGCCACCATGCGGGCGATGCGACGCTTGGCCGAGTGCTGCAGCACCTGGCGGGCCGAATAGCCGAGGTTGCTGCCGCCCATCGGCGGGCCGGCACCGCCGTGGTAGCGATTGACGCGCCCCTCGTCGTAGAGGGCGTTCACGTCCCGCCTGATCGTCTGAGGAGTGACGCCGAACCGCTCGGCCAGGCTTTCGACGCTCAGGAACCCGCGTTGCGCCACGAGATCGACGATCGATTCGCGCCGCTGCAGCGCCACGGAGGCGGCTGAATTGTCGAGGCCCTTCAAGCGATCAATCCCCCTGTCCCGGACCGTCCGCCCGGCTTCGCCACCTCGGCCGCGACCGTTATCGAACACCGGTCGTCTTTCGTTCGAACACCGTTCCAAGCGGATTCTCGCCAAATCCACTTGCGTCGAGGATGCGAAGCGGCCTCGACGCCGCTGTGAAAGCGCGAAAGCCATGGTGGCTTTCCCCACACAAGGCTGCTTAGGCTCCTACACCACGCCGCAGCGACTGACAGCGGGGAGACGCGGCCGCCATGATCACCTTGAATATCGCCACCCGAAGCCTGTTCCCGACGCCGGTGGCCGCCGTGGCGACGCCGGGGGCCGAGGCGCGGAACGCCGCGCTGAAAGACGTCATCCTCGAACGCCAGCGCCTCATGCCGTCGATGCGGGCCTCGAACTCCGGGGGATGGCATTCGGATCGGGACCTCCTCGCCTGGGGTGGGACGGCCGCGGCCGAGGTCATCGAGATGGCGCGCGCGGTCGCCAACCACATGACGCGCGACCGCTCCGGCGGCGAGGTGCGGCCCGCCTGGATCATCACGGCCTGGGCCAACGTCAACGGCCCCGGCAACAGCAACTTCTGCCATTACCATCCCGGATCGTTCTGGTCGGGAACCTATTACGTCGACACGGGGGGCGACCCGGGGTCCCAGGAGCATGGCGGCGAGTTCGAGATGCTGGACCCGCGGGGCGCGGCTCCGGCGATGTTGGCCCCCACCCTGGCCTTCGCCGGAGAAGGCGGCGGGGCTGCCGGAGCGACCGAGAGCATCGAGCCGCGGGCAGGCTTGTTGTTTCTGTTCCCGTCATGGCTCCACCATCAGGTGAGAGCTTACAACGGGCAGGGAACGCGGATCTCCATCGCTTTCAACATGCGGATCTGAACGTCACGGCATCAACTGGCCGCCGTTGACCTCGATGATCTGCCCGGTGACGTAGCCCGACAGCGCTTCGGAGGCGAGGAACAGGTAGGCGCCGATGCAATGCTCCGGCCCGCCGACGAAGCCCATGGGGATCGTCTTGCGCTGCTGTTCGAGCTGGTCCGGACTCGTGTAGCGGTCGTGGAACGGCGTCGCGATCACGCCCGGCGCGACCGCGTTGACGCGGATGCGATCGCCGACGAATTCCTTGGCATGACCGCGCGTGATCGTGGACACGAAACCCTTGGCGGCGGCATAGAGGATCGCGCCGTTGCCGCCGCCGTTGCGGGCCGCGATCGAGGTCGTGTTGATGATGAAGCCGCCCTGCCGCTTGAGCCAGGGGTGGGCGGCACGGGTGGCAGCCAGGACCGAACGCGCGTTGAGGTCCATGACGCGGCGGTAATGTTCGTCGGTCATCTCGGCGGTCGGAACACGGCCCAGCATGCCGCCGGCATTGTTGATCAGCCCGTCGAGCTGCCCGAGGCGCTTGGCGCTTTCCTCCACGACGCGCTCGGTCGCGCCGTCCTGCGACAGGTCGCCTTGCACCAACATGGCGGTGCCGCCCGCGGCCGAGATGCCGTCGGCCAGGCTCGCGGCCTCGTCGCGGCTCGCGTTGTAGTGGATCGCCACCTTGGCGCCCTGTTGGGCGAAGGCGCGCGCCACGACGGCGCCGATCCCGGTCGACGCGCCGGTGATCAGCACGGCCTTGCCGGCGAGATCGGGAATCCTGACCGCTTCGGTCATGGCCTGCGTGTTCATGCTGTCCTCCCAGCTTCCTCGCTGCCCGCCAGCTTAAGGCTTACGGTGCCCGACGCACCCTTTAATTGCGCGAGCGGCTGCGTCGCGCTGTGACCTTGATCGCCAGATTGCACGCTCTCCCAGCGCCGTTTGACACTCTCCGAACGGCCGAGTCTGGTGGGTCTGCTTTCGGGTGATTAGATGGCAATAGCTGCCGTTGGCCCGCGCTCATTTGATGTTTGCGCACGGGTTGTTGCGCATCCCAGCGCCGGCTCGACCGTGATCTGCTTACGCACTGCTCGCTGTCCAGAAAACGGCCGTTTATCGAACACCCGCAACGTCCGGCTATGGGACCCTCAGAAGCGTTCACCGACCAACCTTTCGCTCTCGACCCAGAGAGCCCCGGCGTGTTCCGGATTCAGGGCATAGGAGCGGACGCCGGACTTTGCCGCGGGATCGTCGTCGATGTCGGCGACATGGCAGTCTTCACAGTACCGCGCGCCGACCTCGTCGGCCTGCGCCACGAACGCCGCCCATACCGCCGTCGCCGCGCCCTGAGCGGGCGACTTCCAGTCGAATGCTGATGCGGCCGAGGGTTGCGCTTCAATCATCTTGCGGGTGGTATCCGTCAGAACCGCGCCGGGATGAACCGCCGTCGCCCGCACACCGTTCGCTCTGTGCCGTTGATCGAACGCGACAGCGAAAAGGATGTTGGCGGTCTTGGAGCGGCGATAGGCCGTGAGCGGGTCATAGGGCGTGTGCTCGAAATTGGGGTCGTCCAGATCGACGTCGGCACCCCGGTGCCCAGCGGACGAGACCATGACGACGCGGCTGGCCGGTCCGAGTAAGCTTGCCGTCCGGTTGACGAGCACGAAATGACCGAGGTGATTGGTCGCGAACTGTGTCTCGAACCCGTCGGCGGTAGTTCCTTTGGGAACAGCCATCACCCCCGCATTAGCGATGATCGCGTCGAAGGGCCGCGCCGCGCCAATCAGCGCGTCGGTGCAGGCGCGGACGCTCCCCAGGGAGGCGAGATCGAGCTGTACGAGTCCAAAACTCCCTTTTCCGCGCGTTTCGTCGCGGACCCGCTCGGCGGCGCTCTGCGCCTTGTCGAGGTTGCGCGCCGCGCCGATAACATTCGCCCCACGCGCGACCAGTGCGCGAACGGTCTCCTCGCCCATGCCGGCCGAAACGCCGGTTACCAAAATGCGTCGGCCGCGTAGGTCGATACCTGCCAGCACTTCGTCAGTCGTCGTCGTCGCTCCGTATCGTGTCGCCGTGTCGCGCCTCGTCATCGGCTTGATCGCACTGTCATGGCTCAGTCCCGTCCAAATTTCCGGAGCTAAACGCCGGCCTCGACCGCCACCCCTTGTCGATAAGACACACGGATCGGTCTGTTGGATCCAGCGGAAGTGCTTCCCATACGGCTATTTCGCTAAGGACTTCATGAACGCGACGAGGCGGATCACGTCATTTGGAACCAGCCGGCCAATCGCTCGGCTTGAATAGACGGCGCTGACCACGGCTCCGTCCGGGGCCAGCACGAAGCCCGTATTTTCCAAGAAATGTCCGCGCACCGGATGTTGGTTTCGGCAGGCACCCGTCGCGGCCGTGATCGTTTCGATTTGGGCGGAGTGACCCATCTTGAATGGGATGTGGTGCTTGGCGACGAAATCCTTGGTTGACGCTCCGTCATCGACTGAGAAGGCCACGACCTTGATGCCGTCATTTGCGAGCGCTTCTGTTGCGTCTGCAAAAGCCGCCATCTGATCATTGCAGAATGGGCACCAGTGCCCGCGGTAGACCAGTATGACGCCGTAGTTGCCAGCGAGATGGCGCGGCAGATTGAGGACGCCACCGCCGATGGCGGGAATTTCAAGGTTGGGAAAGATTTGATCGTTCTGGAGCAGAGGCACGGGATCTCCTTCAATATGGACTTGACGGTCCACTTCTGAAGAGGCACGAGTGGACTGTCAAGTCCAGTTTTTGAGGTCGCACAATGCCTAGGAGCACTCACTCAAAGCCGAGGCCTTTGACTACACGAGGGGCGGCGACCAAGTTGCGGATTGTAGAAGCCGCCGCCAGCCTTGCTTATGTGACCGGCGCGGGACGGATGAATCTCGACGAGGTGATGGAGGCCAGTGGGACCAGCAAGTCGCAACTTTACCATTACTTCGAAGACAAAGATGCACTCGTGCGCGAGGTGATCGGTCTCCAAACGAATCGCGTCCTTCAAGCCAACGCCGTTCACCTTGACTGCCTCGACTCCTTTCAGGCCTTACGCGCGTGGCGCGACGTAATGGTCGCCGCGAATCGGGCAGGAGGCGGAATCGGTGGCTGCCCGATCGGATCACTCGCCAACGAACTCGCCGCTCAGTCGGAGGACGCCCGGAACCTTCTTGTCGAGAGCTTTGAGGCTTGGAGCAGGATTATAGAAACTGGTTTGGTTCGGATGAAGGAGCGCGGTCGGATTGTTCCGTCCGCTGACACGGAAGCGATCTCCATTGCCGTGCTTGCCGCAATCCAGGGCGGCATTCTCCTGTCAAAAACGGCGCGCAATTCCAAGCCTCTGGAACTGGCCTTCGATATGGCACTCGCTCACATCGAGCGTCATGCGGTCTGAGCGAAGCGCCTTTAAGATCGAGCTGTCGCCAGCAAAGTTGGGAACGCAAGGCGGAGGGCGTCTGTTCTCGCACCGGTTCCGATCGAAGTTCGGTCGAGCGCCACGCGACGTAGCCATCGGGACGGATCAGTGCGGCTCCCACCGGGCTAGCCGTCGGTCAAACATGGTCTGCTGTTCAGAAAACGGACGTTTGTTAAACAGCCGGGACTTCCTGAACGGGCGGCAGCTTTCAGGAAGTCGGTAGCCGATGCCGACGGCGTACATTGGGTCGACTCCAGAAGCTCAGGCGGCTTTGCCCGCGCTCGCCGTTGCGACTTCGGACTTCCCCCCGCGCTGCACCGAGCGGTCGGCGAGCAGCGCCGCGATCAGGGCGGCAATGAAGGCCGCCGCCGTCATGGCGGCTCTCGCCGCCGAAAAGCTGCCCGCCCGGTCCCGGATGACGCCCTCAGAGCCCACGGACCACCGCCGCGACCTCGGTCAGAATGCCGCCCCGGCTCGGCCCGCGGGTGCATTCGCCGAGGCGCCGGCCGAACTTGGCCGAACGCCGGTCTCTATCACCCCGCCTCCGCGGTCCGCACCCCGCCGAGATAGGCGGCCCGGATGTCGTCGTTGGCCCATAGCACCTCGGGCGCGCCGCTGAGAACCAGCCGGCCGGTCTCCAGCACGTAGCCGCGATCCGCCACCGACAGGCCCATGCGGGCGTTCTGCTCGATGAGGAACACGGTGGTGCCGCGGCGGCGGACCTCGGCGATGATCTTGAACACCGCCTGCACGATGACGGGCGCCAGCCCCAGCGAGGGTTCGTCGAGCAGCAGCAGGCGCGGCTTCGCCATCAGGCCGCGGGCCAGGGCCACCATCTGGAGCTGGCCGCCCGACAGCATCCAGCCGAGCGCGTCGACGAAGGGGCGGATGTCGGGGAAGAGGTCCAGCATGGCGTCGGCCTCGGCCCCGATCTGGCGCTTCGACAGGCCGCTGCGGTTCGAGGCGCCCAGCATGATGTTCTCGCGCACCGTCAGACCGGGGAAGATGCGCCGCCCCTCGGGCACGTGGGCGATGCCGCGGCGCACGATCTCCTCGGGACCGAGGCCGCGTAGCGAGCGGCCCTCGAACAGGATCTCGCCCGCGGCCGGACGCACCAGGGCCGAGATGGCTTTGAGCGTGGTGGACTTTCCGGCGCCGTTGGAGCCCAGCAGCGTCACGACCTCGCCGGCTTCGACCGACAGCGAGAGCCCGCGCACGGCCTCGATCTCGCCGTAGCGCACCGTCAGGTCCTGGAGTTCGAGCAGCGCCATCGCGGGCCGTCAGGCCGGCGCCAGGTCGGACTGCAAGCCGGCGCCGCCAGCCAGACTGATGTCGCCGGGCGACACCGCCTCCTCGCCCAAATAGGCCGCCACCACGGCGGGCTCGCGCAGCACCCCGGCAGCCTCGCCGTCGGCGATGCGGCGGCCGAAGTTCAGCACCGTGATGTGCTGGGCCACGTCGCGCACCAGCGTCATGTCGTGGTCGATGATCAGGATGGTCAGACCTTTCTGCCCCATGCGCCGCAGCAGCGCCGTCAGCGCGAGCTTCTCGCTGCCGTTGAGGCCTGCGGCGGGCTCGTCGAGCAGCAGCAGCGTCGGGTTGCCGGCGAGCGCCCGGGCGATCTCGATCAAGCGCTGGTGCCCGTAGGAAAAGCCCGCCACGGGCTCGTCGGCCCGGGCCTCGAGCCCGACGAAGGCGAGGGCCGCGCGCGCGCGCGCCTCCAGCACGGCCCGGCCCGGTCCGACGGCGTGGTTGCCGGGCCGTTCGGCCCCCACCACCACATTGTCGAGTGCGCTCATCGAGCGGAACAGGCGGATGTTCTGGAAGGTGCGGCCGAGCCCCGCGGCGGCCCGCTCGTGGGGTGCCAGCCGGGTAATGTCGCGACCGTCGAGGCGGATGCGCCCCGCCGTCGGGCGGTAGAGCCCGGACAGCATGTTCAGCGTCGTGGTCTTGCCCGAGCCGTTGGGGCCGATCAGGGCGTGGACGCCGCCGCGCTTCACCTCGAAGTCGATGTCGTCGACGGCCTTGAGGCCGCCGAAATGCTTCGACAGTCCCTCGACGGCCAGCGCCGGAGCCTCGGCGGCCTCGTCCTGCGACAGCGTCAGCTCGCCGGCCGCCGCGGGGCCGCGGGCCAGGCGCCGCACGCGGCCCATCTGCTGAGTCGCGAAGCCCCAGATGCCGGCCGGCATGAACACCACGATCAGGATCACGGCGACGCCGTAGATGGCGAGGTAGAGCCCCGGCACCTCCTTGAGGAATCGCAGCCATTCGGGCAACAGGACGAGAAGGGCCGTGCCGATCACGGCACCTACGGGCGAGCCGACGCCGCCGAGCAGCGCCATGGTCAGGAAGATGATGGATTCCGCGAAGGTGAACTGGTCCGGGCTCACATAGGCGAAGCCGCCCGCGAAGAGGCCGCCGCCGAGCCCCGCCAGCAGCGCGCCGATGGCAAAGGCCAGAACCTTGGTGCGGTAGACGTCGACCCCGACGACGCCGGCCGCGAGTTCGTTGTCGCGCACCGCCCGCATGGCCCGGCCGAGCCGCGTGTCGGGCATGCGCCAGACCGCGTAAGCCACCGCCCCCAGCACCACGAGGCAGAAGGCGAGGTAGCGCTGCCCGTCCGTGAAGGGCACGGGCCGGGCGATGTTGGGCACGCCGTCGGGTCCGTGCGTCACCGGGATCCAGTTGACCAGGACGAGTGTCAGGATCTGCTGGAAGCTGATCGTCACCATGGCGAGGTAATGACCGCCGAGTCGCAGCGTCGAGGCGCCGAGGAACCCGCCCAGCACCAGCGCGGCCGCGAGGCCGCCGGCAAGGCAGAGCCAGAAGCTCAAGCCGAGCGCCGTCGTTCCGAGCCCCACCGCATAGGCCCCGATGCCGAAGAACGCGGCCTGGGCGAGGTTGATCTGGCCGCAGAGCCCCAGCACCACCGTGAGGCCGATGACCGCGATCGCATAGGTGGTGGCCTGCATCAGGATGTTGAGCAGGTAGCCGCTGAGCGGCACCGAGGCGGCCAGCGCGGCCCCCGCCAGCACCAGCACCGCGTAGCCGAGCGCGCCGAGCGACAGGCCGGGCCGGACCTCGCCGGACTGCGCCACGGACATCAGGCTTTCTCCGCGACGCGTTCGCCGAACAACCCTTGCGGCCGCACGATCAGGAACATCACGAGGACGATGAAGCCGAAGGCGTCCTTGTAGGGCACCGAAATATAAGCGGCCCCGAAGGTCTCGATGACGCCGAGCGCGAGGCCGCCCACGATGGCGCCCGCGACGTCGCCGAAGCCGCCTATGATGGTGGCGGCGAAAGCCTTCAGCGCGATGCTGGCCCCCATCTGGATCGACACGAACAGCACGGGCGCCACCAGGATGCCGGCGATGCCGCCGAGAACGGCGCTGTACACGAAAGTCAGCATGATCATGCGGCCGACCGGGATGCCGAGCAGCGAGGCCGTCTCCTTGTCCTGCGAGGTGGCCTGCAGCTTCTTGCCGAGCAGCGTATGCTCGAAGAACCAGTACTGGAACGCCACCAGCACGGCCGTGACCGCGATGATGAGCAGGTATTGGCTGTCGAGGAACACGCCGCCGATCTGGATCCCCTGCGTCTCGAACCAGCCCGGCAGCACCTGCGGCTGCGGCCCGTAAAGCGCCAACGTCGTGTTGGCCAGGAAGATCGAGGCCCCGATGGTCGAGATGATGACGGGCAGATAGCTGCGATGTCGCAGCGGGTAGTAGACGCCGAGGTTGAACAGCGCGCCCAGCAGCGCCATTCCGCCGAGCGCCGCCAGGAAGGAGAGCCAGTAGGGCCAGCCGAGGTCGACCGCGAACACCACCATCAGGAAAGCCGCCACCATGGAGAACTCGCCTTGCGCGAAGTTCACGACATTGGTGGCCCGGAAGATCAGCACGAAGCCGAGCGCCACGAGCGCGTAGACGGCGCCGATGCCGATGCCGGTGAACAGGAGTTGGAGGACGAGGTCCACGCTGCGGTCCCGGCCGTCAGTCCTGGAAGTCGACGCGCTTGGTGAAGGACATCTTGCCCTTCTCGTTCTGCACGACGTTGTAGCCGTGCAACCCGTCGCCGTTGGCGTCGAAGTCGTAGGTGCCCTCGGCCCCCGCGACCCCCTTCACGGCCAGGATGGCGGTGCGGATCGCGCCGGGATCGGTCTTGCCGGCCGCGTTGATGGCCTTGGCCAGCACCGTGACGGCGTCGTAGGTCCAGGACGACTGGTTGTCGGGCTCGAGCTTGTAGGTGTCGCGGTAGAGCTTGCCGAAGGCCCGGGCGGCGTCGCTCGAATCCTCGGCGTAATCCGCGACCCCGTAGGTGCCGTAGAGCGCCGGGCCGGCGAGCTTCAGCGCCGTGACGTTGGTGATCGACGGCGAGCCGACCCAGGGGATCGTGACGCCGAGCTGGCGCAGTTGCCGGGCGAAGATGCCGAGGTCGTTCTCGAAGGTGAAATAGGAGCCGATCACGTCGGCGCCGGACTGCCGGATGGCCAGCACCACGGGGGTGAAGTCCTGGCTCTGGTTGGTGTAGCCCTGGTCGAGTGCCACCGTCGCGCCGCTCTTGCCGAGCGCCTCGTTCAGCGCCTTGCCGCCGCTGGCGCCGAAGGCGTCGGTGGAATGGACCACGGCCCATTTCTTCTTGCCGAGCGGGCCGATGCCGAAATCGGCGATCACACGGGCCGAATAGCTGTCGTTCGGGCGGAATCGGAACAGCCACGGGTTACCCATGTGGGTCAGCACCGGATCGGTGCCGCCGAAGCAGACGGGCTTCGCGGTTTTCAGGATGTCTGGCGCCATGGCGTGGTTCTGGGTCGAGCGGATCGACCCCAGGAAGGCCACGATGTCGGGCTGGCTCGCCAGCTTCGAGAAGGCCAGCACGGCGCCGGGATTGGTGGTCTGGTCGTCCTCGGTGACGAGTTCCATCGGCCTGCCCAGCACGCCGCCGGCCTTGTTGACCGCATCGAGCGCGAGCTTGGCGCCGTCGAGCGCGAAACGCCCCGCGTCCGCCCCCGGTCCCGTCACGGGCAGCACCATGCCGACCCGCAGGGTCGGGCCGTCCACGGCCGAAGCCATCCGCGGCATCACCTGGCTCGCCGCCGCCCCGGCCAAGCCGCCGAGCACGCTCCGTCGCGTCAACCTCATGGACGACCCCTCCCCGCTTCGCCGGTATCTATCCGACCCCGCGCCGATTGGACATCGGCGGCGGAGGGATGTCCAGGGGGGATTTCGCGGGAGTGGAGATGGGGGTGGTTGAGGGTGGGGAGGTAGAGCGCGAGATGGGGGGGATTGCGGGAGTTCGCGCAAGCGATTCGAACTTCTGTAAAGCGCGAGAAGCGAAACCGGTCGGGTGGCTGAGAGCGGACCCTCAGCTTTTCGCATTGAGGACGTTCAGCGAATGCGAGGCTTCATCCGAGGCTAGCCATCCGCTACTATGCCGAAGTGGCACCTCTGGAAATCGCCGATGGTTCAAACCAGCTACAACCCCGCCCTCGTGGCCCTTTCGATCGCCATCGCGATCTTCGCGGCCTACACCGCGCTGGACTTAGGGAACCGCGTCCGGGATGCGGCGCCAGCACTCCGCTGGTCGTGGGTGGCCGGAGCCTCCCTGGCCATGGGCGGCGGGATCTGGTCGATGCACTTCGTCGGCATGCTCGCCTTCGACATGGCGATGCCCGTGACATACGGGGTGGGACTCACGGTCGCTTCTTTCCTGATCGCGCTTGGTGCGACCGGAGCGGCTTTCGCGTGGGTCAGTCGTCGGGATGCGCGTCCTCGGGACGTGCTTGTGAGCGGTCCCTTAATGGGCCTGGGCGTCGCGGCGATGCACTACACGGGCATGGCAGCGATGCGCATGCCAGGCAGCCTGATTTACAGCCTTCCCATCGTCGCGGGGTCGGTGCTTATAGCCGTCACCGCTGCGACGGCCGCCCTGTGGCTCACCTTCCGAAAAAGCGACGTCTGGCAGAAGCTGCTGGCGGCCGGCGTCATGGGATTAGCCGTGGCCGGCATGCACTACGTCGGTATGGCCGCCGCCACATTCAGCGATGACCTGCACGGCACAATGCCGGATGTAGGGACGATGGCCGTGGGGCAGCAGAACCTCGCCCTCTACGTGGCCGGCACGACCTTCCTGATCCTGTTCCTGGCCATGCTCGCGTCGTCTTTGGATCAGCAGCGCACGCAAGGCGCTCTGCGGGCCAGCGAAGAACGCTTCCGCGCGGCCGTCGAGGCGGTCGGCGACGTTATTTGGACCAATGACGCCAGCGGCGAGATGCGGGGACGGCAGCCTGACTGGTCGAAGTTCACCGGCCAGTCCCAGGCCGAGTACGAAGGTTTCGGCTGGTCCAAGGCGATCCATCCCGAGGAGGTCGAGCCGACCATCGTCGCCTGGAACGAAGCCGTGGCCGGCCGCCGTACCTTTCTCTTCGAGCACCGCGTCCGCCGCCATGACGGGGAGTATCGCCTCTTCTCTGTTCGTGCCGTCCCTTTGCTCGATGCGGAAGGTGCCATCCGTGAGTGGGTCGGGGTGCACGAAGACATCACGGAACGCCGCGAGTTCGAGCAGACGCTCCGGCTCGCACGGGACGAGGCTTTGGAGGCCAACCTCGCCAAGAGCACCTTCCTGGCTAACATGAGCCACGAACTGCGGACCCCGCTGTCGGCCATCATCGGCTACAGCGAGATGATGGCGGAGGAGATCGCCGATGGTTGCGAATCAAAGGATCTGGCCGCCGACATGCGAAAGGTCGAGAGTAACGCCCGCCATCTGCTCGGCCTGATCAACGATGTGCTCGACCTCAGCAAGGTCGAGAGCGGCAAGATGGACGTTTACGCAGAGACGTTCGAAATCGAACCGATGGTGCGGGAGCTAGCGACAACGATGCACAGCCTGATCGGCAACAAGGGCAACCGGCTCGACCTGCAGCTTGCACCGGGCCTAGGCGAAATGAACTCTGACCTGACGAAGGTCAAGCAGGTGCTGCTCAACCTGCTCAGCAACGCCACGAAGTTCACGAATGGCGGCACGATCACGCTCGCAGTTTCGCGCGAGGCTCGGCCCCAAGGCGGCCTTGTGAGGTTCCGCGTCTCGGACACGGGGATCGGAATGACCGAGGAGCAACTCGCCAAGCTGTTCCAACGCTTTCAGCAGGCGGACGCCTCAACGACCCGGCGGTTCGGCGGCACGGGCTTGGGGCTGTCCCTGACCAAGGCTTTCGCCGACCTGCTCGGCGGCGGCGTGACGGTCGAGAGCGTGCCGAACCAGGGCAGCAGCTTCATCCTCGACCTCCCCTCGACCTTCTCTCTGCCGATGGCTCACAATCCCGACAATGCGGGTGAGTCCCAGGACGATGGCGGCGACCTCATCCTGGTCATCGACGACGATGCGGATCAGCGTGCGCTGATGACGCGCTTCCTCAATCGCGAAGGCTTTCGCGCCCGTACCGCCGCGGATGGAGAGACCGGACTGACGATGGCCCGTGACCTGAGGCCTCGCGCGATCCTTCTCGACGTGATGATGCCGGGCGTGGATGGATGGTCGGTGTTGAGCGCCCTCAAGGAAGACGAAGATCTCGCCGGCATCCCCGTCGTCATGGTGACCTTCGTCGAGCAGCGAGCCCTGGCCGCCTCGCTCGGGGCAGCCGACTATGTGCTCAAGCCCGTCCGGTGGGACCGATTCAAAGCCGTCATGGACCGCTTTCGACCCCACGCGACCGACGTGCTGATCATTGACGATGACGTCGACGCCAGGGCCCGCATTCGGGCCAGCCTTGAGCGAGACGGATGGTCGGTGGCGGAGGCCGAGAACGGGCTCGACGCCCTAACCCAATTGGAGTCGCACACGCCGGGCATGGTGCTACTGGACCTCACGATGCCTGTGATGGACGGCTTCGAGTTCCTGAAGCGCATGCGGGGGAGGTCGGAATGCTACGACATTCCGGTGATCGTCCTCACCGCGCTCGACCTCTCCCGCGAGGATCGACGCCGCCTCCAGGGGGCCAGTCAGATCCTCAATAAGGGCGATGTCAGCATGCGCTCGTTGGCCGAGCGCCTTCATGGCTTCGCCGAAATCGGGAGGGCTGCCTGATTGCCGCACCTCTGCAAATGCTGCAGATGGCCCCTGGCAGGAATTCCGCGACTCCAGCCCAGCCGACCTTGCGGATATAGCGTAGAGCCGAGTTAAAGCACGAGGAATAGATCGAGGCGATGGCGGCCCGCGTCGAGGACAGCGCTGACCGGCGCACGGACTTGGCCGCCAACGCAAAAACTCAGATGCGGGACGACAATCGCCATGGCCGGCCTCCCCGCCGATTCATGGCTTAAAAAACTAATTATCTGCCCGTTGAAGGAAATCCGGAGATTCGATCATCCGAATTCTATCACCCGATCGGCGCGCCACAGCCGAGCACGCTGCCCGCAAGCGGACATTCTGACGGTCTGAAAAGGGTCGGCATTGCTGGTTCGGCCGTGATCGTGGAAATGAGGCAACAGGCTGGCGGCAGCGGCAGAAGTGATCTTCTTCCCGCCACCGCTCCTGCTCGCCGCCGGGCAGCGCCGCCGCGGTTCCCTCCAGCATCGACCACCGCCCAGTTCCCCCGCTAGCCCCCTCCCCAGGTGAAGCCGCGCCCGCTACGCTCGCGGACACCACCACGCACACAAGGGAACCCCATGCTGATCGCCGCCGCGCGCCTCCAGGCCTTCGTGCGGGACGTGTTCCTGCGCGAGGGCTGCTCCTCGCCCGAGGCCACGCGGATCGGGCGCTACCTCGTGGCCGCCAACCTCGCGGGGCACGACAGCCACGGGGTCATCCGGGTGCCGCGCTACCTGGGCTGGCTGCGGGACGGGACCGTCAAGGCCGACCGGGCGCCCGAGCTCGTCAGCGACAGCGGCAGCTTCGCGCTCGTCGACGCCCATTACGGCTTCGGCCAGACGGCCGGGCCTTTCGCGGTGGAGCTCGGCATCGCCAAGGCGGCGCAGCACGGGGTCGCGATCGTGGCGCTGCGCCATGCGGGCCATCTCGGGCGCATCGGCGAATGGGCCGAGCAGGCGGCCGAGGCCGGCCTCGTGTCGGTGCATTTCGTCAACGTGTCGGGCAGCCTGCTGGTGGCGCCGTTCGGGGCGGTCGAGCGACGCTTCTCGACCGCCCCTTTCGCGGCCGCGGTGCCGGTGCCGGGCGGGCCGCCGGTGGTGCTCGATTTCGCGACCTCGCTGGTCGCGGAAGGCAAGGTGCTGGTTGCCTCCCAGGGCGGCAAGCCCCTGCCCCCGGGCAGCCTCATCGCGCCCGACGGGCAGCTGAGCCAGGACCCCGCGACGCTCTACGGCCCGCTGCACGGATCGGGCGTGCGCGACCGGGGCCTCGGGGCGATCCGCGCCTTCGGCGAGCACAAGGGCTCGGGCCTCGCCCTAATGTGCGAGCTGCTGGCCGGCGCCCTCACGGGCTCGGGCACCGCCGGTCCGTCGCCGAAGCGCTTCTGCAACGGAATGCTGTCGATCTACATGACGCCGGCGCTGTTCGGCTCCGCGGACGGCTTCGCGGCCGAGACGCGGGCCTACCTCGATTTCGTCGCGTCGGCCCGTCCGGCCGATCCCGACGGCACGACGCTGCTGCCCGGCGAGCCCGAACGCCTGTCGCGCGCGCGGCGCCTCGCGGAGGGCGTGCCGCTCACCGACGAGGTCTGGGCGGCGCTCCGCGAGGCGGGACTGCCACACGGGATCGAGGCGGAGCGCTACCGTGCGGGCTCCGCGCCTGGGGGTCGATGACGGCGAGCATTGCCGCTGAGCTTCCGCCCCCCGTGGTCGAACGCTCAGCGCGGAGCGCGCTTGGCCAGGATACGCTGCAGGGTGCGGCGATGCATGTTGAGCCGGCGCGCCGTCTCCGAAACATTGCGGCTGCAGAGTTCGTAGATGCGTTGGATGTGCTCCCACCGCACACGATCGGCCGACATGGGGTTTTCGGGGACTTCCGCCTTGTCGTGGCGGGTCGCCATCAGGGCGCCGTAGATCTCGTCGGCGTCGGCCGGCTTCGCCAGGTAGTCGAAGGCCCCGAGCTTCACCGCCGTCACGGCCGTGACGATGTTGCCGTAGCCGGTCAGGATGATGGCGCGGGCATCCGGCCGCTTGGCCTTCAACTCGGACATGATATCGAGGCCGTTGCCGTCGGCGAGCCGCATGTCGATGATCGCATAGGCGGGCGCGCGATGCTCGATCGCGCTCAGGCCCTCGGCCACCGACTCGGCCGCTTCCACCTGGAAGCCCCGGCTCTCCATAGCGCGCGAAAGGCGCGTCAGGAAGGGCTTGTCGTCATCGACGATCAACAGCGACCCGTCGCCGTGGAGGCGCTCCGATTCCGCACCGGACGTGCTTTCCAGGTTCATGCTTGATCCCTCACCATGCCGCGACGGACCACCCTGCCGCAGCCTCCCAGGGGGCGGACAACATTCGGCTCGACCGCGTTCCACGCGAGGCCACTCCGATGTCGTCCGGCCGTGTCGCGTTCTATGTAATGCGGAGATCAGAACAGAACAGGGGAGCGGCGGCCCACGCCCGTCCCGCCACGCCTGGTGTCGCGTTCGAAGCTGGAGCGGGACCAGGAGACGGTGACGACCGCGCCGGTGTGCGGCGTGGATGCGTTGGACATCGTGACGACCGCACCCGAGCGTTCCAGGAGGGTCTTGGCGATGAACAGGCCGAGGCCCAGCCCCGACCCCGCTTCGGACTTGGCCCGGCGCCCCGACCCTCGGCTCGTCACATAGGGTTCGCCGAGCCGCGACACGATGTCGGCCGCGAAACCCGGTCCGTCGTCGTTGATCGTCACCGTGACCCGGTCGCGCGTCCAGCGGGCATCGATCTGCACGGCATGCCGGGCGAAATCCACCGCGTTCTCGACGAGGTTGCCGAGCCCGTAGAGAATACCCGGATTGCGGGTGCAGAACGGCTCGGCGTCGGCGCCCTGCGGCGTGACCGTGACGGTGACGCCGAAATTGCGCTGCGGCCCGACCACATCCTCGAGCAGATGGCTGAGGCTCATCTCCTCGAGCGGCCCCGCGGCTTCGGTGCCGAGCGACGTCAACTTGGCCAGGATGGCGCGGCACCGTTTGGCCTCCTGATCGAGCAGCCGGATATCGTCGGCGATCGTGCGGACCTCGATCGTGGCGCCCGCCTTGGCCAGGACGCCGAGCGTCTCCTTCAGCACCAGCGTGATGGTGGCGAGCGGCGTCCCGAGTTCGTGGGCGGCCGCGGCCGCGAGGCCGTCGAGCTGCGTCAGATGCTGCTCCCGCGCCAGCACGAGTTCGGTCGCGACCAGGGCGTCCGAGAGCTGCCGCGCCTCCTCGGCGACGCGCGACGCGTAGACGCCGATGAACCCGACGCCGAGCACCACGGCGCACCAGATGCCGGCGCTGAACAGGAAGGGCAGACGCATCTCCTCGCCCGGATGCCATGGGAGGGGCAGATGCCAGCGCACCAGCAGGCTCGCCGCCACCACGGTCAGGCCACCCAGCAACAGGGTCCGCATCGGCGACAGCGAGGCCGCCGAGATCATCACCGGCGCCAGGAACAGCATGGAGAACGGGTTCTCGAGCCCGCCCGTCAGGAACAGCAGGGCCGACAGTTGCACGAGGTCGTAGCCGAGCAGCAGGGTCGCGGGGCGGTCCTCCAGGCGATGGGTCACGGGCAGCCCTAGCCGCAGCCCGATGTTGACGACGGCCGAGAGGCCGATCACGAGGAGGCACCAGCCGATGGGCAGCGGAAAGCCGAGGGCGTAGCGCGTGAACAGCACGGCCGTGGCCTGCCCGGTCAACGCCAGCCAGCGCAGGCGCGACAGAGTGTTGACCCGCAGCCGCCGGGCGGGCCTGCCGAGGTCGATGGCGGTCAGGTCGGGCATGAGGAACGCTGACTCCAGTGGCCGCCGCCGCCCGCGGCCGCCGCAGCGGCGCTTATAGCCGGATCCGTCACGCCTCGGTGGGTCCGCGCGCTTTTGCCCACCGATGCCGACAGGCGTTTCGGTTCGGCACCCGGCGCCATCTCGTCTATAAGGCCGGCGATATGAATGCGATCCCAGCCCCACCGGCCCCCACCGCGGCATCTGGCACGCGCCCGTCCGCCGCGCGCCCGTCCACGACCCGGGCCTCGCGGCCTGCCATCGCGCTGCGCCAGCTGACGAAGGTCTACAACGGCGCAGCCGCGGTCGACGGCCTCACCCTGACGATCGAGCCGGGCTCGATCTGCGGGCTCCTCGGCGGCAACGGCGCCGGCAAGACCACCACGATCGGCATGATCATGGGGCTCATCCTTCCGACGTCCGGTCGGGCCGAGGTGCTGGGCGCCGACATGGCGACCGACCGCCATCGCGTGCTCGGCCGCATGAACTTCGAGAGCCCCTATGTCGACATGCCGCATCGGCTGACGGTCCGGCAGAACCTCGACATCTTCGCGCGCCTCTACGGCATTCCGGACCGCCACGCCCGCATGGCCGACCTCGGCCGACAACTGGCGCTGGACGCGTTCCTCGATCGGCCGGCCGGCCGCCTCTCGGCCGGGCAGAAGACCAGGGTGGCGCTCGCCAAGGCGCTGCTCAACCGTCCCGAGGTGCTGCTGCTCGACGAGCCCACGGCCTCGCTCGACCCCGACACGGCCGACTGGGTCCGTACCATGATCGAGGACTATCGCCGCGACCGCGGCGCCACGATCCTGCTCGCATCCCACAACATGGCCGAGGTGGACCGGCTCTGCGACCGCGTCGTCATGCTCAAGGCGGGACGCCTCGAAGCCGATGGGTCGCCCGCCGAACTGCTGCGTCGCTTCGGCCGCACCACGCTCGAGGACGTGTTCCTCGACGTGGCCCGCGGGATCCCCACGGAAATGCCCGCTTCGATGGGGTCGGCTTTCGGTTCTAACACAGGCCCATGACGTGAAGCCGTCGTTTCCGCGGGAGCCCTGGCACGGGCGGCGGCGCGGCGCGCCAGGAAAGCGGGACGGCCCCTGATGATGTCCGAGCGTCTCGCCTTCTCGCCCGCCCGGGTCGCCGCCATGGTGACGCGCTATTCCTACCTGCTGCGCTCGTCCTGGCCGAGGCTGCTCGACCTGCTGTATTGGCCGACCGTGCAACTCGTCACCTGGGGCTTCATCCAACGCTTCGTCGGCAGCGCGGCTGCGGCCGGCGGCAACACGGGTCGGCTCGCGGTCGGGGCCGGGACGCTCATCGGCGCCGTGATGCTGTGGGACGTGCTGTTCCGCGGGCAGCTCGGCTTCTCGCTGTCATTCCTGGAGGAGATGCACTCGCGCAATGTCGGCAACCTGTTCATGAGTCCGCTGCGCCCGCTCGAATTCGTGGCGTCGCTGATCGTCATGAGTCTCATACGGCTCGCCATCGGGGTGGTGCCGGTGACCGGGCTCGCGGTGTGGTTCTTCGGCTTCAACCTGTGGACGCTGGGGCTCGCGCTCGGGGCCTTCTTCGCCAATCTCGTGCTCACGAGCTGGAGCATCGGCCTCCTGGTCTCGGGGTTCTTGCTGCGCCACGGGCTCGGGGCCGAGGAACTGGCCTGGAGCTTCATGTTCCTGCTGCTGCCGCTCTGTTGCGTGTATTATCCGGTCGGCGTGCTGCCGGCCTGGTTGCAGGCCGTGTCCTGGGCGCTGCCGCCCACCTATGTGTTCGAGGGGCTGCGGGCGGCGCTCAACGACCACGTCTTCCGCGCCGACCTGATGTGGCACGCCCTCCTCATCAACGCCGTCCTGTTCGCCGCGAGCACGGCGGCCTTCCTGTGGTTCGTGCGCCAATCCCGCGTGGCCGGGACGCTGCTGCAGATGGGCGAGTGATCCAGGCTCTGTCCGGATTCACCCAACTGGCCTGCAGCCGTTGTCGTGCTTCGCGCCAAGGCCTATGTCGAAGCTGTGTGAAACCGGCTCGCCCAGGCGGGCCACCCGCCTCGACGAGGTTCCGATCCAATTGTGCAAGCAGGGCCGATGAAGATCTCCTATCCCGCTTTCGAGATGACGCATCTCGCCCTGGCGCCGGCGCGCGCCATGTCGGATGCGACGCGGCTCTTCTTCAAGAACCCCCTCAATCCCTGGAGCTATACCCCGTTCGGCCGCAATGCCGCGGCCTCGGCCGAGCTCTTCGAGCGCATGACGCGCCGCTACGGCAAGCCGGTGTTCGGACTGGATCACACCACGGTCGATGGCAACAGCCTGCCCGTCACCGAGACGGTGGTCTGGGAGCACCCGTTCTGCAAGCTGCTGCATTTCGTCAAGCACGACGATGCGGGCCTGGCGCCCCGATCGAGGATGCTGGTCGTGGCGCCCATGTCGGGGCACTATGCGACGCTGCTGCGCGGCACCGTCGAAGCCCTGCTGCCGCATTTCGACGTCTTCGTCACCGATTGGTCCGATGCCCGCATGGTGCCGGCGGCATTGGGAAAATTCGATCTCGACGACTACATCGATTATCTGATCCGCATGATGCGCTTCCTGGTTCAGGACGGCGTTCCGGTCCATACGCTCGGCGTCTGCCAGCCTGCCGTCCCGCTCATCATCGCGGTGGCCCATATGGAGGCGGCAGGCGACGCCCGGCACCCGGCCTCGATGACGCTGATGGGCGGCCCCATCGACACGCGCTGCAGCCCGACGGCCGTGAACCAAATGGCCGAGCAGCGCGGCACCGAGTGGTTCCGCCGGAACTGCCTCGCGACCGTGCCGTTCCCCTATCCGGGCATGGGCCGCGAGGTCTACCCGGGCTACCTGCAGCTCTCGGGCTTCATGGCCATGAACATGGACCGGCACGTCCAGGCCCATACCGACATGTTCCACCATCTGGTCTCGGGCGACGGCGAACCTGCCGAGAAGCATCGCGAGTTCTACGACGAATACCTGGCCGTGATGGACCTGACGGCCGAATATTACATGCAGACCATCGAGCAGGTGTTCGTGCGGCAATCGCTTCCCAAGGGCGAGTTCGTGTACGCCGGAGAGCGGATCGATCTCGGCGACATCCGCCGTACCGGGCTCATGACGGTGGAGGGCGAGCGGGACGACATCTCGGGCGTTGGCCAGACCAATGCCGCCCACGCGCTCTGCCGCAATCTGCCCGACGATCTCAAGCTCCATTACCTGCAGCCCGGCGTCGGCCATTACGGCGTCTTCAACGGCTCCCGCTACAGAAGCGAGATCGTGCCGCGCATCGTCGCCTTCACCCGCCGGGTCGAAACACTGGAGCACGCCGCCGCCGCGTAAGCTATTCCGTGGGCGTGGACGGGCCGCGGAGGCTGACTTAAGCTCCACCGATGCCGTGGACGATTCGTTCCCCCGCCCTCGATGGTCCGACCCGGCCGGCTCTCGAGGTGGTTCATGGGGGCGTGACGCATCGCGTCATGGTGAAGCGCGTCGCTTCCGCCCGCCGCTTCACCTTGCGGGTTCGGGCCGCCAGCCATGAAGCCGTCCTGACCATGCCACCGCGGGCCTCGCTGAAGACCGCACTGGCCTTCGCCGAGCGGCATGCCGAATGGATCGGGACGCGGCTCGGCGCGCTACCGGGCCGCATCCCGCTCGTCCCCGGGACCTTGGTGCCGTTGCGGGGTGTAGAGCACCGGATCGTGCTGGACCGCGCCGTCCTGCGGCGCGTCCAGCCGGGCACCGCTGCCGACGGTTCACCGGTGCTGCGCGTTGCATCGCGCGAGGCCGATCCGGCCGCCGCGGTTCATGGCTTTCTGATCGACGAGGCGCGCCGCGACCTCGCGTCCGCCGTCGGGCGTCATGCGTCTGCGGTCGGCAGAACGGTTGGCCGCCTCACGCTGCGCGACACGCGCAGCCGCTGGGGCTCCTGTTCTTCGCGCGGCACGTTGAACTTCTCCTGGCGGCTCGTCCTGGCCCCACCTCGCGTGCTCGACTACCTTGCGGCCCACGAGGTCGCGCATCTCGTCCACCTCGACCATTCCGACGCGTTCTGGTCGTTGACGCGGCACCTGGCGCCCGAGATGGACGCGGCCGAGGCGTGGCTCAAGGCGCATGGTCCGGGCCTGCATCGGTTCGCGGTTTCAGGGGTCACTGCACGAAAGTGAAGTTTGCCTAGGCTAACAAATGGGCGAACGTCGACAAGTGGCGGGCTCCGGTCCGTCCGCTTCCCGGCGTTCAGGCTGGAAAGCGGAGGTCAATGGAGATCAGATCGCAAATGTAACGAGGCCGTGCTCATCGATGTGCCATGCGGGGTTCCATGCTATCTCCCAGGCGTGATCGTCAGGGTCGGCCACATAGCGCGAAAGCTGCCATGCGAGAGCGCATCCGCTGGTCTGATGACGCGGCCGCCCGCATTGGCCAGTGGCCGATCACACCCTCAACGTCCGCCTGCTCGGCACGTTGTGCGCTAACGGGAATCCGCCTGGCGACGATAGCCCGGAGCGGTTCATGTCTGCTTCCAGCGCCGACTTCTCGAACGTTCCAAGCACCAAGCCGTTCATCTGTTAGAAGATGATCGGAGCGAGTGCCTTGGACTTGGAAAAGCGTGATCGTCATCGCGAAGGGCCTTTTTGGCTGGCCCGGTGTCCGCCAACGCTCTGTGGGTTGAGCGGGAGTATCGTTCTTAGACCGGGCATCCGTAGCCAGAGCGCGCCCCAGGTCACAAGCCCCAGATAGGCGCCGAACAGGAGATGGCTCAGCAGGGGATTTCCCACGCGCAACTGTGACGCGATCGCGCCCCCAAGGTAGCCCGTCATCAGTATGGCGCCTAAAATGCAGGTCCGCGGCACGATGAAAAGGATCGTGCAGACGAGACCCAGCAGCCCCAATCCCCTCTCAAAGCCGGGGTCGATAGGGAAGCCAAGCCGTCCGAGCGTCTGTGCGACCGCCCCGATGGGCACCAGCTTGATCACGCCGTCGAAAATCATAAACAGGCCAACGAGTCCCGTCAGCGCCCAGCCTGTGCGTGTCAAGACCTTAGACTGAGCGCGGAGAGTCTCTTTGCCGCTCATTATGCTTTCCGGATCGGTGCTGGGGTGTCCAACGGGTCCAATCTGCGCTCCTGAGTTCACGACCCGGCCTTCCGTTGCATCTGGGAAACGACGTCGGCGAGCTGATCGAAGCCGGAGCCAACGCCCATTTCGTAACCAAAGCCGAGGTGTTGATTCTTCATGGCGATGGAAGCGAAGAGCGTGTGGATCGAGAGCTTGGTTTTTGGACCGTGCTTTTCGAAGGTGACGGTGATCAGCATCTTCTCGGCACCGGGCGCCTCAAAACCATTATCGTAAACGATCTTCGAATTTGGCTCGATTTCACGGTAGACGCCGCCAAATGGTGGCTGTTGGACACCATCGGCTCCGGTCATGGCGAAGCGGAACCGACCGCCCACTCGGAAATCCATTTCGCAAAGCGTCAGCGGCCAGCCCTTGGGGCCGAACCACTTCGAAACGTACTCAGGCTTGCTATGGGCTTCGAACAGAAGCGCGGCCGGGGCATCAAACTCGCGAGTGATCGTGAGTTCGCGCTGAGCTTCGGACTCGATGCCTGTATCAGCAAATGTCATTTGGAATTCCTTCCCTTCAGTTCCTGAACCAGCAGGTCAAGTTGGTCTAAGCTTTCGGACCAAAAGCCACGATAGTCACCCAGCCACTTTGCTACCTCGCCAAGCGGTGCTGGATTGAGTCGTACTGGCCGAAAGTGAGCGGACCGACCTCGCGTCACCAGTCCAGCACCCTCGAGTACTTTCAAGTGCTTGGAGATCGTGGGCTGTCGCAATGCCGACGGTTCAACGAGTTCATTCACAGTCGCCTCCCCCAGCGAGAGGCGCGCCAGGATCGCGCGCCTTGTCGGGTCGGCAAGGGCCCCGAAAACGCGGTCGAGCTGTTGCATTGACGAGTGCATCATAACGCCCATTGGCTATATAGTCAATCGGCTATATTTGCTTACAAGGATGATGTCAACGCCCTCCTGGCGGAGGCCGCACCGGCGCAGACCCGCTTGCCCGACATGCAGCCACACGCGACGTTGGCTGAGGCTTGCTGTGCGGTATCCGGTTTAGGGCCGCTTGGAGTAGCCTCCCTACGTCCGACTACCCTGATTCGGGCCGTGAACCGTCTCGCCGTGCTCTAGCATGGACACGAACTCGGCAATGCGCCGTGCGCGGGTTTCTGGCTTCTTCACCGAACCGACACGATACAGAATCGCGTACCGGTTCGCGCCTGTAAGCGTCCTAAAGAAAGCTCCAGCCGCAGGAGAGTGATCAAGCGCAGCTTGTAAGTCGGGTGGCACCTCGGCTCGGCTCGCCGGGGCATAGGCCGCGGCCCACCGGCCGTCCGCTTTGGCTGCTTCGATCTCAGCCAGCCCGGCCGGTTTGATGCGTCCTGCCTCGATCAGCTCCAGCGCGCGAGCGCGGTTCACCTCCGACCACTTACTCCCGCGCTTGCGCGGCGTGAACCGGACGACCCAACTCGCCTCGTCATATTGATCGAGTTGCCCGTCAATCCAACCGTGACACAAAGCGGTATCGATCGCCCCTGCTTTGGTCACGCTCGCGAGGCCGGAACCCTTCTTCGCAAGCCTCAGCCACAACCCCTTGCTCTCCTGCGGCTCCACTGCCAACCATTCTTCAAAGGCGACTTGGTCCTCGAACAGCAGGATCGGCAGGCCTTTCCAGAATTCGGCGTCGTTGGTTTGCATGATGAGGTCGTGCCTCCAATTTCAAAGCGTGTCGAGTATGGCCGTGAATGCACGCAATTGGGGACAATCGCTCTTGATCGGCATAGTCTGGGCGAATCCGGTCCCGGATGCGTATCACGCAGCCAAGAGCGACGGTGAAGTGCGCCTGAGCTGATCGGCCCCGGCCGATCGTCCCGCTCCCAGCTATAGTGGCCGGTAAGCGCGATGTGCTCCCAGCCGAGCGGCGCGATATGGCGGGCCACCTCGTCCAGCGTCCCCATGTCGGCCAATGCCCGTTCGAGATAGCGGGTGTTCCACAGGATGATGGCCGCGACCAGCAGGTTGAGGCCGGAGGCGCGGTAGGACTGGTTCTCGAACCGACGGTCGCGCAGTTCGCCGAGCTGGTTGGAGAAGAGAGGACGGGCGAGCCCATTGCGCGCCTCGCCCCTGTTCAACCCGGCCTGGGTCCGCCTGCTGCGCAGATCGATGTCCTGCAATCAGTCGAGCATGAAGATCGAGCGTTCCAGCCGCCCGACTTCGCGTAACGCCAGTGCCAGGCCGTTCTGGCGCGGATAGGCGGACAGCTTGCGCAGCATCGCCGAAGCGGTGACGGTTCCTGTCCGGGTCGAGGTGGCGAGCCGCAGCAGTCCCAATGCGCGGCTGCATGATCGCGCGCGATCGGATCGCCGACCGCGCGAGCGGGGAAGCCTTGGCGGCCGATGCCCGGTCATCACGGCTGACAAGCTGACGAAGGCACGCGACCATATCGCGGCAGGGCTGACCGTCCGTGAAGCTGCCACCCGCCTCAAGGTTGCAAATTCAGCCCTCTACAAGGCGCTCGAAGGCGCGGCAGCAAAGTAAAAGCCTGACGTTCCACTTCGTCGCTCTGGCGTACGTAAATGTCACTTTCGTGCAGTGACCCCTTTCATGAACCCAGTCTGGCCCGCCCAGCCTCGCGTTGCCGACATTCCGTTCGAATTCAGGTCGACCTAACGGCCGATCGCACGAACGTCAGGTACACCGGCCGCCGCCCCTCGCGGAGTGCCTTGGCTTCGTAGCGGGTCGACGGCCAACCGTCCCAGGGCCGGCACCAGTCGCCGGCGGCGCGCGCGTCCCATGTGAAGTGCGGCGACCGCAGGATGCGAGCCAGCACCCAACCGGAATAGTCGTCGATGTCGGTGGCGAAGCGAAAGCGGGCGCCGCCGCGCAGCACGCGGGCGAGCCGGTCGAGGGTGCCGTCCGACAGGAAGCGGCGCTTGCGCTGGCGACGCTTGGGCCAAGGATCGGGGTAGAAGACGTCGACGCCGTCGAGGCAGGCCGGTGGCAGGCGGTCCAGCACCTCGCCGGCATCCCCGACGTGCAGCCTCACATTGGTGAGGTGCAGTGCCTCGACCTGTTCGACCATCTTGGCGACGCCATTCACGAACGGCTCGCAACCGATGAACCCGACGCCGGGACAGCGTCCGGCCTCCCGAGCGAGGTGCTCGCCACCCCCGAAGCCGATCTCCAGCCGCAGCCCCGAGGGGGACGTCCCGAACAGCGAGCGCGGGTCGGCGAGCGCCACGAGATCGACCTGCAGCCCCGGAAGGTCGCGCGCCATGCGCGAGCGCTGCTCCTTGCGCAGCGGCCGCCCTGCCCGTCGCCCATGCAGAACACCGGAGCGCCACGGGGCCGACGTGTCAAACACGGTGCCGGGCGGGGCCTCGTCCGGCACCGCCGCTTCCGCGTCAGGCGAAATGACCACGCAGGGTCTCGGCGAGGTCAGTGGCTTCCCATGAGAAGCCGCCGTCCCCCTCCGGCCGGCGGCCGAAATGGCCGTAAGCCGAGGTCCGGGCGTAGATCGGGCGGTTGAGTTTCAGGTGCTCGCGGATGCCGCGCGGCGACAGGCGCA
>JAABUT010001193.1_pt1 | contig 31359 bp, 29 predicted proteins | sample 5559281 | NCBI WGS metagenome assembly JAABUT01 (sample SAMN10711880, study PRJNA513359) | rock metagenome | isolation source: Antarctica rocks | place: Antarctica: Victoria Land, Ricker Hills nord | collected 2016-01-04
GAGGGCCTCGTGGGCGGTGCCTTCGCTCGCGTCTTCAAGGGCCAGGTCGAGCCGGTCGAGATCGGCACCGCGTTGCAGCGCGAGGCGAACGACAAGCGCAACGTCATGGGCAACGGTCAGGTTCTCTCGCCCAACCGGTACCGCGTCACGCTCTCGCCCTCCGACCACGACCGCCTCCTGCCGTGGGAGAACCAGTTGACGAACTCGCTCGCCGAGCTCGTGCAGGAGTACCTCGACGAGAACCGGTGGCAGACCATCGGCGACATCGAGGTCTACCTGGCCCGTGACGACGAGCTGCACACCGGCGTGTTCGGCGTGGCCTCGCGAATGGAATCCGCCGCGCCGCCGCGCCGCCGCCCGCACGACTCGCTGTCGCTGCCGATCGTGCCGGGCCTGCCGCCCGGGGAATACCCCGCCCGGGCGCACGAACAGCAGCAGGCGGCCTACGCACCGCCTGCGCCGATGCCGGCGATGGCTCCCCCCGCAGCCTCGCAGAATCCGGTCCCGGGCTTCACGCCTCCGCGGCAGGCCTACCAGCAGCCAGCGGTCGCGCCGCCCCACCAGCAGCAACCCCCGGGTTTCCAGCAGCCGCAGCAGCAGTCGCGCCGCGCCGCGGCCGCCATGTTGATAGTCGACGAGAGCAACCGCCGCTTCGACCTGCGCACCGGCAGCAACGTCATCGGCCGAGGCGCCGAGTCGGATCTGCAGTTGCTCGACCAGGGCATCTCACGCCGCCACGTCGACATCCAGTTCGACGGGAACTACGCCACCGCATACGAGCTCGGCTCGACGAACGGCACCACGGTCAACGGTCACGAGATCAGCAGCCAGATGCTGCGCCATGGGGACGTCGTCCGGGTGGGCCACACCCGGATCGTGTTCCACCAGGAACGAGGGTCGTGAACTCCGCTCTCGCGCTGCAGCTGATGCGCTTCGGTTTCCTCGTCCTGCTCTGGCTGTTCGTCCTCGCCGCGATGCGGGTCATCCGCTCCGACCTGCGCACCAGCGGACAGCCTCGATTCGGCGTGCCGCCACCGGCCCGCCGGCGCGGCCGCAGCTCTCCCGAGCAGCCGCGCCCGGCGCCGGGCGCGCCGTCCCAGCTGCTGGTCACCGAGGGTGGGCTCACCGGCACGCGGATCGGGCTCACCGGCGCTCCGGTGCTCATCGGGCGGGCCAACGACTCAACGCTCGTGCTCGAGGACGATTACGCCAGCACCCGGCACGCGCGCATCAGCCTGCAGGACGGTCGGTGGGTGGTCGAGGATCTCGGCTCTACCAACGGCACGTATTTCGGCCAGCGCAAGCTCGACGGTCCGGTGCCGATGGAGATCGGTGTTCCGCTGCGCATCGGCAAGACGGTCCTGGAGTTGCGCTAGTGGCTCTGTACCTGCGCTATGCGGTGCGCTCGGACCTCGGTCTGGTGCGCACCAACAACGAGGACTCCGTCTATGCCGGCCCGCGGTTGCTGGCTATCGCCGACGGCATGGGCGGGCACGCCGCCGGCGAGGTCGCCAGCAAGATCGTCATCGGCACAATGGAACACCTGGACGAAGACCGGCGTATCGACGACTTGATGCGCGCGCTGCGGGACACGGTTGTCGACGCGAACGGGCGCATCGCCGACGCTGTGCGCCATGACAGCGAGCTGGAGGGCATGGGCACCACGCTCACCGCGCTGCGCTTCGTGGGCTCGCAGGTCGGCCTGGTCCACGTCGGCGACTCGCGCGCCTACCTGCTGCGCCACGACCACCTGTCGCAGATCACACACGACGACACCTACGTGCAGTACCTCGTCGACTCGGGCAAGCTCACGCCGGACGAGGCGAAGGACCACCCGCGCAAGTCGGTGATCCTGCGCGCGCTGCTCGGCACCGACGTCGAGCCGGACGTCTCGATCCGCGAGGCCCGCGACGGCGATCGCTACCTGCTGTGTTCCGACGGTTTGTCGGATGTCGTCTCGACCGAGACGATCCTCGACACGATGCGCATCGACGATCTGCAGGAATGCGCCGATCGTCTCGTCGAGCTGGCGCTGCGCGGCGGCGGTCCGGACAACGTCACCGTCGTCGTCGCCGACGTGATCAACGCGAAGGTGGACGACACCATCGACGACGTCCCGGTGATCGCCGGAGCGTTCGTCGACCCGGCTGCCGCCGACGTGCCCGGTGCGGACAGCGCGGCCGAACGCGCCGCACGCATGGCGCGACCGAAGCCGGCCAAAACCCCCGAGCCGACCAAGCACCGCCGCTGGTCATGGCGTCCGTGGCTGCTGCTGCTGGGCGTCCTGGTCGTGCTCGGCGCGGTGCTCGGCGGGACGTACATGTGGACGCAGAGCCAGTACTTCGTCGGCAAGGCCGGTGCCGACGTCGCGATCTACCGCGGCGTCAACACCGAGTTCGGTCCGTTGAAGTTCTTCACCGTGCACAAGGTCACCGGCCTGCTGGTGGACGACCTGAATCCGTCGGTGCGGGGCCAGGTAGCCGGTGGCATCACGGCGCGCAGTGAGCGTGACGCCGAGAACGTGGTGCGTAACCTGCGCGCCCAGCAGCTGCCCTCGTGCACATCGGTGCCATCGGTGCCGCCGAGTACGTCCAACGCCATCCCCGCACCGCGTACGTCAGCCGGCATCACCCCGGCGCGCTCGACCTCGCGTGCAGCGTCGCTGACCTCGCCCGCGGTGCCGGCTACGGCATCGGCGGCGTCGCGTGCACCGGTCCCGTGCCCGGGTAGATCATGAGCCACCTGAGCCCCGCACTGCGGATGCCGCACCGACGCACCACCGAGCTGGTGTTGCTGGTCTTCGCCGTGCTGATCGTGGTCGCAGCCGAAGCCGCCGTCGAAGCGGCGCGGGACGGCAGGATCTCGACCCGGCTGGTGACCTACGCGGCTGTGCCCATCGGCGTCGGCATCGTGACGCACCTGGTCATCCGCAAGGTCGCGCGCTACGCCGACCCTCTGCTGTTGCCGATTGTCGTGCTGCTCAACGGCCTCGGGCTGGTGATGATCCATCGCCTCGACCTCGGCCTGAAGCAACAGGCCCAGCAGTACGGCAACACCTACGGCGGCGCGCAGGCGCCCACGCAGGTGCTGTGGACGGTGATCGGCGTCGCGCTGTTCATCGCGATCCTCGTCCTCGTGCGCGACCATCGGGTGCTGCAGCGCTACGCCTACACCCTCGCCCTGGCCGGGGTGTTCTTCCTGATGCTGCCGGCGGTGCTGCCGGCCCGCTTCAGCGAGGTCAACGGCGCCCGCATCTGGATCCGGCTCGCCGGCTTCTCGATCCAGCCCGGGGAGTTCGCGAAGGTGCTGCTGACGATCTTCGGCGCCGCCTATCTCGTGCAGAAGCGCGACGTCCTTGCCCTCGCCGGCCGCCGGTTGCTCGGCATCGACTTTCCGCGCGGACGAGACTTCGGCCCGCTGCTGGTCGTCTGGTTGTTGTGCATCGGCGTGCTCGTGCGCGGGCACGACCTCGGTACCTCCCTGCTGTTTTTCGGCATCTTCATCGTGCTGCTCTATGTCGCCACGGAGCGAGCCAGTTGGGTGATCGTCGGGGCGCTGCTGTTCGCCGGCGGCGCGTATGTCTCCTACCAGCTCTTCGGCACTGTCCAGACGCGAGTGAGCGTCTGGCTGCACACCTTCTCGCCGACGTACGACACGACGGCCTACCAGCTGCGGCAGTCGCTGTTCGGGCTGGGCACCGGCGGCATCTTCGGCACCGGCCTGGGCAACGGGCACCCCGAGCTCGTCCCGCTGCCGGCCACCGACTTCATCATCTCGTCATTCGGTGAGGAGATCGGGCTGTTCGGGCTGGCCGGCCTGCTCGTGCTGTACGGGCTGCTCGTGGCCCGCGGCTTCGCGGCGGGCCTCGCGGTGCGCGACTCGTTCGGCAAGCTACTGGCTTGCGGCCTGTCGTTCCTCATCGCGTTGCAGCTGTTCGTCGTGGTCTCCGGCGTTACCCGCCTGTTGCCCGAGACCGGGCTGACGACCCCGTTCCTGTCCTATGGCGGCTCGTCGCTGCTGGGTAGCTGGGCGATGCTGGCGTTGTTGCTTCGGGTGTCCGACGCGGCGCGGCGGCCCGCGACGACGCCTCCACCGAAGGCCGCGGAGCAGGAGGCGGTCGCAGCATGAACAGGCCGATCCGCAAGGTGACCATCGCGATGGCGGTGCTGTTCCTCGCACTGTTCGTGAACCTCAACGTTGTGCAGGTGTTGAAGGGCAGCGCGTACCGCGACGACAGCGGCAACCGCCGTGTCCTGCTCAACGAGTACTCGAATCCCCGCGGGCAGATCGTCGTGCAGGGCACCAACGTCGCCGAGTCGAAAGCGACGACGGACGAGCTGAAGTACCTGCGCGTCTATCCGAAGGCAAGCGCGGCGATCTATGCCCCGGTCACCGGCTTCTACTCCTTCTCCTACGGCAGCAACGGCATCGAGGAGAAAGAGAACGACGTGCTGTCCGGCGATTCGCCGAAACTGTTCACCAGCAAGCTCGCCGGCCTGCTCACCGGACGTGACCCGCGAGGCGGCAGCGTGCAGCTGACGATCAACAAGGCCGCGCAGGGAGCCGCCTACAATGCGATGCGCAAGAGCGGCGGGGGTTTCAAGCGCGGCGCTGTGGTGGCGCTCGACCCGAAGACCGGCGCGATCCTCGCCATGGTGTCGACCCCGTCCTTCGACCCCAACCAGCTCGCCAGCCACAACTCCGACGCGATCTCCCATGCTTACGCCTGCTACTCCAAGCTCAACACCGCGCAGCGGGCGGGTGAGGGCAACGCCGCCTACAACAAGCGGATCAAGCCGAGCATCGCCACGCAGATCGCGCAACGCGAGAAGAACTGCAAGGGCCTGCCCGAGGACCCGACGGCGCAGTACAAGGCCGACCCGTTCTCCGAAAGCCCCATGCTCAACCGGGCACTGAATCAGACGTACCCGGCCGGTTCGATCTTCAAGGTCATCGACACCGCGGCGGCATTGCGACTCGGCATCAAGTCCGACACCAGCGTGCCCGCGCCGAACTCGTACTGGCCGCTTGATCGGACGCGCACCTCGCGTTGCCCGACCAACCTCTCGGGCGCCTGCGTCCAAAACTTCCAGGGCGAGGCATGCCAGAACGGGAAGACCGCCACGCTCGGCTTTGCTCTGGCGAAGTCGTGCAACACGGCATTCGCCCAGCTCGCGGTCGAGAAGCTCGGCGCGCAGCGGCTGGCCGACCAGGCGGGCCTGTTCGGCTTCGACCGGCCCCAGCTGAACGTGCCGCTGCCGGTCGCGACGTCGAGCATCGGGCCGCTGTCCGAGCTCACCGGCGACAAGGCCGCGCTCGCCCAGACCGCCTTCGGGCAGCGCAACGTGCAGGTGTCGCCGTTGCAGGCGGCGATGCTTTCCTCGGCGGTCGCCAACTTCGGCACGCTGATGAAGCCGCATCTGGTGAAGTCCGAGCTGCGCCCGAACCTGTCCGTGCTCGATAGCACCCAGCCCGCGCAGCTTCGACAGGTCCTCGATCCCACGCTCGATCAGGACCTCGTCACGATGATGCAGCGCGTCGTCAACAGCCCCGAAGGAACGGGCGGCCCGGCGAAGGTCACCGGGTTCACTGAGCCGGTGATGGTGGGCGGCAAGACGGGCACCGCAGACGTGGGCGTAACCAGCGCGAGCAAGCTGGCGCCGGACGCGTGGTTCACCGGATTCGCGCTCGTTCGGGGCGCTCCGCGCATCGCGGTTGCCGTGCTGATCGAGAACGGCGGGGTGCAGGGCAACGAGGCGACGGGCGGCCTGGCGGCCGGCCCCGTCGCGAAGAAGGTCATGACCGCATACCTGAAATCGGTCGGGGTGAACTGAACGGTGCGGGACACGAGCAGTGAGGAACACGGATGACGCAGCCGAAGCTCGTCGGCGCCCGGTACGAGCTCGGTGAGCTCATTGGCTACGGGGGCATGGCGGAGGTGCATAGCGGCCGTGACACGCGGCTCAACCGTGAGGTCGCCATCAAGGTGCTGCGCGCCGACCTGGCCCGCGACCCGTCGTTCCTCGTGCGCTTTCGGCGCGAGGCCCACTCGGCCGCCGGCCTGAACCACCCGTCGATCGTCTCGGTGTACGACACCGGCGAGGACGACGGGGCGGAGGGCACGCCGATCCCCTTCATCGTCATGGAGTACGTCGAGGGCCGCACGCTGCGCGACATCCTCAAGAGCGAGGGGAAGCTGCCCGGCCCGCGCGCGATGGAGATCACCGCCGACATCTGTGCCGCGCTGGATTTCAGCCACCGCAACGGCATCGTGCACCGCGACATCAAACCCGCGAACGTGATGATCACTCCTACCGGCGCGGTGAAGGTGATGGACTTCGGCATCGCGCGGGCGGTTGCCGACACCTCGAGCACCGTCACGCAAACCGCCAATGTCATCGGCACCGCGCAGTACCTCTCCCCGGAGCAGGCACGGGGTGAGGCCGTCGACGCCCGCTCGGACGTTTACTCCACCGGCTGCCTGCTCTACGAACTCGTCACCGGTGTCCCGCCGTTCCAGGGCGACTCACCCGTCGCAGTCGCCTACCAGCATGTCCGGGAGAACCCGGTCATGCCGTCCGCGCGCAACCCCGAGGTGCCGCGGGCGATCGACTCCATCGTGATGAAGTCGCTGGCGAAGAACCAGTTCAACCGGTATCAGACCGCCGGCGACATGCGTGCCGACCTGCAACGCGCGCTGGCCGACCAGCCGGTCACCGCCGAGGCGGTCATGACCGACGCCGAGCGCACCCAGTTCATCGCGCGGACCCCCCCGCCGCCACTGCCGTTGGGCCGCGACGCCGAGGCCGCCGAGGAACGCAGCTCGCGCCGGGCCGGGCTGATCTGGGCTGCGGTCGTGGTCGCACTGCTGCTCGTGATCGGTGTCGGCGCCTACGCCATCGTCTTCCTCGGCAAGGACAACAGCCCGAAGAAGACCGACGTGCCGGCCGTCGTCGGCCAGCTGCCGGCTGCCGCCGACCAGGCGCTCAAGCAGGCCGGTTTCGTGCCGAGACGCGGCGCGGACACCGGCGGCGCCTGCGACAACAAGCAGACCGTGCCCGAAGGCCGGGTGTGCGTGCTGTCGCCCCCCGTCGGCGACCAGGTCAAGGACGGTTCGACGATCACCTACCGCGTCTTCAAGCCGGCGACTGTCCAGGTGCCCTATGTCGAGGGCAAGTCCTATGGCGACGCCGCGACCGAGCTGCACGCTGCCAAGCTCGAACCGGTGGCGAAGAAGGTGAACTCGTCGCAGCCCGAGGGCCGGGTGCTCAAGCAAGACCCCGCGGCGTACGCGAATGTCCCGCCCGGCCAGAAGATCACCCTCGAGGTGTCGACGGGCAAGATCGCGTTGCCAGACGTGCGAGGAGCCAACTTCGACGACGCCACGCGCAAGCTGAACAAGGCCGGCTTCCCCAACTACGCCGACCCGCCGCCGACCAAGCGCACCACCAACCCGAAGAAGGACGGCAAGGTCGCGTCGGAAAGCCCCACACCGGGCATGGCCTACGCTCCCGACCAGAAGATCACCCTGACGAAGTACGTATACAGGGCTCCGGCGCCGACGTGCACCACGCCGCCCACCACGCCGCCCACCACGCCGCCGGCCACGCCGAGCGGTACGAGCACGTCACCGAGTCCGGGATCGTCGAGCACCAGTACGCTGCCGGCCTGCGCGAGGTCTCCCTCGACCTCCCGTTCCTCCAGCAGTCGGTAACTAGTCGGAGGCCGCGGGCAACGTGACGATGGCCCGCAGGCCGGGGGCGCCGTCCGCGCGGGCGCCGAGCTGCACGCGGCCCCCGTGGTTACGCACGACGTCGCGCACGATCGGCAGGCCGAGCCCGGTGCCGCCGGTTTCGCGCGAGCGTGACTCCTGGATGCGGTAGAACCGGTCGAACACACGCTGCCGCTCGTCGTCCGCGATGCCCGGCCCGTCGTCCTCGACGGTGATGATCGCGGCGGCCTCCCCCCCGCTCTCGCCATTTGTCAGCGCCACGGTGACCTCGCTGTTGGAGTACCGGACGGCATTGTTCACCAGGTTGATCACGACGCGGCGCAGCGCGTCCGGATCACCGTCGACGGTGGACGGCGACGTCGCCGCGCGTACCGGCACCCGCGCCTGCCCGTAACCCGCGCACACCGACTCGACGATCTCGTCCAGCGCGACCGGCTCGCGGCGGCTCAGGCTGGCCGACTCGTCCAGCCGCGCGAGGGTGAGCAGGTCGTAGACCAACCGGTCGAGGCGCCCGACGTCGACGAGGACGTCGTCGATCAGGCCTTCCCAGTCGGCCTGCGGGCCGAGCCGCTGGCTCACCTCGAGCTGGACGCGCAGCGAGGCGAGCGGGGAACGCAACTCGTGCGCGGCGTCACCGACGAAGGTGCGCTGGCGGCTGGTGGCAGTGTCGATGCGGTCGAGCATCGCGTTCAGCGTCACGGCGAGGCGATGGATCTCGTCCTGCGCGCTGCCGACCGGCAACCGCTGCTTGGCCAGGCCCGCGGCGGTGATGTCAGCGGCACCGTGTCGCAGCGCGGCCACCGGGCGCAGCGTGAGGGCCACGACGCCGTAGGTGGCGGTGGCCATCAGCAGCACGGCGAGCGGGCTACCGATCAAGGCGGCGCGGGTCAGGATGCGCTGGCTGTCATCGACGCGGCTGAGGTCGGTGAAGACGACCACGGTGAGCGGGCCGGCCTTGCGGGCGATCACCCGCAGTCGCGCGTCGGACGTCGGGCTGGCAACGTCGAGCGTGTCGCCGGTGCGCAGTTGTGCGAGTTCGTCGGGCGTGACCAGCGGGTTGACGCGGTCGGTGCCCGGCGACACCGCCACCACGGCGTCGCGGGCGTCGACGATCTGCACCGCCGCCACGCCGCCGCTCGTGGGGTTGACGACGGTGGGCAGCGCGCCCTTCGAGGCCTGCCGGGCAAGATCGCGGGCCGTCTTGACGGCCGCCTGGTCGAGTACCCGGGTCAACGCGTAGCGCTGCAGGAAGATCACGAGCACGGCGCCGGTGATCACCGCCAGCGAGAAGAGGCCGGTGGCCAGCAGGGTCAGGCGAGCACGCAGCGACTGCTGCGCCCACCAGCGTCGCGGCCAGCGGAGGTAGCGGGCAGCGCCGCGGCGCAGTACCCGGCGCAGCTCGCCGGCTCGGGTCACGCGAACGTCAGGCGTCGGGGGTCAGTCGGTAGCCGGCACCGCGTACCGTCTGCAGACTCAGCCGCCCGAACGGGGCGTCGATCTTGCGCCGCAGGTACCCGACATACACCTCGACCACGTTGGCGTCGCCGTCGTAGTTGGCGTCCCACACGTGGTGCAGGATGTCGGCCTTGCTGACGGCGTCACCTGCGCGGCGCATCAGGAACTCGAGCAACGAGAACTCGCGCGGCGTGAGCTCGACGCCGGACTCGCCGCGGCGCACCGTGTGCGCGGCCGGGTCGAGGACGAGATCGCCGACAGTCAGCGATGCCGGCCGCGGAGTCACACCGCGGCGCATCAGCGCGCGGATGCGCGCCAGCAGCACGACGAACGAGAACGGCTTGGTGAGGTAGTCGTCGGCGCCGAGATCCAGCGCGTCGGCCTCGTCGTACTCGCCGTCCTTCGCGGTCAGCATGAGGATCGGCACCCAGTTCTCACCGCCACGCAGCCGCTCGATGATCCGATAGCCGGACAGCTCGGGCAGCATGATGTCGAGGATCACCGCGTCGTAGGTCGTCTCCTGCGCGAGGTGCAGACCGTCCGGGCCGGTATGGGCGAGGTCGACGGTGAACCCTTCCGCGCTCAGCCCGCGTTGCAGCGCGGAGGCGAGACGGATCTCGTCCTCGACGATCAGTAGACGCACAATGATCTCCTCACGTGGTGATCACGGCCGGGCTGGCGATGGGCCGTCGAGGGCCAGCCTGCCAGTCGCGACCGCGAGAGTCCTCGGCGTGCCTCAGGCGTGTCACAGTGCCACTTTCGCATCCTGGGACCAGTGAACCCCCGGATGATCCTGCAGCGCCATCGTGCCGCGCGCTGGCTGGCACCCGTCGGAGTAGTCGGAATTGCCGTACTCGTGGCCGCCGGCATCTTCACCGACGACCCGCAGTCCGAGGCGCTGCCCGACACATCGCCCACATCCCTGATGGCGGCGCTGCAGACCTCGCACGTGTCCGCGTTCTCCGGCACCGTCGTGTCTACGCTGTCGCTCGGCTTGCCCAAGTTGCCGGTGATCGGCAGCGCCGGCGAGCGCTCCACGCTCGCCTCGCTGCTGTCCGGCTCGCACACGCTGCAGGTCTGGTTCGACGGCGCGCAGCGCCAGCGTGTCGCCCTGCTCGGTCCCACCGACGAGACGGACGTGTTCCGCAACGGGCGCAGCGTGTGGCAGTGGACCAGCGCTGATCACAACGCAGTACATCTCACGTTGCCGGCGAGCCCCGGCGCCGGCACGCCGCTGGTGCTGCCCAGCGGCGACGCGCGCTCGCTCACCCCGCCGTCGCTGGCGCGCACCGCCCTGGCCGGCCTCGACCCGACGACAACGGTGCGGGTGAAGCACGGCCGCAGCGTCGCCGACCGTTCGACCTACGAACTGATCCTGACCCCGCGCACCGACGACACCCGAATCGGCTCGGTGCATATCGCGGTGGACGGCGCGACCAAGGTGCCGCTGGCCGTGCAGGTCTACGCGCGCGGACACACCGAGGCATCCATGGACGTCGCGTTCACCAGCATCAGGTTCACGCCGCCGCCGAAGCGCAACTTCAGCTTCACGCCGCCGCCGGATGCCAAAGTGCACACGATGGGTGTGCGTCAGCACAGCGACGGGCCGGCGGTGTCGGGCGGCAAGCCGGGTTCGGCGAGCGAGTCACGCCTGCGGGTACTCGGCTCGGGTTGGACGCGCGTTGTCGCGACGCACCTGCCGAAGGCCGCGACCAAGTCCGTCCGGCACAGCTCGGCGTTGCGGTCGCTCCGGCCGGTGGCCGGACCGTGGGGCAAGGGACGGCTGCTGGAATCGGCTCTGCTCAGCGTGCTGGTCACCGACGACGGGCGCGTCTACGCCGGATCGGTAATGCCGTCGGCGTTGTTCGCCCGCGCCGCGACCAGGTAACCGGCCGATGGCCTCCCGCTAGATGGGCACGGCGATCGCGTCCGCCGGCCTGACCAAGCGCTTCGGCACGGCCACCGCCGTGGACACCGTCGATCTCGACGTCCCGACCGGATGCGTGTACGGATTCCTCGGCCCGAACGGCTCGGGCAAGACGACCACCATCCGGATGCTTCTCGGCCTGGTGTTCCCGACCGCAGGCACGCATACCGTGCTCGGCTCGGACCGGCCCGAGACACTGTCGCGGGTGGGCGCGCTGGTCGAAGGCCCGGCGTTTCATCCGTACCTGTCCGGGCAGGCGAATCTGGTCCGGCTCGACGCCGCAGACCGCACCGCCGACGCGCACACCACGCGACCCCGCGTCGGCGAAGCGCTCGAACGGGTCGGGCTCGCAGCAGCCGCCGGCAAACGGTATCGCCACTACTCGCTGGGTATGCGCCAGCGGCTGGGCATCGCGGCCGCCCTGCTGCGACCGCGGGAGCTGCTCGTGCTGGACGAGCCGACGAACGGACTCGACCCCCAGGGCACCCGCGAGGTGCGTGCCCTGATCGCCGACCTCGCGCGCGACGGCGTCACCGTGTTCCTGTCCTCGCACCAGCTCAGCGAGGTCGAGCAGATCTGCACCGACGTCGGCGTGATGAGCGCCGGCAGGCTGGTCTGGCAAGGCGAGCTCGCCCAACTGCGTGCCCAGCAGGAGCCGCGGGTGCGTGTCGACACCGCGCAGTGCGAGGCGACCGAGCGGGTGCTCGCCGAAGTCGGGCTGGCCTCGATCCGCGCACACGTCGGCGCGGTGAGCGCCCTTCTCGGCGAGACGTCCCCGGAGCGGATCGTCGCGGCGCTGGTGCAGGGAGGTGTCGGCGTGCGCGGCTTTGCCATCGAGCAGGCCAGCCTCGAGGACCAGTTCGTCGGGCTCACCGGCGAGGGGTTCGATGTCTCCAGCTAGCGAGCTGCGGTTCTTCCGCTCCGAACTGTCGATGATCTTCCGGCGTCGACGCAATATCGCGCTGCTGGTGGTCCTCTGCCTCGTGCCGGTGCTCATCGCCGCCGCGGTGAAGGCGAGCAAGCAGGCCGGCGACGGCGGGTCGATCTTCGGCGGCATCACCGAGAACGGCCTGTTCGCCGCACTCGCCGCCCTGCTGGTGGCCGGCCCGGTCTTCCTGCCGCTGTTGATGGCCGTCGTCGCGGGCGAGGCGATCGCCGGCGAGGCGAGTACCGGGACACTGCGGTACCTGCTCGCGCTCCCCGTCGGGCGCACGAGGCTGCTCGCAGTCAAGCTCGCGGCGATCGTGGTGTGGTGCGTGGCGTGCGTGGCGTCGGTGGCCGCGGTCGGTGTGCTCGTCGGTCTGGCGCTGTTCCCGTCCGGCCGTCTTACGCTGCTGTCCGGGCGCACGGTGTCCTACGGCGATGGGCTACTGAGGCTGCTGGCCGTCGGCGGCTACGTCGCTGCATGCGCGATGACGGTCGGCGCGATCGGCTTGTTCATCTCGACGATGACCGAGGTTCCGGTTGCCGCAATGGCAGCCACGCTGACACTGGTCATTGCCAGCGACGTGGCCGACGCGGTGCCGCAGCTGTCGGCGATCCACGGCTGGTTGCCGAGTCACTACTGGTCGGCCTGGGTCGATCTGCTGCGCGACCCCGTCGTCACCGACAGCGTGCGCAGCGGGCTGCTCGTCGCACTCGGCTACGTAGCGTTCTTCGTCTCGCTCGCGTGGGCGCGCTTCGGTGGCAAGGACGTCACGTCCTGATCCTGCTCATTGCAGGTAGGACTCCACCTCGTCGACCGGGCGCTGCTTGGCCGCGTCCGGGTCCTCGCCGTACTCCTCGCGGGCGCGGCGCTGGCGCAGGAGGTCCCAGCTCTGGTCGAGCTCGCGCTCAACGGTATCCAGGCGCCGGCGGTCGTCGCCGGACAGCCCGCGGTGTGCCGCGCGCAGCTGTTTCTCCTCCGCCACCAGATCGTGGATGTGCTCGAGCATCGACTTGTCGTCCATCAGGCCTCCTGGGTCGTGTCGGCTGGTCGGCGGTCCATCCAGTGGTAGTCCTCGTTGGGGAGTTGGCCGGTGGCCAGGGCCATGCGGTTCGTGAAGTTGTACATGGACGCGATCTCGATCACGTCCCACACCTCATGATCGCGCAGGCCGACGCCGCGCAGCACGTGCAGATCGTCCTCACTCATCTCGTGCGGCTGCGCGGTCAGCTTCTCGGCGAATGCGCAGATGGCGGTGCGCCGCTCGTCGAGCTCGGCGTGCCGCCAGTTCGTCGCGATATAATCGGCCATGACAGCGGCATCGGGTGTGCCGCCGAGCGCTTTGCGCAGCGCATGGCCGTGTGAGACGACGCAGTAGGTGCAGCGGTTGTACGCGCTCACCACCACGGCGATCATCTCGCGGTCGGCCTCGTCGAGATGCTCGGTGGGCTCGTGCAGCTGCTTGTAGTGGGCGAACCACGCGGAGAAGCGCTCGGGACGGTAGCTGTAGTTGCGAAAGACGTTCGGAACGAAACCGAGCGTTTCGCGGGCCTTGACGAACAGTCCCTGCAACCGTTCGGGCAGGTCAGCTTCGGCCGGCACCGGGAAGAACCACGCCGCGCGTGCCATCAACGCCCCGCCCTCACTGCGACGCGCGCCAGTCGAGCCACTTGCGCAGCTTGCCGAGGTCGTAGTCTGGTCCGCCGACACCGACCGTGAACAGCGTGGCACCGGCCTCGACCAACGCGGGGCCGGCCTCGGCGGGGTCTTCGTTGGGGGCGCCGACCGAGTGCTCGATCTCGTTGGGGTCGCGCCCGGCGTCGACGCAGTGAGCGGCGAGGATCTCCGACTTGCGCCGGAACGTGTCGAGGTCGCTGAACGAGTGCCAGATGTCGGCGTGCCGCGCCACTAAGCGCAGGGTCTTCTTCTCCCCGCCGCCGCCGATCAGCACCGGGATCTTGCGTGTCGGCGCCGGGTTGACCTTCGCCCAGCGCGCCTCGATGCGCGGCAGGTCCTCGGCCAGCTGATCGAGCCGCTGCCCGGCGGTGCCGAACTCGTAGCCGTACTCGTCGTAGTCGCGCCTGAACCAGCCCGAACCGATGCCGAGGATCAGCCGACCGCCGCTGAGGTGGTCGACGGTGCGCGCCATGTCGGCCACAAGCTCGGGGTTGCGGTAGCTGTTGCAGGTGACCAGGGCGCCGATCTGGACCCGTTCGGTCTGCTCGGCCCAGGCGCCGAGCATGGTCCAGCACTCGAAGTGCTTTCCGTCGGGGTCCCCGTAGAGCGGGTAGAAGTGGTCCCAGTTGAAGACGATGTCCGCGCCGAGCTCCTCGGCCTCGGCGACGGCGCACCGGATTGCAGCGTAATTGGCATGCTGGGGCTGCAGCTGCACGCCGATACGGATGCGCGATTCGTTCACCTCGGCGACGCTACTCGTCAGCGTCGCTGCGGTCCGCGAGCGTCAGAAGAGCTTGACGTTGGTGCGGGCAGCGGCCGCGGCGAGCTCCTGACGCATCGAGGGGGAAGCGGTGCGCATCGCGCGATCGAAGTCGCGCTCGTCGCGGCGGTGGCGCAGCTTCCGGGCGATGGTGTTCATGGTGGTTCCTCCGTTGCTTGTTCTGTTAGCCAAGATATCGGCTACAACCGAACAGACAGCGGTGTTATGCCAGCTCGTGCTACAGATCACCAGGTCTAGAGCAGGGACATACCCGGATCTGTCAGGATGGCCGCGACGTCGGCGAGGAACCGTGAGCCCTGCTCGCCGTCGACGAGCCGGTGATCGAAGGACACAGCGAGCTGGGTGACCCACCGTGGCTCGATCCGCTCGTGCGCCCCGGACCCGACCACCCAGGGCATCCGACGGACCGCACCGAACGCGAGGATGCCGGACTCGCCAGGGTTGAGAATCGGCGTGCCGGTGTCGACACCGAAGACGCCCACGTTGGTGATCGTGAACGTGCCGCCGGACATCTGCGCCGGCGAGGTCTTGCCCGCGCGGGCCGTCGCGGTGAGCTGACCGATCGCCTGGGCCAGTTCGAGCAGCGACAGCCGTTCGGCGTCCTTGACGTTCGGCACGATCAGCCCGCGCTCGGTGGCTGCGGCGATGCCGAGGTTGACGAAGTGCTTGAGCACGATCTCGCCGGCGTCGTCGTCCCAGGTGGCGTTGATCTGCGGGGTACGCGCGGCGGCGAGCATTACTGCCTTGGCGACGAACACGAGCGGCGAGAGCTTGACGTCGCGGAACTCGCGGCGCGCCGCGACGCGATCACGCAACTGCATGGTGGCGGTGAAGTCGATCGTGACGAACTCGGTGACGTGCGGCGCGGTGAACGCCGAGCGGACCATCGCCGCGGCGGTGTGCTTGCGCACCCCCTTGATCGGGATCCGCGTCTCGCGCGCCTGGTGGTCACTTGCGCTGACCGCCGGGGAGCCGTTTGCTGCCGATGCCACGTCGTCGCGCGAGATCGTGCCGTGCGGGCCGGTCGGGGCGATCATGTCGAGGTCGACGCCGAGGGTCTTCGCGAGCATGCGCACCGGCGGCTTGGCGAGCACTCGGTGCCCACGCTGCGGCTGCGCGCGCTCGTCTGGCTCTTCGACGACCGCGGGATCCGGCGCCGGGTGCGGCGCGGTGGCCGGGGGGAGATTGAACGATGCTTGGGCGCCGGCCACGGTGGCAGGCGGTGCCTCGGCGCGGCGGCGCCGACGCCGGCCGCCAGTCTCGTCCCGCGGCCCGTACCCGACGAGTGTCATCTGCTTCTCGTCTGCAGCTGCACCGGGTACCGCAGGAACGAGGTCTTCCGCCTTCCCTTGATCAACAGACTGATCCGGACGTATATCGACCGAATCGGTCTGTTGATCAGCGAACCCGGGAGCAGCACCATCGACCTCGATCGAGATGATCGGCGTGCCGACGGGCACCGTCTCGCCCTCGGCGGCGTGCAGCGCCGTAACGACGCCGGCGAACGGCGAGGGCAGCTCGACGGCGGCCTTGACCGTCTCCACCTCGGCGATGGTGTCGTTGACGTCGACGGTGTCGCCCACCGCGACAGTCCACTTCAGGATGTCGCCCTCGCTCAGCCCCTCGCCGAGATCGGGCAGTTTGAACTGCTGGACGCTCACTCAGTACTCCATGATCTTGTCGACGGCGTCGAGGACGCGGTCGAGGTTCGGCAGCCATTCGTGCTCGAGGCGGCTCGGCGGGTACGGGGTGTCGTATCCCGTCACCCGCAACACCGGAGCTTCCAGCGAATAGAAGGCCTCCTCGGTGACTCGTGCGGCCAGCTCCGCGCCGACGCCGAAGCTGTGCGGTGCCTCGTGCACGACGATCAATCTGCCGGTGCGCCGCACCGACTCGAGGACGGTCGGGATGTCGAGGGGCGAGACCGACCGCAGGTCGACGATCTCGAGGTCGATGCCCTCGTCGGCCGCTGCTTTTGCCGACTCGAGAAGCGTCGAGACGGTGGGCCCGTAGCCGGCGACGGTGACGTGCCGCCCGGGCCGCGCGACGCGTGCCTGGTAGAGCGGGGTGGGACCATCGGCGATGTCGGCCTTCGCCGCGTGGTATAGCCGCTTCGGCTCGATGAAGATCACCGGGTCGTCGTCGGCGATCGCGTCCTGGATCATCCAGTAGGCGTCGGACGGGTTCGAGCACGCGACGACCTTCAGCCCGGCTGTGTGCGCGAAGTACGTCTCGACGGACTCGCTGTGGTGCTCCACCGCGCCGATGCCGCCGCCGGACGGGATGCGGATGGTGATCGGCATCTTGACCAGGCCCGCGGATCGGTTGTGGAACTTTGCCACCTGGCTCACGATCTGGTCGAAGCCCGGGAACACGAACCCGTCGAACTGGATCTCGCAGACCGGCCGGTAGCCGCGGATCGCCAGCCCCACGGCGGTGCCGATGATCCCAGACTCGGCCAACGGCGTGTCGATCACGCGGTCCTCGCCGAAGTCCTTCTGCAGGCCGTCGGTGATGCGGAAGACGCCACCGAGCTTGCCGACGTCCTCACCCATGATCACTACCTTGGGATCGGCCTCCATCGCGTTGCGCAGCCCGTCGTTGAGCGCCTTGGCCATCGTCATCGGCGAGTTCATCGCGGTCGAGATCATGCGGAGACCTCCGCGACGAAGTCGACGAACTCGCCGCGTTGCGCGCGCAGGTCGTCGGTCATCGTGACGTGCACGTTGTCGAAGACCGACTCCGGAGTCGGGTCGGGTAGGGCGCGGCAGCCGCTACGCATGTGTTCGGCAAGCTTCTTCGCCTCGGCCTCGACGCCGGCGAAGAAATCGGGGGCGATGGACGCCTCGCGGGCCAGGTAGGCACGGACCCGCTCGATGGGATCCTTCAGCTTCCAGGTCTCGGTCTCGCTGCCCAGCTGGTAGCGGCGCGGGTCGTCGTTGGTGGTGTGCGGGTTCATCCGGTAGGTGAACGCCTCGATCAGCGTCGGGCCTTGCGCGTTGCGCGCATGGTCGAGGGCCTTGCGGGTGACGGCCAGCGTGGCGAGCACGTCGTTGCCGTCCACCCGCACGCCCGGGAAGCCGAAACCGCTCGCGCGCTGGTAGAGGGGCACCCGGCTCTGACGCTCGACGGGTTCGCTGATCGCCCACTGGTTGTTCTGGCAGAAGAAGACGACGGGCAGGTTGTAGGCGGCGGTGAAGACGAACGCCTCGTTGACGTCGCCCTGGCTGGATGCGCCGTCGCCGAAGAAGGCGAGGACGGCGGTGTCGCGCGTGGAGTCGCCGGTGCCGACGGCGCCGTCGCGTACGACGCCCATCGCGTAGCCGGTGGCGTGCAGGGTCTGCGCGCCGATGACGATCGTGTACAGGTTGAAGTTGTGCTCGCGCGGGTCGAAGCCGCCGAGGTTCGTGCCGCGGAACAAGCCGAGCAGGGTGAGCGGATCGACGCCGCGGCACCAGGCCACTCCGTGCTCGCGGTAGGTAGGGAAGGCCATGTCATGTGGCTTGAGCGCGCGGCCGGCACCGATCTGCGCGCCTTCCTGGCCGAGCAGGCTGGCCCACAGGCCGAGCTCGCCCTGGCGCTGCAACGCGATGGCCTCGGTGTCGATGCGGCGCACGAGCACGAGGTCGCGGTACAGCGCGGCAATATCGTCGTCGGTGATCTCGAGCGGGTAGTCGGGGTGCTCGACGCGTTGCCCTTCAGGCGTCAGCAGTTGCACCAGATCTGGCTCGGGATGCACAGCATGGACGTGTTCGCTCACGCGGCTCTCTCCTTGCGCTCGTACGCCGTCCGGGGTCGCCGTCGGGCATGCTGTCTCGCTCGGGAGTCCGTTGGTACAGGGGTGGCGCACGGCCCGGACTACCTCGGGGTTCCTACCATATCCGTGATGGCGGTCACCGGCTCGACCCGCGCGCGCTCAGCGCGGTCATGGTCGACAATCGATGCATGGTCGATCCGGACAAGCCGCCCCCGGCGCATCCGAGCTCCCCGAAGCCGCCGGGCTACCCACCGCCGGGCTACCCACCGCCGGGCTACCCACCGCCGGGCTACCCACCGCCGGACTACCCGCCACCGCAGATCCCGCCACCGCAGATCCCGCCACAGATGCCCTCGTCGAACATCGGCTGGGCGATCGCCGCATTGTTCACCTTCTGGCCCCTGGCGATCCCGGCGTTCATCTTCTCCTCGCGGGTCGAGTCCTATTGGTTCCAGGGCAACTGGTTCGGCGCGCAGGAGGCATCGCACGATGCCCGGCTCTACGGGCTTATCGCGGTGATCGTCGGCGCCGTGATATTCGTCGTCGGCCTGCTCGTGCTCGTGTTCATCTTCGTCGTGTTCGCGGACACGGTGCACGAGATCCACCGGCAGATCCCGACGGTGATTCCGGTGCCAGTGCCCAGCTGAACGCGGGAGTTAGCCCACAAGAAGGAAAGCGGGACGCGGGCGGTCGGCGAGCCCGCGCTACTGCTCCGGGCGCTTGTTCCGGTCCTGAAACGACTTCGCCGCCTTCTCGGCCTTTTCTTTGGCCTGCGCAGCGAGCGGGCCGGCTTTCTCTCTGGCCTGCTTGGCCATCGGGCCCGCTTTCTCCTTGGCCTGCTGCGCCATCGGGCCGGCCTTCTCCCGCGCCTGCTCGACCATCGGCTTCGCCTGCTTGGCGAGTTCGTCGGCCTTTTCCTTCGCTCGGTCGAGGAATCCCATTGCGTCTCCTGTCGTCGTACGTAGCGCAAGTCTTGCCTGCGAAACTGTGCTTACCCAAACTCGAGCGGCAACGGCGAATCGTGCACGATCCGCAGTCGGGACACCGCCCGGGTGAGTACCACGTAGAGCCGTCGTAGCCCGTCGACGCGATGCGCCGCGGCCGCCACGATGTCGACCGGTTCGACGAGCACGACCGAGTCGAACTCGAGGCCCTTCGCCAGCGCCGCCGGCACCACGGTGAGCCGCGGGTCGCGCTCGTCGTCGAGCAGCTCGGCGTCGAGGCCGGCCAAGCGCAATTCGGCGAGTACCGCGGCCGCCTGTGACCGCGCGATCTGCGCCGTCTCGGCGTCGGTCGGGGCACCGCCGGCGTCCTCGCGCTGACGGCGGACATCCTCGGCCACTTGGGTGCGTAGCCGCTCGCGGGCCAGCGTCCAGCGCAACCCGGTCGCCAGTGCCCGCCGGGCGTCGTCGACGTAGCGCAGCAGGTGGTGTGCGCCCACGCGGAAGCGCCTCGTGCCGACGATTGCGACGACGTCCTCGACCGGCTTCGCGACGTGGCTGAGGACTGCGCGGCGCAGCACGTCAGCCATCCGTGCATCGCCCTTGAGCACTGCAAGGTCGGACGGTTCGTCGGCGCGCTGAGCGTAGGCCACCAAGGCGCCGACCGTGCTCTGCGTGATGCCGCCCTCGCCGAGCGATGGCAGCACCTGCGCGATGTAGTGCAGGAACGCGTTGTTCGGCCCGACGACGAGCACGCCGGAGCGCCGAAGCCGCTCGGGATAGGTGTAGAGCAGGTAGGCCGCGCGGTGCAGGCCGACCGCGGTCTTGCCGGTGCCCGGCGCGCCCTGGATGCACAGCGAAGTGTCGAGATCGGCACGTACAAGCTCGTCCTGGTCGGGTTGGATCGTCGCGACGATGTCGCGCATCGGGCCGACGCGCGGACGCTCGATCTCCGCACGCAGCAGATCGGAGTTCAGCCCGAGCGACTCGCCGCGCTCGAGGTGCTCGTCCTCGACGGAGGAGAGCACGCCCTGGTCGAAACCGAAACGCCGCCGCAACCGCACGCCCATCCGGTCATCGGCGGTGGCTCGGTAGAACGCCCGCGCGATCGGCGCCCGCCAGTCGATGACGACCGGATCGCCGATGTCGTCGCGAACGTGCCGTCGCCCGATGTGCAGCACCTCGGCGTCGCCGCGTGCATCGGGCGGATCGCGGTCGGTACGGCCGAAGAACGGCGGCGCGTCCGGCTCGGCGTCCAGCGAAGCCAGCCGCTTCGTCCGCAGCCTGCCCAGGGCGAAGGCGGAGAGCTCGTCGACGCCGTAGTCGGCGATCCGGTCGGTGGCCTCGCGCATGTTGGCCAGGCAGCTGCGAGCAAGGTCGAGGTGGACACGTTCGGCGATCAGGACTGCATCATCGGCCACGATCGATCGACGTTACTCGCGCCGCGAAGCCAATTCCGGTCACCGCGTCCTCGTCCGAGTCGCCTGATCTCGGCCCGAACCGCACAACACGGCGTCGCCGGCCGAGATCGTCTGGCGATGAGGCAGGCTGGGACGGTGGCCGACAACGAGATCCGGCAGCTGTCCAGCCGCGAGGTCTACCGCACGCCGTGGATGGCGATACGCGAGGACGATGTCGAGTTCCCGGGGGGCGCGCGCGGGACGTACTCGGTCGTCGACAAGCCGGACTTCGTGCTCGTCCTGCCCTACGTGCAGGGCGGGTTCTGGCTCGTCGAGCAGTTCCGCTACCCCGTAGGGAAGCGCGAATGGGAGTTCCCGCAGGGTGGCTGGCCGAGCGGGCACACCGGCTCGCAGGACGAGCTGGCCGCGGCCGAACTGCGCGAGGAGACCGGCCTGCTCGCCGGCACGCTGCGGCATCTGGGACACCTGCACGCCGCCTACGGCTACAGCTCGCAGGGTTTCGACGTCTACCTTGCCACCGGGCTCACGCCGGGTCCGGCACAGCGGGAGGTCACCGAGGCGGACATGATCCACGAGTGGAGAGCAGAAGGTGACGTACGCGAGATGATCAACCGAGGGAAGTTTGCCGATGCCCACAGCGTCGCCGCGCTCGCACTGTTCGATCTGCACCGCGCCGGGGGGTTCCGGGGTGAGTGATCGCGACCAGCCCACGCCGGCGAGGGGGTCGCGTGCGGGGCTCAGGCCTCCAGGCGCAGCTTCAGCGAGTCGAGCTCGTCCCGCATCGTGGCGGGCAATGACGCGCCGATCTTGTCGAACCATTCCTCGATGAGCGGGATCTCGGTCTTCCACTCGCCGGCGTCGACAGCGAGCGCGCCACGCAGGTCGTCGTCGGTCATGTCCAGACCCTCGACGTCCATCGACTCGGGGGTCGGCACCCGTCCGATGGGGGTGTCGAAAGCGGCGGCCGTGCCGTCGATGCGCTCGAGCGCCCATTTGATGACGCGGATGTTCTCGCCGAAGCCGGGCCAGACGAACTTTCCGTCGTCGTCGCGGCGGAACCAGTTGACGTAGAAGATCGCCGGCAGCTTCGCGGCGTCGGCGTTCTTGCCGGTGGCGATCCAGTGGCTGAAATAGTCGCCGGCGTTGTAGCCGATGAACGGCAGCATCGCCATCGGGTCGCGGCGCACGACGCCGACCGCGCCGGTCGCGGCGGCTGTGGTCTCCGAGGACAGGGTGGCGCCCATGAACACGCCGTGCTGCCAGTCGCGGGCCTCGGTGACCAGCGGGACGGTGTCGCGCCGTCGACCGCCGAAGAAGATCGCGTCCAGCGGCACGCCCTTCGGGTCGTCCCACTCCGGCGCGCGGGTCTCGCACTGGCCGATCGGCGTGCAGTAGCGCGAGTTCGGGTGGCTGGACGGCTCCGGTGACTCTGCTGACCAATCCTCGTGCTTCCACGACGTGAGATGCGCGGGCGGCTCGCCCATGCCCTCCCACCAGATGTCGCCGTCGTCGGTCAGCGCGACGTTGGTGAAGATCGACGAGCCCTTCGCGATCGTGCGCATCGCGTTCGGGTTGGTGTGGTAGTCGGTGCCCGGCGCCACGCCGAAGAAACCGTTCTCGGGGTTGACGGCGTAGAAGCGCCCGTCATCGCCGATGCGGATCCAGGCGATGTCGTCGCCGATCGTCTCGACCTTCCAGCCGGGCAGTGTCGGCTCGAGCATCGCGAGGTTCGTCTTGCCACAAGCCGACGGGAACGCGGCGGCGATGTAGCGCGCCTTGCCCTCCGGGCTGGTCACCTTGGCGACGAGCATGTGCTCGGCCAGCCAGCCCTCGTCGCGCGCCTTCACCGAGGCGATACGCAGCGAGTAACACTTCTTGCCGAGCAGCGCGTTGCCGCCGTAGCCCGAGCCGTAGGACCAGATCAACCGCTCCTCGGGGAAGTGCACGATGTACTTGGTGTCGTTGCACGGCCACGCGGCGTCCTTGGCGGCGCTTTCGAGCGGCGCGCCGACGGAGTGCACGCCGGGGACGTAGGGCTGCTCGGCACCGTCCTTGGTGAACAGCTCGAGGGCCTGGGTGCCGAGGCGGGTCATGATGTGCATCGACGCGATGACGTAAAGCGAATCAGTGATCTCGGCACCGAGCATCGGTTCGTCGGCGTTGAGTGGGCCCATGCAATACGGCAACACATACATCGTGCGCCCGCGCATGCAGCCGCGGAAGCGCTCGGTGAGGATGGCTTTCATGTCCTCGGGGTCCATCCAGTTGTTGGTCGCCCCCGCATCCTTCTGCTCGCGGCTGCAGATGAACGTGCGGTCCTCGACGCGCGCGACGTCGGTCGGGTCGCTGGCGCACCAGAACGAGTTCGGCTTCTTGTCCTCGTTGAGGCGTACGAACGTGCCGTTGTCGACGAGTTGGTCGGTGACGCGTGTCCACTCCTCCGGCGAGCCGTCCACCCACTCGACGCGCTCGGGCTCGGTCAGCTCGGCGGTCTCGCGTACCCAGGCCAGCAGGCCCGCGTGCGTGGTGGGGGCGGAGTCGAGACCGGAAATGGTGCTTGCCGTCATGTACGAACATCTCCTCACCGGCGGAACCGGGACCAACGCGCCGGCCTGTGAGGCCCGCGCGTGACGTGGAAGGGTTGTCGTACGGTAACTCCCGGGAGCGCTTACAGACCTCATCCCTGGGCTGCGTGAATCCTCACACCGCAGGTGCTCGCTTGGTACCGGCAGCGTGCGGCTCCAGTGCAGTTGGGACACCGCCGAGCCCGTGGTCAGAAGGCCTGGCTGACCGTGGACATGTTGAAGTCCGGCACCCGAAGCGGCGGCATCGCTGCGCGGCTGAAGTAGTCGCCCCACTCGCGCGGCAGCGTGGGCAGCGCCGCTCCGACCTCGGTGACGCGGCCGAGCAGATCGACCGGCGATTCGTTGAACCGGAAGTTGTTCACCGCGCCGGCGATCTTGCCGTCCTCGACCAGGTAGACGCCGTCGCGGGTGAGCCCGGTGAGCAACAGCGTCTGCGGATCGACCTCGCGGATGTACCACAGGCACGTCAGCAGCAGGCCGCGTTCGGTGCTGGCCACCATGTCCGCCAATGACGCTGTGGCCTCGGGCGCGTGCATGATCAGGTTGCCAACGAGCGGGCGGGCTGCCGCGCCGGTGTGTGCCGCCCAGGCCCGGGTGCGGGCCAGGGCGCTCAACCGGCCGTCGGTGATCCACGCGGCCGGCTCGACGGGCGCGCCGTTGTCGAACACCGATTGGATGCCGGCGTGCGACGCGGTGGCGATCTCGAACGGCGCGCAGCGCAGGCCGGCCTCGGCCGGGTCGGAACGCAGTTGCAGCGCCTGCGTCGAGAGTTGCTCGCCGACGCGCGTGCCGCCGGAAGCGGCTGTGAACACGCTGCGGCCTTCGTCGGCGTCGCGCGCGGAGGCCGTCCAATACGCGTAGATCATCAGGTCGGCGACGGCGGTCGGCGGCAAGATCGTCTCGTATCGGCCGGATGGCAGCTCGACGGACGTCGCGGCCCAGTGCAGGCGTTCGGCCAGCCCGTCGGCCACCGCGTCGATGTCCACGTCGGCGAAGTCCTCGGTGTGCTCGCCGGCCCAAGCAGAACGCACGAGGTCCGCGGACTTGCCGTTGACCTCGAGGCGGCCGTCGGGCTGGTCGAAACGCCGCCGAAGGCCGGTGGACGTGGCGAGGAAGTACGAGGTCAGTTGATGCTCGGCGAAGCCGAACAGCAGCCGGTCGTCCGCGTGCCAGCGGCGCATCGCCGCACCCAGCGCCGGGGCGAAGGTGTCGAACACTGCGACGCTCGTCCCGGCCGGGCACGCGTCCCAGTCGTCGTCGTGGGCGTACGGCTCGACGAGCGGGCTAGCATCCTCGGCCGGCTCGGACTCGCGACCGGCCAGCTCCGACGCCCGGACGAGGTCGTCGATCTCCTCCAGCGTCGACACCGACCGGGTGACCACCCCCGCGCTCGTCCCGCCGCGGCGCTCGAACGTGGAGATCACCGTGACCGAGCGCGAGCGCATCTGCCCGTTCGTTGTCAGTGCATTGGCGGCCCAGCGCAGGTTGGTCTCGGTGTGCTCGGCGGCGATGACGACGCAGCCGTCCGCGCCCGACGCCGCGAGAGCAGCCTCGGTGATCTCCTGCGGGCTGCTCACCGGCCGCCCTCGTGTCGGGTGTTGAGGATCCGCACACCGCGGAACAGGGCGGCGGGGCAGCCGTGCGACACGGGCGCGATCTGCCCGGGCTGACCCTTGCCGCAATTGAACGCACCGCCGAGCTGGTAGGTCTGCGGGCCGCCGACAACCTCCATCGAGCCCCAGAAGTCCGTCGTCGTGGCCTGGTAGGCGACGTCGCGCAGCTGCCCGGCGAGCAGGCCGTTCTCGATGCGGTGGAACTGCTGGGCGGTGAACTGGAAGTTGAAGCGCTGCATGTCGATCGACCACGAGCGGTCGCCCTTGACCAGGATGCCGCGCTCGACGCCGCTGATCAGCTGCTCCAGCGACGGGCCGTCCGGCGCCGGCCGCAGCGACACGTTCGCCATCCGCTGCAGCGGGATGTGCCCGGGGGAGTCGGCGTACGCGCAGCCGTTCGAGCGCTCGCCCGACGCTACGAGGCGATCCGCGTTCGCCCGGGCCATCTGCCGGTTGACCTGGTAGCCGACCAGCACGCCGTCGCGCACGATGTCGAACTGCTGCCCCGCCGCGCCCTCGTCGTCGTAACCGATCGTCGCGAGCGCGTGCTCGGCGGTGCGGTCTCCGGTGACGTTCATGATCGCACTGCCGTACTGCAGCGAGTTGAGCCTGTCGAGGGTGGCGAAGCTGGTGCCCGCGTACGCGGCTTCGTAGCCGAGCGCGCGGTCGAGCTCGGTGGCGTGCCCGATCGATTCGTGGATGGTCAGCCAGAGATTGGTCGGGTCGATGACGAGGTCGTAGTCGCCGGCCTCGACGCTCGGCGCCTTGGCGTGCTCGGCGAGCAGCCCCGGCAGCTCGGCGAGCTCGGCGTCGAAGTCCCAGCCCGTGCCGACGAGGTACTCCCAGCCGCGTCCGGCCGGTGGGGCGAGGGTGCGCATCGAGTCGAACGATCCACCCGCGCGATCGACGCGCACTGCGGCGAACTCGGGCTCCACGCGTACCCGCTGCTGGGTGGCCATGGTGCCTGCGGTATCGGCGTAGAACTTGTTCTCCAGCACCTGGGTCACCGACGCGTCGACGTGATCGACCCCATCGGCGGCGAGCAGCCGCTCGGACAGCTCGGCGAGGCGCGCGACACGCTCGGCCTCCGGCACGGTGAACGGGTCGATGTCGTAGGACGAAATCCAGCTGACGTCGTCGTACACTTGCTCCGCCGCGAGCTCTACCGGCTCGCGGCGCAACGCGCGGCTCGTGCGTGCGGTGGCGATCGCCTGCTCGGCGAGAGCCGCTGCGGAGTCGGAGGTACGCGCGATGCCGCTGGCAAATCCCCAGGTGCCGTCGTGCACGACCCGCACGCACAGCCCGATGTCCTCGCGATCGCCGGACGAGTCGAGCTTCGCGTCGCGCAGGCTCAGGTGCCCGGTACGGATGCGTTCGAGCCGGAAGTCGGCGTGCTCGGCGCCGAGCTCCTGCGCGCGCTCGAGTGCCGCTCCCGCCAGACCGCGCAGCGGCATCGCCAGGAACGACGAGTCGATGTCGGGCATGGCACGAACGTACGCGGCTGCTATGCGTAGGGGAGACTGGTCCGCGTGCTGCGTCCGCCGGTCCGCGTCTGCTTCGTCTGCTCGGGCAACATCTGCCGATCGCCCACGGCGCAGGTCGTGCTCGACAGGGTGGCCGAGCAGTCCGGGCGCGACTACCTGCTGGCCGTCGACAGCGCGGGCACCGGCTCCTGGCATGCCGGTGACGACATGGACGAGCGGTCGCGCCGCACCATGGTGCATGCCGGTTACGACGTGCCGGCGCACATCGCGAAGCAGTTCCAGCCGGCCGACTTCGAGCTTCGCGACGTCGTCGTCGCCCTCGACACCGGCCATTACAACGTGCTGTGGTGGCTGGCCGCCGAGACCGGTGACGTCACCGTCGCCCGCTCGAAGATCGTCATGCTGCGCGCGTTCGACCCGCAGCTCGCCGCGGGCCAGCAGCCGGACGTGCCGGACCCCTACTACGGCCACGGCGGCGACGGATTCGCCGAGGTGCTGGCGCAGGTCGAGCGCAGTTGCGCGGGGCTGCTCGACGCCATCGAACGCGCCGTCGTCACAGGGGCGCAGCGGGTCGAGCCGCCGGTACAGCAGCCCAGCGCCTAGCAGACTGACAAGCCGCCCTTGTAGCCCTTGACGAACGCCTGGATGCGGTCGAGGCCGGAGGTGCCGCGCGCCCCGAACGAGGTCTTCTGTCCCACCACGCCGAGCATGGAGGACGTCGCTTCGTCGAGGTCGGCCGGAGACAAGACGAAGGTCTTGCCCTGAGCCTGCGGCGAGCCCTGGGCGATGTTGATGTCCTTCGCGTACGAGCCGGAGTAACAGATCGCTGCGGTCAGCGCAGGTCCGTCGTCCTGCGAGCGGTTGAACAGCTGGTTGCGCACTGCCATGCCCCAGCCGATCGAGAACAGCACCCCGAGGGCGAAGTCGCCGGGCTGGTCGTTGAGCAGCGTGATGTTGCCGGTGTCCTGGTCGCCCTTGACCGCGGGCAGGCTGTTGTAGGCCCGCAGCGCGAACGACTTGTCGAAGTACACGGTGTTGTCGTCGGCGCAGTAGCCGAACGAGCTCGTGCCGGCGGAGTCGCACTTCGGGTGCGCAGCCTCGGCGATCTTGACGGGTTGGAAGGTCTTGCCGATCGACTTGGCCGCGCCGGTCCAGAACCGGTTCAGGTCGCTGACGAAGAAGTTGGTGCCGGCGGTCTTGACCACCTCGGCGAGCGGGGTGTTCCCGCCGGACTGGAGGTCCTGCTGGCTGGTGAAGGGCCGCTCGGTGTAGGTGCGCGAGGCGAAGTAGTCCTTCGAGAAGCAGTAGGTCACGCCCCTCGCGATGCCGTCGGCCACCGCCGACAGCCGGTCGAAGCCGTTGCCGTGTGAGATGTCCTGCTCGGTGGTGGGAGTCTTGTCGCGGCCGTTGAGGAATCCTTCGAGCGCATCGTCGATCTTCTTAGGGGTGACGTCGCGGAAGTGCGGTTCCTGGCCCTTCAACGCGGAGGCAGCCCATGCGCCGGCCGCGCAGTCGGCCTGCGACTCGGTGTCGATCGTGCGCAGGTCGTGCCGGTCGAAGACGCCGAGCCGGTAGCTGATGGCGTGACCGTACTCGTGCGCGAAGATCAGCCCCGCGACCAGACCGCCGTACTTGTCGGCCAGTTGCGCGAACAGGTGGCTGGGGGCGCGGTCCCATGCGATCGAATCGTCGAGCAGGCAGAAGGCGCCGTTGTCGACGACGAACGACGGCCGCCGCTGCGCGCACTGGTTCTGCGACGCCGGGCCGTCGACACGCTTCGTCTGCGCCACCTTCAGCCCGTCCACCGAGTACAGGCCACCCTTCAGCGGGGTCAGCTGCTTGCCGCCGGAGACCTTCGGGAAGCTGGTCTTCCAGAAGCTCTCGATGTCGCTGAGCGAGTTCTTGACGGTGCGATCGAAGGACCCGTTGCTGTCGCCCTTCACACTGAGCTGCGCATCGGGGGCGTTGCCCACGCTCGGGGCGCCGTCGACCACGTTGGAACAGGCAGACAGCACCAGGGCGCCCAGCGCCACCAGGGCCATGCGTCGAACCCAGCCACGCAGGTGTTGGGACACGGGCTCTCCTTCACTCTGGCAGCGAGGCGCAGTTGCCGGGGAGTGTAGACGCCTTCGCCGTGTCGCGGCCGGGGACAGCTCGATTTGCGACACTGTCCGGATGGGCAGGCACTCGGCGCCGGACGACGAGGAGAACGATGACGTCGATGCCGCTGTCCTGACCGACCACGTCGCGGCCACGCACGACGCGGGGGACTCGCACGAGACCGGGCGGCACGCGCGGCCTGCGCCGAACCGCGCGAGCGATCCGCCTGCCGCGGTGATCACCTCGCCCAAGCCCGGCCCCCGCTTCGCACAGCCCGGGCCGTCCGCGCTGAAGGACGAGCCGATCGAGCACGTGCCGGCCGGAAAGCCGGCAAAGTCCCGGCGCTCGTCGACCACCGATTTCGCGTTGGTCAAGCAGCACAGCGACGTCCGCGCGCGTTGCATCGCGGCAGTGGTGGTCCCGTTCGTCGTCTACCTCGCCGTCATGTTCGCCGTCGGCGCCACCGGACGCCAACTGCTGCTGTGGATCTTCATTCCGTTGATCACCGCTGGCATTCTGGTCGGCGTGTTCCTCGACGCCGGGCATCGACGGCACGCAACGCCAGCTGATCCGGATCCCGCCGTCAGCGAATGACCAGTCCGGCGCGGCGGGCGCCGTAGGCGTCGAGGTACCGCACGATCTGCTGGTGCGCCCGCGCGTACTCGGCGCGCGCAGCGACGCTCAGCCCGCCCGAGGCCAACGCGCGAGGCAGGTCGATCAGCCGCAGATCCGGCGAGTTCGCCATCCAGGTAGGAATCGCCTGTGCCGATGTCACCCGGAAGCGGTGCGCCGCGACCTCGGTGAACGTGACGCGGGGCATCACGCCCTGCCGGCTCGCGGCGACCGGATCGGCGTGCCGCGAGATCTGGTTGCCCATGCAGTAGAAGACCCACTTGCCGTGTACCACCTGCGCCGGCTGCACCACGTGCGCGTGATCGCCGAGGATCAGGTCGATGTCCGGTGAAGCGAGCAGCCGACGCGCCTCGTCCTTCTGTTGCTGCGTGGCGAGGTGGTCGTACTCGGTGCCCCAGTGCATGGACAGCACCACGACGTCCGCCCCCGCCGACTTCAGCCGCTTGGCCGCGGCGAGGATCTTCGGCACGTCGATCCGATTCGCCAGCCACGGCTTCCCGGCCGGAACCGGGATGCCGTTGAAGTCGAACGAATACGCCAGCTGTCCGATGCGCACGCCGTTGCCCGCTGTGACGAGGAACGGTGTCTCGGCCTCGTGGCGGGTGCGCGCGCTGCCGGTGTGCCGAAGGCCCGCCCCGTCCAACTCGTCCAATGTCCGTTTCAGGCCGCCGTAGCCCTGGTCGAGCGAGTGATTGGAGGCGGTGGTGCACGTGTCGTACCCGACGCCCTTGAGCGCGCTCAGCACCTGAGGTGGGGCGCTGAAATCCGGCCAACCGCGAAACGGCCCTTCCGGCTTGGCCAGCGGTGTCTCCATCTCGCAGGTGGCCAGCGCGGCGCCGCGCACGTCCGGCGCGATGCTCGCGTACATGGGCCCGAAGTCGTAGCCGCTCCTGCCGGTCGCCTTCGCGTCCGCGTGCGCCTGCTGCCACAGCTGGGGATGGATCAGCACGTCGCCCGAGCCCAGGATCGTCACGGTGCGGGCACCGGTTGATGCCGAGTGCGGCGTGCCGGTGTCTGCCGGGAGGGTCACGGTCTCGGCCGGATGGGACGTCGGGTGCCGGGACGGCGCATGCTTCGACGGCGCAGGGCCGGCGCTCGACGTGCATCCGGCGGCGGTCAGCGACAGCAGGGCGCCGATCGCAATTGCCGGCCACCGTCGTCGTGCCATGGCGTGCACGGTATCCCGCTGGGGCCGCCCGGGCCGATCAGCCGAGCCTGCTCAGCGCACCGCGTCCAGCTCGGCACGCCACGGCGGGTTGGCACCGGCCCGGGCGCAGGTGATCGCGGCGACGGTGGCGGCGTGCTCGAGCACCACGCCGAGCGACGTGTCATCCGCTTCGGCGACCCCGGCCGGGGTCAGCAGCCCGCGCAGTGCCAAGCCGTCGAGCAGGCCGCTCATGAACGCGTCGCCGGCACCGACGGTGTCGACGACATCGACCTCGCGCGGGGGGCGGGTGATCGTGCCCGCCGACGTGCTGAACGCGCAGACGCCCTCGCCGCCCCGGGTCACGACCACCACCTGCGCGCCGCGGGCGAGCCAGCCGGCAACGACATCCTGGACCGTCTGGTCCGGGTAGAGGTATCCGACGTCCTCCGCGCTGGTCTTCACCAGATGGGCGAGCGGCACCGCGCGCTCGACCTGCCGCCGCGCTGCCGCCGCGTCCGGCTGCAGGTGGGGACGCACATTGGGGTCGTAGGTGACCGCGCATCCGCCTGCGCGCAGCGACGCCACCCGCCGCGCGATCGCCGCGTCGCCGGGCGCCAGCCAGGACGCCAGCGAACCGAAGTGCACGGCGCCGACGTCGTCCGGCACGCCGGCGAGTTCGGCGTCAGTCCAACGGAAGTCGGCGGTGCCGTCCACTCCGAAGCGATACTGCGCCCCGCCGTCGGGCGCCAGTTCGACGAGCGCCACCGTCGACGGCTCGTACGCCTCGACACACAGGGACAGGTCGACGCCCGAGCGCAGGGCATGGTTGCGCAGCACCGTGCCGAGCGGGTCGTGCGAGAGGCGGCCGACGAAGCACGCGGGCCGGCCCAGGCGAGCCAGACCGACAGCGACGTTGTACGGGCTGCCGCCGGGGCGGGCCAGGCGAGGGTCGTCGTCACCGGACTCGACGAGATCGATCAGCGCCTCGCCGATCACGGCGATGCCGCCTGCGGTCACTGCCGCCGCTGCCATGAACGACGAGGCTACGCGGGGCGCGGGATAGCATCCGCCGGTGACCGATGCCGCCGCAGATCCCGTACCCATGATGAATTCCGCCCTCGAGCAGCTGATCCCGGTGGCGCACAAGATGGGTGTCGAGTTCGTCGAGATGCGCCCGGGCT
>JAABUT010001194.1_pt1 | contig 31350 bp, 24 predicted proteins | sample 5559281 | NCBI WGS metagenome assembly JAABUT01 (sample SAMN10711880, study PRJNA513359) | rock metagenome | isolation source: Antarctica rocks | place: Antarctica: Victoria Land, Ricker Hills nord | collected 2016-01-04
AATTATAGAGATGCTTACTTTCAATTAAAGGGTTCTATCAGGAATTTTGTTAAGCTAAGCCCGGTAAAAATAGCCGCATAGATTATCGAAAAAAAAGTTTAGATATTTGCGCCTTAGCGCCTAAAGCTTTCGCAGCAACGTAAAATAAAGCCGCAACAATAAAAGTGGAGATTACAACACCAATTGTTGAAAACGTCAAAATGGACAGGCTTTCCTTTTTGAGCAAATTTATATCAATGTGAATGGCGCCTCCAAACAATAAAAAACTAAGCATTACTTTCATTACAGCAGTATGAAAGTCAATAGAGCTTATCAATATTTTCGTTTTAAGAAAAAAAACAGGATATAGCAAGCCGATGCAAATAAGAATGAGTGATGCAACAAGTGAGATTAGCATGATACCAATAGTGCCAGGCAATTTTATGTACTTAAAGTTGATGTAGCCAAAGAGGGCTGTAAAAACAATTACCAAGGTTATGAGATTATACATAGGCGAAGTGTGCTTATTTAAGAATGTAATATAAGGTCGTAATGCGTTTAAAAAAACTAAGGCATTAAGTTTTCTGTTGAGTGAGATTCATTTTTTGTAAAACTATTATAAAAACAATGTAATCACTGCCTGATTAAAGCCAGGGTGTCTTTTGTGAGCCTGACTTTTAAAAACTGGTATAGCTGTGCCTGCTGAGATCTGGTTACTCTTCTTTTTGTTTTATAAAATACAATTGGAATAGTGTCTATTTTTGAGAGGGTATCAGGCTTCATTAACCAGCCGTTGTATAGGGTATCAACAAAAGGAAATGCAATGCTTGCTTCCCTGGTCAATTGGGTGTAAGACAAAGTATCTTCAGAATGATTATTTTTTTCATTGGAAAGATATTCCAGTTGCAGTTGCTGAAACATTTGTCTTGATACATCAGCGCTTAATGCATTTACTTCTTCTTTGGTCATATTTACACGAATGGGTTTTAACTCATATTTCTTCATGTGATTAGCCTTAAGGCTTTGCTGTATTTTATTTTTGAAACTGTCGGTTAAAGGTCTGCCCGAATGATAGATTTTTATCAGTGTGGCAGTGTCTTTCTCCGCTAACTCCCATTTCAGTATTTCATTGCCATGTTCTGTAATGGGAATAAGAACCAGTTTATCCAGTTTTTCTTTTATTGTCTGTCGCTGATACACCGAGTATAAAAAGTAAATACTTGGAATAGTAACCACAACAATAATAAATAAGAAAATAGTTATATAATGTCTCCTTTGCCTTCCTGACCTAAACTCCTTTGCCGGAAACTGCAGGTATTTAACGATAAGATATGTTGCAAGGCTTATAAAAACAGCATTTATAAAAAACAAATAAAACGCCCCTGCAAAGTAATACCATTGCATGGTAGCTAAACCATAACCTGCCGTGCAGAGCGGAGGCATAAGCGCAGTGGCGATAGCAACACCCGGAATGGCATTGGAAAGACCCGAACGTGATGCTGATACAATGCCGGCAATACCACCGAATAAAGCCACCAATACATCCAGCAAAGTAGGAAAAGTTCGTGACTGAATTTCTGCTGTCGGGCTATCAAAAGGGGAAATTAAAAAAAACAGTACAGAAGCAAGCAGGCTGAGAAAAACCGCCGCTCCCAGCTCTCTTAATGAGCGGATAAGCAAAGTTTCGTCATGTATGCCCAATGACAGGCCCACTCCTAAAATAGGTGACATTAATGGCGAAATAAGCATAGCGCCGATAATGACGGCTGAAGAATTAGTATCTAACCCAATAGATGCCAACACAGCCGAACAAAATAATAACCACATGTTGTAGCCCCTGATAGATACGCCTTCTGATATGCTTTGAATTGCACGTTGGGGGTCCGATGAAGAACGTATATCGATAAAATTTTGAATGAAATTCATTTTTGAAATTAGGGTTACTATAAAAATAAAGTTGCAGAGGCGAAAGGGTTATATGTTGCATCAGGTAAACTATCACAAATGAAAGATTTTACAAGCAGTTCCCCCGTTTTGTTTGCTAACAATATTGTATTCACTTTTCAGCATTCTCTCGTTTTGCATTTACGTTTGAAGGAGTAGTCTTGTATTGAGATGAAGCAGTGTTGGGGGGGATGGTGGTCATATTTCCATCTCGCAATGCATTATAATGAGGCGACATTATTTCAATGCCTCTTTCATTGCAAACATCCTGTATGTTTTGGTGAAGCTGCGAATAGATATTTGCCTGTTTATTTGCCTCTTTTGTGTAGGCATTGATTTGATAAGAAACATAGAAATCATCTAAGCTGGTCTGCAAAACAAAGGGCGGCGGTTGCGGCATTATACATTCAGTTCTTAGCGCAGCATCTGCCAAAGCCTGATGCATATCCTTCCAGGGCACATCGTACCCGATGGTTACGGTTGAATGAATAATTAAGCCGGTATCCTGACAGTGTGCTGAATAATTGATAGTGCAATTATTGAGTATATTAGAATTGGGAACAGTGACATCTTCATTTTTTATCGTCCTTAACCTGGACACAAGCAGTGTTTTTTCAATAACATCTCCCGATACATCTCCTATTTTTACCCGGTCGCCGATTTTAAACGGACGCATATATGTAATGACAAGCCCGGCTATCAGATTAGAAATAGCCGAAGATGAACCTAAGGAAAGCAATACGCCCAAAAAAACGCTGACACCCTTAAAGGCAGTAGAGTGAGAGCCGGGCAAATAGGGGAAAATAATCACGAACATGAAAGCATAAATAAGAAACTTGATGATATAAAAGGTAGGCCATGCCCACTCACGATAAAAGCCACTGATACGAATGGCAGACTTGTCAATTTCTGAAGCAAAATATCTTATAAGTTTTATTACATACCTTGTAGCCAGGTATATAACTGCGATTGTAAACAGATTTGGTAGAAAACCAATTATGCTGCTTATAAGATCTTTCGCGGGTGTTGTAATCCAGCTCCACAATACATCGGCAAGAGATTTGGTTTGAGGAAACACGCTGAAAAAAAGCGGCAGTGCAAGATATACCGACAGTATTATGACTGCAATGCGCAAAATGTTGTTTACCCTGATGGCAAACACAAAATGTTGTTCTGCAGACAATAATTGAATATTTTGAAAAGTAAAGCTCCTGAAGTATTTTTCCTTGTTTTTTGTAAGAAACCGGGTAGTATATCTGAATAAACGGTTTACACCAAAAACAATCATCGCTATGCCGATAATAATAAGGCCTATATATACAAGTCGTTTTACCCAGTTGGAGAAGCTGTTGGCTTTCTTCGCCCTGATGATTTCTTTTTTTATTTTAATCAGGTAATCGTTTGCCAGTTGGTCGGCAGGTTTATTATACCAAAGAGCATCGAGGTCGGTGGCAGACATAATAATATTGTCGTTATTATACACAATATCCCAGGTTATTTCGCTTTGCACCACTTCTAAAGAATCTGCTTTAAAAAAAGCATCGTCATACATTTTTTGAATTTTCGCAGAAATAGCTTCAGCCCTCTCTGCTGCGCTAAACGAACCGAGGCGGGTGTAGACATAGAATAATGTATCTGAAAGAAGCACAACAGGGTAGCCTTTTGCCTTTTGTTTCAATTCGCTAATCCTCTTCAACTGTTCTGCTTTTCTTATTGAGTCTTTTTTTGACAGTTGCTGCAGACTGTCTTCAAGCGTTTTTCTTTTATTTGAAGTTGCAGACACCTGTTCAAGCTCTTTCTGCAGTTGAATGGTAATCATTGAATCAACTCTTTGCTGCTCTTTTTGCTGCAGCAGGTACTTTTCGGCTGCTTGCTGATTGATGTTTGCTGTACTGTCAACAGATTGCTGAATACTTTTTGCTGTGCTGTCAACTGCCTTATTTTCCTGTGAAAGAAGCCTATGGCAAAAGCAGGAAAACAAGAAAAACACAGATAAAATTTTTTTAAAAGTGTTCATATTTAAACTTTCTGACAGGTTTTTTATTGTGGTGAATAAACTTATAGAGAATAATTAATTCTTTTATAAATATAATTTTACTTCATCAACTTATTCTTTTTTCTTTTCAAATAGACTCGGGCTTTTGCAATTTTTATTAATATAAAAATAAAACATTATAGAAAAAAACATTATTTTAATATCGAAACAGTTGCGGGTTGAATTAACGATACCGGGCAATCAATTTTTTACATTTACTTATAACCTGTCCTTTGTTATAAAAATTATTTTGAACTGTATAAAAGCAGTGTATCGGTCAGATAATCAATCTCACGCCATGCAAATCTTCAAGACGATGAGAAAATTTATTGCCTGGAGAACTGATAAACATAAAGTTTGTTGGAATATTCCATTCTTTACACAATTGCGTTATCAGTTCAGGGCCAAAAGTTCCTTTCATTTGTATATATTCGATATCAATATCGGGATAAGCGCGGTCAAGCACTTCAAAATCACTTAAAAAAGAGGGAGAAACTTCCTGGTTTTCTTTTAATACCGTAACAATCTTCAGTTTTGAGGTAATCTCATTTTCCTGCACATATATGAGCACTTTATTCAGTATAGATATATTGTCGCCCTTGGTAAAATAGACAAACTCCTGCTCAGACACTTTCCTTATGTACCGGCTGATGTGGAGACGGCTGAGAACGGCCCATCGTTTTATGGTATCAAAAAAACTTGATACCACGATTAAGATAAACTGGAGAACTTGTTTCCTGTTAAGCAATACATAAATTATTATAATAGCTGGTATAAAATATTGCAAAAAAACCAGCAGGTACTCTGGGTGCAGCTTTACGTTGAAATAAAGAGCTATTAAGACTAACAGTATCGCCAGCGCGACTGCAAAGGGCTGGGCAAATTCGGGACGGGGCAGGCGTGAACGTTTAATTTTTAATAAAAAGTTGCCAAAGCCGAAATATACCATTACCAGCAGAAAAGAAATGGTATATACGCCGGCAAGCGGTCCAAGTTCGCCTGCTGTAATAAATAAAACAGATAAACAAAGCAGAAAAAATAATATAAATATCCGTGGCGAACTTCCCTGTTTGTTTTCTTTTAATAATGCCTGCGGCAATATTCTGTCAAGCGTCATTCGTTTTATTAATCCGCCAACACCTACATACGATGTTAACACCGCACCGCTCAGCACGAGGGTAGCATCAACAGAGATAACAGTTGAGAACCACTTGCCTGCGGTACTAAACCCCATGTAAGACAATAATGCTTCTTCATGCTGAATGGCAACAGCTATAGGCACAACCAAAACTGCGGTAAGAGCCATTAAAGGATTGATTACAGAAACAGCCAGCCACATATTGCGCAGTGTTTTAGGAAACACTCCCGGCGCCTGCTCTTCCACAAAATTAGCAGAGCTTTCAAAACCCGATATACCTAACATAGCAGTGCTGAAGCCAAAGACGAGCGCGGTAAAAATGCCTCCTTTAACAGGAGCATGAAAATTTATATTGGCAATATTGAATCCATCCTTTGCTGCAAACATAAATCCGCTTATAATCAGCGCCAGCATAGTAATGATGTGTGTGATGAATATGATGGTAGCTACAATCGCAGACTCCGTTATCCCCATAATAACGAGCAGCAGAAATAAGGTTAAGAGCACAATGGTGGCGATGAATACATGAATAGATGGAAATAATATGTGAAGGTATTGCATCGCTTCACTTGCAGAGATAACAGCAGTGACCATATAAGACAGTATAGTGAGACAGGCAGCAACAGAAGCATTGCTTTTGCTTGTGGTGTTTAATAATACATTGTAAGCGCCGCCGTTTAGCGGCAATGCACCCACCACTTCCCCGTATATTTTTCTAAACAGATAAAGCACACCGGCAACAATCAGCAGTGCAAGCCACGCGTATTGGCCGGCATACAGTATTGTTAATGATGAAACATATAAACAGGAAGAGGTGATGTCATTTCCGCAAATGGCGGTTGCAGGAAGCTGCGTTAGCTTTTTTGAAGAGCTCATGTCTTTTTCAAAATGGGTTTGAATTGTAAAGGAATAGAAATGTAAGCCATTTTTGATAAAAATCTGAAAAGTTTTAATGATAATAATTATTGGTTCATTTCAAATTGTCGCATAAGTCTGTTTCGTTATCGGCTGCCTTGCGCAGACGGTGAAGCAATCCCCAGCCAATCGTCAACCTGATTGTGCAAGGGATTGCTTCGTACCTCCCAGTGACAAGAAGCGTGAAACTACTTTTGGGTACGAAGCAACAAGCGACAATTTTCTCTAAAATTTAAAAACCAAATAACTTCGCCATGCTGCCTCATGCTATTTTTAGCACATTTGCAAGGCACAAAAATCCTGACACAAATGCTAACTTTGCAAAAGAGCTAAAAATACCAACGCACAACCCTGCCACACAAGCTGACGGAATGGAGGAAAAGAAAAATATCTGCAAGCCTTGCGGGAATTAGAAATAGAATTATACGAAAGCATAATGAAAATATTAAGGCATACATATTTTGAACAATACAAACAGCAGTTGCAGGTTGATTTAGGCAACTCTTTAAACGAAGTGAAAGAAATAGAACTCACTCAAAAAACCTTTACTTTTTATACTTCGGTAGCTGTTATTTCTTCTTCACGAATTGAAGGCGAGAAAATGGAACTGGACAGCTATGTTAAGCACAAGATGCAGAACATTGAGTATTTGCCCGGGCTATTGGAAAAACCAAATGATTTATTTCAGGCATATCTTTTTGCAAGAGATAATAAACTTAACAAAGAAAATTTTTTGCAAAGCCATGTATTGCTTTCAAAACATTTATTGCCTGAAAAATGGAGAGGCATTTATCGCAAAAATGAAATGCTTGTAATGGAACACAACACAGGCAGAATACAATTTGAAGCAGCGACCTTCAGTATTATTGAAAGCGAAATGGAAAAATTGTGGGATGACATTTCAGAACTGCTGAAAATGAAATTGAGCAATGAAGGAATTTTTTATTATGCTTCATTCATACACATTGTATTTGTAAACATACACCCGTTTAACGATGGAAATGGAAGGGCAGGAAGGCTTTTGGAAAAATGGTTTCTTTCTGCAATGTTAGGCGAAATGGCGTGGTATGTTCAATCAGAAAAATATTACTATCAGCATGTGGACGACTACTACAAAAATCTGAACCGTTTGGGAATGTTTTATGAGAAGCTTGATTATGCCAATGCCGATAAATTTTTACAAATGCTTCCAAACGCAATAAACTATAAAGGATGAGCAATGTTTCAGCAGTTATAAATTTTATTTACAACATTATGAGAACCGACAGAGGTATCAGTGTTGATGCACTGCGACTGGAACAATTGGGATAGATGTTATTTGCGAAAATTTTGATGATAAGGACAAGGAGTTAGAAGCGATTTGACGAACCAGGAAAATACAAATCAGTAATTCCAAAAAGATTTTAGTGAAGAAGTTGGGCAGCCGGCCCCGAAGGAATTACAGGTGAAGAATTAGAACGATTCAACAACAACGAATTGTTTCCTTACATTCCCTTATGGAATTTCTGTTTCTTTATATTAGAAACTGAATTAACAGCAAAGCCTTCATTTCCTGTAAATCTGCAAGTAAATGGAAACCTTCCATTATAAACTCCTATCCTTCAAAAAATTCTGAAAATGCAAAAGACGAAGTAATTACTCATTATCACCTGATTTATCATTCATAACTGCATTAACAGCAAAGCTTTTTGAAGCATCATAAAACCTAAGCTCTCTTATTTCCGCAGGTAAGTTAAAGCCATTTGCTTCAAGTTTGGTTTTTACACTTTGCATCAGCTTTCCTCTTGTTTGTAATGTACCCCGTCTGAAATCTTTGGTGCTAACCCAAAAAAATACTTTCAGGTTTACGGTGCTTGCAGCCAGTTCATCTTCGGCAACAAAATTTATGTGCGCATCATCTTTTACAACGTTATCTTCTTCTTCAAAACATGCGAGGATGAGTTGTTTTGCTTTCTCAATATCATTTTCGTAAGCAATGCCCACAATGAAATCAGAACGGTAGAATCCATCTTCAGTATAATTAAATACAGGTTTGGTTAATACATCAGCATTGGGTATGTAAACATTTCTGCCATCGAAAGTGGCTATTTTAGTGTACCTGAATTCCATAGATTTTACCTTGCCAAAAACATTTTCAATCTGTACAGTATCGTCTATATTAAAAGGGCGGTTAAAAGCAAGTATAATACCCGCTAAAAAATTTTCAGCGATATCTTTGAAAGCAAAGCCAATCACTATTGCTGAAGCGCCTGCTGTAGCCACTATTGCTGCTGCAATACCGCTTAAACCGGCAGTATTAAGCGCAAGGAGAATGATGCCGATAATTAACACCAGCCTGATAGCTTTTGCCAAAAAATTACTCATTAACTGGTCATGCGATTTGTTCCTTATTTTCTTCTGAAATAATGATGTGAGCCAGCTCGCAACCAGAATACCAATGATAACTATTAAGATAGCTAATGCTATCCGGGGCACAGCTTCCAAAAAGCTATGATAATAAACTTCCAGTCTTTTTAAAATTTCATTCATGTTATTACTTCTTATAATCGGGAAATCTGATTCATTTATTTACTAAAAGCAGGCGGCTGAACTGCATATTTTATTAACAGTGTGCCCAAACGGTTATTAAATCCCATTATGGGGCTTGTCATAATCAAAATGCTGTCACTTACATTTTCCACCGTGGTGTTATCACTGCTTAAGCCTGCATCTTTCCCAACTGTTGCAAATGGCTGCCCTTCATCTTTTTTATTAGTTGATGATATGATAATGCCTTTATCATTAGCAATAACAATTCGCTGAAAGTTTTTTTCTTTAACCATATCACTTGCAAAAAGGTTCACCTGGTTTATATTGCCCTGCATCATGTCTGCCCTTACAGCCCATACATAAGCTTTTGCAAGTAATTTCAAATGCGCTTCATGCGCCTGTACAATTTGCTTTCTTGCCTCTTCCTTCAAAGTTTGCCTGTCGTTTTCTGCTTTCTTTTCAACATTGCCCATTTGCACAGATTTCCAAATCCATACAGCAGCTATCAATAATATAGCAACTCCAATAATTATAAGCAACCTTTTGTTTGTATTTGAGTGTGCTCTGTTATTTTCTCTTTGGTGTGCGCTCAATTCTGTTTTTGAATTTTTTTTTGACTCTTCCATTGTAATTAAATTTTATTTTGTGAAAATTACTTTGTTTTTAATTGTTTTCTATAATAGCCGAATGCAGCTGTTGCAACAATGCATTTATTACGGGTTGCTCTCCCTTCATTTTTAACTGCATTAATATATGAAGCATTTCCCGCTGTACGGAACGGTCGTTTTTTCCATAGTCCCAAACCGGAGAAATAAATTCTGTAAAAATTTCTTCAAAGGTCTTTTCTTTTGTAATAATTCTTATAAAACCTTCTTCATCTTTTAAATAAACTTCAGCGAAATGTTGCAGTTTGTACGCTAATAAATCGCCAATGGCATGCAAGCTTATCACTGCCGTACCCGGGTCATTTATACCCGGGCTTAGAGCCTTTATTGCAATTTCCATCAACTGCTTCAGACCATAGTAATAGCTTGTGCTTATTTCCTGCCCCTTATCTATATTGATAACCAGGCTAAGTTTTTTTTCAAAATCTTTTGATACTTCTTCTTTATTTGTGACAGTTAACAGAGGAATGCCTTCCATTAAATAAGTGCCAACGGGGTGAATAAAAGAAATTATTGCGCCTTCTTTTTTACAAGATTCAAGCAAACTATCCTTGTCAAAACCCTGATATAATCCTGATGCGTGAGCATTAATTTTCCTGCCGTTAATTTCACCCGGTGATGCTGCAGGTTCAGTATTAAGAATACAACTTTTTTTCATTTCCTTTTTAGTGTAGGTATAAATTCTATGAATAATTGTTTCATACTTTACTGATTCAGTGATATAATGAAGAAAATAAATAAAAAGAAAAATATCAGCCACAGTTAGTGCAATAAGTAAATAAGTGCTTATCGCAGGAACATATATCCCGGAATTAATGTCTCTGATAGTGCTGAGCAGAAACAAAGCATAAACAATAGTGCCAATATAAAAGCCCAAAACAACCTGCTGAAAACGATTGCCGATAAGCCTGCCCAAAATTCTGTTGCTCATTTGTGAAGCAGCCTGATTCAGCAAAATCATCACCATGCTGAAGCTGAACACAGCAAGTGAAATAATCCCTCCGGCAATTGCAGAGCATATACTTCTTGCTGTGCTTGCATCTTTTAGGCTGAGCCAGTGCAGGCTGGCTTTTATATTTTTACCTGCTGAAGAAAAGTCAAAAGCTATCATACCAAATGACAACAGCAAAAAAAATATAGCTATAATGGCAGGCAGAAAAGCTATACTGGTAATTACCTTATTATAGGCAATTCTAAACCATTTCAACACAACCTGAATCATATAGCTTACTTTTGAATCTATGCAATTTACTATATTCAATAAAAGATAAGTTCAAAGGTTTAAACAACCCGGCGATAATTTTCCGGTTTGTGCACATTATTTTTGTCAGCAAAAAAAATTTGAAATGACAGATGGAATGACTATTGAAGAAGACGATATCAAAATGAATTAATACAAATGAAAAATTTAGCCGAAGTTATACCCAAACAACTGATGTTATTGTAGATAGTTATCTCATGATTTTTAAATACCTTTAAAGCTAAGAAAGTTAAAGTTGAAGTAAGAAGTTGATGACAATAACAATTAATTTTAAAAAAATCAGAACCACCCTAAATTTATAAAATGAAAGCAATTCAATCCAATACATTTACCAGAGGCATTTATGCTGTGGTGATAATATTATTATCCACTTTACTCCTGCAGTCCTGCTCAAGAAAAGTTTCTTTTCAAACTTCTCAGGTAGTGCCTGCGGCAGAAGGGTCGGTTAAAGTTAAGAAGGACAATAACAACAACTATAAAATTGATTTAAAATTAGTGCGTTTAGCAGATCCTAAAAGGTTAAGCCCCTCAAAAGAGATGTATGTAGTATGGATGAAAACGGAACGAAACGGAACAAAAAATATTGGGCGATTAGAAACATCAAGCGGTTTTCTTTCTAAAACACTTAAGAGCTCATTAGAAACGGTGACTTCTTTTAAACCCACCCAGGTTTTTATTACAGCCGAGGACAATGCTTCTGTTCAATACCCTGCCGGACAGGTAGTGCTTACTACGGGTAATTTTTAATAAAAAATATTCTTTATTGATAACCAACTAAAATTTTTCTTACAGCAGAAATTACAGTACAAAAGAAAAAACCGGTTTGGCCATGGGTATGAATAGGCCTCGCATCTATCTTTCTGCATAAACAATTTATTTATGCTGGTTTTGTTTTCGACTGATTAATACTCTTTGTGAGAGCAAAATTTCTTTTCTCAATTCCCTTATATCGTTGGAACCTGCTATAGGCGCATCTTTTTCTTCAGCATCTCTGCCAATAAAAAATGAAGAAATGGTGGCGGTAACATAACCAAAAACAGCATAGCCAAATACAGCTATTAAAAATGCAAGTGTTCTGCCTTCGGGGGTTGCAGGGTTAAATTCATTGCCAGAAGTAATAACTTTCATGGCAGTCCACCACAATGCCATACTATAACTGGTGAAGCCCGGGGTCGGATTTTCAAAAGCATACATACCGGCAGCGCCACCAAACGTTACCAATAATATGAGCGTAAAAACATAGCCAAAAGCCCTTCTTTTCATAGTGGCGCTCAGGCTTTTCATACTTCTGGTAATTGAAGAAATAAGGCGTACCAGCTTTATACCTCTTAAGCCCCGCAACAAACGAATTACTCTAAAAATACGGAATACCCGCAATGCAGGTATGATGAGCGAAATAATGGCTAACCAATTCTTTTTAAGAAAAATAACTTTAGCCGGCGCTAAAATGAGCTTAATCAAAAAATCAATGATGAATATAATCCATACTACTATGCTGGTATATTCCAGCGGTTTGCTCAACCCCCATATCAGTTCAATAACAAGAAGAATAAGCCATATAAACCCTAACCTGGACAAGCCAGAACCAAAGAGGCAAAAAAGAAAAGTTGAATTTTTTTAAAATCCCCTGAAAGCTAAGGTGGTATTCCTTTTCAGAGAAGGCTAAAAAATATCTTGCCATTTTTGGTTAAGTTTTAAGTTGTTAGATACTAAAAATACCATCGGGCCTTCTAATGTCTTTTCAATTGATACCAACAGTTTCTTTCTTTCATTAACCAGTTGCTCTTTCATTAAACTGTATTGAATATTGAATGCTTTGATTTACTAGCCTGGAAATAAAGGTATTTGCAAAATACCTTACAATTAAGAAGATAAGCAAGAAAGTTCGGGATAATTATATTGAATCAGACTTTCATTCAAAAACAGATTTTATAATTTTACAAGTAAACCAATGCCGATTAGTGATTTTAATTGCAGACCCGGCGAATTTTTATTAGGGCCGAATATTCTTACGTCATCATCGTATATAAGATCAAAATTCCATGTGGCAGATAAAACTTTTGACAGTTCTACTGCAAATAAATTTGTTAAATACACATCAACATTTTGAGGATGTTTTTTATAATTTGAAAATAAGTCAAGTTCGCCACTATAACTTACAATTTTATTTAGGTCTTTGTCATATTTTATGGTAGCATATGCACCAATGGCGTTAATGCTTTTCTTGCCTGCGGGCACACCATAAACTCCACGAGCAGATAAAGAATCATTATTCACAATCGTCAGGCGAGAGGTTAAAGGCGAAACAAAAACAGACAATTCTTCAACGGGGTGATAATCTAATCCGACGCCGAGCACTATATAAGCCGGAGCCATGAAATCTGAAGATAATGCAGCAGTGCTTTGGCCATTAGCGTTGTTTGTATAAGTATATCCTTTAAAAAACTGTGATCTGAAATTAAACAGCGCAGTTACGTTTAGTTTTGAGTTTAGGAAATAACCGTATTTGGAAAATACATCAATTCTGTCATCATTTTTTCTTCCGCCAAGACTGGTTGTTTTTACATAACCTAAATTAAAATTTGCGCTGTTATCCCAACTGTTCTTTCCTTTTTTATAATAAAAATGTGCTTTTATATGCGCAGCTAATGCCAAAGAAAAATTATCGCCGCCTGCAGCCCAGTTACTTAAAGAACCTTGCGAAAGGTTGAAGCTGAACAGAACGCCTTTCTTCCATATTTTCGGAATGGTATCTTTAGGACTTTTAATGATTGTTCGACTTGCATCAGTTTTGAGGCTTTGAACAGTAGTATCCTGACCATTAGCTATAGCAGCAGCAAATAATGCACAGAAAAGAATAATGTAATTCATACAACTATTTTAAGTGTTTTTTTTTAATGTAGGATTTATATCAATACAATATTTTTTTGTATAAAGTCAGTTTTTTTAACGTTAAGCAAATAATGCGCTGTAAGAAAAACAGGAATAGAAAACCTGCAATATAGAGTGACAAGGGCAGCTGCACAAAAAAGATGAGCGGGTCTTCAACTGCTATTGCTGTATCTTATTGCAACTTGAATTGTGTCACCCATATCACCTGCATCAATAATATTCAGGAAAGTCTAAAGATTTAAACATATACTTTTGCACCGCCATGGCAAAAGAGTTGCAATCGTTTGTCCATTCGACAACTTGTTGTTCATAGGCTTCAACTTAGACATTTTCATGAAGAATTCTTTATACATTGTTCAAATATTAAGAAACAAATTTGAGGGCAGCAGTGCGAGGTTCAGAAATAGTGTATTACAGCCTCTGCCATTTTGGATAGGTTCTCTTATTACAGGTATCATTGCCGTTGTATATGCAAAGCTTTTTGCATTAGGTGAATCATTTACTTTTTATATTTTTCATCTACATGCGTGGCTTTTATTTATTGTTACTCCCGTTTGTTTTGCAGCTTCATGGTGGGTTGTAAAAAGATATGCTGATTATGCAAGAGGCAGCGGTATTCCGCAAGTTATGTCGGCAATTGAGTTTGCCACACCCAGGCATAATGATATTGTTGATAAGCTTTTAAGCATTCGTGTTATGATTGTAAAAATTATATCGAGTTTGCTGATGATAGTAGAAGGCGGAGCCATTGGGAGAGAAGGTCCAACCATTCAGATTGCTGCATATATATTTAGAAAAGTTAACCAGTTAATTCCTGATTTTTTCCCAAAAGTATCACGCAGAAATATGATAATGACCAAGAGCGGCAGCCGGACTTGCAGCAGCTTTCAATACACCGTTAGGAGGTATCGTATTTGCAGTGGAGGAGCTTACGAAAACACATATTAATAATTTTAAGATAGCCATTTTTACTGCTGTCATTATTGCCGGTTTAACTGCCCAAGGTATATTAGACCCGTATTTATATCTCGGCTTTCCAGATGTAAGAAATCTTTCAAGTTATCACTAGCGTCCTAATATAATTAGAACATTATCAATTGGTTATGGTTAAGTTCTTTAACATCTTGTAGACAAGGCTCTTGAAACAGTTCATTTACAGGGGTTTTGTTCAATAGCGCAATACTTAAAACCTGTAATATTTCGTAATTAGCGTGCTTTATTTTGAGTTGTTCCTTCATGATTGCAACTGTAACGTATGTAATTATGGCAGCATAAATTTGTATGCGTACTGCATTTTCAGAAGCCGAATTTTAAGAATTTAAATCGGAAAAATCGCCAACTATTTTTGATCACATTGCCTTATTTAATATCATCACTAAAACCGGGAATCAAAAAGTTGACCATTTAAGTCTGCAAAAGAAAGATAGGTTACTCTAATAGAATCTCCCTTTTTGATTCCTTCAGCTTTTTTAAACAATTCTATGCAAATTATGTGCAAATGAAAAAAAATGGGTTATAACATAAACGTTATAACCCATTGATTTACAAGTGGGAGCACACGGGCTCGAACCGCGGACCCTCTGCTTGTAAGTCAGAATTTTAATTATTCTTTTGCTATCTCTTTATTTCCTTTGTTCTTATAAACCATTATAAAATAGTAAGTTACAAAAATTATTTCTTCTCTTTTTTATTATTACCTACATTTTATTGCTACCTTTATGGTCACATAAGAGACGTTATGCAACAAAATTTCATCTTACAAAGGATGATTGGACTAAGTTGAATAGTCCAAAGCTCCGGGACGAAGATTTGAAAGAAATAAAGAAGAAACTAAATGCTTTGCAACTAAAAGCAGAAACAGTAATTGAAAAAATTAATCCTTTTTCATTTGTTGCTTTTGAAGAAGCTTTTATAAATACCTCTAAAATTAAGATTTCAGCAAACAAAAGTATGATGCTTGAAGACTGGTTTACTTGTACAATCAATAGATTAAAGGAAAATGACCAAGTGGGTACTGCGAGTTCTTATCAAACTACTATTAATTCTATAAATGCGTTTAAGAATAAACTTCAGATACATGATATTACACCGGCTTTCCTGTTATCATACGAAAAGCATTTGAGAGGTCAGAGCAAATCATTAAGTACAATTAGTATTTATATGAGAAGTCTTAGGGCAATTATTAATGAAACTATTGCAGCAAAAATCATTTCCCGAGATAATTATCCTTTTAATGAATATGAGATTCCAACCGGTCAGAATGTCAAAAAAGCCTTGAAGGATTCAGACATCAATCAATTGCTAAATTATCAAGCAAAAAGATCAGACCATCAAAAAGCTATTGATTTTTGGATATTTTCTTACTTATGTAGTGGGATGAATTTTGCAGATATAATTTCCTTAAAACCAAAGGATATAAGTGGCAACTATCTCTCTTTCTTTAGACAAAAAACAATTCGCACAAAAAAGAAAGACTTAAGACCTATAAAAGTAGGTCTTAATCCCAGAGCAATAACCATTATTCAAAAATGGAAAAATATTAATTCAGACAATCCTTATCTGTTTTCAATTTTGGAAGCTGGCTTATCAGCAAAAACAATTAAAAACCGTTGTCAGCGCTTTATTAAATGGATTAATAAGAATATGTATGAAATCTCTGCGGAGTTAGGTATCGAACATAAAACAAGTACATATGCTGCTCGGCATACTTTTTCAACTGTTTTAAAAAGAAAGGGTGTTCCAACTTCCTTTATTAAAGATGCTTTAGGTCATAGCTCAGTAACTACAACAGAAAATTACCTTGATAGCTTTGAAGATGGTGTAACTTTAGAGTATGCAAATGCTTTAACGAGATTCTAACAATTGAAAGCAAAAGAAGACTAAAGTTAAAATAGGAACTGGGCAAGCTCATGACCGTAAAACTGTTAATCAGAGGGTCTCAGGTTCAAGTCCTGAAGGGGGAGCTGAAAATCAAGCAGTTATGAAGTAAAATTTATAACTGCTTTTTTATTGCACCATATTTTGCACCACAAAAGTTTATTGCAAATATTAGACATTACTACTTCTCTTACAACATATCCGTTAAATGGAGATAACTTTAATCCCATCCTCATTAAGATATATGAGTTTTAAAGGAATTACACTTGTCATTATATTAAGAGTAGTACTTTTTTAAATAAATTATCACTGCTTTCATTAGCTTGTATAAATTAAAGGCAGAAGACTTGATTATTGTAATAGGAATAATAATTGTAACAAGAGGAGGTCATCCTATATCTTCGCATTGAAGATTAGGGATATCTGTATTAATTTCTATACATAGAGGTTGTATCAAATTAATTCAACAATTAAATTGATACATTTTTTGGCGGAAATAAAATGACAAAATTCCCTTTTGCGCTGCATTAGTTTTATTTTTAAATGTATTAGGCTGTGTCAATCTTATTCTAAATTTAATAGCAGGCCTTCAAACCAGATGCTGAAATCTCAAGGATCAAGCGGGACGTGTAGATTTTAAATAAAGGTACAAAATTGAGATAATTAAAATTTGATTAATTGAAAGTGTTTTTTATAATCCAGCTAAAGGGAGCTTGCCCTGGGACGGGCAAATCAATAGGATTTTAAAAAAACGGTCGTTTAATTAAAAACAGATATCTTATGTATTATACTGAAATTAGTTTACACCAAACGGTGTATTCCTAACATAGGTTGAGACAGTCATCGCATTTACTTTTTTAAAGCTTGTCAATTCTATCGGTGTAGCTTCCACTTTCTGGTGCTACTCGCTTGTTTGCGTGGCAGGTTTAATCTGGGGTTATTATTACATTCCTGAAACGAAAGGTAAATCTCTGGAAGACATTGAAAAACATTGGCGCAACGGAGGCAGCCCCGGAAGTTTGTAAGAATAATTAATTACTATTAACAGTTCGCCACAATATTATCGAAGCGAATTGACGACGGAGCAATATAATTTTTAAATTAAAAAAAATTAATGATGAGAAAAAATATTCTGCTATGTTTACTAACTGTGTTACTTATACGCAGTAATGCGCAATTAGGAGTTAGATATGACCCGGCAATACAACCCACCACCAATTTGCAGTATTTTAAGCCTGTTGGAACAAATTTATTTGTAGGCGATTGTATTCCCTTTTCCCATAACGGCACTTATTACTATTACTGGTTGCTGGACTCGGCACACCATAAGAGCTTAAATGGATTGGGTGGGCATCAATGGGTATTGAGTTCAACAAAAGACCTCAAAACCTGGAAACAATATCCTATAGTTTTAGGAATTGATGAAGAATGGGAGAAGTCTATTTGTACCGGTTCTGTTGTTTATTATAATAATAATATTATGCATTTTATGCTACAAGGTTAGTTAATGATGGAAAAGTCAATGAGCAGTTGAGCTATGCTATCAGTAATGACGGAATTCATTTTGATAAACAAAAGCCGAATCCATTTTACACATCAGCACCGGGCTATAGTAAAAGGAATTTTAGAGATCCGAAAGTATTTGTAGATGCAAACGGAGAATTTCATCTGTTTGTATCAAGCGAACAGGAAAATCCTGTTTTAAAACATGCAGCAGGTTGCCTCGTGCATCTCAGTTCAAAAGATTTAAAAAACTGGACTGTTCATGAACCGATTCTCACCGGTCAGGGATCAACCCCTGAATGTCCTGATTATTTTTTATGGAAAGGTTGGTATTATTTGGTTTATAGTGACTACAGTAATACTTATTATGTAAAATCAAAAAATCCATATGGTCCGTGGCAGGAGCCGCGATATCAGGCTTTAAATGAAGACTGGTCAAATGTGGTAAAAACTGCAGAATTTGCAAATGGGCGGAGAATAGCCGCAGCATGGATACCTTGGAGACAAGATAACCAGGATAATGGCAATGAAATGTTCGGTGGTAATTCTGTTTTTCGCGAAGTAGTACAAGAATCAGATGGTACTTTGGATACAAAGTTTCCAACAGAAATGGTGCCCGCAACAAATGAGCCATTACAGTTAAAACTTAACCCCAATTTACAAACAACTGTGACTGATAATAATAATTTTATCATCAATTCTCCCAACGGCGTTGGTGCTGCACATTTTGAAAATATTCCTTTGAATAGCAGAATAACGATGGAAATAGAACCTCAGGGACCAAATGAAGAATATGGCTTATACTTGCGGTCTGATGAAAATGCTTCTTCGGGTTACCGGCTCAATTTCTCTGCCATAAATCAAACAGTTAGTCTGGGTAATACAAGTATTAAGGCAGTAAGCGGCTTGAACAATTCCATTAAGGTTGATATGATATTAAAAGACGATATTATTGATGTATGTGTGGATAACAGAAGGTGTATTGTGAACCGAACACCGGAACAAAAAGGAAGTTTTTTATGGCTTTATGCAAAACATGGCAAAGTAAAACTCAAATCAATCAGGGTATATCCCATTAAAGAAAACACCAAATAAAAAAGCTATGTTATTAGGCTTTGACATTGGCGGTACCAAATGCGCAGTCATATTAGGAAACACGAACGAAAAAGAGGGGATTGACATTATTGATAAAGTAGTGCTGCCTACAAACAAACCTGTATATGATATGATAGAACTGCTATTTGATACAGCAGAGCAATTGTTACAGGAACATTCAGTTTTAAATGAAAATATAACAGGTATTGGCATTAGTTGTGGTGGTCCTTTAAGCAGCAAAAAAGGTCTTATTCTATCTCCTCCAAACCTTCCGGGATGGGATAATATTCCGATTGTTGCTCTCGCTGAGTCAAAATTTAATAAAAAAGTTCTTTTGCAAAACGATGCAAATGCATGTGCCATTGCAGAATGGAAATATGGAGCAGGTAAAGGGTACAATAACCTGATTTTTCTAACTTTCGGAACAGGAATGGGTGCAGGATTGATATTGGATGGAAAATTATACTCAGGCACATCAGATTTAGCAGGTGAAGTAGGTCATTTACGATTGGCAGATATGGGGCCTGTAGGTTTTGGAAAAGCAGGCTCTTTTGAAGGATTTTGTAGCGGCGGCGGCATAGCACAACTCGCACAAATAAAAGTTCGTCAAAAACTGCAAATGGGTCAGAAAGTTTCTTTTTGTAATAATCTTGACGACCTGCCTGCTCTTACTGCAAAGATTGTTGCAGAAGCTGCTTTAAAAGGAGATGAAGTAGCTGTAGACATTTATAAAACCTGTGGTATTTTTTTAGGAAAAGGTCTTTCCTTATTAATTGACATATTAAATCCTGAAGTTATCATTATGGGAAGTATTTACGGCAGGGCAAAATGTTTGATCGAGCCGTATATGAAAGAAGTCATCGAAAAGGAATCCCTGTTTGATTCCTACACCGTTTGTAAGATTGTTCCTGCAGCCCTGTCAGAAAACATAGGGGATATGGCTGCTCTCTCTTTAGCTATATATAGCAGTCTTTAAAATAAAAAGCTGCGATGTTATAATAACATTGCAGCTTTTTATTAATTACATTAAACCATTATGAATTTTCATTTCAAAATAATTTTACTTATTAGTATAAGCTTCTTTTTTATCACCAGAAGTTCATCACAGATACCTCCATTTCGTATTGCTTTGACAGATTCTACATATTACAACTCAAAAAATTTACCAAAGAATATTCCACTAATGATTATTTATTTTTCTGCTACTTGTAAACATTGTAAAGAGTTTACCGGTAAGTTAATAAATCATATTAAAGACTTTCAAAAATTTAGAATAATGATGATTTCAAACGAGCCGTTAGATCAAATAAAGAATTTTGAAAATAATTTTCATCTCAGGAGATTTTCTAATATTGTTGTTGGAACTGAAAGTTATACACTTGTGGTTCATCGCTATTATTCAATCAGCACTTTGCCTTATGTTGCGCTTTTTAATTCAAATGGGCGACTCATTCATTACGATACAAGTAGCATTTTAAATAAATAAATTTCAAACTAAACCAACTGCCATGAAATTATCCTTTACTCCGCGTAAAGATTCAAATTCCAAAATTCGTTTTTCGTCTCTTGCAGTTAATAACTCTTTTAATAATTCATCCTTCAGCACTTTTACATTAACAGCAGCGGGCCGTTTAGGTGTATTCAGTCCCAATGATCAAAAAGGACATGAAGGATTTATCTTAAAAAAAATATTACTTTTTTAACTAAATAGATTAAAACATTACATTTGTTAATAATAATCTAAATGTTGAATTTATGGAATGACCTAAAATAGTTTGGTCTTGCCAGTTACTTGCATAGGAAGTAAGCACCTGTCGCTCCTGTTTAATTAAAATTCACGATTTAAATACATTGCATATGAAAATTCACAAACAGAAAAGGGGTCCATCATTATGTCTCTTGCAAAGGAAAATAACGTTATTGAGTAAAATAACAGCTTTATTTCTTCTTTTAAATTTCGCTGCTTCGACAATTCTTTCTGCACAAAGAAACCTGGGTGTTCCTGTTACCGGACAAATAGTAGACGAAAACAACAATCCTCTTACAGGAGTTACTGTACAAGTAAAAAATTCTATAATATCTGCTACAACAAGTGCAGCGGGTAAATTTTCTATTACCGTTCCAAATAGCAGGTCTGTTCTGGTATTTACTTATGTTGGATATGAGAGGCAGGAAAGTGTCGCTGGTAATAATAGCGTCATTCATTTAAAAGCTTCAAATACCACGTTGGGTGAAGTAGTAGTAGTAGGATACGGAACCCAGAGAAGGATATCGGTAACCGGATCTGTTGACAGAGTAGGGAGTGAAGAAATAGAAGGAAAACCTGTCGCAAATGTAGCCCAGGCCTTACAGGGAGTATCTCCAAATCTCATTATTCAACAGAGGTCTTTTCAACCTGGATCCGGCGCGCTTAATATTAATATAAGAGGATTGGGAACTACTAATAATAATAATCCGTTAATAGTTATTGACGGTATTATTGGTGGCGATCTCAATCTCATTAACCCGAATGATATTGACAATATATCAGTTCTAAAAGATGCCGGTGCGGCAGCTATCTATGGCTCCCGTGCAGCTAACGGAGTGATACTCGTTACTACCAAAAAAGGAAGAAAGAACACGAAACCCACCATTAGCTATAATGGCCTCTATGGTATACAAACTCCCCGCATTACCTTTCACCAGGTACATGCCTGGGAAAATGCTACTTTTAAAAATATATCATTGGCTAATTCAGGTAAGGCGCCTGCATTTACTGACGAGCAGATTGCCCAATTTAAACAACAGGGAGATGGTGACTGGAAACTGGAGAACGTTCTGAAAAATGCTCCGCAGCAAACACATAATGTAACTGTAAGCGGCGGTTCGGCTAACAGTACTTATTTAATGTCTTTTGGCTATTTTGACCAAGACAACATGTTTGTCGGTCCTAATTATGGGGCCAGAAGGTACAATTTTCGCTTAAATCAAACTACAAATATTGGCAAGTTTAATCTTTCAGCATTAATTAGCTATTCCAAATCGCAGTATAAAGAAGCTTCTACCGGTACTGAAGGTTTAGTAATAGATGTTACCCGTGCTCCTTTGTATAATAATTTCCAGGATGCCCAGGGTCATTGGTTATCCAATCCTACAGTTGGCAGTAATCCAAAGGCTATATTGGAACAAGGAGGTTATCATAACACTAACAACGATGAAATAACCGGAAATTTTTCAGGAGAATTTGTTTTTTCACCAGCCTTTAAAATAAGAGGTGTATTTGGGGGTACTGTAAATGCAAACACACAATTCCAAAGACAAATTTATTTGCAGTTTCCCGCAGGTGACTTTGGAAGAAACAGACAGGTTTGGGATCAGAATTATAAAGCACTTTTCACCAATACCCAGCTCCTTGCTGAATACAACAAAACGTTTAACAAGCATCAGATAAATATTTTATTCGGAGGTACAAACGAATCTTTTATATCACAGGGAAACGGGGTTCAAAAGCAAGGAACTGACTCTGCTTTAGGTATTCCTACCACAGGAACAATAATAGATGCAGGAACTAACAGTGCTTCATACAACTCCATCACAAATACAATTGAAACCAGTCTTAACTCGCTTTTGGGCAGAGTACAATATTCATATAATAATAAATATTTTCTTGATGGAAATTTCAGGTACGATGGATCTTCTAACTTTCCCAAAGAAAAACGCTGGGGATTTTTTCCTTCGGCAGGCGCTAAATGGCGTGCTACAGAAGAAAATTTTCTTCGGGGATATAGAGACAAAGTAGGTGATATTATGCTGAGGGCAACTTATGGTTTGTTAGGTAACCAAAGTGTGGACCCTTATCAATACTATACTACATTTAGCACTAATAATAATGTTTATGGCTTTAATAATAGTGTAGTAAGCGGAGCCACGCAAAACATAGGCAATTCAGCCCTTACCTGGGAAAAGGCAGCAACGTTAAATCTTGGTCTTGATGCTACATTCTTTCAGCGCAGGTTAGGGCTTACATTTGAATATTTTAATAAAACTACCAGTGACATCCTTCAAAACAGGGAGGACGTTGTAGCTCTTTTTGGATCAGGTTTACCCACCTTTAATATTTCTAAAGTAAAAAGTACAGGATGGGAAGCTAAAGTAACTTACCAGGTAAAAGGAAAATTATTTACCCATAACATTTCGGCAAACCTTGCAGATAATCAAAACAAACTATTAGCCTTAAGCGGTAATGTGCAGGAATATGAATTCAAAAGAGAGGAATTTTGGTTCGTGCGCAGGGTTGGCCTTCCGATTACTGTCTACCGCGGATATAAAACAAACGGATTGTACCAATCGCAGGACGAACTGACTAAGTACCCAAAATTTGGTAACACACAGCCCGGCCTTGGAGATCTTAAGTTTGTTGATGAAAATAACGACGGTGTAATTGATTCCAAAGACCGGATTATTTTGGGTAATCCTTTTCCGAGATATACGTTTGGAGTCACCTACGACGTTACTTTCAAAGGCTTTGACGTATCGGTATTTGTGCAAGGAGTTGGCAAAAGAGATCAATTGATAAGAGGGGAACTGGTAGAAGCATATCACTACGGCTACAGCGGTACTATGTATGAGCATCAGAAGGACTTTTGGACCCCAACAAACACAGGTGCCGCATTGCCCCGCATTGCTGAAAATGGAAGCTCTTCAAATGATATTAATTACAAGATAGGCTCTGATATCTATTTGTTTAACGCCGCTTATGCAAGGCTTAAAAATCTTCAGATAGGCTATTCTCTTCCAGCCAGCTTAACCTCCAGATGGCACATGCAAAGAGCAAGGTTCTACCTCACAGGCCAGAATTTGCTCACATACTCTAAGACAAAGATTATTGATCCTGAACAGAGCGAATTTGATAACAGGGTAAATATTAACTCAGGCGCCAATAGCGCAAGAGCTTATCCGACACCTGTTTTCTATGGTGCAGGTCTAGACATTACTTTCTAATATTTTTAAATAATTGAAAATTACTATTATATGCTTTTAAAGCTTTTTAATAAAATAAATCTTATTATCCTGTTTTCGGTTGCTGTCGTTAGTTGCAAAAAGCTTGATTTGTCACCGACGGACAGGTACACAGAGAATAATTTCTGGCAGGTGAATGGCAACGTAAGCAATGCGCTAAATACGGTCTACAGCCGCATAAACACCAGTCAGCGTTACTTTTATAATGAGGCCCTGAGTGATAATGCATTTGCGCAGCTTGAGGCTAACGTTGGAACGCCTACCGCTATATCAGGTGGCAGCAATGCTTCTTTTTCTGCAGATTTGTTAAGGGTTTTGCAGGACTGGACATTTTATTACCAGGGAATATATTCAGCGAACCTGTTTCTAGAAAATGCAGATAAAAACACTACTTTGGGTACTGCACTTATAGAAAGGATGAAGGCCGAGGCCAGGTTTATAAGAGCTTACCAGTACTTCAGGCTGATAAACTGGTTTGGCGATGTACCGCTGGTGACAAAAGTAATGACTCCGGAGGAGGCAAATGTTATATCACGAACTCCTAAAGCTGAAGTTTTGAAGTTTATTCTGGATGAATTAGATGCTGCAGCAATCGCTCTGCCAAAAAAAGAGGACTATGGCGGAAATGATAAGGGACGTGTTACGAAAGGTGCGGCAAAAGCGTTGAAAGCGAGAGTATTATTGTACCAGGGAGATAGAATGGCAGAAGTCGCGGCTATATGCGAAGACTTAATGAATGACCAGGCAACAAATGGTGCCTACGCCTTGTATCCCGATTATTCTGCCCTCTTTTCAGATCCGACTAAGGAGTACAATTCAGAAGTTATGTTTGACCTGGGATATGTAGCAGGTGTACGTACTTATGATGAGTTGAGCCGGCTTATACCCATTTCTGCAGGCGGAGCAGGTGAAAATTACCTTGCACCAACGCAGGAGTTGGTAAATAGTTATCCTATGCTAAATGGAAAGGGAATTAGCGAAACCGGTTCTGGTTATGATGAGAATAACCCGTATATAAACAGGGATCCGCGTTTAGCAGCTACTATAGTATATGATCAATACGTGTGGACAAATCCAAATGGCAGTACCCAGGTGATTTATATTAAACCGGGAACCGACCCTAACCCTTCAAAGCCAAATGAATATGGTTCTGGTCTGCATACTCCAACCGGGTACTACTGGAGAAAGTATTACGACCCCACGGCTGTTAGCAACCAGTATAACGTAAATCTTATTTTAATCAGGTGGGCCGATGTTCTATTGATGTATGCAGAAGCAAAAAATGCAATGGGACAAATGGATGCAACCATTTGGGATAAAACAATAAAGCCTATACGTGCCCGAGCAGGCTTTACTGATCCGGGAGCCCTGAACTTCCCAGCCGCTGCAAATATGACTGACCTGATAAGAAACGAAAGACGAATTGAATTTGCATTGGAGTCATTGCGGATAGATGATATAAGAAGATGGAGAATAGCAGAAACAGTAATGAACGGATGGATACACGGCCCAAAATGGGATCCCACAAGTCCTGACAATGGATATATAAGAGTAACTCAAAGACGATTTGATCCGGCAAAACAATACCTGTGGCCTGTTCCTGCATCAGAAATACAAAAAGATCCCAATCTTACCCAGAATCCTAACTGGTAGTGCGAGTTCATTTCCTAAGCGGAGGATTTAAAAGAGGATGGTTGATTATCATTATTTTATCAAGTAAGCAATTGAAAGTAAAAACAAACTCATCGGGCTTTTTATCAATAAATGACTATGCGGTTGATGTAAAATGAAATTCGTTTACAGTAAAACAAATGTAGTATAGCAGATTATTGATTAGAGAAAGCACCAAGTGAGCGCAACGTGGTCGAATCTACAGTAAATGTTTTTAATGCTGGAAATTCGGATACGCCTGTTACCGGTATTGTCACTTCCTTTAAACCATCAATACAAGTGCTGAAAAAGGCAATCGCCTTTTGAAAAATTTGAGAATTACTTAACGAATATAATTTGAGATTATAATGAAAGCAATATTTTATTTCTACTGGTTTACTTAATTCCAGCTCTGACAACTCCGGTGATTCTCTATGGTTTGACATTGGAAAAAGGCCGGTATATTATAGATTTACATAAGCCTGTTTCTATTTTTATAAAATAAAATCTAAAACCAAATAATACTATTAAATCTTAAAATCAACCAAATTCTCTCATTATGATTATCAATAAAAATGGTTTACTTCTTGTTTTATTTTTAATAATTTTTTCAAATTTTCTTTCAGCACAAAAGGACGTTAAAAACGGGGATGGCTTCTACAAAAAAGAGATGCAATTACTGCAGGCGTCTATTCATAAAAACTTTTATGACAAGGCATCCGGGTATTACGTGGTGGTGGTAGATCCCGCAAAGCGTGAAAAGAAAAACGGTTACTTGAGGGAATACACCTATATATGGTCACTGTGCGCTATGTACCAGGCGGCGAATGAGATCGAAAAATTGAAGCCGAAAGCCAAATTGATGGCTCCGTTACTGAAAATAATGTATGATTATTATAACCCCGCTCCGCCAAAACCCGGATTTTCTGATTATATCATGAAGTTACAACCAGGAGAGCGCTACTATGATGATAACGAATGGATCGGTATTACCGCTTTAGATGCTTATTCGAGGACAAAGCAGAAATCGGATCTCGAACTTGGTAAGTTAATATACGATTTTATAATGTCTGGTTACGATCAGACTTTAGGTGGAGGAATTTACTGGAAAGAAGGTTCCGCAAGTTCTAAAAATACCTGCTCAAATGGCCCGGGTGTACTTGTAGCACTGCAATTGTACCAGGCTACAAAAAATAAAGCTTACCTGGACACTGCAATAAAGATATTTAACTGGACCAAAGAAAAATTGCAAGCGCCTTCAACATTATATTATGATAATATAAGGACAAAAGATGGTAGTATCAGTAAGCCGATATTATCTTATAATACAGGTACTATGCTTGAGGCAAACGTCTATTTATACGAAATTACAGGTGATAAAAAATATTTACAAGAAGCAAATGCCATTGCCGATAGTTCTCTTTCATTCTTCTATGCACATGATAAATTTAAAGATGGCTTTTGGTTCAACGCCGTGTTGTTGAGGGCTTACCAGCACTTATTGAAATACAATAATGACAAAAAATACATTCTCGGTTTTAAAAAATGTTTGGATGATGCCTTGAAGAACAACAAAAATGAAGAGGGATTATTTGTGGGAAAAGAAGGTGTACAAAATTTGGTGGAACAGGGAGGTATGTTAGAAATACTGGCCCGTTTTGCATGGCTCGAGAATAAGTATAATTTATCAAAGCCTAATTCTTCACTTTCTACGCTATCAAAGAAATGATTGCGATGATTTGGTAAAATCTTCTATACTTCATATCAAAGTTATTGAATTAGCCAGTAACTTAAAGTAGAGATGGTTTAATGATATAAAGTACCTGTTTGTAAAAGATTTAAAATTTAATTATGCAAAAAATTAGGAGTTTATTTTTAGCAGGAGTGATGTTGCCTGCTTTCTGCTTCAGCCAGGCTAAACTTACTCTTACGAAATACGTTAACCCGTTTATAGGGACAACGGTTTTGACCGATTCTGCAGACTTAGGCTATAAGGCGCCCTGGCGCACTTGGAATGGCCTTGATGGGCCGGCGGCTACCGTCCCATTCGGCATGGTACAAGCAGTTCCTGTCACTACCTATGGCAGTGGTAGTGGCTATGAGTATGAAGTAAAAACAATCAAAGCTTTCGCTCAGACGAGCGGAACCGATTGGGACAACTGAACATCCCCATTATGCCTCTCGAAGGCAAAAATTTCACGGCTGATGATTTTGCTTCGACCTACAGCCACTCAAAAGAAGCGGCACATCCCGGATACTACCGGGTTGTGTTGGACCGCTACAATATCAAGGCAGAGCTCACCGCCACCAAGAGATGCGCATACCATAAATATACCTATCTGGGCGGTCAAGATAAAAAAGTCGCATTCGACCTTGTACACGCAGGCGGCGGTAGCAGTACCTGGGAAATTAACAAGGCTGGTGATAACATCGTTACAGGAAGACAAGGTAACCTCTATTTTTACGCCGTAATAAACAATAAGATTAAAAGCATTGACATCTATAAACGTAATCCAAACCAGCCCGACATCCCACCTAGCGGCCAGGGTGCAGGAGGTCAGAGAAAACTTACCGGGAACATCGATATTCCCGTTATCAGTTTCGAAAAATCTGACAAACCGTTGGAGGTTAAAATTGGTATTTCAAGCGTTAGCCTCGATGGTGCAAAACTCAACTACAATACAGAAATAGCAAACAAGAGCTTCGATCAGGTTTACAAAGATGCTGATGAGAACTGGGAAAAACTCCTCAGCAAAATCAAGGTTACAGGTGGAACAAAAAAGCAAAAAGAGATGTTCTATTCGTGCCTATACAGACAGTTTTGGTTCCCGAGTGTTACAAGCGATGCGGATGGTAAAATAGCTCTTAACGGAGGAAGGCGGCGAGTTCCCGGCGAAGTTCCGGCTGCCGCAAGTGCACCAAAGGATACGATCCCCGGATTTGAAACCTATTCAGGCCCCGGGCTCTGGGATGTTTTCCGTACACAACTTGTTGTTCTCAATATGCTTCGGCCTGATGTCAGCAACAATGTTATCAAATCCATGATTCTCAATGGAGAGCGTTCGGGGTTCCTGTCTACTTCATTCCACGGCGATTTCGCTTCATCTTACATCACTGGTGCCTATTTGCGCGGTGTAAAGGATTACGACGTTCAGAAAGCATACCGTCTTATGCTTAATAATGCCAATACCCCTGCCGGTAATGGCGTACGGACCCCAAGACCCTACAATGATCAATATCTTAAACTCGGTTATGTTCCTGAAGCAAATATTCCGAATGCGGTAACCGAAACTGTATCTACCGCAGGAACCACGAAAACACTTGAATTCGCTTATTCGGATTACTCAATAGCACTGATGGCTAAAGCTCTGGGCGATATGGACACGTACAACACGATGATGAAGCGTAGCCAGAACTACAAGAATGTATTCGATAGGCAGACCGGATTTATGAGAGGCCGTCTCGCGGATGGAACTTGGTACGCACCGTTCAATCCTAGTTATCCTTACTACGAATTCATGTACCGCGAGGCAAATGCCTGGCAGGCCTCGTTCTTCGTACCACAGGATACCAAGGGACTTATCTCCCTGTACAAGAGTCCCAAAGACTTCGAGCTTAAAGTAGATTCACTTTTCTCAATTCCCTGGGGCGGATATGCAAAGGATAATCTATCGTGCTTCCTCGGACAGTTTTGTATGGGTAATCAGCCCGACTTTAACTATCCTTATCTTTATTATTTCGTAAACAAACCAGAAAAGTCACAAGCCATCCTTACCAAACTGTTGTCAGATTACTACGGAATGGGCCCCGAAGGCCTTGCGTTGGCCGGAATGGATGACTATGGTTCCCTGACAGGATGGTATGTATTTAATGCAATGGGTATATACCCCTATTCACCGTCTGATCCGGAATATATTGTATCAGTGCCTATTTTCGACAAAATTGAAATGCAGCTTGGCGATGGCAAGAAATTTACCATTATCAAAAAAGGCAATGGCAAAAATATTGACAAAATTACGATGGGCGGAGAGCCCCTTAAAGGATGGTTCGTTAATTATGACGACATGGCCAACGGCAAAGAACTGGATATTTATACAAAATAGGATAAAGGTTTTTAAGTATATTGGAGCTATTGTATAAATCAGGAAAATGGGAATAGATGTGAAAAAATAATAGAAATTAACACATCCAAAGGGACATATCAAAATAATGGCATAAAACAGAATCGATACTTTATTTTATAAAAACAGCTACTTCTTTAAATTTAATTTGTCTGAACATGAAAACATTCTATTTACCTCTTATTTTACTTCTATTTTTTGTTGGAAATGCAGATTTTAGCTTTGCTCAAACATCTGGTATTACTTCAGGGGCAATCTACACATTGAAATCAAAACTGGGTAATAAGTGCCTGAATGTAAGTAATTCTTCAATGGATAATGGTGCTAATGTTAATGGCTGGACAAACACTAAATCAGACGCTCAAAGATGGGTGGTCACCACTGTTGGTAAGGGTATTTATACATTAAAGAATGTGGCAAGTGGTAAACTTTTGCATATAGCTGCCACTGGGGCTGATTCGGTGAATGTAGATCAATACACTAATACTAACAGTAAGGATGTCGAATGGATTATTAAAAAGGCCGGCAATGGATACTATTATTTACAATCGGCTGCTAACAAAAATTTTTACCTGAATTTAAATGCCCCGGATACTTCTGATGGAACTAATGCTAATTTATCCCTCTCTTATAAGCAGAATTCACCAAAATGGTTATTTCAGCGGGAAACTGCACAAGAGGCTGCACCATCTGCTGCAATAGCAGATAAGGTGTTTGAGGCATGGTATACCCAGTATAAAGTAGAAACAGGCAAAGGCTTTTGGGACAGGGCCGAGATGATGGAAATTCTTCTGGATGCTTATGAAGTTACAAAAGATACTAAGTACATAACCAGGTTTAATACGATGTACAACAACTTTATTACAACTAATAAATCTGATTGGATGTACAACAAATACAATGATGACATTACCTGGGCTGTACTTTTTAGCGTACGGGGCTATCTGCTTACCGGCAATAAAACCTATCTTGAAAAAGGGAAAGAGCAATTTGATAAAATGTATGCCCGTGCATCTACAAACACTTTTGGGGGCGGCCTTATTTGGTATGAGACAAAAACATCTAAAAATGCTTGCATCAATGGGCCAGCGATGGTAGCATGCTGTTATTTAGCCAAGGCAACCGGGGATAAAACTTATTACGATAAAGCAATTGCATTATACACCTGGTCTAAATTATACTTATTCAATCCTGCTACAGGTAAAGTAAATGACAATGTTGATGTTGACAAAGAAGGTAAAATTAAAATGAGCACCTGGAGCTCAACTTATAATCAAGGAACCTATTTAGGTGCTGCGGTTATGCTTTATAACTACACTCAGCAAGGTAGCTATTTGGCAGAAGCGGAAAAAATTGCGCAATACACCAGAGACAGTATGTACGCCACCAAAGTAATGAATAATGAAGATGGTGGTAATGACGTTCCTGGTTTCAAAGGTATATTTGCCCGTTATGCACGTAAGTACGCTGTTGAAGGTAGTAAGTTAGATTTAAATGAGTGGCTGCAAATGAATGCAAAGGTTGCTTACAACAATAGAAATTCGCAAGATATTATACACACAAAATGGGGCTCTCGAACGAGTGAAATAAAACCCAAATCAGAATTCGGATCTTCTACTGCTGTGTCCTTTAGATTTGTATTCAAATTCTATTTATAATATTACTATTATTACTACTATTTTCTTTTTTGTTACTTTTTTCTTTAAAATCCACATTTTTGTGTGGATAAACTAACCAGCAGCAGGGAA
>JAABUT010001195.1_pt1 | contig 31341 bp, 31 predicted proteins | sample 5559281 | NCBI WGS metagenome assembly JAABUT01 (sample SAMN10711880, study PRJNA513359) | rock metagenome | isolation source: Antarctica rocks | place: Antarctica: Victoria Land, Ricker Hills nord | collected 2016-01-04
ACTTCAACCGGCGACCGCCCCACTCAGCCCATCCTGCCGCCATGTGGCTTCGTCCACCGGCCGCGATCACCCGCCGACGATGATCACCGCGGTTTGGGGCTGGTGACAGCATTCTTACCGGCACCCCTAGTAGTGACGAAGGCCTCGTAATCCTCCTGACTGAGAAGGACCTACAGGTATTCTTGCGGCAGGCACTGCACGGACGAACGAAGGAGGATCATCTTCTAGATCGATACGATACGACGGTCCGGCTAATCTCCTGACCGTTGTGCGCTCGCAACCTTCTTGGCCTCCTCTTATAGCAAGACGCTGCCGAAGAAGATCTCGTAAGTGCGGCAGGACCGTCGACTGGGTCACCTGCCCGGCCGGCAGGGGCACCACCGCCGCCACGTCGACTCAGCTGTTGCGTCGCCCAGCGTACCGGTCCCACAATCGCTCGTTTCCGGGACGGTCCAACAGCAGGCCCAGTCGCAAGCGTGGTCGGCGCGTCCTGAGCGTGCCGCGGTGACTGCTCATGTAGCGCAACTGGTGGCCGGAACCTACGTCTCGTGTTCAGGCGTGGTTGGACGTTTCCGGTACGGTCCGGGTCATGGCCGCCTGTTGGGCTACGCGCGGGTGTCGTCGACCGAGCAGAACCCGGACCTGTCGGTCTTCACCACCACCGCAGGCGGGATCAGCTCCAACGTCGTCTTCGCCCAGCCGGATCTCTTCCCAGCTTCGCACTCCCACTGGCGTTGTAGGTCGAGTAGGTGGGTCGCTGCTGTCCCAGCAGACGATCCCTCATCCAGACATTACTGCCGGCTTCGGCGCGTCTTCGGCTTGCGCAAGTAGCTGGGATCGAGTCCGCAGTGTGCCGGTCTGGTCTCAAGCCGGTTGAGCTTGAGATCTCGTCGACCCGCGCGGATGATGTGTTCGTGCGACTGGTCCGGTAACTCCCACTCTTGTGTGCGGCTTGAGATCGTTGAACGCCGTCATTGTGATCGACCCCGGAGTATGGAGTGAGCCGGAGGCACTGCTCGGGGTCGATGCGGTGACGCACGAGCATTACGACCACGTCGACGAACTTCGGCTCGCTGGACTTGCTTGCCCCCGTATTCGCGCCGGCAGGCGCTGCGCTGACGCGAATCGACGTCCAGGCGGTCCAGCCGGGGCGCCTTTTCACCGTCGCCGGATTGGAAGTTCAGGCAGTCGGCGGGCGACATGCGGCGGTGGTCGCTGGACAGCAGACGTGCGCAAACGTCGGCTACGCAGTCGGCGGCGTATATCACCCTGGTGACGCGCTGGACCCGCCGCCGCGCTCTGCACCCACGGCTACAAGTAGGACGCGCTCGGCTGCGACCAGCGTCGTGCAGGTCAAGAACGCGCGGCCGCTGCTTTGCGCCGGCGCACCAGGATGGACGTGCCGGACAGTGCGGCCAGGGCCAACCCGCCGGCGACGCCGAACGTCCACGGGTTGCTGGAGTCGCTGCTGGTGGCGGCCTGTCCGCCGGTGCCGGCCGCGACCGAGGTCGGGAGCTGGCCGCCGAGAGCGGTGGTGCGTGCGGCGTTGGTTGGCGGGGTGTTCAGCTGGATGTTGGTGTATGGGGCGAGGAGCTGCTGTTCGGTGAACAGCTGTCCGTTCTGCATGACGTAAACGTCGTTGGTGATGGCGTTGATGTCGGCGAGGGGGTTGCCCTGGATGATGTCCATGTCGGCGAGCATTCCGGGTTGGATAGTGCCCAGCTGGTCGGCGACGCCCATGACTTTGGCTGGGCTGACGGTGGCGGACTGCAGGACCTGGTAGTTGGTCAGTCCGGTGTGTGCCATCACGCTCATCGCGACGACCTGGCCGAAGTCCCCGAGTCCCAGCGATGCGTCGGTGCCGGCGAGCACGGTGCCACCTGCTTTGAGGATCTTCGCGTCGGCTTGGCCCCAGCCTCGTTGAAGGGCCAGCCCGGCGGGGGTTTCCGGGCCGGTTGCGTACTGCTTCTCGGCGTTGGCGTACTGCCACGGGGACAGCAGGGTCTTGAGCCGGGGGTCGTTGAGCAGTCCTGGCACGAACTGCACACCGGAGAACGGCGTGTTGGTGATGGCCATGCCGGACCGGGCGTAGAGCGCGATGGTGTCGTTGTAGGCGATGGTGTCGTTGGAGACGGCGTTCTGGTAGGCCCGCTGGGTGGCCCAGTGCGAGGTCCCGTCCTGGCCGAACGCCAGCGCCGGCCAGAAGTAGTGGGAGAACGACGGGATGCCCAGCTGGTGGCCGGCGGCGATGGCTTGGGCTTCCATGGTGTTGGGCAGCCGGACGTAGGTCTTCAACACGTCCGGTTTGAGCTGGGCGAGCCGTGACAGTTCCCGTTGGAGCGCGGTCTGGTCGGGGGTGGCGCGCATAAAGTTGTAGTAGATCCGTCGGCCGTCGATCGGTTCGGCGGCCCAGAAGTAGCGCGGCCCGAGCCTCGCTCCGGACTGTTGGGACTGGGTCTCCTCTAGTGCCGGGTAGGCGGCGTCGCCCATCGACATGACACTGGTAATGCCGAAGGAGAGCTCGAGTCGGTTGCTGCGACCTCCGGCGTAGGGCTGGTCGAGCTGCTCGTGTCGGTGGGCGTCCCACAGTCCGGGGATGACGGTCAGCTTGGCGGCATCGACGTAGCGGACCTCGGGTCCGTAGTTCCGGCGGGGGCGCGCTGGACCGACGCTGACGATCCGGTTGTTCTGGACGGCGATGTCGACGTTGTGCTGCAGAGAGTCGCTGGTCCCGGCCCAGAGGGATCCGGCGTGGATCACTTCCCGGGTGGTCGGAACCGTCTGGCGCCATGCGAGGCGGACCGGGACGGCAACGGAATGGGCGACGGTGCGCCCGGATCCGACGGTGACGAGCCGAAGCTGGCCGGCTGAGTCGTAGAGGATGTGCCGGGAGTCCTTGGACCAGCTGATCTGGTCGGCGACGTCGGCGGTGACCTGCCGGGCGGGGCCGGCGGGGGCTCCGGTCGGCGTCACCGGCAAAAGCCAGAGCACGTCGTCGAGGACGTAGGCCATGTACCGACCGTCGGGGGACCAGACCGGACCGTCGCCGTCGACCCGGTTGGTGATCGTCTGGTACGGATACGGGTCGTACCACCGGGTGACGCCGGTGTTCACGTTGACCGTGCGGACCAGGCTGACACCTTCCCGGAAGCGGTTGGAGTACGGCTTCCAGGCGGCCAGCGCCAGCGTCGTGCTGTCGGGACTCCAGGTGGGCCGGCCGGGTTCGAACTGGGCGGCCAGGACCTGCCGGATCTGCCCGGTCGCGACGTTCGCGACCCAGGTGCCTGCCTTCGGCTCGTTGTCGATGGCGGACTGGAAGGCGATTGCGCGACCGTCGGGAGACCAAGCCATCGCCGCCTGGGAGAGGGTAGAGGCCCCGGCCGGGGGGGTCAGCTTCCGCACCTGCCCGGTGCGTAGATCCCGGATGTAGATCGCCATCGGCCCGTTCCGGTCGGTGGCGTAGGCCAGGTACCTGCCGTCGGGGGACCAGGTCGGGTCAGCCTTGTAGTACCCGTCGCTGGTCAGCCGTAGCGGGGACTGGCCGACGGTCATCTCCCACAGCTGGTTCAACGCGACGAACGCGACGTGCCGGCCGTCCGGTGACAGCGCCGGCGCGACGACGCCAGTCGTCGGCTGCGCCGACGTCGAGGCAAAGTCGTGCTGCTTCATCGGATACGACGGCCTGTTGAACGGAACCTTCGCCGTGAACGGGACGGTCGTCACGGTGGCGGCGCCGACGTCGCGCCGCAGGATGTGGCCGTCCGCCGCGTAGAGAAGGGTGCCGGTGGAGATCCAGCGGGCCGGGAAGGTGAAGACGTCCTCGTTCCCGGAGACCGGGACACCGTTCACCATCAGTCTCGTCGCCGGAGCGGGCAGATCGGTCCGCTCGGTGTAGGCGAGGCTCTTGCCGTCGGGAGACCAGGTCGGGGAGTAGAAGGTGGCTGCCGGGTTGGCGTAGAGGACGCGGCTGGCGGCCGGGCCGGCTACCGTGACTGCGTCGATCTCGTGAAAGGTGTTGACGAAGGCGATCTGCCGGCCGTCCGGTGACCAGGTCGGGTAATAGTCGGAGTGCGCCGACGCCGCGTGGGTGACCTGCGTCAGCTCACCGGTCGCCAAGGTCAGTGTCCAGATGTTGTACGAGCCGCCCATCGTTCCCGGCGTCGACCCGGCCGGCGGCCGGTCCGACGAGAAGGCGATCTTCGTCCCGTCCGGTGAGTACGCCGGTTCCCGGTCGTCGTAGAAGCCGCCGGTCAGCTCGCGGACCTTAGACCCATTCGGGTTCATCGCCCAGATGTGGAAGGTGCCAGTCCGGTAGGACTCGAACGCGACCGTGCTCCCGTCCGGCGACCAGTCGGGATTGCCGGTGTCCTGGCCGAGGCTGGTCACCCGGGTCGCGGTGCCCCCCGAGGCAGGCAAAGTCCACAGGTTGTCCAGGAAGTTCAGGACGACGTGGCGATGGTCCGGAGACACAGCAAGAGCCAGAGCCGACGCCTCATGCAGGTCGAGGACCGCCGAGGTACCGCCACCCAGAGCCGGCGACGCGGTGGCGGCGGCCCCCGAACTCGGCGCCAGAACGGCGGCGACCACCGCCGGCCCGGCAAGCAACGCCAACGCCGTCACGCCTCGACGATTCAAGAGTACAAGGCCTCCTCGGCCGCCGCCGTGGCATCAGCGCCCCGACATCAGAGGATGCTGGGTCCCGCCACGACCGGCTGTCAACCCCCTGGACGGCGCGGCGGGGCGATCACCCGGACCTATAGCAGGGACGATGACGGGGCTGCCCCGCTGCTGCGGGACCGACTCATTCACGGGCTCGGGCAGCAGCAGGCTGTCCTGGCCTGGATCGTCGAGGGAGCCCAGATCTGGTACCAGGCCGGTTGTGCCCTGCCGGACATGCCCGCGGCTGTTAGCACCGCGACCCAGGAGTGGCGCAAGGGCTGCGATGTCATCTTCGACTTCGTGGCCGGCACGCTGTGCTCGGACCCGACCGGCTTCGTGGAGTCCGAGGACCTCCGGCAAAGGTTCAACAACGAGTGGACCAGGCCTCCGCACCAGCACTGGGGCAAGCAGACCTTCGGGGAGCGCTTCGCCGACCACCCGGCTCGGGCGCCGTGACGTCGGACAGGTCTTCCGGGACGGCGACCGTGCGTGCTCCCGCGGCGCGTAGCGCCGCACCGATCCGCTCGACGTCACCGACCGGGTGCCCCCAGGGCTTGCGGGACGCCTTCGTCGACCGATGTGTCAGGTCAAGACAGGAGGGACCGGCGGATCAGCTGCGTCGTGTCGGTCGGGCGCTCGAGGTTGGGGAGGTGACCGGCCCAGGGCAGGTCGATGTGGACGGCTCGCGGCAGCTCGGCCACAAGGTGGTCGGCGACGGCTCGGAACCACGCCAGGTCGAGGCCTCCGGAGACGACGGTGGCCGGACAGGTGATGCGCGAGAGGTCGATCTCCACGTCGTCCTCGTGCACTTGGTCACCGGCGGCGAGCTGCACTTGGAAGGCGTGCGACTGCATCTCGCGGAACAGCTCTCGGGTCGCCTCGTCGACCTCCGGCTGCAGCCACATCTCGACGTTGAGGTCGGTAGCCGCGGCCACGTTGCCGCTGTGCAGCAGCCCGGTCTCCTGCTCAGCAAAGGCGCGCAGGTCGGCGGTCGGATCCACGCCACCGGCCGCGGCGCACAGCAGGACCAGGGCGCTGACCCGTTCCGGGACGGTGGACGCGACCTGCAGCGCGACGGCGCCACCCCCGGAGGAGCCCACAATCGCGAAGCGCTCCAGCCCCAGTTCATCCATTAGGCGCACGACATCGCCGGCGTGCGAGAACGATCCTGGGTTCAATGGCGAGCCGCCGTACCCACGGAGGTCCGGTGCAACGACGGTGAAGTCGTCGCGAAGCTCGCGGAGCTGAGGTCGCCACTGCCGGGCGTCAGCCGCCGTCGAGTGCAGCAGGAGCACAGCCGGACCTGTGCCTTCGAGGACGTGATGGAGGATCATGACGTCCAGTGGTACCAGCGCCACGGTCACTCGTCTCGCTCTTTTCAGCGAGTCAAGGCAGCATGCACGACGTCTCGGTAGGCCGATCCCTCATCGGCACGTCGCAGAGTGGCACTTAGCCGCTGTTGAGGATGGCTGCGAGCAACGGCCGGTGGTGCTGCTCGACGTACTCGGCATCGGACCGCCAGGCTTCACCGTGGCCCTCCGACCACAACCGCGCCCACGGCTCGACGCTTTTGCTGTGGCCGTCCGCCAACAACCGGCACATGCTCCATATGCGCGGGGCGAGGAGGGCTGACAGTTCAGCTCGCTGCTCGCCTGTGAGTCCGTACCCGTCCGCTATCGCCGCCAGAAGTCGCCCCGCCGCGCTCGGAGAAGTGTCGGGCGCGAGCGGGATGAAGCCGTGTGCTGCGTACGCCAGGTCCCAAAGCCTTGACCCAGGTGCCGTGGTGTCCCAGTCGATGAGGACCCAGCGGTCGGCGTTGAGCACGAGGTTCCATGGAGCCGGGTCGTGATGGACGATGAGGTCGCAGCGGTCAGCCGGGATGACGATGTTCCAGACCGCGTCCTCCGGCGGCACGTACTCGGCGCTCGCGTCGTGCAGGTCGCGCAGCAGCTTTCCTACGCGCTGCATGGCGGAGTTCAGGTCGGGAGCCTGGAACGGCATCGAGACGTCGCCCTGGACGTACTCCACGACGTGCCGCCCCTGCTCATCGAAGCCGAATGACTTCGGTGCTCCCTCGTAGCCCACATTGTTCAGGTGGGACAGGAAGTGATGAACCGAGGGTGACCACGGGCCACTCGGACGGCGGACCGTGTCCCCGACCCTGACCAGGCCGAGGCTGACGTTGCCGCCGAGCAGCGGCACCTCCCGGTCCGTCACAGCCCCAACGCTAATGGCGGTTCTGCGATGTTGCGCCGCGTCGGAAGCTGGCCCGAAAGCCGAACGTCCCACGGACGCCGGCTACTCAGCGAGCTTGGCTAGAGAGCCGCGGCTGCTCGGCAGGTGAATCCAGCCCTCGGTGGCGGCGCGCATAGACAGGTGATCCGGCGGTCCGGCGGTCAGCCCGAGGTGGACGGCGCGAGCGATAAGAGCGCAGACGAAAGCGTCCAGCGCGTCGTCGGACTGGCTACACAACGTGTCATGGCCAGACCAGCCGAAGTCAGGTAGTGCTGTTCGCAGCTCGTCGACGAGCAGACCCAAGGCCGCCTTGTTGCTGGTCCCCTTGCAGGAGCGGCTGGCGAGACCCCAGATCCTGAGAGCAGCGGCCGGGTACACCTCAACGAGTAGCCCGGCGCCGCTGCGATCGACCGGTCTCTCGGCGTCCGCGAGAGCCGCGAGGAGCCCGGCGGCTCGCATGGCGACCGCAGCGATCCGATCCGTCCCGACGGCGAGGGGCACGCAGCCTGGGACCGTCTCCGCTACGTGCAGGTCGGTGGCCCGGCGGGACAGCGCGCGGCGCCACTCGAGCCCCGACTGGCCGGTCGGCGCTGGAGCGCAGCCAGCCCGGTGAGCGATCAGGAAGTCGACGAATGGTTCGGGCCATCCGAGCGGGCAGTCGATGGCACGGGCGGTCGTTCCACTTCCTAGGACGTGGAACGACGATCATGTGCCGCATGACGCCCGGCGAGCGGGAATCCACACCGGACGGGTCTAACCTCGATCTTTCACGCCACCATGGTTGACGTCTCTGCGAGGACGGTGCGGGTGTCGCGTGGATCCTGGACTGGATTTGGGCGTGGCTGCTGACCGGGGGTGCCGGTGTGTTGGTGTCCAAGTCCTCGGTCGTGGTCGGTCAGGGCGGTCGCGGGTCAGGCTGGCCAGGGAGCGGCGCGGAGTCGGTCGAAGGCCCTGGCGAGGTCTTTGGCCCAGGGCCAGTCGCGGTCCAGTTGTAGGTGTCGCTGCCGTCCGCTGCGGATGAGGCGCCCGGCGATCGAGCAGATCCGGTAGCGGAAAGTGGCGGGTTCACAGCGGGCCAGCTCACCGGTGAAGCACAGCACCTGTGACCAGCTGATCAGGTCGGCGGCGGTCAGGCACAACTCAAGCCAAACTTCATTCTGGTCGAACGACTTGCAGGGCATGTTCCGTAAGCCGGTGGCCTTGCCGCACCGGATCCGGTCCTCAACCCGGGCGTGGCTGCGGTGCCGGACTTCCAGCTCGGCGAGCACCCCACCGGGGGTGTCGGTGATGAACGCGGTGAACCGGTGCCCCTCGCTGTCGGTGAAGCGCATCTGAGCCCCGGGGTGGGGGCGTTCCCGGCGCACCATCACCCGCGAGCCCGTCGGCCACTTACTCAGGTCCAGCTTGTCGGTGATCTCGGTGACCCAGGCACCGTCACGGTCTTCCCCGTCCAGGTTGTGGCGCCGCTTCCCACGCCTCCTCAGTCAGGCCCAGAATCGCGGTCTGGACCGGGCCGTCGACCGCGAACCCCAGCGAGAAACCACATCCAGCCTCCCGGAGGCTCTTGCGAACCCGTGCGTGGAGCCGGCCGAGTCGGTCCGGATCAGCACCTGCGGTGAGTCCGGCTCACCCGGTCGCGGCCGGGCGTGCGGTGGCAATGCGGCCAGCGCCATCGCCAAGACCTGCTGATGATCGGCGGCGGTGTTGCTGGCCGCCTTCCCGGTCCGCAGCATCCCGGCCAGCGCTTCACCACCGGAGATGTCCGGACGGTCCAGATACGCCATCAGCGGGTGGAAGCCGAAGGTCTTCTTCCACGTCGCGGCAGCGTTCTCCTTCTCGCTGTAGGAGATCAGGATCGTGGCATCCAGATCGATCGTCAGCCCAGCCGTAAGGTCCGGGCCGGCACCCGCAGCCCAGGCCCGCTCCCGCGCCAGGGCCCGCACCCTCCGCAGCCGGGCCAGGTGCTCGGCGTCGACCCGCTCAATGACCCGCCAAGCAGTCGGGGCGCTCGCCACCACGCTGAACAGCTTGTCCCGGTCTACGGGCCGGAGGTGCTGGCGGCGCTGAGGTTCTGCTGGGCGGTGCTGGGGGCGCCGACGGGCAAGCGGCTCGCGCCGGTGATGGTCGAGTGTGGTTTCGACGTTGCGGCGGTTCGGGGAGCTGGACATCAGCGATGACCTCGCCGCTTTGCTGGTGGTGATGTCGCCGGCGACGATGGACCGTCGGCTCGCTGCGGCGCGGGCCACGATGGCCCTTCGGGGCCGGTCCCACACCAAGCCGGGCTCGCTGCTTAAGAGCCAGATCCCGATCCGGACCTGGGCGCAGTGGGACGACGCGGTGCCGGGGTTCGTGGAGATCGACCTGGTCGGCCATGAGGGTGGAAACGCCGAGGTGAGCACTGCTACACGTTGACGGTGACCGACATCTCGACGGGCTGGACGCAGAACCGGTCGGTGCGCAACAAGGCCCAGAAGTGGGTCGTTGCGGCGCTGGAGGACATCGCCAAGGTGATGCCGTTTCCGCTGTTGGGGGTGGACTCTGACAACGGCAGCGAGTTCATCAACCATCACCTGCTCGCGTGGTGCCACAAGCGCGAGGTCACCTTCACACGCTCACGTCCAGGCAACTCCAACGACGGTGCGCACGTGGAGCAGAAGAACTGGGCGGTGGTGCGCACCGTCGTGGGCTACCACCGTTACGACACCGGCGCGGAGTTGTTGCTGCTGAACAAGATCTGGGTTCTGCAGTCACTGCTCACCAACTACTTCCTGCCGCAGCAGAAGCTCATCTCCAAGGTCCGGGACGGCGCGAAGGTCACCAAGACCTACGACACCGCGACCACCCCGCACCGACGTGCACAGGCGCACAAGGTCACCGAGCAGGACAAGACGATCATGACCGACACCCTCGCGGGGCTGAACCCAGCTGCGGTCCAACGCCAGATCCAGGCCCTCACCGGCGAGTTGCTGACCCTGACCACGAGCAAGGCGAGGGCCCGCACGAAGCCAGGCGTGAGCAACACCCCACAGGTCCAGCCAGCTACCGCCACAGCCAAGCCCGCTACCCGGCGGGCCTCATGACCAGGCGATGGCGTCAACACGACGTTGACAAGGCGATCCGCTGTCAGCACGCCACCGACCCGGTCCTACGACCCGGCTGCACCGTCACAGCCACCGTCCGGGTCGGCCCCATCCCGCTGTGCTCGTCCTGCCACAGCCGCCGCTCCAGCGTCGGCAAGGGCCAACCCTCGGTGGCGCTTCCGGCCAGCCCCACCATCGACCTGCTGGCCTGGATCGGCACCTCCCAACGCGCCGCCGACCAAGCCGAACAGACCCTGCTCGCGGCGGTCGCCAGAGCACGCCAAAACGGCACCAGCTGGACCCAGATCGGCACCCAGCTCGGCGTCTCAAGACAAGCCGCACAGCAACGCTTCACGCGCGCATCCGTAGATGAGTCAACGAACAGGGCTACGCGCGCACATTGACATGAGTCACCGGGCCGGGGCTGGCCTCTGGCGGCAGTAGCGTCTGACCCCTGGCCCGTACGGCGCGACCCGGCGCCGGTGGGCAGGTCGGGAGTGGGCATGCACGACGACGACGAGCTCGCCGCGAGCCTGGCCGGTCTGTCGGGCCTGCTCAGCGGCCACCGCACTCTCGAGCAGGGTCTGGTCCGGGTGGCCGAGTTCGCCGTGCGCGCGATCCCGGTGCCGAGGGCGCCGGCCTGACGCTGCTGGAGGCGGACCGGCACCAGACGGTCGTGGCGACCAGCGAGTTCGTGACGGAAATCGACGACATCCAGTACGGGCTCGGCGAGGGCCCGTGCGTCAGCGCGGTCGCGCAGGGCCGGACCTTCATCTCCGGCAACCTCGGTGGCGAGCCGCAGTGGCCGCACTTCGGGCCGCGGGTGGGCCGGCTGGGGGTGCACAGCGCCCTGTCGCTGTCGCTGCCGCTGGTCCTGCCCGGTCAGGTCCTGGGTGCGCTGAATGTGTACGCCCACGGCCGGGATATCTTCGAGCACGCCGCGGCGATGGGGGAGGCCTTCTCACCCCAGGCGGCGGTCAGCGCGCACAACGCGCAGCTGCTTGACCAGGCCGAACGCCTCGTCGCGCAGCTGCGGCAGGCCCTGACCAGCCGATCGGAGATCGACCAGGCCCTCGGCGTCGTGATGAGCCGGACCGGCGCCACCGCGCAGGAGGCGTTCGACAAGTTCCGCGCCCTGAGCCAGACCCGGTCGGTCAAGCTGGCTGAGGTCGCCCACGACGTGCTCGGCGAGGCGGTCCGGCGAGCCCGTGCCCGGCACGCTGAGGCGGCTACCGAGCCGCGGACGCCCGGTCTGGGCACGTGAGCGCTTCGGCTGCTCCGACGCCGGGCCGCTGACCGGCCCCTCGAAATCCTGCGCCGGCGGCCCGGGCCAGGGCATCACGTCCGGTGCTGCAGGCTGGACCACCGTCACCTTGCCCGCCGGCCGGTACCACCTGGTGTGCAACTTGCCGAATCACTACGCGAACGGAATGCACCAACAACTCACTGTCCGCTGAGCGCCATCAGTACGCTCAACCCCGAAGGGCCGCATTGGCCCTGGGCCGGGCGGCGCTGCCCCCATCGCATAGCAGGTCACCGCGCTTCACCAGGCCCACCCGGCATGGACGGGTGCCGACGAGGGGGAAAGCGCACGGCTGCGGGTCCCGATCGCATCCGGTGCTGACTCCGCTGAGCGGCGGGTCGACACGCCAGCCAGACGGGCCTGGTGACCAACCACGCCAGAACCTGCGATGACCGGCCCGCTGACTGCCGGCCCGCCGGCGATACCTGTGCGGAGCGGCAGTCCTGCGGACGGCACCTTCGTGTTCCGGGTCTCATGCCAGGCGCGGGTCGGTGGGTTTCGTGCCAGCTGTGTTAGGTGTCTGGGTGTGACTTTCGGTAGTACCTGCGGTAGATGACCTTGTACAGCGGGAGTGCGCGGGGGATATCTCGCAGGCCGGGGATCCAGGGCAGTGCGAGTTGCAGGAGCATGCCGACGATCACGATGAGCGTGCCTACCCACAGGTCAGCGGCAGGCGATTTGCCGATCGCCGGGATGTGGTACGGGACGGCGTAGAGGATCAGCCAGAACTGGCCGGGGTAGTTCCACAGTTCGTTCATGACGCCGTATTGGGCTCCGGTCAGGCCCTGGCCTTTGGCGACGGCGCTCCACAGGGTGCCGTCGCTGAAGAACATCGTCGACTTGTACGGGTTGGTGGTGAGTTGGGTGCCGCTGCTGCTGGTGAGGTAGCCGTCCAAGGCGCCGCTGCGGGCGATCGACAGCTCTGCCTGCACCAGCGTCGGGACGGGGCCGTAGTCGCCGGGGGCCACGGTGAGCCTGCCGTTGTCGGCGGTGCCCTTGGCCAGTGCAGCGGTGTAGGCCTTGAGCCAGCCGGCCTGCTGGTCGGAGATGAGCTTGTCGGCGGCCACACCTTCCAGCCGACTCCCACCGGCGCCCTGGTACTGCCTGACCGCGCTGGACACGGCGGGGTCGTAGGGCGCCACGACGGCGCTCAACGGCGCCAGGACGAAGTCCTTCGCGGTGTTGATCGGCTGGGTCAGCCCCACCACGCTGTGCGCCACACCGGCGAGCGACACACTGCCGATGTGCTGGGAGACACGGGCGGTGTTGTTAAACGGCGGCCCGTAGGTGGCGGTGGCTGAGGAGCCATCGAGTTCGGTGACGACGGTGGTCGCGAAGTCCATCGCGCCGCCACTGGGGTCGGCCTTGCCCTTGTCGTCGGTGGTCGGTGAGGTGGCCCAGTACTGGGCGGTGAACGCCGTCCCCGGCTTGGCCGGCGGACCCCCGGGGTAGCTCAGGCCCCCGTCCGCCGACCCGAACATGATGGAGGCGGCGACGACCAGGACCGAGACGATGACGACCGCTGCCGTCCCCTCAAAGATCAGGTCGTACTTGCGTTCAGGTCCGGTCCAGTGCCGCAGCGGATGGGTGTGCTGGCCGGTCATCAGCGCGGCCCGCGGTCCGGGACCGGCTGCGGGACCGGCGGCTGCGCTCCGGGCTGGCGCACCCCTGGGGGCAGCGGTACGGGCACCTCGCGCGGGGTGGACACCGGCGTTGCGGAGCTGTCCTCAGCGACCTCCAGGTGCTCCGCCCCGGGCGGCGGGGCGACCCCACGGCGGCGGATCTGGCCCAGGTGGATGAGCACGATGAAACCGAGCAACCCCGAGGTCACCACCACGTGCAGGGTGAACTGCTGTCCCACGTCCATCACGTTCCAGACCGCTCCGATGCCCAACGCGTTGAACGCGTCTTTGGCCTGCTGGGCGATGTACTGGCTGTCCCAGTTGGTCAGCATCAAAAAGCCGGTGAACGCCGTGACCACCGAGAGCAGGAAAGCCAGTACCCCGGTCACCCAGGTGAAGCCGCGGCCGCCGCGCCACGCCATGGTGAAGAAGCTGGCCAGCGCGTGCACCGCCATGAACAGAAAGAACGCCTGGACACCCCAGAAATGGACGCTGTTCACCGAGGCGCCCAGGGTGCTGGTGTGCCACCACTGCACACCCCCGACCGCCAGGAGCACACCACTGACGATGACGACCAGCAGCGACGCCAGGGTCAACACGCCCATGGTGTACAGCAAGGAGGAGACGTAGGACGGCTCGGCGTCCGGGAGCAGCCGGCGCAGCGGCAGGTTCCGTACCAGCAGGCTGCGGACCCACGGCGACGGCGTAGTCCAGGAGAACGACTCGTCGCCAGCGGTGTTGGTCACCGGGTCCCGCACGGTGGCGTCGCCGCTCACCTGGGCTCACCCCCATGCTCGGGCAGGTGAAGGAACACCGAGGCCGTGAACAGCACCGCAACAACCACGTACATGAGCACGTTCGCGTACTTCATGACGAACCAGCCACCCAACGTCAACGCCCGGTAACCACCGCCACCAACCAAGTTGACCAACGGACCCCACAACTGATGGATCACGGTTTCTCCTCCCGTCGGTATGAGCCCGCCTGCTCCAAGAAGCCGGCGACCGCGGGCTTCTTGGCTCCCGGTAGCGGCAGGCCCCGCGGCTTGGGCTGCCAGTGGCGAGACGCGTCCAACGATGCCCCGTACCGGCGCGCAGCGGAGGTGTCGTAGGTCCACACCCGCCGGGACGTAGGTCCCTTGTTCCAGCGTCCGGTTGTGCGACCTTGGACCAGACGAGGAGGTGTCATGGACCACAAACGATCGGTGCCGCTGTCCTGGCCTGCCCAGCCGGGCACCACGGCGACCTCCGCCGGTCGCCTGTCGTGGTGTGCCGCGGTGGCCCGCTGGGCGCCGTCCAAGCACAACACCCAGCCGTGGCGCTTCGTGCTGCAGGACGAGGTCCTGGACGTCTGGACCGACCCGTCGCGCATCCTGGCGAACACAGACCCGCACCGACGAGAGATGCTGATCTCCTGCGGAGCCGCTGTCCACTTCGCCTGCGTGGCCGCGCGGTCTCTGGGCTACCAAGCGTTCGTCGAACTGCTTCCGCGCGGGGCTGGTGGTCCGGCCGCTCGCCTGACAGCGGTCGGCCGGTGTGATGTCACCGACGACGACCGGGCGTTGCTGGGCGCCGTCCGGGACCGCCGGACCGACCGCGGCCCGCTGGACGGCGACGCACTCCCAGTCGGTCTACCGTTCCTGCTGCAATCAGCTGCCGCCGCGAACGGCGCCGAACTGCGTCTGGTCAGCACACCTGGTGACCGGGCCACCCTGGCGGCGCTGGTCGCGAGCGCCGACCGGCTGCTCGTCCGCACCGGCCACTACGACGCCGAGCTGGCACCCTGGTTGCGCGAGCCGGGTGATCTGCGCAAGGACGGGGTGCTGACCGACCACACCCGCGGTGCCGCCGCGTCCTACCGGGCGGAGTTCGTCCAGCGGGACTTCTCCAGCTCCACGTCACAGCCTGCGCGGTATCAGCGCCGGCCGGACCGACCCCTGCTGGGCGTGCTCAGCACCCAGACCGATGATCCGCCCAGCTGGTTGCGTGCCGGTCAAGCGCTCGGTGCGGTCCTGCTGCGCGCAGCGCTAGCCGGCGCCCACGCCTCCTACCTGAACCAACCGGTCGAACATGGTCCCAGCCGGGCCCTGCTGCACGACCAGCTCGAGCTGAACGGGGTCGCCCAGCTCGTGCTTCGCATCGGCGCCGGCAGCCCGGTGACACCGGCCGCACGTCGAGGCATCGATGACGTGGTCTACGGCGCCTGACGCCCCGGTCGCCACTGTTCCCTTTCACCGGGCCAGGGTTTGGCGCAGGCTAGGCGAGTGGTGGCTCGTCGGGCATGACGTCGAGGTCCACCCCGGCTTCACGTGCTTCGCGCGTGTCCAGGGTGTAGATGTCGGTGTCGGCGTCCTCGTCCCCGGCGTCCGCCTGACTGTCGAGCAGGGACGCGACCCCGTCCTGCTCGGTCGCATCGGCTGTCGACGTTCCGGACTCGCCGTCCGACCTGGCACTCATCATCGTTTCGCCCCGCCCTGGTCAGGCACTGGAGGTGTCGGCTTGGGCAAGCCGCCCGTTGGGCCGTGTCGGTGACCCGGGCCGATCGGCGAGGAACAGCGGCCCGCTCTGGCGTCCGGTGATGACGCGGGGCAGCAGGCGGGCGGAGCCGGACTGGAAATGCAGCCACTCGGTGTCACCGCCTTTGGAGGTCGTGCGGGCCCGCTTGTTGTCCAGGTCGAGGTCCTCGACGTTGAGGGAGAGGACTTCCTGCGCGCGGGCGGCGGTCTCGTACAGCCGCCACAGACACTTCTCCCGGACGGGGACGCCTCGCGGCGGAACAGCCGCTCCAGCGAAGTGTCGGCGACGGCCTTGGTGCGGTCGGTTCTCTCCGGGCGCCGCTCCAGGCCGGCGCAGAGGTCGACCTGCAACCGGCCGGTGCGACGGCAGAACGCGGTGAACGAGCGCAGCGTGAGGGGGAATGGCGGGCGTTCGTCACCACCCTGGACGCACACGCCGCCGAAGAGGAACGCGACCTGATTCCCCCACCGGGGCCGATCAGCGACGACGCACTCGAGGCGCTCGGCAATCAGATGCTGGCCCGCATGGATCAGCTACACGAGTCCACCACCGAACGGCTTCGCGTGAAAGCCCGAGGGACCGTGCTACGAGCCTTGTAGCACTGCGGGGCTGGCCGCTGACGCTGCTGGGCGACGCGTCGAGGGCGAGCCGCTCGACGCAAACTCAGACGACCGCGAGCGGTGGGACGCGGTCGCCTTCAACCTCGTGGACGCCCTGATCGACTCCGCGACCTGCTGCAAGCCCACCGCCCTTGCAGAAGAGCGGGCGTGGCGCATCGTCCATGACCGCAGCAGCGATACGCACCCGCTGCCGGCGCGGCGCCGTCGGGGGTCCGGGCCCGGTCCGCTGTTGAGGGTGGAACACCACTTCGGCCGTCAGCGGGTTCGCCGAGCGCCTCGTCGGCCTGGAAGACGGTGACCCGTGCCGCTGCTGGATGTCCTCGGCTCGGTGTGGGGACACGATGGGGATGGTCGGTGACCCCGAAGGACTCCGACGTCGGGTCGCGAGGCAAGACGCGACGTCGCCGAGCTCTGGGACTCCAGCCAGCAGGCGCGCGTCCGGGCTGAGCGGACTCGTCTCGCGGCCGAGGAGATCTTGGCGGACAACAAGGCCGCTCGCGCACGCCGAGCTGCAGATCCCGGCCCTCGCGACCGGGCCTGAGCTGCACCGGCTGCCCGGGCCTGGTCCTTCGGTTCCGGGACGTGACCCCTGCTGGTTCGCGACACAGGCGACAACAAGTGCGCCAGGTATCTCGGGGAAGACGGCCTAGCTGAGTTGAGCCAAGGGCCGCGGGGACCGGCCGCGAGGACGACAGGCACGGACCGGCCGGAAGGCAACGAGTGGCGGGTGGCAGCTCCGGTGCTTGGCGCTGAGGCGGGTCCGTTCCGGGTGAAGCGGGTTCGGGAGCCTCGGCTCGGCGGCGCCTACGTTCGGGGCGAGTTGGGCGTGGTTCAGGGAGCGGTAGGCGAGCGCAGCATGTCCCAGAGCTGCTGGTCCAGAGCGCTGTGTTGCGCCGGGTCCAGCGGGGGCGACGAGCTCGTCTTCGAGGTGCTGCACGCGCGCGGCCGCCGCTTCCAGCCGCTGCCGGCCCGTTGGGATATGCGCGTGATGACCGCTGGGCAGCCGCTTCGGTCTAGTGGCCGGCGGGAGAGGGACCGACGCTGGTGCGGGTGGTACCGGTCAGGTGATCGCTGCGGCGGCGGTGATCGCGCGTTGCCCGAGGTCCACGGCGGCTCGCAAGAGGTGGAGGCGGTCTGCTCGTCGACGACGGTCTGCCGCCTCGACGAGCACGGGTAGCGCTGCGGTGCGGTCGGCGAGTGCCTGTGCATGGATGACGAGCCGGGCCAGGCGATCGATGACGGCCTCGAGTTCCAGGCACGGGTCGAGCACAACCGGTCGGGCCTGGCTGCCCGGCCGGGCCGGCTGCAGCGCTGGCGCGGTGTGGCTCAGCCTGGCCCGTGAGGTCGCGCCCGCCAGCCGTGAGCTGGTGAGCGCCTGCTGGGTGTCCACGATCAGCTGTCGGCTGCTTTCGGCGACGGGTGAAGCCATCAGATCCACCTTCGGGGCACTGGCCGGGAGCACCGTTCTCGTACACCGTGGCACCGGTGTCAAGGGTGAGGGGTTCTGCACGTGGTCGTTGCCGCTGCGCTGAGCCGGTGAGATCGGCGGAGGGGCTGGCCGAACCCGGGCGGTGGGCGGTCTGGTGAGCGGACCGGCTGCCGCGGCCTGTCGTCACGGGTCGCGGCGGTGGTCCCCTGGTGTAGGGCCGGTGGCGGGTGCGGGGAGTGTGCGCAGGAGCTGACGGGCGGCTGAAGGAAGATCGTGCCCGTGGGCGGCGGCACGCCGGGCGAGTTCCTGCCGGCCCTGGTCCACGGGTAGGCCGCGGGCGAGCAGGACGCCGACGCCACGCTCGACCGCGCTGCGGTCGTCGGGCTGGGCGGCCAGGGTGTCGGCGGCGTCGGCCAGGTCGGGTAGTGCCAGGTGCCGGTCCAGCACGGCCCGCGTGGGTCGAGGTCCAGCAGGGTCAGCAGGTCCACAGCAACGCTCTGGAGGGCGCGCCGCCCGCTGGCGTACAGCACGAGCTCAGCGCCGCAGGGCGGGGGGCTGCCGGGCGGGAGGCCCGTGCTGTTGGTGAGGGGGTTGTGGGGCAGGCGGATAGCCAGGGAGCTGCGGACCGGCTCGAGGCACACCGATACCGGACCAGACGCGACCCGCTGATGTGCAGACCGTGTCCGGCAGCGACCTGGTCGAGGTCGCGGGGCTGCACATCCCGACCGAGGACTCTGCGGCCGACGTCGCCCGGGCCATGCTGGATCATCTGGCCGGCTGATTCGCCCCGCCGACCGGTGAGCGCGCCGGGCCGCTCTGGGGCTCAGGGGCGGCCGCGGCGAGCTCACTCGCGCCGAGCAGCAGGCGCGGGGTGCCGGTGCCGCCGGCCCGTCGTGCGTGTGCGCATCCTGCACGTGCATGCACCGGAGCGAGTGCACAGACGTGCGGCAGGTTCAGGAGGGCGGCTCGGGTGCGGGACGGGGACGAGGTGGGCGAGGCGACGTTGACCAGGCGCGAGGGGGGCGCCCGGCGGGAGCTGCGGTTGGCTCGCCTTCCACGGGTGGACCTGCCGTGGGCGGGGCTGCGCTCGTCCCGGGGACGGCTGGTTTCGATGGCGCTGGCGGTGGGGGTCGGTGCCGGTCTGGGTGCGGTCGCTTTCCGCTACCTCATCGAGGGCGTGACAGGCCTTTTCACCGGGACGCGCGACTACGCCGGGCTCGGCTATGCCGCTAACCCGCACCTGCCCTGGCTGGGTCGCTTCTTCGTCCTGCTGGCGCCGGTGGTGGCCGGTCTGCTGTACGGCCCGCTCGTCTACCGCTTCGCTCGCGAGGCGCGAGGTCACGGGGTACCCGAGGTCATGGTCGCCGTGGCCCGGCACGGCGGCCGGATCCGCCCGCAGGTCGCGGTCGTGAAGGCGCTGGCCTCAGCGCTGTGCATCGGCGGCGGCGGCTCGGTCGGTCGGGAAGGTCCGATCGTGCAGATCGGGTCGGCGCTGGGGTCGTGGTTGGCCCAGCTGCTGCGGTTGGACGAGCACCGGGTGCGCCTGCTCGTCGCGTGCGGCGCTGCAGGTGGCATCGCGGCCACGTTCAACGCGCCGCTCGCCGGGGTCTTCTTCGCGATGGAGCTGATCCTGCGGCGTTGGGAGGCCGAGTCGTTCGGGATGGTCGTGCTGTCGTCGGTGACGGCCAGCGTCATCGGGCGCGCCGCGCTCGGCAACGACTCGTTCCTGGTCCTGCCGGCCTTCCAGGTCGACCACCTCGCGCAGTACCCGCTGTTCGCGCTGCTGGGGTTGTTGGCCGGCGTCGTGGGGGTGGTCTTCTCCCGCGTTCTGTACGCCGTCGAGGACACCTGTGACTGGGCGTGGCGCGGTCCGGAGTGGCTGCGCCCGGCCGCCGGTGGGCTGCTGCTCGGTGGCCTGCTGCTGCTCCTGCCGGAGATGTACGGCGTCGGCTACCCCGTCCTCGGCCGGGCCGTCGCCGGCGGCTACGACGTCGCGTTCCTCGTCGCGCTGCTCGTCGGCAAGCTGCTCGCCTGCAGCCTCACCATCGGCATCGGCGGGTCCGGGGGCGTGTTCGCGCCCAGCCTGTTCGTTGGTGCGATGACCGGCGCCGTGTTCGCCGATGCGGTGCATGCCGTCGCCCCGCAGACGGGCGGCTCGGTCGGGGCGTACGCGCTGGTCGGCATGGGAGCGGTGTTCGCCGGTGCCGCCCGGGCGCCGATCACGGCGGTCGTCATCCTGTTCGAGCTGACCCGCGAGTACACGATCATCCTGCCGCTCATGCTCGCCATCGTGCTCGCCACCGGGGTCAGCGACCTGGTCTCGGCCGACACGGTCTACACGCGCAAGCTGCTGCGCCGCGGGATCGACATCGACGAGCCGGCCGACGCAGCCCTGCGCCGGCTCCCGGTCAGCGGGTTCATGGTGGCTGCTCCCACGCCGGTGCCGGCCGGCGCCGACCTGCAAAGCGTCGCGGCGCGGTTCGCCGGCGCAGCCGAGCCCTGCCTGCCGGTGGGCGATGAGGACGGTCGCTATCTGGGCACCGTGAGCGCTCATGAGGTGATGGACGCGCTCGCCGCCGGTGAGGACGTCGAGGTCGTCGCCCTGACCCGCGCCGCCGATCCGGTCCCGGACGATGCGCCGCTGGATGAGGTGCTGCGGCGGCTGGACCGCGGTGCGGACGGCGTCCCGGTCGCCGACGACTCCGGTCGGCTGGTCGGCTGGGTCCGTAACCGAGACCTGCTGAGCGCACTGAGCAGACGTACCCGCTGACCCTCTGACCGACGCCGGACAGCCGATGCCCGGGCTGGTCGTCGGCGTGCTCCGAGCCGGGCTCGTCCGGCCGCTGGCAGCAGATGAGCAGAACTCCAGCGCGCACCACCTTCGAGCTGGTGAGGGCGCGGGTCCGGCCCTCGCCGGCTCGCCGGCGGCCCATCCAGAGCGGGTTTGTCCAGCGGCGGACCCCTCGCATGGTTGCGCGGCTGGCGTGGCTGGCAGCAAGATAGCCGCTACGCTTAGCGGATGGTCCTGTGCCTGCTGGCGCCCGGGCTGGGCTGGCCGCGCTGGGGCGCACCTGGTTGACGTGGGCCGCGCTGGGGCGCGGCCTGGGTGGGGCGCTGGGGCGCTGGGAAGCGAGGTCGGGTGGCTGAGGAGGTGTCGAGTGGCGGCCCGGCTGCCGTGGCCGGTGGCGCGGCAGGGCCATCGGATGGTCCTGTTGCTGAGCCGGCTGTGGCCGCGGGGCTGGACACGCCGACCGCGCCGGTGGTGCGGCGTCGTCGGCGGGAGAGGACGGCGCGGCCGTGTGCGGTGTTCGCGCGGTTGTCGGAGGAGGAGTTCGAGGTGGTGGCTGTCGCCGCGGCCGCGTCCAAAGTGACGCCGACGAGCTATGTGGCGGCGTCGGCGGTGGCGGTGGCGCGGGGGGAGGTGCGTCCGGTGCCGTCGGGGGTGGGGGATGTGGTGCGGGAGTTGGTGGAGGCCAGGTTGCAGTTGGTGCGGTACGGGGTGTTGTTGAACCAGGCGGTGGCGCGGTTGAACGCCACCGGTGAGGTGGACGGGTCGTTGCTGGCGGCGGCCCGGCGGTGTGATGCGGCGACGGCGGCGGTGCGGGCCGCGACCGAGCGGTTGGGGCGGCAGCGGTGATCGGCCGGGTGTACCGGGGGGTGAAGGTCGCCGGTTTGGTGCGGTACCTGTACGGGCCGGGCCGGCACAACGAGCACGTCGGCCAGCGCCTGGTGGCGTGTTGGAGCGGAACCGAGGCGCCGGTGCTGGCGGCGGTGGAGCCGGAGTGGACGGGCGGGCAGGTGGGGGTGGGGGAGCGGGACTACCGAGGTCTGATCGCTGAGCTGGAGGCCCCAGCGGCCTATGCGGGGGGGATGGATCCGGACCCGGTGTGGCACTGCCCGTTGCGGACCGCGCCGGGGGACCGGGTGCTGAGCGACGCGGAGTGGGCGCAGGTCGCGGTCGATCTGATGCACCGGACCGGGATCGCGCCGCGCGGCGATGACGGGGCCTGCCGGTGGATCGCGGTGCGCCACGACGAGCACAGCATCCATGTGGTGGCGGTGCTGGCCCGGCAGGACGGCGCGCGGGCGCATGTGTTCCGCGACTACCCGCAGGTCCGGGCGACGTGCCTGGCCGCGGAGGCCCGGTACGGCCTGGTGGTGACGGCGCCGGCGGACCGGACCGCCGCGACGCACACCACCCGGGCGGAGACGGAGAAGGCGGCCCGGGCCGGGCGGGTCCCGGCCCGGGACTGGCTGCGCACTGAGGTGCAGCACGCCGCGGCGGCGTCCCGGGAGGCCGGCGAGTTCCTGGACCGGTTGCGTGCGGTCGGGGTCGCGGTCCGGGAACGCCACGACCCCCAGGGCCGGCTGACCGGGTACGCGGTGGGCCGGGTGGAGGAGCCCGGTCTGGCGCCGGTGTTGTTCGGTGGCGGCCGGTTGGCGGCGGACCTGAGCCTGCCCAAGCTGCAGGCCCGCTGGGCCAGCGGCGGAGGTGCGCCGCAGGACGATCAGGCCGGCCCGGTGACGGCGGGCAGCGCCTCCGAGGACAACACAGTGCGGGAGCAGTTGTGGGAGCGGGCGACCGCGGCAGCTGGCGACGCGGCGGAGGCCGTCCTGGCGCAGCACGGCAGTGACCCAGCGGCGGCCGGTGACGCGGCCGCGGCCGCGGCGGAGGTGCTGGGCGCGGCTGGCCGGCTGATCGAGGGCGGCACCGGCGGGCCGCTGACCGCGGCAGCGCGGGACTACGACCGGGCCGCCCGGGAGCGCTACGGCCAGGCGCCCACAGCCACCGACACCGGCGGGCTGCTGCGTGCCGCGGCGCTGCAGCTGGCCCGGGCCAGCCGCCGGCCGGGACGGGCCGAGGCGGCGCACGTCGCGCTGCTGATCACCCAGATCACCCGGCTGTCGCTGGCGGTCGCCCGGCTGCGGGAAGCGCAGGGCCGAACCGAGCAGGCCGCGGCGGCCCGGCGGGCAACGCTGACGATGCGCACCGCCGCGGGGCACTGGGACAGCGAAACGGCACAGTTCCTGGCTGCTGCCCAGCAGCGCAGCGCGGCGACCGCGCCGACAGCGCGCGCAGCGCCACCGGTGGCCTTGCCCGGTCGGCACCGGCCGCACTGACCCAGCGGCAACGTGAGATGCACTGGCCTTGAGCCGTGGGCAGCACCGACGGACGGTACGAGCGGCCCCCGGGGGTAGATCGAGCCGCCCGCAGGGATATGCCGTTTCGGCTACTTGTAGAACTGCTGGACTCCACCGTGGTGGGAGCAGGCGCCCTGGTGGTGCGCGGCGTAGGAGTAGGTGCCGTCGTTGCACTGGGCGGTGGCCCCGTTCCCCTGACCACTCGACGCGCTGGTCGAGCTGCTGGCGCTGTCGGGCTGGGCCGCCGGGCTGGCGCTGTCGGGCTGGGCCGCCGGGCTGGCGCTGTCGGGCTGGGCCGCCGGGCTGGCGCTGTCGGGCTGGGCCGCCGGGCTGCCAGTTGTCGACGTCCCGGGCTGGGCGGCAGCCCCGCCAGTGCTGGTCGAGGTGACCGAGATGGGGTTGTACTTCGCGGCCGCGACCCACCAGTTGCCGGCGATGGCTTGCTGGGCGTCGGACAGGGCAACTTGACCGGAGCAGACCAGTGCGTGGAGGTGGTTCTCCAGGTGGTCCTTGACGTCGGCTGACCCAGCGCCCCGGTGGTAGGGCTGCGGCCACAGGTTGGTGACGGCGTTGTCCCCGCCGAGCTCGAGCGGGATCAGGTGGTCCAGCTCGTAGCTGCCGGCAGCGGGTGGGTAGGCGATGGCGTAGGCCGCGTAGACCTGCTCGCGGGTGCTGGTGGGCACGTTTCGGACGGTGCGGGTGTAGCCGGAGGTGCAGACCTTGGGCACGGTCGATGCCGCCAGGACACTGCCGGGGGTCAGTCGGCGGTCCGGCTCGGCTACCCCCCCGGGGGAGGTCCTGCCGCTGGCGCCCGCGGGCACCGGCGGGATGCTGGCCACGGCAGCGGGACCGCTGGCGACTGGTGCTGTCGCTGCCTCGGCCGACGCGGCGGCTGCCGGGGTGGTGGTCGGTGCAGCCGAGGCACTCACGAGCGGGTCCAAAGCCGGCGACGACGTGGAGTGGCTCGCGGCGCTCGGTTGGCAGGCGGTCAAGGCGAGCGCGGCCAGGCCGGCCAGGCCCGCGCGGCGGAGCACGGTGGTGGAGCGCATCAGCAACCTTCGGGGAGCGGAACGACGACTGGCGACCGGCACCTGCTGGCCAAGGGAGAGTCTGACCGCCCGGCGGTCGTCCGGACATAGCACCTTGTGACCAGTTCTGCCCCAGCTGCTGGCCTGGCCGCGGGGTCTGCTCAGGTGCGGTGCTCGTCGGTTGCGCCGGGCGCTGTGCTGCCGGCTGCCTGGTCGGTCCGTGGCCCGCGCCGGCTGTCCGGGTCGACGCCGAGCAGGTCATCGATCCGGTCGCGCAGCCGTTGCTGAGCGGTGGGGTCGTGCACGTCCCCGAGCAGCTCGGCCAGGGTCCGCAGCGCCAGGACGTTCACATCGAAGTCGTGTTCGGCCTTGATCCGGTCCCGTTCAGCGGTCCGGTTCTGGCTCAGCAGGATCAGCGGCGCGGCGTAGGCGGCCTGAGTGGAAAACAGCAGGTTCAGCAAGATGAACGGGTAGGGGTCGAACTCGTTGCTGTGCAGGTAGTGCACCGCGGCGTAGCCGTTGTACCCCAGCCAGATGATGATCAGAAAGCTCTGGATGAGGATGAAGCCCCAGGACCCGAACACCGCGGTGACCTTGTCCGCGATGCGCGCGCCTACCGGCAGGTCGTCGTGCCGGAACTGGTTCGCCGGCGACCGGTGATGTAACGGCTGTCGTGCCCTTGGGAGACCGCGCGGGCGCTGGGCGGTCGGCCGGTCCGTGGTCATGATTCCTCTTGATGGGCGCGGGCCGACCGGGTCGGCAGTCGGTCTGCGCAGGTCGAATTGATGGGCGAGCCGACCGGGTCGGCAGTCGGTCCGCGCAGGTCGAAGCGACAGTTCTTGATCGCCATCGACGAGAATCACAGCACAGCCGCGGTCCACGGCAGCGACGGACGACGGCTGCGGCGGTCCGAGCTGTTACCCGCGTCGTACGGGCGACCTGGCAGCAGGTACCCGGGAGCACGTGGTGTGGCCAGGACGCACGGCTCCTGACACAGGGCGGTGCCAGAGGTGCTCGGGAGTGCAGGGCGGTGCTGGCACGATGTGCTGGTGAGCCTGGCTCTGTTTTTCGCTCTGGTGGACCTCACCGTGGGCGGCTACCTGCTCTGGTACGCACGCAGCCGGGAGAGGCGCGACCGGGAGTCGGTCGCAGTCGTCGGGTTGATGCTGCTGCTGGTCGCTGGCTGCCTCACCTTGGTGAGCTACCAGGCGGCGCACCGTCCAGTCGTGGTGCGCCACTACGACCCCGGCGAGCCGAGAGCCTGACTTCGGCCAGCTGCGTGCCCCCGGCGGCGTCACCAGAAAGGCCCTCATGGCCCGTGCCGGAAGACGATCGTCGGGAGCGCGGCGTTCATGATCTGGCGACCTACAGCTTCGGTCGTCGAGTGAAGACAGCCGGCGAACCTCTGAACAGCCACCGCCGGAATGTGCCGTCAGCGTCGGCGGCTCGGGGCGGCGGGCCTGGTGGCTGAGGCGTTGGCTACGGGTGCGGGCCGACTGGTTGCGTGCTGGACCCGGTCGGTTGGGACTTGCTTGAGGTCGGCCGGGTAGCTGCGGGCGGCGGTGGACGTGGCGGGGCCGGTTGGTGCCGGCTCGCTGGCGGCGCTGTCGGGGTGTGCGAGCAGCTGTGTTGCGCGGGGGCTGGCTGCGGTGGCGTGCCCCTGGTGGGCTTGGCCGGCGACAAGGCCGTCGTCGTGCTCGTCGACGCGCGGGGTGGCCGGGTCGTCCGAAGTGCTCACCTCCCCGCGCCCGGCGTTGCGTTCGTGGTCGGTCTGGCGGGTCAGCTCGAGCGCGGTGCCGAGCGCCGCGAAGTCGGTGCCGGTGTGGTCGGGGTGGCGCACCGCTGGGGTGTGGGCCAGCGCTGTCGGGTAGTTGCTGGCCACCAGGTCCGCGGTGGTGGGGGTGCGCTGCTGCAGCCGGTGGGTCAGGACCTGCGCCGGGTGTTTGGCTGTGCGCAGCTCACGTTGCTCGGCGACCTCGCGCAGCAGCTGGGCCGGCTGGGCGCCGGCCTGTTGGGCCTGCTCCAGGGCGACGGCGAGCGCCGGCCAGGCATGGTCGCGTAGGACCGCGGTGGCCAGTTCGGTGTGCAGGACGTCGCGGACGACCGGTTGCAGGCGCACCTGCGGCGGGAGCTGCTCGCCCGGCCCTGCGGTGGGCTGCCCGCTGGGGTGCGCAGTGGCCGCGTCGGCGGCGAGCAGCGGCTCGACGACCCGGCGCAGCCCGGCACCGTCCGGCACCGACGCCCGATTCGGGCGGTCCGTCGGCAGGTCCCGGTCACGGGTGTCCTGGACGTCGTGGCTGAACGTGCCTTGCGCAGCGGTGTCAGTGGGTGGCTCGGCCTGGTCGTGGGGGAGCAGGCGCTCGGGTTGCCGGGGTTGGGCTCCGGCGGGCTGGTTGTGGTGGCTGTCGGCGGGCTGGCGGATCAGCGTGGTGATCTCGCGCATCGCCTGGACCGGGTCGAGGTGGTGGCGCAGCGCGGCGTAGCGGGTCATGGCGTCGGGGTGCAGGGTGCCCAGCCGGGCTTCGGCCCGTTGGGCGACCTGTTCGGCCTGCTCGTTGTGGGTGCGCAGCGGCTGGGCGGCGGTCCAGGCCCGTAGCGCGGTGTCGGTGTCGGCGTGGCGGCCCTGGTCCGGGCCGAGCACCGCGGCGTAGGCAGCGCGGTCGGCGTTGACGGTTACGGCCACGCCCACGTCTGGGGAGGCGATGCGCCGGGTGCGCCACTGCACGGCGGTGTGCGCGGCGGTCAGCGCCGCGGTGAGGTAGGACGCGGCGCTGCGGCCGGCGTCGGCGGTGGGGTCTTCGTGCTGGGTCAGCAGGTCGTCCATCAAGTCCTCCAACAGGGATGCCGGGCCAGGCTGGTGTGCCGGCGGCGCGGAAGTGGTGTCAGCCGAGAGGGGGTGGTGGCCACCAGTGCTCCGGGGCGGGTTGGTGGGCCAGTCGTACCGGGTCGGGCTCGAAGTGCCGGGTCGGGTCGCAGCCGGCGAACGGCCCGGCCGGTCCGGTCAGGATCGGTAGCTGGGCGTCCAGGTGGCCGGACAGCCAGCTGCTCATGCCCAGCAGCGGGTCCAGCCGCAGCGTTTCCCAGGACCGCCACAGCGCCTCGAGCCGGACCAGGGCCTCGGGGTGCCGCCACCACTGGGCGCACCAGGTGAACGTCGGGGTGCTGCGCCGGGCGAAGGTGGGGCTGAACACCGCCGCGACCCAGTCTTGGACGCCGGGGTAGCAGGGCTGGACGCTGCCCGGTCCGGCGCCGGCCGTCTGCGCCGTGAGCTGCTGGGTGGCGGCCAGGCGTTGCTGCTGGGTGGCGGCGTCGCGCTGCAGCTCGGCTTCCAGCCGGTCCAGGTCGTCCAGGTCGTCGAGGCTCACCGCCGGCTCCGGCCGCTCAGCTGGCCACCGGGTGCGCTGGGCGGGGTTGTTGCGGGTGCCTGGGCGGGGTGGGCTGGTCGGGGCAGCGGCGGGAGCTGGCTGGCGGAGCGGGTCTGCAGCGCGGTGCGCAGCTGCGCCAGCGCGGTGGCCCCGTTGCCGTCGGCGGCACTAGCGGTGTTAGTGGCTGTTGGGCTGCTGGGCTGTTGGGTCAGGGCGCGCAGGGCCGGGCTGGCCTGGGCCAGCGCCGTGGCGGTGCCGGCGGCGGCGGCGATCGTCAGGTCGGTGCCGGTCTGGGCCGGTGGCAGGGGCAGCCACAGCAGGCGGGCGGCGGCACCGCGGCGCAGGGCCTGCGGGGGCGCCAGCAGGTGGCCGGCGGCGCCGGCTTGCTGCAGGCTGCTGTGCAGGTTCTCGGCGAGCCCGGCGGCGGGTACCGCCCAGCGGGTGAGCAGGTCGGCCAGCGGCTGGAGCCGGCGGTGCAGGTCGGTGCTGTCCGCCGCGGCGTCGTCGAGCCGGTCGGCGAGTTTAGCCAAGCCGCCGAGACGGTCTCGGACCTGCTCGGCGAGAAAGCGCACGCCCGGCACAGGTGGGGTCAGGGTCGCCAGCTGCACTTGCAGCAGCTGGGGCAGGTGCGGCGCGGCGTCGCCCAGCTGGCCGGCGGCGTCGGTGGCGGCAGGTCCGGGGAGCTGGGCCAGGACGCGTGCGGTGACCTGGACGCCGTCAGACAGGGCCCGGGCGACGACGCGGGCCTCGCCCGCGGTCAGCTCCGGTCCGCGGGCGTGCACCAGGGCGGACAGGTGGGCGGTGGCCGCCGGCAGGTCAGTCACTCGGGTCAGTGGCCGGGGTTGGAGCGGCCCGGTGGTGGGCAGGGCGGCGGGTTCGGTGAGCTCGGTGGTCTGGGCGCGTAGGTGCTCAGCGGCCAGCCGGAGCTGGCCGTGGCCGTCGGCCTCCAGCAGCGCCGCCCGGGCCGGGTGGCCGGGTGGCAGGGCGCCGGCCAGGTCGGCGTCGAGGTAGGTCACGGCGGCGGAGAGCTCGGCCAAGTCGCGGGTGACTGCCCAGGCGTCGGCCGGGCCGGCCAGGGCGGCGGCGGTGTGCTGGCCTTCCAGGGTCGCGGCGGCCCGGGCCGCGCCCAGCCACGCCTGGGTAAACCCCCCGCCGCCGGCGGTGAGCGCCTGGGTGAGGCTGGGCCGGTCGGCGCCGGCGGCGGGCTCGAGGGTGGCCAGGGCGTGCTGCAGCCCGAGCAGCGCGCCGTCCCCGGCCGCCGCCGGTTCGGTCACCGCGTCAGCGGCGGCGCGGGCGGTGGGGGGTTCGGCGCGCAGCACCGCCGCGGCCAGGTCCCGCACTGCGCTGGTGACGGTGTCCCGGGCGACCAGCACCGGCTGGACCTGCTCGGCCGGCAACGACCACGCCGGTGGTGGTGAGTTGGTGGTGAGGGTGGCGGCGGCGTAGGTGAGCCGGGCCATGTCCTGGGCGTAGGTCAGGGTTCGCCGCCGGTCCATGCCGGGGCGGCACCGAGGGTGGTCAGGGCCGCGTGCAGCTCCCGGGCGGCCCGGGCCCGGGCCATCGCCACCGTGGTGGTCGGGGCGGTCAGGGCGCCTTCGGCGAGCCGGCCGCGCACCGCGAGCAGGACCGCGATCGGGTCGCGGGTGTCGGCTTCGCTGAACTCCAGCAGCACGGGCAGGATCAGCGGGTCCAGGAGCTCCTCGACCGCCGCGGACACCGCGGTGCCGGCCCGCGGCGGCAGCGTGTGCATGTGCCGCAGGGCGGTGGCGATCAGCAGCGCCTGGTCGTAGTCGCTGTCGTAGGGGTCATCCGCGATGTCGTCGTGGTCGGGGTCGGGGCTCACTGGTGGCTCCTCGAGCTGGCTTCGGGTTGGGTTGTCATCCTCGGCCGGCCCGGCCGGCCCGCAGTCGGGTCGGGCCAGGTCGGTGGACACCGCCGCAGGTGGTGCGTTCATGTGGTGGGTTGCCGGTCGGTGGTGCTGCCGGCGCGTTGGGTGATGAGTTGCAGGGCGGTGGTCTGGGCGGCGCCGATCTGGGCGGCGTTCGGGCCGGTGTACCAGGGCTGCAACGTGATCAGCGCGGGTTTGGTGCCGGTGGCCAGCAGCAGCGCCCGGCCCTTGGCCAGCTCCCGGACGGCGCTAGCCGGCAGGATCCGTTGCTGCCGGGTGGCGTGGGTGCGGCTGCTCCCACCGCCGAAACCACGGCCGCCGCCGGTGTTGCGGCTGACCGTGGGCACGTCGTGGTCCCCGACCAGCCGGGACAGGTCCTCAGCGAAGGTGGGGTCGTCCATCCCGGCGCCGATGAGCTTGATGGTCGCGGCGCCCCACAGCGCTTTGGTGCCGGTCTCACCCCACACCCCGACGGCTTGGCTGTAGGACTGCAGGATCGTCAGCGGCACGATCCCGCGCGAACCCAGGTGGGAGTACAACGCCGGCAGGTCGGCGATCCGGCAGATGTTGGCGGCTTCGTCCAGCACCAGCACCATCGGCGGGTCCAACCGGCCACCGGCGCGTTCGGCGGCGGTCACGCCCCGATCTGGAGACTCGGGACGATGTCCGATCACAGGCGATGCTCCGCCAGCAGGCCGCCGCAGCACCGGATCTGCTTCTTAGTCAGCAGCCACGACGGAGGCACTGCGTAAATTGCGTACGAGCGCTAGTGCCCCCAACCGGGGCACTACGTCAACCCACAGGCCAACCGGTGGCCCAAGTCCTATCGGTCGTAGCCCTGCTCGCTGCCCTGGCCGCTCTGCTGGCCGTAGCCTTGCTCGCTGCCCTGGCCGCTCTGCTGGCCGTAGCCTTGCTCGCTGCCCTGGCCGCTCTGCTGGCCGTAGCCTTGCTCGCTGCCCTGGCCGCTCTGCTGGCCGTAGCCTTGCTCGCTGCCCTGGCCGCTCTGCTGGCCGTAGCCCTGCTCGCCGCCCTGGCTGAAGGAGGGCTGCTGCTGGCTGTAGTCCTGGCCCGACTGGTAGCCCCCGAACCCCGGCTGCTGCTGGGCGTCGAGGTGCTGCTGGTAGCCGCCGTTCTGGAGCTGCTGCGGGTCCACACCGAACTGGTTGAGCAGACCGGCGTGCTGCTGTGGGTCCACCTCCTGCATGCCCTGCATCTGCTGGGCTGCCTGTTGGTGGTTGCCGCCAAGCTGTCCGACCAGATTCAGGACCTGGCCAACGTCAAACCCCATGGGGACTCCTTCTGCGGCGCGAGGGTAGATGGGTGTCGTGCCCGCCGGCGCGGGACCTACACCGCCACGCTCTGCCGGAACGGCCCAGGTTCGGCAAGCGCCGCTGTGCCCGACGTGACTGCGGCGCCGGTATCGCATGCGGGGCACAGCCGCCGCTGCGAACCAGCAGCCGAGGACGTTCTGAGCCACTCCCCCCGCCCGTCCACTCCCCGCCGATATTCTTCGTCGTGTCCCAGGTCCTTGGCCTGCGGTGTTGGCATCACACGCCGAGTGCGTCCGGCGGATGCAAACGGTCGGATCCGACCGGGATGAGCAGCTGGGCCGAGCCGCAACGCTGGGGCTGCCCGACACAGTGCCCTTGACGCTGTCTCGACGGGACAACGGCCAGGTGACGCGTCCTGCGTGCTTGGGGTGGAGTTGCGTCTGCGCCATCCGGGTGACGTTACACAGAGTAGCCGTTTGGTGGTGTTTGGACTGGCAGAGTCTTAGTAGCGGCTGGGACTTCCTGGTTGCTTGAGTAGTGACGACGCGTAGATCCGGACAGTCCTCACCGACACCTGTTGGGTGCACGGAGACGATCGGTCGCCAGACCGTCCGGGGAGTGAGTGGCGAGACCGCCGTTCATCAGCTGGGGCCTGACATCGGTCCTGGGATGGGGCGCTCGTGCTTGTGCAGCTGACCTGCGGACTGCGGCGCCTGGTGCTGTCCTGGCTGGTGCTGGTGCTGGTGCTGGCGCTGGCTGTGGCGTTGGTCGGGTTGGGCGCCCGGGCGGCTACCGCCGCGGCAGCTTTCCCGACGGCCTCTGGTGCAGCGGCCCGGCTGGTGACGTTGCAGGGTGTGTACACCGAGATCCATGGCGCCCCGGCCCGGCCGGGAAGCACGGTGGACACCGACACCCCGCTGTTCGAGTTGTTCGCTGGCGGCCGGCACTACCAGCTGAAGTTCGCTCACGAGCCGCACGTGCGGTCCCGCGCCACCATCACGGTCACCGGGGTGCTGGTCGGCCACACCATCGACGTGACAGCCCCGGGCAGCGGGCTGGCGCAGGTAGCCCCCCCGGCCGCTCCGTCGCCGCCGTCGTCGACGACGTCGTCGGCGGGAGCGGCGGCCGGTGCGGCGGTGCAGACCGGGACGAAGTCGCTGCTGACGATCAACTTGACCTGGCC
>JAABUT010001196.1_pt1 | contig 31323 bp, 30 predicted proteins | sample 5559281 | NCBI WGS metagenome assembly JAABUT01 (sample SAMN10711880, study PRJNA513359) | rock metagenome | isolation source: Antarctica rocks | place: Antarctica: Victoria Land, Ricker Hills nord | collected 2016-01-04
ATCGTCGCCACGCTGGCCCTGGAGGGGCACGGCCCCGGGGCCCTGCTCGAGCGGCTGGCGGGCAACGTCGAGGTCCTGCTCGACCTGGAGCTGGCGACGCTGCTGGTCGCTCTCTACGACCCGGCCACCCGCACCCTCACCGCGGCCAGCGCCGGGCACCCGCCTCCGCTGCTGGCGCCGCTGGACGCGGCGCCGGCCTTCCTGCCCGTCGAGCCGGGTCCGCCGCTGGGCACCTTCGCGGGGGCCTACCCGGAGGCCGAGGCCGAGATTCCGGAGGGCGCCACCCTCGTGCTCTACACCGACGGCCTGGTGGAGAACCGCGACGAGTCCCTGGAGCACGGGCTGGAGCGGCTGCGGCAGGCGCTCGTCGAGGTCCGGCTGCCGCCTGAGGCGGTCGCCGACCACATCCTGGATGTGCTGGGGCGGAGGAAGGGTGGCGACGACGACGTCGCCCTGCTCGTGCTCAGCCACCTGCCGTGACGGGGTCGGTCTGCCTGCAGGGCGGCGGGGAGTTCTCGGCGGGCTGCCGCCCGATGGACGCCGACCTGCTGCGCCGGGCCCCCGGACGGGTCGCGGTGAGCGCCCTGGCAGGAGCGGTCGGCCGGGACTACGCGAGCGCGACGGCCAACGGCGTCGGTCACTACCGGGCCCTCGGCGCACCGGATGTGGTGGCTGCGCCGGACGCGCGGCAGGACGAGCCGGGTGCGGTCGCCGCGCTGCGCGGAGCCCGCCTCGTCGTGCTGCCCGGCGGCTCCCCGAGCCGCCTGCTCCATGCGTTGCGCACGACGGCGGTGGGCGACCTGCTGCGCACACTGCTGTCCGACGGCGTGCTGCTGATGGGCTCCAGCGCCGGCGCCATGGTGCTGTGCCCGTGGACGGTCCTGCCCGACGACCAGGACGGGCCGTCCGCCCGCCCTGGCCTCGGGCTCGTCGCCGACCTGCTCGTCGTACCGCACTGGGCGGGTGCTGCCGGACGGGGCGACTGGCTGGCTGCGGCCGGCTCGTCGGTGCCGGCGGCCACCGAGGTGCTGGGCATCCCGGAGGAGTCGGGGGTGCTCGTCGAGTGCAGCGTGCTGACGGCCCTCGGTCGGGCCGCGACCACGCTCGTGACGACCGGGCGCTCCCTCGAGCCCGGAGAGCAGTGGGACGTCCGGCAGAGCGGCGAGGACGCCAGGTGAGCACGCCCGTTCCCACCTCGGTGCGCATGTCGCAGGCCGCGCTGCCCGAGCTGCGGGGCGTCCTGCCACCGTGGCCGGGCACGGAGGTCGACGGCGTCTTCGTGCGCCGCGCCCCGGGACCGGCCGGCGGCGGCGAGCCGGCGCTGTTCGTGCACGGGCTCGGCGGCGCGAGCACCAACTGGACCGACCTGATGCGGCTGCTGGCCGGCCGGCTCGACGGGCAGGCGCTGGACCTGCCGGGCTTCGGCCACTCCCCGCCGGCCCGCAGCTACAGCCTGGACCGGCACGTGCGCGCCGTCGTACGCCTGCTCGAGGGGCGACCGGCGCACCTGTTCGGCAACTCCCTCGGCGGCGCCGTCTGCACCCGGCTGGCGGCGGCCCGGCCGGACCTGGTGCGCACGCTCACCCTCGTCAGCCCGGCGCTGCCGGTGCGCCGGCTCCAGCGCGGGAGCGACCCGCGCCTGCCGCTGCTGCTGCTGCCCGGCCTGTCCGCGGTCGCCAACCGGGCCCTTGCGCGGCGGCCGCCCGAGCAGCGCGCCCGAGCGGTGATCGAGCTCTGCTACGCCGACCCGTCCCGGATCCCCCCGCAGCGGCTGCAGGAGGCCGTCGCCGAGATCGAGCGGCGCGGCGGCCTGTCCTGGTCCGAGCAGGCCCTCACCCGGTCGCTGCGCGGCCTGGTCGCGTCCTATCTCCAGGTGGGCCGGGACGCCCTGTGGCGGCAGGCGGCGAGGGTCCGTGCTCCGACGCTGCTGGTCTGGGGCACCGAGGACCGGCTGGTCGACGTGCGGATCGCGCCGCGGGCCGCGCGCACCTTCCCCCACGCCCGGCTGCTCGTGCTGCCCGGCGTCGGCCACGTCGCCCAGCTGGAACGGCCGGAGCTGGTGGCGCGCGCCTTCCTCGGTCTGCTCGAGGACGTCGGGGACACGGCTGCGCCGGCACCGGGGATGCAACCGGGCGGGTCGGCCCCGCCGTAGCCTCCGTCCAGACGTGCCGGCGGGAGCCGGGCCCGTCCCAGGACGAGGAGACCGCAGTGGACGACACGACAGGGGGAGCGGACCGTCGCCCCGACGGGGACGGGGAGCAGGACAGCGCGGGGCCGGTGTCCGAGCGCCTGCAGGCCCTGCTGTCACGCGCCGTCGAAGACCAGGTCACGGCGGAGCGCGGGATGGCCGAGGCGCTCGGAGAGGTCCGCACCCAGCTGGCGCAGCTGCAGACCGGCCTGGCCCGCCTGGAGGAGCGGACCGCAGGCCTGGTCGTGGTCGATGGGCCGGACCTCACCCGGGCGCTGCAGGCTATGCGCGAGGGGGTCGTCGACGACCTGTCCATCGAGCTGCGCGAGACGGTGGCCGACAGCGAGGAGCGCACCGCCGCACACGTCGACGAGGCCGTCCTTGCGCTGGCCGCAGCCCTCCTCCGGCGCCGCAACGTCCCTGGCGACGCAGGTCCGCCGCAGGACAGCGACGACGAGCTCGACGACGACCTCGACGACGACGACCTGGACGACGATCTCGACGCCGAGCTGGACGGGGATCTCGACGACGAGCCGGAGGCGGCGGAACATGCCCGGGCCGGCGCGCCGGAGGGCACCTGGCGCGAGGACGTCGCCGAGCCGGCGGCGCCACCCCCCGACCCGCGAAGGTCCGACCCGCTGCGCCCGGCTCTGGGCGCCCGGCAGGGCGGCCGTGCTCCCGGGCCGCTCAAGCCCGACTGACGCGTCCGACGACGCGGACGAGCAGCGGCGACGGCCCTGGTGGCGACCGGGCGGCTGACCGAGCAGGCCGAAGGCCGGACCCGCACGGGGTCCGGCCTTCGGCGTGTCGTCGTACGGCGGGCAGGCGCTACTTGAACGCGTCCTTGACCTTCTCGCCCGCGTCCTTGAGGTTGCCGCTGGCCTGGTCCCGCTCGCCCTCGGCCTTGAGGGAGTCGTCGCCCGTGGCGCTGCCGGCCTTCTCCTTGCCCTGCCCCTGGAGCTCCTGGCCCTTGTTCTTCAGCTTGTCCATGGCACTCACGATGAGGCCTCCTTCCGCTGACCCGTGTTCTGCCCAGCCCGCGGCAGGTGCACACCGTGCGCCGAGCGCGGGTGCGGCCGCTCTGAGCCGGCCCGAGGGGAAGAAGACGAGGGCTGAGGGTCTTGCAACCGTCGTACGCCCGTCGTCGTGAGGAGCCGCCGTGTCCCTGCCGCCGCTGGTCGAGCCGGCCGCCGAGCTGACCCGTCAGGAGGTGATGCGCTACAGCCGTCACCTGATCATCCCGGAGGTCGCCACAGACGGGCAGAAGCGGCTCAAGAACGCCAAGGTGCTGGCCGTCGGCGCCGGCGGCCTCGGCTCGCCCACGCTGATGTACCTCGCCGCTGCGGGCGTCGGCACGCTCGGGATCGTGGACTTCGACGTGGTCGACGAGAGCAACCTGCAGCGCCAGGTCATCCACGGGCAGAGCGACATCGGCCGCCCCAAGGCGGAGAGCGCGCGCGACTCGATCCTGGAGATCAACCCGCTGGTGACCGTCAACCTGCACACCGAGCGGCTAGACTCGACCAACGTGATGGACCTGTTCGCGCAGTACGACCTCATCGTCGACGGCACGGACAACTTCGCCACCCGATACCTGGTCAACGACGCGTGCGTGCTGCTCGACAAGCCCTACGTGTGGGGCTCGATCTACCGCTTCGACGGCCAGGCCAGCGTGTTCTGGGCGAACGCGCCGGGCGGCACCGCGCCCTGCTACCGCTGCCTCTACCCCGAGCCGCCGCCTCCCGGGATGGTGCCCTCCTGCGCCGAGGGCGGCGTGCTCGGCGTGCTGTGCGCGTCCATTGGCGCGATCCAGACCACCGAGGCGGTCAAGCTGATCACCGGCATCGGTGAGCCGCTCGTCGGCTCGCTGATGGTCTACGACGCCCTCGAGATGAGCTACCGCAAGATCTCCGTCCGCAAGGACCCGGAGTGCCCGATCTGCGGCAAGAACCCCACGATCACCGCGCTGGTCGACTACGAGGCGTTCTGCGGGACGGTGTCGGACGAGGCGCAGGAGGCGGCCGTCGGGTCCACGATCCTGGCCATCGAGCTCAAGGCCAAGATGGACGCCGGCGAGGACTTCGTGCTCGTCGACGTCCGGGAGCCGGCGGAGTACGAGATCGTGAAGATCCCGGGTTCGGTCCTCATCCCCAAGGGCGAGATCCTCGACGGGTCGGCGCTGGCGCAGCTGCCCCAGGACCGACAGATCGTCCTGCACTGCAAGTCGGGCGTGCGCTCGGCGGAGGCGCTCGCCGCGGTGAAGGCCGCCGGGCTGACCAACAGCGTGCACGTGCAGGGCGGGGTGCTGGCCTGGCAGGCCCAGGTCGACCCGAGCCTCCCGACCTACTAGCCGGTACGCCGGAACGGCCGGCTCCCCGGTGCTCACGGCTGACCGGACCGGGACGGTCAGCTGCCGGCCGGTTCCACGTCGCGGTCGAGCAGGAACCACGCCGTCTTGCCTCCCCGCGGGTGCGGGACGACGTCGGACCGGACGGCCAGCGCCTCCACCAGGCCGAGCCCCCGTCCACCCTCCCGCGCCTCGCCCGGAGCGCTGTCCGCACAGTCCTCCGGCAGCCGCTTCGTCGCCGAGCGCAGCTCTAGGTCGTGCACGGTCACGAGCACGTGCCTGGCGGTGGTCGTCACCCCGACGACCAGCTCGGTGCGGGCATGGATGACCGCGTTGGTGACCAGCTCGCTGGTCAGCAGCAGCAGGGCGTCGCGCGTCTCCCGACCCAGCGGCGGGGCGTGCTCGGAGACGAAGGTGCGGGCGTCGCCGATCAGTCTCGGCAGCGGCTCGAGGTGCAGGTGGTGCACGCTCTGGACCTCGTCGTCGGCACCCAGGGCGATCGGGAGTACGGACTCGCAGCTCACTGCGACTGCTGTCGCCGATGAACCAGGACTGCCCGCACCTGTCGCCCCCGGTCGGTCTGCCCGCGGCCGCTACCTCCGCGCTTCGTGCTGGCGACCTACCCCAGGATGGCGAGCGTGACCCGCAGGCAGCCCAGCGCCTCGGCCGGCCTGGCCGTGCGCCCGGGTGCGGACGGCCGGCCCACGGCGTACGCCCGTGAGGTTCTCGACGTCGTGGACCGCATCCCCGCCGGTCGGGTGATGACGTACGGCGACGTCGCCGAGTTCATGGGCCGCGGCTCGCCCCGCACCGTCGGTGCGGTGCTGTCCGGGCATGGTCGCGAGGTCCCCTGGCAGCGCGTGGTGCAGGCCTCCGGGCGGCCGGCCGAGCCGTACCTGGAGCGGGCGCTCGGGCTGCTGCGGGCGGAAGGCTGCCCGCTGTCGGGGCAGCGGGTCGACCTCGTCCGGGCCCGGTGGGACGGCCGTGCTCCTGGTGGTCCGGCCCGTCGGCCCTGACCAGGTCGAGTGTCGGTGCAGCGTGGTGCACTCGTGGGCGATGACGCCTCCCGCAGCGACCGGCCCGACGCGGGCCCGCTCCGCGCCGCCGCCCCGGGCACCGGCGCCGTACCGCCTGGTCCGCACGCCCCCGCCACCGGTGCTGCCGATGGTGCCCGACGCGGCGCAGCGGGACGTGCTGGCCCACCAGGACGAGCCCCTGCTGGTCCTGGCCGGGCCCGGGACCGGCAAGACGACGACCCTCGTGGAGGCCGTCGCCCGGCGGGTCGAGGGCGGCCTGCGGCCCGAGCAGGTGCTGGTGCTCACCTTCAGCCGCAAGGCCGCGCAGGAGCTGCGCGAGCGGATCACCGCCCGGCTCGGCACCGTCGTGGGCGGAGCGACCGCCTGGACCTTCCACGCCTTCTGCTACGCGCTGCTGCGCGAGCACCAGGATCCCGCGCTCTACGCGGAGCCGCTGCGCCTGCTGTCCGGACCGGAGCAGGACGTCGTGCTGCGCGAGCTGCTGCGTGGCTCGCTGGAGCTCGGCCGCTCCTGGCCGCCGTCCCTGCGGGCCTGCCTGACCACGCGTGGGCTGGCCGAGGAGGTCCGCTCGCTGTGGTCGCGGGCCCGCGAGCTGGGGCTCGAGCCGGACGACCTCGGTGCGCTCGCCGCCCGCGAGGGGCGCGACGACTGGGCCGCCCTGGCCGGCTTCTTCACCGAGTACCTCCACGTCCTGGACGCCCAGGGGGCGCTGGACTACGCCGAGCTGGTGCACCGTGCGGTGCTGCTCGCCGAGCGGCCCGAGGTGCAGCGGACGCTGCGCGACCGGTTCCGGGCGGTCTTCGTCGACGAGTACCAGGACACCGACCCGGCCCAGGAGCGGCTGCTGTCGGCGCTCGCCGGGCAGGGCCGAGACCTGGTCGTCGTGGGCGACCCCGACCAGGCGATCTACGCCTTCCGGGGAGCCCGGGTGGAGGGGCTGCTGGAGTTCCCGCAGCGCTTCCCGCGGCGCGACGGCAGCCCCGCCCCGGTGCTCGCCCTGGGGACCAGCCGTCGGTCCGGTCCCGCCCTGCTCGAGGTGTCCCGGCGGGTGGCCGGTCGCCTGCCGACCCCCGGCCTGCCGGCCGCGCGGGTCCTGGCCCACCGCGCCCTGGAGGCCGGGGCGGCGACCGGTGCGGGCAGCGTCGAGGTGCACACCCATCCGTCGGTGGGCGCGGAGGCAGACGCGGTGGCCGACCTGCTCCGCCGCGAGCACCTGGAGCGGGGCACACCCTGGTCGCGGATGGCGGTGCTGGTCCGCTCCGGCGCCCGCTCGGTTCCGCTGCTGCGCCGGGTGCTGTCGGCCGCCGGCGTTCCCCTCGAGGTGGCCGGCGACGAGCTGCCGCTGGCCCGCGAGCCGGCCGTCGCCCCGCTCCTGCTCGGGCTGCGGGTGGCCGACGCGCAGCACGCGGTGGAGGTGGCGGAGGCAGCCGGCGACGAGGCGGCGACGACCAGGGCGCGGGACCGGCTGGCGGCCGGGCTCACGCCTGAGACCGCCCGCGAGCTGCTGCTCAGCCCCCTCGGCGGCGCCGACCCCGGTCAGCTGCGCCGGCTCGGGCGCGGGCTGCGTGCCCTCGACCGGATCGGTGCGGCGGCCGATGACGGGCCGAGCCGGCTGCCCGCGCCGTCCGCACAGCTGCTGCGCGAGGCCGTCGCCGACCCTCGTCTGCTGCTGCCGCTCGCCGGCAGCGTGGCGCGTCCCGCCGAGCGGCTCGGACTGCTGCTCGGCCGGGTCCGTGCCGCGCTGAGCGACGGCGAGGGTCCCGAGGCCGCGCTCTGGCTGCTCTGGGACGGCAGCCCGTGGCCGGCGCGGCTCGAGCGCGCGTCCCTCGCCGGAGGAGCCGCCGGCCGGGCCGCCGACCGCGACCTCGACGCTGTTGTCGCGCTGTTCGCCGCCGTTGCCCGCGCGACCGAGCGCCGCCGGCTGGCGGGGGTCGCACCGCTGCTGGACGAGCTGCAGGCACAGCAGATCCCGGGCGACGTGCTGGCCGAGCGAGGGGTGCGCGGCGACGCCGTCCGCCTGCTCACGGCCCATCGCAGCAAGGGGCTGGAGTGGGACGTCGTGGTCGTCTGCTCGGTGCAGGACGGCGGCTGGCCCGACCTGCGTCGCCGCTCCTCGCTGCTCGAGCCCGACCGGCTCGCGCCCGCGGACGAGCCCGCGCTGCGGCCGGCCCTGGACCGGGCGGCACTGCTGGTCGACGAGCGCCGGCTGTTCTACGTCGCCCTTACCAGGGCCCGACGTCGGCTGGTCGTCACCGCCGTGGACAGCGGCGAGGAGGATGGTGAGCGACCCAGCCGGTTCCTCGACGAGCTCGGGGTCCCTCCCGACCGTCACCTGGACCGGGTGGCGCGGCCGCTGTCGCTGCCCTCGCTCGTGGCGGCGCTGCGCCGCGAGAGCGTCGACCCCGGTCGCTCGGCGGCGCACCGGCGGGCCGCCGCCGCCCGGCTGGCCGCCCTCGCCTCGGCCCGCGACGACGACGATCGACCGCTGGCTCCCACCGCCCATCCGGACCGCTGGTGGGGGCTGGCGCTGCCCACCGACAGCGAGCACCCGGTGCAGCCGGAGGGGCAGCCGCTCCGGCTCTCCGGCACGTCGCTGTCCGGACTGGACGAGTGCCCGTTGCGCTGGTTCCTCGAGCACGAGGTGCACGCCGAGCAGGCGACGAGCAGCGCGATGGGGTTCGGTGGAGTCGTGCACGCCCTGGCCCACGAGGTGGCGACGGGGCGGACACCGGCCGACCTCGACGTGCTCGTCGAGCGGCTCGACCGGGTGTGGGACCAGCTCGCCTACGACGCGCCCTGGCAGTCGGCCCAGCAGCACACCGAGGCCCGCGAGGCGCTGCGCCGGTTCCTGGCCTGGCACGCCGCCGGCCGCGACCGCGAGCTGGTCGCGACCGAGGTCCCCTTCGAGGTTGACCTCGACGTGCCGGGCGGTCCGGTCCGGCTGCGCGGGTTCATGGACCGGGTGGAGCTGGACCGCGAGGGCCGGGTGCACGTCGTCGACCTCAAGACCGGCAGGCGTCCGTTCACCAGAGCCCAGATCGCGGCGCACCCCCAGCTGGGCACCTACCAGCTCGCGGTGCGCGAGGGTGCGCTCGACGCTGCCCTCGCCCCCCGCGCGGCGACGGGCGGGCCGGCCGTCCGTCCGCCGGTCGGCGGCGCCGAGCTGGTGCTGCTGCGGGTCGACGACGGTGGCGCCCCCAAGGTGCAGGGGCAGCCGGCGCTGTCCGACGCGCCGACCTGGGTCGAGGAGCTGCTCGACACCGCCGTACGCCGGGTGCTCGCCGAGAGCTTCCCGCCGACCCCGCAGGAGCACTGCGAGCGCTGCGCGTTCGCGCGCTGCTGCCCGGCGCAGGCCGAGGGCCGGCAGGTGGTCCCGTGAGCGGGCTGACCCGCCCCGACCAGCTGCGTGACCTGCTCGGCCTCGCGTTCACCGGGGAGCAGCTGGCTGCGGCGAGCGCCCCGCTCGGGCCCGGCCTCGTCGTGGCCGGCGCCGGCTCCGGCAAGACCAGCGTGATGGCCGCCCGCGTGGTCTGGCTGGTCGGCACGGGCCAGGTCGCCCCCGACCAGGTGCTCGGGCTGACCTTCACCAACAAGGCGGCCGCCGAGCTCTCCGGTCGCATCCGCGGGTCGCTGGCCCGCGCCGGGGTCGGTCCGGGGCCATCCCTGCCGGCTGGCTCGGCACGGCCGGAGGACGCCGGTGAGCCGGCCGTGTCGACCTACCACTCCTACGCCGGCCGGCTGGTCACCGAGCACGGCCTGCGGCTCGGGGTCGAGCCGCGCGCCCGGTTGCTCGCCGACGCCACCCGCTTCCAGCTGGCAGCCCGCGTGCTGCGGCGGCACCGCGGTTCCGTGGTGTCGCTCACCAAGCCGCTGCGCATGCTCATCGGCGACCTGGTGGGCCTGGAGGCCGAGCTGTCCGAGCACCTGGTCGAGCCGGCCGAGCTGCGGGTCTGGGACGCCGCGTGGCTCGCCGAGCTGGAGCACGACTGCGGGCAGTGGCAGGACCAGCAGGGCACCAAGGGGCACTGCGACGCGCTGCGCACGATGGCCGAGACGGCCCGCCGGCGCCTGGAGCTGGCCGCGCTCGTGACCGACTACCGCGCGGCCAAGGCCGACCTCGACGCGCTCGACTTCGGCGACCAGGTGGCGCTGGCCGCCCGGCTGGCCGAGACGGTGCCAGAGGTCGGCCGCCTCGAGCGAGACCGGGCCGCCGTGGTCCTGCTCGACGAGTACCAGGACACCAGCGTGGCGCAGCGCCGGATGCTGGCCGGGCTCTACGGCCCCCCGGCCGCTCCCGGCCACCCGGTGACGGCGGTCGGGGACCCGTGCCAGGCGATCTACGGCTGGCGGGGGGCCTCGGTGGCCAACCTCGACGCCTTCCCTCGGCACTTCCCCGGCTCCGACGGCAGCCCCTGCCCGACGTACGCCCTGGCGGTCAACCAGCGCTCCGGCGGCCGACTGCTCGCCCTGGCCAACAAGGTCGCGGCGGCGCTGCGCGCCCGGCACGCGGTCGTGGAGCTGACCGCGCCGCCGGCCAAGGCCGACCTCGGCGACGTCGTCGTCGCGCTGCACCCCTCCTGGCGGGCGGAGGCGGCCTGGGTGGCCGGCCAGGTCAGGGCACAGGTCGACGCCGGCACCCCGCTGCGCGAGTGCGCGGTGCTGGTGCGGGCGCGCAGCGACTTCGGCGACCTGTTCGCCGCGTTGAGCGCCGAGGGTCTGGCGGTGGAGGTCGTCGGCCTCGGTGGGCTGCTCGCGCTCCCCGAGGTGGCCGACGTCGTCGCGGTGCTCGAGGTCGTCGACGACCCCACGGCCAACGCCGCCCTGCTGCGCCTGCTGACCGGGCCGCGCTGGCGGCTTGGAGTGCGCGACCTGGCCATGCTGGGACGGCGCGCACACGAGCTGCTGCGGGTCGACAGCACCGCCACCGCCCCCGCCACCGCCTCCGGGACCGAGGGTCTGCCCGTCGGCGACGACGCCGCGCTGGAGGAGGCGGTCGCCGGCGTCGACCCGTGCGACGTCGTCGCGCTCGCCGACGCCCTCGACCGGCCCGGTCACGACGGCTGGTCTCCCGACGGGCTGCGCCGCATCACCCGGCTGGGCGCCGAGCTGCGCGACCTGCGCGCCGCCCGGGACGAGCCGCTGCTCGACCTGGTGCACCGGGTGGTCTCGACCACCGGGCTCGACATCGAGCTGGCCGCCTCCCCCGAAGCCGTGGCCGCCCGGCGCCGGGACAACCTGTCGGCCTTCCTCGACGTGGTGGCGGGATTCGCCGACCTCGACGGCGAGAGCTCGCTGTCGTCGTTCCTGGCGTTCCTGCGGGCGGCGCAGGACCACGAGCGCGGGCTCGACACCACCTCGCCGTCCGGCGCCGACGCGGTGCAGCTGCTCACCGTGCACCGGGCCAAGGGGCTGGAGTGGGACGTCGTGGCCTGCCCCGACCTGACCGCCAGGGTCTTCCCGGTCACCACCCTGCGCGACCGCTGGACGACGGGCGCCGCGGTGCTGCCCGGTCCGCTGCGAGGTGATGCCGACGACCAGCCGGTGCTGCCCGGCCACGGCAAGGAGGACCTGCGCGCGTTCACGGAGTCCTGCCGGGAGCACCTGCTGCGGGAGGAGCGCCGGCTCGGCTACGTCGCCTTCACCCGGCCGCGCCGGCTGCTGGTCGGCTCGGCGCACTGGTGGGGACCCACCCAGAGCAGGCCGCGGGGGCCCTCGCCGTTCCTGGACGAGCTGCGCGAGCACGCGCAGGCCGGCGGCGGTGTGGTCGACGGCTGGGCGGAGCCTCCGCAGCAGGAGTCCAACCCGCTGCTGCAGGCTGGGTCCGATCACGTCTGGCCGGCGCCGTACGACCCAGAGCCCTACGTGCGCCGGCGCGCTGCCGCCGACGCCGTGCTGACCGACCTGGACGCCCTCGCGGCCGGGCGTGCGCTGCCCGACGGACAGGTCGTCACCTCGGGGGAGCGCGCGCTGCTCGACCGGCTCGACCGGGAGGCCCTGCTGCTGCTGGACGAGGAGCGGGCCGCCCGTCGCGGGGTCCGGGAGGTGGCCCTGCCGGCATCGCTGTCGGCCAGCCAGCTGCTGCGCCTGCAGTCCGACCCCGGCGGCCTCGCCCGCGAGCTGGCTCGGCCGCTGCCCCGCCGCCCGGTCGCCGCCGCCCGCCGGGGGACGCGCTTCCACGCCTGGGTCGAGGACCTGTTCGCCGCACGCCCGCTGCTCGACCCTGACGAGCTGCCGGGGGCGGAGGACGACGGCCGGGCCGACGACGCCGAGCTGGCGGCGCTGCAGGAGGCGTTCCTCGCCTCGCCGTACTCCGAGCGTCCGCCGCATGCGGTGGAGGCGCCGTTCGCCCTGCCGCTCGCGGGCCGGGTGGTCCGCGGCCGGATCGACGCGGTCTACGACCTGGGCGGCGGCTGCTGGGAGGTCGTCGACTGGAAGACCGGTCAGGAGGACGCCGACCCGCTCCAGCTCGCGGTCTACCGGTTGGCGTGGGCGCGGCTTGCCGAGGTGCCGCCCGGGCAGGTGACGGCCGCGTTCCTCTACGTCCGCACCGGCGAGGTCGTCCGGCACGACGACCTGCCGGGCGAGGTCGAGCTGACGGCCCTGCTGCGCGGCCAGGAGCTCGCCGAGCCGCTCACCCTGCTCTGAGCAAACGACGAGCCCCGCCGCGCCGGGTGAGGCGGTCAGCGCAGGACGCGGAGGACCGCGGGCAGCTCGTCCAGCGACGCCACCCGCGGCAGCCCCTCTCGCAGCGCCTGCTCGGCGTGCAGCACTCCCCACGGCCCCCGGCGTACGTGCACCACCGCCATCCCGGCCGCCCGTGCGCCGAGCAGGTCGTTGTCGACCCGGTCGCCGACGTGCACGCACTCGTGCGTCGGCACACCGGCCAGCGCCGCGACGGCCCGGTAGAACGCCGGCGCCGGCTTCTCGACCCCCAGCGCGCCGCTCGAGGTCACCAGGTCGACCGGCAGGTCGAGCCGCACCACCAGCTGCTGGAACGCGGCCGGCTGGTTGCCGCCGACGACGGTCCGCCAGCCCTCCGCGCGCAGCTGCCGCAGGCAGGGGAGCGCGTCCGGGTAGAGGTCCACCGCCTCCAGCGCAGCCCAGCCCTGCCCGGCGGCCTCCTTCGCCGCGCGCTCGGTCTCGAAGTCCGCACCGGGCCGCAGCAGACCCACGAATTCGCGGTGGTCACGGCCGAGCGCGGCCAGGCCACCGAGCACGCCGTACAGCGTGAACTCAGGGACCTCGAGCCAGCGCGCCCAGGCCGCCCACTGCCGGGTCTCGTCCACCAACGTCTCGCCGACGTCGAGCACGACGGTGCCGCGCATCAGAACCCGACGAGAAGGGCCCGGTGGTCGGAGACGTCGAGCACCGGCGTGTCCACGGTGCGGACCGTCGGCAGCTCGCCGGAGGCCAGCACGTGGTCGAGCTGGATCCGGGGACCGTGCGCCGGGTAGGTGGGCACCCGCGCCAGCGAGCGCCACCCCGACAGCACCCGCGGGAACGGCGGCGGCATGTTCAGGTCGCCGAGCAGGATCCGCGGACCGGGCAGCCGCCCGAGAGCGGCGCACAGCGTCCTGAGCTGCACGCCGTTCCAGCCCGGCAGGAACGACAGGTGGGTGGTCGCCAGCGTCATCTCGCCGAACGGCGTCTGGACCACCGCCGCCAGCCCGATCCGCGGCTCGTCCTGCAGCAGCACCACCCGCCGGGTGCCCGGCAGCAGGATCGGTGAGCGCGTCGGCGCCGCCCGCAGCCGCACCGTGTGCCAGGACCGCACCGGGTAGCGCGAGACCAGGCCCACGCCGTACGACGCCTCCGTGCCGTCGTCGTCGGTGTCGACCGCAGCCCGCCAGCTCCCACCGGGGACGCCGACCAGCGCGGGGACGAAGCGCCAGTGCTCGGCGCCCGCGGCCCGGGCCACCTCCCGGGTGAGGTCAAGCCCGTGCGACCGGGTCTGGGCGCGGTCGACCTCCTGCAGCCCGACGACGTCCGCGTCCAGCGCCTGCACCGCAGCGGTCAGACGGGCCGGGTCGACCAGTCCGTCGGACAGCGAGCGGCCGTGCAGCAGGTTGAGCGAGGCGAGGCGCACGCGGCGCACGCTAATCGGTTCGGCCGCCCGCGTGGACGGCTCAGCGGTGTGGCGTGAGCGGGCGGCCGGGAGCGGAGGTCTGCTCACCGGCTCGGCGCTCACCGCGCTCGACGAGCAGCCCGAACGTGACGGCGATCCCGGCCCAGAGCAGGGTGCTGGTGGCGAAGGCGAGCAGTCGGAACTGCCACAGCAGCCCGGCAGGGACATCCAGGGCGTCGGTGTCGCCCGGCAGCGCGAACGGCAGAGCTGCGGTGGCCAGCAGGACAGTGACCACGGCGAGCTGCCGGCCTGAGGCGATGGTGCCGCGCCGGCGCAGGTCCTGAGCCAGGCGCAGGGCGGCGACGGCGCCGACGACGCCGATCCCGAGTGCGGCCAGGTAGGTGCGGACGCGGGCGTCGATGGTGCCCGGGTCGCCGACCCCCGGTGGGTTGGCGGGGTAGCGCAGGAACGGGACCAGGTAGACGGCGAACCACGCCGCGCCGCCGAGGGTCAGCGCCCGCCGCCACCCGTCACGGTCGGTCCCGGCTGCCGGGTCGGTCCGGTGCAGGACGGCGTACAGCACCCCGAAAAGGACCCCGAGCGCCACGCCGGTCGCCAGGCTCGCGACCAGCAGGCCGAGGTGCTGGGTGCCGCGGCTGAACACCTCGGCGTGGTGGGCGACGGTCAGCCCGGCGGCCTCCTGCGCGGCCTGCGCGGCGTCCTCGCGAGCGGACTCCAGGCGCACCGCCCGGTCCAGGACGGGGCCGGCGAGCGCGTAGCCGAACACGCCGGCCAGCGCGCCACCGGCCGCGCCGGCGAGCGCACCGCGCCGCAGGCCGGTCAGCAGCTCCATCGAGCCGGTCCGGTCCGGCCGGACTAGTGGCAGGGAGCGCCGAGCAGGTGCCGGCCGTCGTGGGCGAACTCGTGCAGGTAGTTGGCGCTCACCGCGACCTTGCCCATCACCGGGCTCAGCAGCTGCCCCTGGTCCAGGAACACGGCGTACAGGGTCAGCAGCGCGAGCACGAGGGCCCCGAGGGTGATCACGCCGGCGAGCGCGGCCTTGCTCGCGCCGCTGGTGCCGGCGCGGGGCAGGGCGGTGGGGTCAGGGCTGAACGACATCCGGGCCTCCTTCGGGGTTTCCACGCCCCGGTAGCTGTGAGGGAGACGACGGGCCAGTTCCTGACTCGGCGCCCGGCCTGGATCGTGCGACAGCCGGGCGACTCACAGTGGCGGGACCGTCCCGGACTCACACCGGGTTCCTGCGCACCGTCGTCCTACGCCGTGCACCCTTGCGTCGGCGGGGGTGCCACGTCAAGCCGTTGCCGTGTCGGGCGCGCTGCGGGCCGCGCCCTCACCTGGTTCCCGGGGAGGACAGCCCCGCGGTGCGGAGCGGCCGGTGGCCGCTCACCGCGGATCGACGCCGTCATGTCCAGGGCCTGTCGCACCTCGGACACGTTGTGGGCCCGGAAGATCCGCGCCCCGAGCCACGCGGCGACGGTGGTCGCGGCGAGTGTGCCGGTCAGGCGGCGGTCCACCGGCAGGTCGAGCGTCTCCCCGATGAAGTCCTTGTTGGACACGGCCACCAGCACCGGCCAGCCGGTGGCTGTCAGCTCCCCCAGACGGCGGGTGATCTCCAGCGACTGCGTCGTGGTCTTCCCGAGGTCGTGGCCAGGGTCGATGACCAGGCCGTCACGTCGTACGCCGAGGGCGACGGCGCGGTCGGCGAGCTCGACGACGGTGCTGAGCACGTCGGCGAGCAGGTCGTCGTACTGCGGGTCGTCCGGGTCGGTGCGGGGGGGAACGTGGCCGGCGTGGGTGCAGACCAGGCCGGCGCCGGTCTGGGCGGCGACCTGCACGAGCTCCGGGTCGTGCCCCTCCCAGGGGTCATTGAGCAGGTCCGCGCCCGCGGCGACGCCGGCGCGGGCGACCTCGGCGCGCCAGGTGTCCACGCTGATCACCGCCTCCGGCCGGTGCCGGCGCAGGGTCTCGATCACTCCGACGACCCGGTCGAGCTCCTGGGCGACGGAGACGCCCGGGCCTCGTCCGGCCTTGACGCCGCCGATGTCGACGATTGCGGCGCGAGCGTCGAGCGCCCGCTCCGCGGCTGCCACCGCCGCCGCAGCGGCGTAGGTCTCGCCGCGGTCGTAGAAGGAGTCGGGCGTGCGGTTGACGATGGCCATGACGACCAGCTCGTGGGGCGAGAACGTGCGACCGCCGAGCACGAGGGGCCCTTGTCGGGTGTCGCCGGGCACCGCGCTCAATCGGACGGCCCCGTCGTCAGGCGCGGCGGTCACGGCGCGCCCGGCACCGGCGCCGCCCGGGTGCCGTAGCGCAGGAACAGGAACCCGTCCTCTTCCAGCACGAGGGTGAGCTCGAGTCCGGTCGGCGGCTCGACGAGCGGGCCCTGGGTGATCCGCAGCGCGGGCCCGGCCAGCAGCAGCGGGGACACGGTCAGGGACAGCTCGTCGAGCCGGCCCGCGGACAGGACCTGCGCGAGCAACGTCGGGCCGCCTTCGCAGCTGACCCGGCGGAGCCCTCGATCGGCGAGTGCGTCCAGCGCTGCCGGGAGGTCGACGGCCTCCTCGCCGAGGACCAGGATGTCGGCGCGGTCCGCCAGCGCGGCGATGCGGTCGGCCGGCGCGGCCCGGCAGGTCAGGACCAGTGGGCGGACCTGCGTGTCGGTGAACAGCGGTCCGCTCGGGTCGAGCGCGCCGGTGCGGGTCACGACCGCGACGGGCGGGATGTCGGACAGGCCGCGGTGCCGACGCCAGGCCCGTTCCGGCGCGCCGAGCCGGTGTCCGCCGTACCCCTCGGCCCGCACGGTGCCCGCGCCGGCGAGCAGCACGTCGGCGTGCCTGCGTAGCAGCCCGAACAGCGCCACGTCGCCCGGTCCGGCGAGCCCGCCGGCCCGTCCGCCGGCCTGCGCCGCGCCGTCGGCGCTAGCGATCATGACGGCGCGCACATGCTGACGTCCGGGAGCGTCGACCCAGTAGGCCTCGTCGAGGTCGATGCTCGCGGCTGACGGCAGCGGGAGAAGGCGACGCACGAGGAAGCTACCTGCGACCCGGGGAGCGGGTCACGCGCGCCCGTACACCGGGACCGCGGCGCCGCCGACCGCGGAGGACTGTGCGCCGACGAGGAAGGCGACGACGTCCGCGATCTGCCCCGGTGCGACCCACCGGGAGAAGTCGGCTGCCGGCTGAGCCTGCCGGTTGGCAGGGGTGTCGATCGTGCTGGGTACGACGACGTTGCAGCGGACGCCGGCGTCCCGGTACTCGGCATCGAGGGCCTGCACCAGTGCGATCAGCGCCGCCTTTGCGGTGATGTAGCCGGCGGCGCCGGCGAACGGACGCAGGGCGGCGCGCGAGGACACCGCCACGAAGGCGCCGCCACCGCCCGCGAGGAGCAGGGGCATGGCCGACCGCGCTAGCAGGAAGCTCGGCGTCAGGTTCAGCGCCAGCATGGCCTGGAAGTCCTCGGGTGCGGTCTCGTGCACGCGCGGTCCGGCGGCGTAGCCCCCGACGAGGTTGACCACCGCGCCGAGGTGCGGCAGGTCGCAGACCAGCGCTTCCACGGCATCCGGGTCCGTCACGTCTGCCCGCACCAGAGTCAGGCGGTCCGGCCGGCCGAGCTCGGCGAGCGTCCGGTCACGGGCCGCCGGGTCGAGCCACGTCGCGGTCACGTGCCGGCCGGCGTCGAGCAGCCGGCGCAGGACCTCGACGCCGAGGCCGCCGGTCCCGCCGGTCACCAGCGTCGCCTGGATGTGGTGATCTCGGGGCCGGGCTGAGCGGGCATGATCGCCACTTCCGGTGCTGGCGTCGTCGCCGGCAGTCCGCCCCGGGCGAGGTCCGCCGGCCGCATCAGCGTGGCTGGTCACGGCTGCCGTGGCGCAGCGGGTCCGGTCACGATGACCGAGCGCCGCGGGTGAGGGAGAGGAACTCCTCGCGGGTCGGACCTTGGTCGCGCACCAGCCCCAGCAATGCCGAGGTGACCGTGCGCGAACCGGTTGCCCGGATGCCGCGCACCGACATGCACTGGTGCTCGGCCTCGAGCACCACCCCGACGCCCCGTGGCGACAGGCTCTCCTGCAGCCAGCCGGCGATCTGCTGCGTGAGCGCCTCCTGCACCTGCAGGCGGCGAGAGAACAGCTCGACGACCCGGGCGAGCTTGGACAGCCCGACCAGGCGCTGACCGGGCAGGTAGCCGAGGTGTGCGACGCCTTGGAACGGAAGCAGGTGGTGCGCGCACAGGGAGGTGAAGGCGATGTCGCGGACCAGCACCAGGCCGTCGTAGCCCTCGTCGTTGGGGAACGTGGTGAAGCTGAACGGCCTGGGCTGCAGCATCTCCTCGAGGGCCGCGGCGACGCGTCGGGGCGTGTCGGCCAGGTGCGCCGAGCACACGTCCTGCCCCAGCGCCACCAGCAGCGCCCGCACCGCGCGGCTGGCGGCCGGGAGGTCGACCGGATCCGGACCGGGCACCAGCCGCAGGTCGGCTGCGGCACCGCCCGGCGCCTCGCTCAGCGTCGAGGTCACGGGGTGGGACCGGCCGACGCGGGCTCGGCAGAAGTCTTCGGCTGCCCGGGCAGCACGTCGCGCTCGCTCGGGTGCCAGACGGACGAGTCGCCGGCGGTCTCGACGTTGAAGCCGTAGTCGAACACCAACGTGCCGCCGTACGTCGCGCCGACCATGACAAGCACCGCGAGCAGCACGGACAGCGCGGTCAGTCCGGCGGGCGAGGACGTGCGGTCCTGCCACCCGGTCAGGCGGAGGGCGAGGTCGACCAGCGTCAGAGCCGTCACGGTGATCATGATGACGGCGTGGGTGTTGATCGTGCGCCGCGCCTGCGTGCCCGGCTCGCTGGAGCGATGCCAGTCCGCCCAGCCGGTGAGCGCCGCCAGCACGGATACCGCCGCGCCGCCGAGGAAGACCCAGGTCGCGGCGTGGAACAGCTCCCGGCCGAGCCGGTCGTGGCTGCCGTGCAGGGTCAGGCTCAGGACGTCGAACACGGCGCCGAACAGGTAGGCCGTGATCGGGACGTCCGTCAGAGGGGGGTGCAGTGGCTTCCCGGCAAGTCCCCGCAGGCCGTGGCGCTCGCGCCCCTGCACGAGCAGTGCCGGCCGCACGCTGAAGTGCCGCATCGGCCTCTCCCTCAGTTAGTCAGCCGCTATTTGTCAACGTGCGCTATCTTAATGCCCGGGCCCGCCTCGGCGTCAAGCGGTTCGGTGACGTTCGTGTCGGCGCCGCAGCGAGGGTCGCCGGCCTCAGGTCGGTGCGGGTCCCCCTACCGGGGGCCGGGGAGGCGGTGCGCGAGGTGGCCGCCGAGCACGCCTCCCACCGCCAGGGTGAGGGTCCCCGCAAGCCCGATCCACTGCCCACGACGCAGCCGGCCCCTCACGCGGTCGCGCAGGGAGACGACCTGGCAGGCGAGTGAGATGGTGTTGGCAGCGACGTGGAACACCGCGATCCGGCGGGCCTGCGGCGAGAGGCCGGCGTAGTCCACGAGGCCGGCGGCGACCGCGGGCACGGCGGTGGCGATGCCGACGCCGGTCAGCACGGCCGCGGAGGCCTCGGTGCGCGGCAGGCAGTCGAGCCAACCGGCCGACACCCAGGCACCGACCGGGATCTGCACCAGCATCGGATGCGCGGCGTGGCCGAACGGCTCGCCGCCGAGGACGGCTCGCAGCCGGGGTGGCCTGGAGACGGTCCACGAGAGTTTCCCGAGTACGCCGGCCACCGGGTCGACGGCGGTGACGCGTTGCAGGGCCGGGATCTGGTCGAAGGGCTTCACCGGGTCTCCTTCACAGAGCGCAGGGGCTGCCGGCTCGTCACGAAGCCGCGGCCGCCGGCGCGGTCCGGATGACCACGCAGCACCGCTCGGGGGTGGGATCGAGCTCCGCGGCCAGCCGGCTGTCGGCCTCGATGCCGAGCAGGTACCCCTGCGCGAGCGCGTGGTTGACGCCGCAGACGAGCGGCGTGTTGGTCGACCGCAGCCGGTTGAACGGGCAGTTGTCGAGCACGACCGAGCGGCCCGTGCGCCGCGGCTGGTAGCCGAGCAGCGCGAGCAGCTGCCACACCTGCTGCGTCATGCCCCTGCGGCCAACCCTGTCTGCCTGCAGCGCCTGCTCACCGACCTGCCGGCCGTGCCCGAACGCCACCCGTCGGGCCGCCTCGAGGAAGGTCTCGCCGTCCCGCTGCTCGCGCTCAGCCAGGGCGAGCACCTCGGCGAGCACGTCGTAGCGCCGCGGGGGCAGGCTCGCACTGACCTCGTCCTGCGCGACCTCGTACCTGCGGGCCGGCCGGCCCCGGAGCCCTGGGCCACGCTGGGCGGCGAGCACCCGCACGACGCCGGCCTCCGCCAGCCGCTCGAGGTGGAAGGTGACCAGGTTCTCGGGGATGTCGACCGCGTCCGCCAGGTGCTTGCGCGTGACCGGCTCGCTCTCCCGGCTGAGCTGCTCGTAGACGCGCCGACGGTTGGGCTCGCTCAGCGCCGCGACCCGTTCGAGGTCGGTCCCGCCGGCCACGGGCGAGCCGTCCCGGCCGTGGGTCGGGCCGGACGACGGAGCGCGCGAACCGGGAAACACAGCGCGAGAGTAGCCCGCCCGGCATGGTTCGACAAGATGGCTTGACTAAGCCGCTCGGCCCTGGCCGGCGCTCCGCAGCCGCTCGAGGACCAGCTCCACCAGGGCGTCCGGCGCCTGCTCCGGCACCCAGTGACTGACCCCGGGCAGCACTTCGAAGCGGTACGGCGCCGCCACGTGGGACCCGGTCGCCTCGGCGGCGACACGGCCCAGCGCGAGGTCGCGGTCGGACCAGACGTACGTCGTGGGCACCGTCACCGGGCCGAGGCCCTCCAGGTCGGAGGAGGACTGCGCGGCGTACCAGTCGAGGCACCTGCGCAGCACCGCCGGCTCGGCGACGACGGACAGCACCTGCTCCACGTCGACCGTGCCGCCGTCTCCGGCGAACAGCGCCCGCAGGCCGGCGGCGTCGTCCGCCAGCAGCGCGTCCTCGGCGCCCGGCACGGCGAACTCCCGCATGTAGCGGGAACGCTGCCGCTGGTCAGGATCCGAGCGCAGTGCCTCGGCGAAGGCGAGCGGGTGCGGCACGGACACCGCGGTCAGGGTCTCCACCCGCTCCGGGTGCCGGGCGGCAATCTGCCAGGCCACGGCGGCGCCCCAGTCGTGCCCGAGCAGGTGCGCACGCTCGGCGCCGAGGCGGTCCAGCAGCCCGAGCGCGTCCGAGACGACGGCCGCCATCGCGTAGTGCCCGGCGCCCACCGGCCGCGCCCCGGGCGAGTAGCCGCGCTGGTCCGGCGCCACGACGCGGTAGCCCGCCGCCGTCAGGGCCGGCCAGACGTGCCGCCAGGACCAGGAGGTCTGCGGGAAGCCGTGCAGCGCCAGCACCACCTCACCGCCCTGCGGCCCGAGGTCGCGGACGTCGAACGCCAGCCCCGCCACCTGCACCGCAGACCCCACGGACCCGAGCGTAGGTTGCCGTCCGTGCCCTCGGTGCCCGACTTCGTCGCCACGCACGCCGCCGACCTGTACGCCGACCTGGACGCGTGGCTGCGGATCCCGAGCATCAGCGCCAGCCCCGACCACGCCGACGACGTACGCCGGTCCGCCGACTGGCTGGCCGGACGGCTGCGGGACGTCGGCTTCCCTGTCGTCGAGGTGTGGGAGACCGAGGGCCTGCCGGCAGTCTTCGCCGAGTGGCCCAGCGGCGACGCGGGGGCGCCCGTCGTCGTGCTCTACGGCCACCATGACGTGCAGCCGGTCGACCCGCTCGAGCTGTGGCGGACGCCGCCGTTCGAGCCGACCGTGGTGGGCGAGGAGCTGTTCGCCCGCGGCGCGATCGACGACAAGGGGCAGGTGCTGTTCCACCTGCTGGGTCTGCGCGCGCACCTGGCCGCCACCGGACGCAGCGCGCCGGCGGTCACGCTCAAGCTGCTGGTGGAGGGGGAGGAGGAGTCCGGGTCGGTGCACTTCCGCTCGCTGCTCGAGGACCACCGCGACCGGCTGGCCTGTGACGCCGTCTTCGTCAGTGACACCAGCGTCTTCGACCGCGACACCCCCTCGATCTGCACCGGCATGCGCGGGTTGACCGACTGCCAGGTGGACCTGCACGGCCCGGACGTCGACCTGCACTCCGGCTCGTTCGGCGGCGCCGTCCCCAACCCGCTGGCGGTGCTGGCCGACCTGCTCGCAGCGCTGCACGACGACGACGGGCGGGTCACGCTTGCGGGCTTCTACGACCGGGTGGTGCCGCTGTCCGACCGCGAGCGTGAGCTGTTCGCCCGGCTCCCGTTCGACGAGCGGCAGTGGGTGGAGCAGACCGCGTTGTCGCGGGGCACCGCCGGCGAGCAGGGCTTCAGCACGCTCGAGCGGCTGTGGGGCCGGCCGACGGCCGAGGTGAACGGCATGTGGGGCGGCTACACCGGACCGGGGCACAAGACGATCGTCCCGAGCGACGCGCACGCCAAGCTCAGCTTCCGCCTGGTGGCCGACCAGGACCCGCTGGAGGTGCAGCGCGCCGTGGCCCGGCACGTCGCGGCGTACGACCGGGACGGGATCCGGGCGACGGTGACGTTCAGCGGTCCCGGGGTGCGGCCGTGTCTGACGCCGCTCGACGCGCCGGCGCTGCAGGCCGCGACCCGGGCCATGGAGAACGCGTTCGGCCGGCCGGTGCTCTACACCCGCGAGGGCGGCAGCGGGCCGGAGGCCGACCTGGCCGAGGTGCTCGCGGTGCCGGTGGTCTTCCTCGGTGTGGGCCTGCCGGACGACCGCATCCACGCGCCGAACGAGCGGGTGGTGCTGCCGCAGCTGCTGCTCGGCGCGCAGGCGGCCGCCTACCTGTGGGAGGAGCTGGCGGCAGCGCCGGCCTGAGCATCAGGGGCTGGCGGTCAGGGGCGGGGAACGGTGGCCTCGACCCTGACCTCGACCCGGTCGCGCACCCGCAGGCCGCCCATCATCGCGCTGTAGGGCTTGATGCCGTGCTCGGTCTGCACGACCGGCACCTGCGCGCTGAGCGCGAGCCGCTCGCCGGCGTCGGACACGGCGAGCTCGAGCTCCGCCGGTCGCTCCACCCCGCTGATGGAGAGCTGCCCCTGCACCGTGTAGCCGCTCGCTGACGGCCGGACCGCACTGCTGGTGAAGACGACCTCCGGGTGCTGCCCGGCGCGGAGCGTCTCTAGAGCGTTGTCCCGGATCGAGGCGCGGTCCTTGTCCGACAGCGGCTTGAGGCCGCCCTCACCCTTGACCGGGTCGAGGCTGGACAGCACGGCGCGCAGCTCGAGCGCGGTCGGCGCGCCGTCCTCGACCGTCGCCGTGGCCTGCCAGTCGCTCAGCACGATGGTGAGGTCGTGACCCATCTTCGCGGCCCTGCCCTCGACGCGGGTGTGCAGGGACAGCGTGCCGTCGGCAGGACCTACCTGCAGGGTGCTCATGCCGCCCACTGTCCCACCGCCGCGGGACGACCGGAGTGGGAGACTGGCCCATGACCATGCTCGAGCGCCTGTCGACCGGTGCGGACACCCATGAGGTGACCAACCAGCCGCCGCCCCTGGTCGGTCACGACATCGCCGCCGACCCCGCGCTCCTCGCGGGTCTGCAGCGCGAGGGCGCCGGCTGGCACGCCGACGACCTGCATCGCCTGGGACGGGCCGCCGGGACGGCTGAGGCGCAGCGCTGGGCCGACGAGGCCAACCGGCACGAGCCGGAGCTGCGCACCCACGACCGCTACGGGCACCGCATCGACGAGGTGGAGTTCCACCCGTCCTGGCACCACCTGCTGGACACCGCGGTCGCCGAGGGGCTCGCGGGCGCACCCTGGGCCGACCCGCGTCCGGGCGCCCACGTCGCCCGCGCGGCCGGCTTCTTCACCTGGGGGCAGGTCGAGTCCGGGCACGGCTGCCCGGTGTCCATGACCTACGCCGTGGTGCCCGCGCTGCGCGCGACGCCCGAGCTCGCGGCGCGGTACGAGCCGCTGCTCACGTCCCGGGTCTATGACCCGGGGTTGCGGCCGCCGCTGGGCAAGCGCGGCCTGCTCGCCGGGATGGGGATGACGGAGAAGCAGGGCGGCTCCGACGTCAGGGCCGGCACGACGACGGCGCTCCCGGACGGTGACGGTGCCTGGCGGCTCCGCGGGCACAAGTGGTTCACCAGTTCCCCCATGTGCGACGTCTTCCTGGTCCTGGCACAGGCGCCGCACGGGCTGTCGTGCTTCCTGGTGCCCCGTGTGCTCCCCGACGGCAGCCGCAACCCCTTCCGGATCCAGCGTCTCAAGGACAAGCTCGGCAACCGCTCCAACGCCTCCTCCGAGCCGGAGCTCGACGGCACCGTGGGCTGGCTGGTCGGCGAGGAGGGCCGCGGCGTACGCACGATCCTCGAGATGGTCGCGATGACCCGGCTGGACTGCGTGATCGGCTCGGCGGCACTGATGCGCGCCGCGACCGTGCAGGCCTTCCACCATGGCTCGCACCGCAGCGCGTTCGGCGGTCTGCTCGTCGACAAGCCGTTGATGCGCAATGTGCTTGCCGACCTGCAGGTGGAGTCCGAGGCGGCGACGACGCTGATGCTGCGCCTGGCCGGTGCGGTCGACCGCGCGGCACGCGGCGACACGCAGGAGCAGGCGTTCAAGCGGCTGGCGACCGCCGTGGGCAAGTACTGGGTCACCAAGCGCACGCCGCCCCACGTCGCGGAGGCGCTGGAGTGCCTGGGCGGCAACGGCTACGTCGAGGAGTCCGGGATGCCGCGCCTGTACCGCGAGGCGCCCCTCAACTCGATCTGGGAGGGGTCCGGCAACGTCAACGCGCTCGACGTGCTCCGGGCCATGCTGCGCGAGCCGGTCTCGGTGGAGGCCTTCTTCGCCGAGCTCGCACTCTCGGCCGGCGCCGACAGCAGGCTCGACACGGCTGTCCAGGGTCTGCGGGCGGCGCTCGCCGACACCGCCGACGCCGAGGCCCAGGCCCGTCGGCTGGTCGAGCGGATGGCCCTGGTACTGCAGGGATCCCTGCTGGTCCGGCACGCACCCGCTGCCGTCGCGGACGCCTTCTGCGCCTCCCGTCTCGCCGGCGACTGGGGGCACGCATTCGGCACCCTCCCCACGGGCGTCGACACCGCCGGGGTCCTGGACCGCGTCGGCCTGTGACCGCCGCCCACCACGCCTCGTCGCCACGCGCGGGCCGCTGACGTGGCACGGTGGCCGGCGTGACCGCATCCGCACCCGTCCCCGCCGCTGCTCCCGCACCCGTCGCGCGCTTCCACATCCGGCAGAAGATCACGCCGCTGCAGAACCAGTACCGCCTGTTCGCGGACGACGCCGGCGAGCCGGGCCGCCTGATCGGCTTCGCCAAGCAGAAGCGCCTGGCGTTCAAGGAGCAGTTCACGGTGTACGACGACGAGCGGGCGACCCGCGCCGTCCTCCACGTGCAGGCCGACCGCCGCATCGACGTGCGCTCCTCGATGACCGTCACGGACCCGGGGACCGGCAAGGTCGTGGGGCGGCTGCGCAAGCGCGGGGCGGCCAGCCTGCTGCGTTCCACCTGGGAGATCGAGCAGCCGGGGATGCCGCCCGTCGTCGTACGCGAGCGCAGCGTCGCTGTCGCGCTCCTGCGGCGCTTCTGGGGACTGGTGCCCTACCTCGGCTCCGTCCCCGTGCCGTGGGTCTTCCACTTCGACGGCGACGACGAGGCAGGTCGGCCGGTGCTGCGGCACAGCCGTCGCTGGGGGCTGCGGGACCGCTACGTGCTCGAGGTGCTCGACCCCGCGCTCGACACCCGCCTGGCGCTGGCGCTGGCGGTCTGCCTGGACGCCATGCAGAAGCGCTGACGCCGGTCAGCGCAGGACGCGGGAGGGCCCGACGGTGACCTGGAAGGGCGTCGTCAGGGTCTGCACCTGGCCTTCGCGCAGCCGGCCTTCCAGGGCATAGGAGTCGGCGGCCAGCCGGTGCAGCACCAGCGCCGGTCCGGCGTGCAGCTCGTAGCGCCAGTACGCCGGGACACCGGCGGCCGCGAGCAGCGCGGGCAAGGTCAGCAGCGCCGTCGTGGCGTTGCTCTGCTCGGCCACCTCGACCGCCAGCAGCACGTCGCCCGCGGCGACCGTGCTGCGTGCCCCGAGGTCGGCGTCGGCGTCCGCCCGCACCACGACCACGTCGGGGACGACCAGGGAGTCGCCGGCCAGGACGCCTGGACCGTGCGCGACCCGCGTCCCGGCCGGCACCGCACCGGCCAGCAGCGACATCACGCCGTGCACCACCTCCTGGCGCTCCGGGGAGGCGGCCTGGCCGACCAGCAGCGCTCCGTCGAGCAGCTCGTAACGGCGGCCGTCGAGCGGCAGCGCCGCCCAGTGCTCGGCGGTCCAGGGCTCGGTGGAACGGGCGTAGGTCCGCAGCTGGTCTGTGCTCACCCGGCCCACCTCACCACGACCTCCCCCCGCATCGTCAAACGCGGCACAGCCCCGGTCTAGCCTGCGCGGGTGCTCGCCACGGCCGGCCCGGACCGCCGCCGCGGCCTGCTCCCCCTGCTGGGGCCTGCCTTCGTGGCGAGTGTGGCCTACGTCGACCCGGGCAACGTCGCGACCGGAACGGCGGCGGGGGCGGCGTACGGCACCGCACTGCTCTGGGTCGTGGTGCTGGCCAACGTGCTCGCCGTGCTCGTGCAGTACCTGTCGGCCAAGCTGGGCCTGGCCACCGGCAGCGACCTGCCGCGGTTGTGCCGGGGCCGGTACCGCCGCCCAGTCGCGCTGGCCCTGTGGCTGCAGGCCGAGCTGGTCGCGATGGCCACCGACATCGCCGAGGTCGTCGGCGGCGCCGTCGCGCTGCGGCTGCTGTTCGGGCTGCCGCTGCTGCTCGGCGGGGCCATCACCGGAGTGGTGTCCTTCGCCCTTCTCGCGCTGACCCGTCGCGGGCACCGGCCCTTCGAACGGGTCACGCTGGGGCTGCTGGCGGTGGTGCTGCTGGGCTTCGCCGCGGCGCTGGTCCGCGCCGGCCTCCAGCCCCGCGAGGTGCTCGCAGGGCTGCTCCCGCGCCTCCCCGGCAGCGGCTCGGTGCGGCTGGCCGCCGGCCTGCTCGGCGCCACCGTCATGCCGCACGCCGTCTACGTGCACAGCCGGCTGACGGGGCAGCGGGCGCGCCACGTCGGCCTGCCGGAGCGGCGGGAGCTGCTGCGTGCGCAGTCCGTCGACATCCCCGTGGCGATGGGCCTGGCCGCGGCCGTCAACGTGTCGCTGCTGCTGCTGGCCTCGTCGGTCTTCCACACGCGCGGCCGGCCCGCGCCGAGCATCGAGGCGGTGCACGCAGGGCTCGGCGACCTGCTCGGTCCGGTTGTCGCGCTGCTGTTCGCCCTGGGGCTGCTGGCCTCGGGGCTGGCGTCGTCCTCGGTGGGGACGCTGAGCGGGCAGGTGGTCATGGCCGGCTTCCTGGGCCGCACCCTGCCGGTCACGCTGCGCCGGGCCGTCACGCTGCTGCCCGCGCTGCTGCTGCTCGCCCTCGGTGTGGACGCGACGACGGCGCTGGTTGACAGCCAGGTGGTGCTGTCGTTCGGCCTGCCCTTCGCGCTGGTCCCGCTCTTGCTGCTCACCCGCGACCCCCGCGTGATGGGCGAGTTCGTCAACCGGCGTCCCACCACCGCGGCGCTCGGTCTGGTCCTGGCGCTGGTCGTCGGCCTCGACCTCGCCCTGGTCCTCCCGCTGGTCCGGTGAGCAGCGGGCCGTACTAGCGTCTGCGCGTGCCGCCACGCTCCAGGACGACCGCAGCGCTCGACCCGTCGTACGCCCTCGAACGCACCACCCTCGACAACGGGCTCCGCGTCGTGGTCGCGCCCGACCGGACCAGCCCTGTCGTGGCGGTCGCCGTCTACTACGACGTGGGCATGCGCAGCGAGCCTGAGGGCCGCACGGGCTTCGCCCACCTTTTCGAGCACCTGATGTTCCAGGGGTCGGCGAGCCTGCGCAAGACTGAGCACTTCACCTACGTGCAGGGCGCCGGCGGCTCCCTGAACGGCTCCACCCACGTCGACTACACCAACTACTACGAGGTGCTGCCGAGCAGCGCGACCGAGCTCGCGCTGTTCCTCGAGGCCGACCGCATGCGCAGCGTCGCCGTGACGCAGGACAACCTCGACAACCAGGTCGCGGTCGTCCAGAACGAGATCCGGGTCAACGTCCTCAACCGCCCCTACGGCGGCTTCCCCTGGATCCAGATCCCGCCGGTGCTCTACGACACCTTCGCCAACAGCCACAACGGGTACGGCGACTTCGTCGACCTCGAGTCCGCCACCCTCGCGGACGCCTGGGGCTTCTTCGACCGCTACTACGCGCCGGGCAACGCAGTGCTCTCGGTGGTCGGCGACGTCGACCCGGAGCAGGTCGCGAAGTGGGCCGAGCAGCACTTCGGGGACATCCCGGCGCGCAAGGTGCCGCGTCGGCCGTCCTTCGCCGAGCCGGCGCCGACCGGCGAACGACGCGAGGTGAGGACCGACCGGCTCGCCCCGACGCCTGCCGTCGCCGTCGCCTGGCGGGTCCCCGACCCGGCCGACCTGGCCGGCTACCTGCCCTACGTCGTGCTGGCCGAGGTGCTCACCGACGGCGACGCCGCGCGGCTCAACGAGCGGCTGCTGCTCAAGGACCGCAGCGCCATGAGCGTCGGCGGCTACCTGGGCATGCTCGGCGACCCGCTGGACGCGCGCGACCCGACCCCGCTGCTGCTCGAGGTGCACCACCCCTTCGAGACCTCGGCGGACACCGTCCTGGCCGCCGTCGACGACGAGCTCGGGCGGCTCGCGGCCGACGGCCTGCGGCCCGGCGAGCTGGACCGCACGGTCGCCAGGATGGTGGCCCGCTACCTGCGCGACGTCGACCCGGTCCTCGGCCGCACCCTGCACCTGTCGGTCTTCGAGCAGCAGCGCGGCCGGGCCGAGCTGGTCAACGAGCTGCCTGGCCTGCTCGCGCAGGTCACGCCGGCGTCCGTGCAGGCTGCAGCCGCCACCCTGCGCCCCGACAGCAGGGCCGTGCTCGAGCTGCGCCCGGAGGCATCCGCATGACCGCACGCACCGCAGGCACCCCACGCACCGCGCGCACTGCGCGCACCGCACGCACCGCCTCGGCCGCCCGGGGTCCCCGGCCCGCGCCACCGCTGACCAGGTCCCGCGCGGCGCGGCTCCCGACCGTCGCCGACCGCACCCTCGACAACGGCCTCCGGGTGCTCGCCGTTCGCCGCCCAGGTGTGCCGCTGGTCGAGCTGCGCCTGCGGGTGCCCTTCGCGGGCCCCTCCGGCCGCCGGGCCGAGGCGCACAGCGCACAGGCCACCCTGCTCGCCGACACGCTGCTGTCCGGCACGACGTCCCGGGACGCCGCCCAGCTCGCCCAGGACGTGCAGGCCCTCGGCGGCCAGCTCAACGCGACCACCGACGCCGACCGCTTCGGCCTCGGTGGGTCGGTGCTGGCAAGCGGCCTGCCCGGCCTGCTCGACCTCGTCAACGAGCTGCTCACCGAGGCGGCGTACCCCAAGGGCGACGTGCTCGCCGAACGCGACCGGCTGGTGCAGGAGCTCGCGATCTACCGCAGCCAGCCCGGCGTCGTCGCCCGCGAGGCGCTACTGCACCGGATGTACGGCCGGCACCCCTACGGTCACGACCTGCCCGAGGCCGACGCCGTGCGGCAGGTCAAGCCAGCGCAGCTGCGGGAGCTCCACGCCCGGCGGATCGCGCCCGCCGGCAGCCTGCTGGTGCTCGTCGGCGACCTCAGCCCTGCCCGTGCCATCGGTCAGGTCGAGCAGGCGCTCGCCGGCTGGCAGACCCCTGCGCCCACCACCAGCACGCCGCCGCTGCCCGAGGTCGTGCCCGGCCCGGCGCTGCTCGTCGACCGGCCCGGTGCGGTGCAGACGACGCTGCGGATGTCCCGCCCGGCCCCCTCGCGCTCGGACGAGGGGTACGCCGCGACGGTGCTGGCCAACCTGGTGTTCGGCGGCTACTTCTCCTCCCGCTGGGTGGCCAACATCCGCGAGGACAAGGGCTACACCTACAGCCCGCACTCGGTGCTGGAGCACCCGCCGGCCGGCTCCCGGCTCCTGGTGTCGGCGGACGTCGCGACCGCGGTGACCGCCGCCTCCGTCGTGGAGACCTGGCACGAGCTCGGTCGGGTGGCCAGCGTCGCGGTCGGCCAGGACGAGCTCGACCAGGCCAGGCGGTACGCCGTCGGCGCGCTCGCGCTCAGCACCTCCTCGCAGGCCGGGCTGGCCTCGACCGTCTCGCTGCTGGCCGGTGCCGGCCTGGGTGTGGAGTGGCTGCACGACCACCCGAGGGCGCTGGCCGCGGTCGGTGTCGAGGACGTGCTGGAGGCCGGCCGGCGCCACCTCGGCCCGACCGGTTTCACCGCGGTCCTGGTCGGCGACGCCGACCAGGTGGCCGACAGCGTCCGGGCCGTGGTCCCGCTCGAGACGGCCGCACCGCGGTGACCCCCTTCGCCTGCCGGGCCCGGCCGACGGGCGGGACCGGGTGAGCCGGTGAACGGCACGCCCTCGCTGGCACGCGCCGCTGTCGACCGCGATGCTCTGACCCGCGACGACCCGCTCGCGCTGGCCGCGGCGTGGGAGCGGGCGCGCGTTCTCGTGGTCGAGGACGGCAGGGCGCTCGTGGACGGCACCGAGCTGGTGCTCGTCGGTCCGGAGGCGGCGCCGTCCGGGGACCGGTTCTACCTGGGCAGCGACGCCGAGTCCGTCTATTTCGCCGTCGCCGGGCCCCTTCCCGGACGGCTCGACGCGCGGCCGGCAGGAATTCGTGAGGTCGGCACCGTGCTGTCCGACCGCGACACCGGGCTGCTCGTGCACGCGGTGGGACTGGCCAACTGGCATGCCGCCCACCCTCGCTGCCCGCGCTGCGGAGCCCCGACCGAGAGCATCCGCGGCGGCGCCGTACGCCGGTGCACCGCGGAGGGCAGCGAGCACTTCCCGCGCACCGACCCCGCCGTGATCATGCTCGTCACGGACGGTGCCGACCGCTGCGTGCTGGGCCGGCAGGCAGGCTGGCCGGCGCGGCGCTTCTCGACCCTGGCCGGCTTCGTCGAGCCTGGCGAGAGCGCCGAGATGGCCGTCGTCCGCGAGGTCGCCGAGGAGACCGGGCTGCCCGTCACCGACGTGCGCTACAGCGCCAGCCAGCCGTGGCCGTTCCCCGCCAGCCTCATGCTCGGCTTCACCGCTCGCACCGACGGCAGCGGGCTGCCGCACGCCAAGGACGGCGAGCTGGAGGACGCCCGCTGGTTCACGCGCGAGCAGCTGCGGGACGGCAAGGAGGTCCTGCTACCGCCGCCGGTGTCCATCGCATGGCGGCTGCTCATGGACTGGCTCGAGTCGTAGCGTCGCCGGCCCCCGTCGGACGCGGTGTCCGACCACGTCTCGCGGCCGCCTGGTGTCCGGCCTGCACACAACGCGATCCACTTCGGGCGTGCCCGGGGGCGGCCTGAGCGTGCAGCGCCCGCGCGGACAATCACGTTGGGTGCGGGACGAGCAGGCGGCCGTCAGCGCACGAGCAGTGCGGGCCGGCGGGGGTCCTCGGCCCGCACCAGCACGTCGGGCTGCGTCCTCTGAGGTGGTGTAACTCTCCCTCGTGATCGTCGGCCGGATCGTGTCGGTCCGGGACGTTGGGGGGCCACCGCGTGAGTCTCTGTGAGAACCGACCAAGGAACTCACGGAAGAAG